>ULRX01037646.1_pt1 | contig 96105 bp, 95 predicted proteins | sample 1955871 | NCBI WGS metagenome assembly ULRX01 (sample SAMEA4835695, study PRJEB28245) | human gut metagenome | biome: gut microbiome; material: fecal sample | place: Denmark | collected 2008 | reverse complement strand
TGATGCGTCCGAACTCACCAGCGATTGTAGCGTCTACAGTCTTGATGATACCATCATAGATGTTACCGGTAGAACCATCGATAGAGATGAAATCTCCTTCATGATACTCTTTACCAGCCAATGTAAATTTCTTGTTTGCTTCGTCCATGTTGATGTCACCACAACCGGATACACAGCATGTACCCATTCCACGAGCAACTACGGCTGCGTGAGATGTCATACCACCACGAACTGTCAGGATACCCTGGGATGCTTTCATACCAGTGATATCTTCTGGAGAAGTCTCAAGACGAACCAGAACGACTTTCTCTCCGCGCTCATTCCACTCTACAGCGTCTTCTGCTGTAAATACGATCTTACCGCAAGCAGCTCCTGGAGAAGCTCCCAAAGCCTTAGCTACTGGTGTAGCAGCTTTCAATGCAGCAGCATCGAACTGTGGATGAAGAAGAGTATCCAGGTTACGAGGATCGATCATAGCAACAGCTTCTTCTTCTGTTCTCATGCCCTCATCTACAAGGTCACAAGCGATTTTCAAAGCAGCCTGAGCGGTTCTCTTACCGTTACGAGTCTGAAGCATATAGAGTTTTTTGTTCTCAACTGTGAACTCCATATCCTGCATATCTCTGTAGTGGTTCTCAAGAGTCTGGCACACTTCTTTGAACTGTGCAAATGCTTCTGGGAATTCCTGCTCCATCTGTGCGATAGGCATTGGTGTACGAACGCCGGCAACAACGTCTTCACCCTGTGCATTCTTAAGGAATTCTCCCATCAGTTTCTTCTCTCCTGTAGCAGGGTCACGGGTAAATGCAACACCTGTACCACAGTCATCACCCATGTTACCAAATGCCATAGACTGTACGTTTACAGCAGTTCCCCAAGAATAAGGGATGTCGTTGTCACGACGGTATACATTGGCACGAGGGTTGTCCCAAGAACGGAATACGGCTTTGATAGCACCCATCAACTGCTCTTTTGGATCATCTGGGAAATCTTCACCAATCTTAGCTTTGTATTCAGCCTTGAACTGTGCAGCCAGCTCTTTCAGGTCGTCTGCAGTAAGCTCAACATCCTGCTGAACACCACGGTCAGCTTTCATTTTGTCGATGAGCTCTTCGAAGTATTTCTTTCCTACTTCCATAACTACGTCAGAATACATCTGGATGAAACGACGGTAGCAGTCCCATGCCCAGCGGGCATTTCCGGATTTCTCTGCGATTACATTTACTACTGTCTCATTTAAACCAAGGTTCAAAATTGTATCCATCATACCAGGCATGGATGCACGAGCACCAGAACGAACGGATACAAGAAGAGGATTTTCTTTATCTCCAAATTTCTTACCTGTGATTTCTTCCATTTTTACGATGTACTCATTGATCTGTCCCTGAATTTCATCATTGATTTCTCTGCCATCTTCATAGTACTGAGTACAAGCCTCTGTTGTAATGGTGAATCCCTGAGGTACTGGAAGTCCCAAGCTTGTCATTTCTGCAAGGTTAGCACCTTTACCACCAAGGAGTTCTCTCATGTTAGCGTTACCTTCGCTAAACAAATAGACCCATTTAGTCATTTTAACAATTCCTCCTATATAAATTTGTAGAACCTCCCACAGCCTGCCTGTCCGCCCATCTTGTAAAAGCGCACAACAAAAAACGCAAGCATGTAGGTTTGCTGAACTTATTGTAACATAAAACACACGGATATAAAAGTGTTTTTTTTATGAAAATAAACCTTTTTTATGCATTGACAATCCGAAAGCAGGAACTTTATAATGGTACGTGGATAAAAGAATTAAACCATACATACGGAGGCTGATTATGATACGAATTATTACTGACAGTCTGTGCGATTTTACCATGGACTACGCAAAAGAAAACAACTTTGATATTATGCCCCTTACCGTTCGTTTCGGTGAGACAGATTACAAATGTGGTGTAGATCTGACCAACGAGGCATTTTATGATCTGCTGGAAAACAGCGAAGATGCTCCTTCCACCGCCGCTGTAAATCCTTACGAATTTGAGGAGACTTTCCAGAAATACCTGGATGCCGGAGACGAGATCGTAGCCATTATTTTTTCCAAAAACATGAGTGCTACTTTTCAGTCTGCCAAGATTGCCGCTGACAACATCGAATCTCCTTCCCTGCATCTGATCGACTGTGAAAACGGTGCTATGGGACAAGCTCTTTTGATCCATGCCGCTGTTACTATGCGGGATCAGGGCGCTTCTGCCAGTGAGATTGCTGAGAAGATCACGGCCCTTCTGCCAAGAACAGCTACTTATTTCATCGTAGACAACATGGATTATCTCCAGCGGGGCGGCCGTATCTCTAAAAGTGCGGATCCGGTCGGAAACCAGATGAAGATCCATCCGGTACTGCGCCTTCTGCCAGATGGTGTAAAACCAGTGGACAAAGTAAAGGGAAGAAAGTCCTGTAATGCATGGCTGGTAAACAAACTTACCGATGTGAAGCCGGATCCTGCTTACACCGTAGTGATCGGTCATTCCAATGCACCGGAGCGTGCCGAGGCTCTCAAAGGTCAGCTTCAGGAAGCCGGTGTAAAAAACGACATCCTCATTACCTGCATCGGACCGGTTGTAGGAACCCATATCGGACCAAACTGTCTGGGCATCGGTTATGTAGAAGCCTGAGGTGTATTGTTACCGGCAGTATGATCTGCCCTGTAAATTACATAAAAACAAAAAGAACCTCTCCGGGAGACTTTGGTGCACGGCACCATCCAGCCTCCGGGGAAGTTCTTTTTTTTCCTTTTATTTCTACTGCTGCCAGTTCTCCGGTAGTACCATAGTACCACCAAATTTTGTATGACGGTAGCGGTCTTTGCTCCGGTCATACTTCTGCACAGTGAGAATCTGTCTTGGGTTTGAAGTTTTCAAAGATTTATATACCTTTTTCAGGCTAATCCACTGTCTATTGTGGTCCGGATCCCCGGAATCTCCCAAAAACACCCTGTCTTTGTCCTTATCATAGAGGAATAAAGTCACATAGTGTCCCGGGGTGTTGCTCCAGTATACCGTACTTTCGCTGCTGCTGACCACTACAATAGCCGCCATGGAACTCTCGATCTGTCTGCGAAATGCCTCATAGTCCGCCGGTTTTGTTCCTGTCTGGCAGGAAAATCCGGTGCTCTCCAAAGTCTTTTTCATAAAGCCCCAGTCGATGGCTCCTCCGCCACCGTATCCGGAAACTTTCTTTGCATACTGATACATATCCACCGGCGACGCCTTGTAACCGCCGCTAAGAGATGTATAGACATTGGCCATGCAGCACAATCCGCAGCCAAATCCGCCAAAAGATCCACCATCATACAGATCTTTGCCCCATTTGCCGGACCACTCCCGTCTTTCCTTCCAGGATTTAGGCCCCTGCAAAAAGGTAGCGATCTTCTCGGTAGGATCCACTGTCGGTACCGGTGTGGCAGGTGTGGCTGTTGCCGTTACCGCAGTCTGGCTGGCCGTCACCGCCGGCGGTGTGACTACATCACCGGCGGCAGGCTTTGCATCCAGCGGGAAATAGTGATTTAAAAACGCCGCCAAAAAAAGCATGGCCGCACTGAGTACCACAATAAGGATCATCTGTTTTTTGGTATAATTTCTTTTCTTCATAGGCCCCTGATCTAGAATGTAAATTTATCTGCAAAATACTCTTTCAATTCTGAAATTTTGATACGCTCCTGCTCCATGGTATCACGGTCACGGACTGTTACCATGCCATCTTCCTCGGAATCGAAATCGTATGTAACACAGAAAGGTGTTCCGATCTCGTCCTGACGGCGGTAACGCTTACCGATGTTGCCACGGTCATCATATTCACAGTTATAATATTTGCTCAGTTCTGCAAATACTTTTTCTGCATTGTCATTTAACTTTTTGGAAAGTGGCAGCACACCGATCTTTACCGGTGCCAGTGCCGGATGGAAGTGCATTACCGTACGCACATCTCCCTCACCGATCTCTTCTTCATCATAAGCACTGCACAAAAATGCCAGTGTCACTCGGTCAGCACCCAGAGACGGCTCGATTACATATGGGATGTATTTTTCTTTCTTTTCATCATCAAAATACTCCATGGACTCACCGGATGTATTCTGGTGCTGTGTCAGGTCGTAATCTGTACGGTCTGCGATACCCCACAGTTCGCCCCATCCGAATGGGAACAAGAACTCAAGGTCTGTGGTTCCTTTGCTGTAGAAGCAAAGTTCCTCTGCAGAGTGGTCTCTGGCACGAAGTTCATCGTCTTTGATACCAAGATTTTTCAGCCAATCGATACAGAACTGTCTCCAGTATGAGAACCACTCCATATCAGTACCAGGCTCACAGAAAAATTCCAGCTCCATCTGTTCAAACTCACGGGTACGGAATGTAAAGTTTCCTGGTGTGATCTCGTTTCGGAAGGATTTACCAATCTGTCCAATTCCAAATGGAATCTTTTTACGGGATGTTCTCTGTACATTCTTGAAATTGACAAAGATACCCTGTGCTGTCTCCGGACGAAGGTATACTGTATTTTTGGCATCCTCTGTAACACCCTGGAATGTCTTGAACATCAGGTTGAACTGACGGATCTCTGTAAAGTTGTGTTTACCACAGCTTGGACAGCAGATGTTATGGTCGTTGATAAAGCCTTCCATCTTGGCATTGTCCCATCCGTCTACGGAACCATCCAGTTCGATGTCATTATCCTTGGCAAAATCCTCGATCAACTGGTCTGCGCGAAATCTTTCATGACACTCTTTACAGTCCATCAAAGGATCTGAAAAACCGCCCAAATGTCCGGACGCTACCCATGTCTGTGGGTTCATCAGGATTGCACAGTCTACACCCACATTGTACTTATTCTCCTGAATAAACTTCTGCCACCATGCTTTCTTTACATTGTTCTTCAGCTCTACGCCCAGATTTCCGTAATCCCATGTGTTGGCAAGTCCGCCATAAATCTCTGATCCCGGATAAATAAATCCACGGCTTTTCGCCAGTGCCACAATCTTGTCCATTGTCTTTTCCATTTGAAATTCCTCCAAAAAATTCTTTCATCGCAAATCATCCCTGACTTCCCGGAATGCTGCGCCTGCATTTATGTTTCATTGTACTATTATAAAAAGTTTTTTTCAAGTTAAAAATCCAGCATCCCCAGGGATTTGAACTTCCGGTCCGTGTTTGCTTCCAGATAACGGCCTACCACCCGGGACAATTCCTTCTGAACCTTCTCCCCCACAGTAAAACTGTAAAGGGTTTCCAGCTTGGAAGATAAGATCCGCTGCAGCGTATACAGGGTAGTGCCGGAAATCAGCATATCACCCCTTCCGCCTCCACACCGGCTGCACCGCACGCCGGCATCTTTCACGGAAAAAAACACCAGATCCTCCTCCCCGCCACAGTCCACACACTGATAAATTCTGGGTGCCACACCTTCTATGTAAAGCATGCGGAATTCATAGATCCGGCGGACCAGTTCGTGAGGGATCTCTTTTCTGGTCAGAGCATGCAGCGACACATACAAAAGATTCAGTTCTTCCTTGGCATTCATTCCCTCTCTGGTAAAATAATCCGCCACTTCGCAAAAATACAATCCCATGTACAGCGCATCAAGATCCTGCCTGAGTTTTGGGAAAAACTGCTTTACTTCCACCTGTTCAATGCTGTAGGAGTCTCTTCCCTTATATACATAAAATTCACCGAATGTAAAAGGTTCCGTAGACGCCGAAAGGGGGCTTTTCGGTCGTCTTGCCCCTCTGGCAAATGCCGAAATACGCCCCCATTCTTTTGTCAGAAGGACAACCCTTTTATCGTATTCCCCGATGGTAGTGGCCGACAGTACCATGCCCATTACCTGCTGTTTCAACGATTTTTTCCTCCTTGCTGCCACAGTCGCCGTACCGGTAACTCTCCCGGTCTGCCACATAAGCCAGATAATCACTGACCCGCCCTGTGGATGTAAACCGGTTCCATGCTTTGTCTCTTTCTTCTTCCATGACTTCCTCCATTTTGTACCTTTGCTTCTACAAAACTTAGAATACCCGGAAGGATTTTTCTCTATGCTGTCAGATATTGGAAACCGCTAGTCGTTCTCCTTAAATCCAAAGTTTTTCAATAAAAAGTCACTGTCACGCCAGTCTTTCTTCACCTTGACCCACAATTTGAGATTGACTTTTGCCTCCAGAAAGTCTTCGATTTCCTTTCTGGCTGCGGTGCCGATGCGCTTCAACATGGCACCCTGTTTACCGATGATAATGCCCTTGTGGGAGTCTCTCTCGCAGACGATGGTAGCATCAATATCGTAAAAAAGATTTTTCCCCGGACGCTCCTTCATGCTGTCGATGGATACAGCAATCCCGTGAGGAATCTCATCCTGCAAAAGACGCAGTGCCTTCTCCCGGATCAGTTCCGCTACGATCTGGCGCACCGGCTGATCAGTGATGGTGTCCTCGTCATAAAACTGAGGGCCTTCCTCCAGATAAGAAAACATAGTCTCAATGAGATCATCCACATTTTCCCCGTTCTGGGCAGAAACCGGTACCATCTCCGCAAAATCCAGAATGTCTTTGTAGGCATTCATGCACTCCAACAGTTCATCTTTCCTCACTTTGTCGATCTTATTCATAACCAGGATCACCGGTGCCGAAGATTTTTTCAGTTCCTGGGCAATGTGTCTCTCTCCCTGGCCGATATAAGTGGTCGCTTCCACCAGCCACAGCACCAAATCCACTTCCTTAAATGTGCTCTCTGCCGCATTGACCATAAACTCGCCCAGCTTGTTTTTCGCCTTGTGGATTCCCGGTGTATCCAGGAACACGATCTGGCCTCTGTCATCATGGTACACCGTCTGGATGCGGTTTCTCGTCGTCTGCGGCTTGTTGGATGTGATAGCGATCTTCTGGCCGATGATGCGGTTCATCAGGGTAGACTTGCCTACATTGGGACGACCTACCAGTGTCACAAATCCTGATTTAAACTTTTGTTCCATTTTATTCCTCCTAATTCAAAACACGAACGGTGTCAAACAGTTCCTTTGCTTCTTCTACTTTTTCCTCGCCACCCAGCACACAGATCTTGTCATCTGAAAGGATCGCTTCCACCATTTTGGCTGCTTCACGGACTTTCTTCTGATCCGTTGCCAGCACCTGGTCTCTCTCTGTCTGCATATCCGCTTCGGTGTAACCGGTCTTGTAACTGCGGTAAGAACGGCTTCCCTTGGCTCTCGGTGTCAGCGGCGTATCCATCTCGCTGATGGTTCCGATCATATACTTCATCATATCCCGCTCATCGGCGTCAAACTGCTCCAGATAAGCCGGCACGCCTTTGTATACCTCATTGGTCTCTGTCAGGTTCGGATCTCTGTAAGACATAAAATATCCGGTTCCGCTCTGGGCAAAACTGCACATAACGCCGTAGGCTCCTCCTTTGACTCTCACTTCATTCCAGAGATAATCGTAGGACAAAATGGTTTTTACTACTCTGAAGGAACCATCATATTCGATTCCTTTATCGTCAAAATGACCGGCTCTGGCTACAAACTGCACCTTGCTGGCCGTCTTGAAGCCCTCATTTTCCTTGCTTGCAGGCAGTTTCCAGTCTGGTTCCGGCACGGTTTCTCCCGCCTGCTGTGGCAGTGCCTCCAACAGGGTGGAAAGTTCTTTTTTCAAAATCTCCCGTCCCTCTTCTGTGGCTGTGACGGAGATCTCCAGGTCTTCTTTGACAAAAACATTTTTCATAAGAGCCGTCAACACAGCGATAAGATTGTCTTTTCTCTCTTCAAAATGTTCTTCCAGATCACACAAAAAATCGTAATACCCGATTCCTGACATCTGCTCCACATAATACTGTCTTTCTCCCAGATAAGACATAACACGGCGGCAGGCGGTCAGATGTCCGGCTGCCAGTTTGCTGGCCTGCTGGCCGGATCTCGTCTCTCCGATAATCTCACGCAGACGCTTGGTGTCTCCCATCTTTGACTGGGTCAGGATTTCTCCCAACAGTTCCATCATATATGGGATCTCACGGTACAGCATCTTGGACCCTACTTCCATATGCATACTGTATTCATCACTGCTCTTTCTTCCATAGGCTGTTCCCTCTACCTCAAAGTTGCCTGCATGGATGAGGATCTCGTTGCTGAGAGCCAGTTTATCATGCTTCTCTGTGTCCACGGTACCGAGAATATCTGTCAAAAGCCCCAGATACGGTGCGTACTCTTTCCATTGGTTCATGGAAAAGATCAGGCGGAGGTACTCAATGCCGTTGGTTGGATAATCATGTTCTACCAGCGTCACACCCTGCATTTCATTTACTTCATTGTGAACCGGCAGCACCTTTTTTCCCAGGTCCTCTCTGGTAAGAAGCGGAATACACTTCAATGCCTCCGGGCTGGTTGGCTCTTCCTGGTATACCTTCAACTCCTTTGTTTCCTGTACCAGTTTTTGGATCTGTTCCGGTGTCAAAGTCTCTTTGTACTGATCCAGTTTTTCCTGTTCTTCCTGATCCATCTTGGCGGTCAATCCTGCCTTTGGCTCAATTCCCACATAGCATACATGAGTGTTGTCCAGGAAGAAATCCCGGATCAGCTGCTCATAATAATCTGTATCCATGGCCTTTCGCAGTTCTTCAAACACATCCCCGCAATCCAGATGGATAAACGGCTTCTTATCATCATATAGCCAGCTGTCAAACATCTGCAGGCCGTACATCAGTCCCTTTGGATAGTTGCCGAAATCTCCCTCTCTGTACTGGAATTCCATGGCGTTTAACGCCGCCAGGAGAGACTTTCTGTCCAGACCTTTCTCCGCCAGTTCTGTCAGGGTATCGTAGATCACCTTCTCAAAATCCTGTTTCTGATCCTGTCTGGCGTTTTTCGCAATGAAGGTAAAGGACATCTGCTGCAGGCCATTTTCAAAGCCACCTTTGATCTCACTGCCGATCCCTGCGTCTAAAAGAGCCTGTTTTACCGGTGCTCCTACCGCATCCAGCAGAACATATTCCAGCACCTGCATGCCCCGGTACAGTTTGCGGTCATCAAAAGTTCCATAGGCAAAATTCAGGCTGTGGTATACTTTGTCCTTTGAATCGTCTCCTTCCGGCACGGAGTAAAAACCGTATTTCTCCTGTTTTTTATCAAATGACTTCTGCATTGGCAGTGCCGAATCTACGAAAAGATAGTCAAACTGACTCAGGTATTTTTCTTCCAGCCAGTTCAACTTCTCTTCCATATCCATGTCTCCATAAAGATAGATGTAACTGTTTGATGGATGATAATATTTGCTGTGAAAATCCAAATAGTCCTCATAAGTCAGTTCCGGTATCTCCACCGGGTCACCGCCGGACTCCACCCCATACGGAGTGTCCGGGAACAATGCATTCTGGATGTTCCGGTACAAAATACTGTCCGGATCGGAGTACACACCTTTCATCTCGTTAAACACTACGCCATTGTACTTAAGCGGTGCCTCTTCCGACTCCAGCTCATAGTGCCAGCCTTCCTGCTTAAAAATTTTCTCTTCTTTATATATATTAGGATAAAAAACAGCATCCAGATACACATGCATCAGATTCTGGAAATCCTTATCATTGCAGCTTGCCACCGGGTATACGGTTTTGTCCGGATAGGTCATGGCATTCAAAAAGGTATTAAGAGAGCCTTTGGCCAGTTCAATAAACGGATCTTTTACCGGGAACTCTTTGGAACCGCATAATACCGTATGTTCCACAATGTGGGCCACACCGGTGGAATCTTTTGGCGGGGTGCGGAATCCGATGGTAAAAACCTTGTTTTCATCCTGATTTTCCATCAAGACCACTTTGGCTTTTGTCTTATTATGTTCTAACAGATATCCTTTGGTTCCCATGTCTTTCATGTCCTGGGTGGATATAAGTCTGTAAGCTTTACAATGTTCGATGTTCATTCTTTCTTCTCCTTTATAAAAACTGATTTCACAGGTATAATTTACACGAAATCCACAATAACTATACAGTATCACATTTTTACAGGTATTGGCAACACCGCAAAAATATTTTCTTGCTATTTTACGGGCGGTATGGTAAAGTTAATGAGTGTGAAATATTTATTTTAGGAGGCAAAACACATGAAAGGTACAGTTAAATGGTTTAATGCCAAAAAAGGATTCGGATTTATTTCTGACGAAGAGGGAAAAGATGTATTTGTACACTTCTCCGCATTACAGATGGATGGTTTCAAAGTTTTGGAAGAGGGCGACGAAGTAGAATTCGAAGTAATCGATGGCGAAAAGGGACCACAGGCTGCAAATGTAACAAAGTTATAATCGATTTTTAATGGACTTAGTTTTTATATAAAAGTTAAGCAATTACAAGAGGTTGTAACAAGGCGGGTTCTATGACCCGCCTTTATAACTGTTCAGAAACGCCAAAGGGCGTTTTTTTATTGTTCTTTTACAGAGATGCAAAGATGCGGCTTCCTTTTATCCGGACCCAGTGGAGCATTCCGGCGCAGACTGCCAGAAGCACCGCAAAAGAAACCGTCATATACTCTTCCGCTGTAAATGGCAGATTCAGATATCCTGCTGCCAGAACGCCAAGTACAATCCAGTTGCCAAAGATTACCGCCACTACGCCAAAGTTCTGTTTTACTGCAGCCGTCTCATTGGTCCACTTCAGATTTGGCCGCTTCAGATTTACCATCAATCCTAACAGCGCCCCAAACAGCACATACAAAAGGGGCCAGAGCACCAGCCAGATTCCCTGCATCAGGGTTACCGGGAGAACACAGACCACACAAATGCTGCAAAAGACTGCCGGCACTCCGGTGAGCCACATGTGAAGCTCCAGTTTGGAACGAAGCACCTGCCACGGCTTTACTGGCAGTGACTGGGACAACCAGATATTTTTTCCTTCCAGTGAAATAGCAGGCGCCGTTATATCATTCATGGATGTCATCAGAGCAATGGCTCCGATCAGCATCAGCACCAGGGTTCCTACATACTCTCCAAAGATCTCTTTCTGCAGCTGCAGCAAAAGAGGTGCTTTAACGATAGCCGCCACACCTGCCACCGGCAGCATCAGAGTTCCCATGGCACAGTTAAGCATATAGGTGGCACTGCTTGTAAAATGTTTACATTCTTTCCACAGCAACGCCCGTCTCAGGCTTCTTTTTGCCACGATTTTTTCTTTGTACACTTTCTTTGTAACCTGCTCAGCCTGAGTAGCGATCTGTACGAAACTTCGTTTCATCACAAATACCACGGCGGCCAGCGCCACAAGGACAACAAGGGTAGTCACTGCCATCGGCACTGCCTCACCGGCTGCTCCCAGTCCAAACTGGTACAGCACATAAGCCTTGTTCTTTACTGCGTCTCCTGCCACCAGTATATTGCCAAGGAGTGTCTCCAGCATCTGACTGGCCTTGAAATATATAAAATAATACAATCCCAGAAACGCCAGGGAGGCGACGACCATAACGGCACTCTTATTTTTCAGCTTGCTGCTGATCCTGGCCACACCCCATCCCAGCAGACAGGATAAAATAAGTACAATGAGGGTCAGCAAAATACCAAACAAAATTCCACAGATGATCACAGCCGATGTCCTCTGTGCCGTAGAAAAATACACGATCAGCCCCGGAATATACACCACCATGCTATACAGGACACTCATAAAATAAACTCCGGTCAGACGGACAAGCAAAAGATATCCCGCCGGTACCGGCATTGACAGTAACAGATCATTATCCTTTGCCTTGTACAGGCTGGCATAGGTATTGAACACGCTTCCAAAGGTGCCCAGCGCCACTGACACCGCCGCCATGATCAGCATATACAGCCAGCCGGCACCTGCCTTTATCAGCGGACTCATGCTTTCTGCCATCTGCCAGAAGATTCCTCCTATGACTACGATCATCAGCACCGCAAACATGGTGATGGACAAGATCACTTTGGCCCGGGGTTTTCTCTCGCCGGATTTCATATTGACAAACAGGCTCTGGTTTAACTCCATCAGCTGCTTTTTCATCAGGGCTTTTAACATGATTCACCCTCCATTTCCAGGAATACCTTTTCTAGAGAAGCATCTCCTTTTACCTCTTCCATGGTGCCGGAGCGGATCAGTCTGCCGCCTTTGATAATGGCTACTTTGTCACAGAGTTTTTCTGCCACTTCCAGTACATGAGTGGAGAAAAAGATGGAGCCCCCTTCCTGACAGAATTCGTGCATCATCTCTTTTAGAAGATGGGAGGCCTTGGGATCCAGTCCTACAAATGGTTCATCCATGATAATCAGACTTGGTTCATGGATCCAGGCAGAGATCAGTGCCAGTTTCTGCTTCATTCCGTGAGAATACGATGAAATTCCCATAGCCAGGTTCTTCTTCATCTCAAATTTTTCTGCATACCGGTTGATCCGTTCCTGACGCACTTCCGAAGAGACACCGTAGATGTCCGCAATGAAATTCAAATACTGTATCCCCGTCATAAACTCATAGAGATCCGGATTATCCGGGATATAAGCCATCTTTTTCTTGCAGGCAATGGGATCTTCTTTTACCGATACCCCATCAATATAGATCTGCCCTTCCTCAAAGCCAAGGATCCCGGCCACTGCTTTGATGGTAGTGGTTTTGCCGGCACCATTGTGTCCGATAAAGCCGTATATCTCCCCTTTTCCAATGGTAAGGTCCAACTGGCTTACCGCTGTTTTGTCTCCGTATTTTTTCGTAAAATTCTCAATCTTTAACATGGGTATTCCTTCCTCCTCGCAATGATCTCGTCATATAATTCCAGTCCATAACTGGTGTTTTCCGGTTCTTTTGGCACCATGGTGTAACGCTGTTCCTGATTGGCTTCTCTTCCTGCCGATAAAAACAGCACTCTCTCCGGTTGCTTTTTATACAAATCTCTGGCAAAAGAGGTAATATGGGTTACCGTCCACACTACCACCGTTGTATCCAGACACGCCTGCATCAGATCCATGGCAATCTGATAGGCAGTGATCTCGGTTGTAGTAGCAAATGTTTCATTCAGCAGGATAAGGCTTCCACTTTTAGCGTGCCGGAGAATCTCCTGCATACGCACCAGTTCTTCCTCAAACTTGCCCATGGTCATGCTGGCGTCCTCTCTTCTGGTAAAATGGGTAAAAATTCCCTGATACACCTGAAGGGGATACTGCCCCGCCGGCACATACATTCCCGCCTGACAGAGCACCTGGGCGATTCCCATGCTCCGCAGGAAAGTAGATTTTCCTCCCTGGTTGGCTCCGGTAATGACCAGGGCGTCGTACCCCTCCATCTTCAGCGAATTGGACACCGGATTTTTGTGGGTCTGCAACGCCAGCGACAGATCATACAATCCCAGTATCTCTGCTTTTTCCTGTTCCGGAAAGGAAAATAAGAAGTTTAGTTCCTGTCCATGCCGGTACAGTTTGCTGCACCCGTATAAAAACGCAGCCTGTCGGCGCAACAGCCGGAAGTTTTCCTGCCATTTTTTCAGATAAGGAACGCATCCTTCCAAAATTTCTACCAGCACGGAATCGATAAACTCCACCGCACTCTCAAACATTCTTTCATCCAGGATCATGCTGCCTTTGTCCCGGGACAGCCACTTTCTGCTGCCCTTTTGCACCTTTTCTCTGGCATCCGTCACTTCCATGTCTTTTAAAAGCAGACCTTCTGCCATGTGTCCCCGCAGGGTGATCTCGCCCTTTCTCTTAAATCCATCCAGATTTTCCACCAGTTCAATCTGTTCCTTCACCTGCTCCGGCGGCAGTTCTGTAAACCATGCCTCCACAAAAGTCTCCAGGCCGGTTCCCTGCAGTTTGCCTTTTTCCCTTTCACAGATCTGCTGCAGTGCCGCAGTAGCATACACCACCGTCCGCAGTGCCTCCAGATGAGTGGAGATCAGCGTCTCATTCAGATGGTTCTTTCCCCGGCTGTCCAGGATAGAGTCCATCTCTCCCTCTAACTTCCCGGCAGCCTTCACAATGTGCCGGTGGCACTCCTTTATAAATTCCGGATGCTCACAGCAGGCCTTCACTACCTGCTGCCTCTGGCGTATCTGTTCTTTTTCCTGTAAGGGGTGCAGCAGTTCCTCCAGAATGTGGGGCTCGTCCTCGTATTCCCTCAATGCCATTCCCCGGACGATGGTCACAAGATTCAGATCCTGTTCTATGGCCTTTCTATCATAATATGCGGTGTGCGACGGTTCATAAAACTGTATCATCTTCTATCACCTCCCGCATTTTCTCGTATATCATACCGTACTTCGTGATCAGCGAATCCTCATACTCTCCCTGATCCGCCGGTTTTCGCACAATCTCAAACGTTCTGGTCCTGTGGTCCCCCGCCAGCTTCGCCACCAGGCTTACCAGGCCGGACCGCTCCTTGGCAAGATTTCTTATGTGGGTCACATACACCCCGTCACACTGTCTGTCCATAAAATGATCCAGCACCCGGTCACCCATGATCTCTGCATCATAGGATGCCGCCGTGGTAAAAAGTTCATTCAGCACCACAAATCTTCCCTTCTCGGAAAGCCCCATCTCCGGTGCCAGCCGTTCCAGTTCTTCTTTTAATTTGCCCCGGCCGCTCTCCCGGCTTTCTTCTCTGGAAAAATGGGAAAAAATACCGCTGTAATAAGGTACCACAGCCCGGGCCGCCGGCACCATCAATCCCATCTGCGACAGATACACCACCTGCCCCAACATTCTGGCAAAGGTAGTTTTTCCACCGCCGTTGGCACCTGTTACTACTAAGAATCGTTCTCCTTCCTGCATTTTCAGGGAATTGGTTACAACCTTCTTTTCCCGTTCCATCAAAACCATGCCCAGGTCAAATCCATCCTGTACTTCCAGATGTTCTCCTTCTTCCGGCACGCAGAATGTATAACCCTGTTCCTGCATCTGCTCTGCCACCTTTTCATAAGACAAGTAAAGAGCAGCCTCTTTCGCCAGCCGGCACAGTACCGGATCCATATTCCATTTCTCCAGCTGTTTCAGATATTTACCGGATTTGGTGGCAGCCACCCGCTTTCTGGCCAGCTGCTGTTCCAGTAAAGTCATTACCTCCCGGCGCCTCCTGTTTACCGGTGCATCCCCCTTTTTTTCGATAGAAAAGGCCTGGTAAAACCGGTCTTCCAGAGAACTTTTTTCCTGTTCTTCTGCCAGCACCAGCCGGTTTCTGGAAACGGTAAATACTACCTCTTCCTCGTCCAGCACCTGATGCAGCGTCTGCGCCAGCGGCCACCACTGTCTGTAAGACTCTGACTGCTGATACTGTTTTATATATTCTGTTAATTCTTCCATAGCCGGTGTGTGGGAGTGACTTTCCAGCACGGATAGCAGTTTTTCTACCGCTTTGGCAAAATGCCACATGGCATCCAGATGGTATTTCTGCCGCTGCAGATCATCACTGCAAAATTCACATTCTTTTTCGTATCCGGTGGCTTTTTTCATCTCCTTGGCGTACTGCCACAGGCCCCGGTACATGGCCGGATCCCGCAGATCCTCCGTAACCTGTCTGCGATAAGCAATGGTCTCTTTGTCCGTCGGAACATCCAGATACAAGGCACGAATGTCCTCACCGCCGTACAAAGACTGGGCCCTGCTTATAAGCTGCCCTATATTAAAATCATCAATATACGCCCCTCTGGTTATCTTTTCTGCCAGCGGGCGTCCCAATATACTTTTAAACATTTACTTCTCCTGTTGTTCTGTCTCAAATGGAATCTTTCTTCTGTCGCCCCGGTGGGTCACAATATGAAATCCTACACTTTCCACACGACGCTCCAGACAGCCTCTGCACTGTGCTGCCTCTTCGCCGGTGCAGATCTTGTTGTCATATAATTCATATTTTTCCCGTACGGCCACCGGGGAAAGATTGGGCATCAGCACATTGGCTCCCGCCAGCAGTCCCTGTTCCCGTCCCGTGGGATCAATGGTGCCAAGGGCTGTGGTAGCCGGAATCAGGGCATCCGGAAATACAAGCCGCAAAATAGATACAAGCCGCAGTGTCTTTTTCAAATCCCCTGAAGACTCCCCGGAAAAAGGCGTCTCTTTGTGGGTAACAAAGGGACCGATCCCGATCATGTCCGGTTCCAGTTCCTGCAAAAAGCGGATGTCTTTGATGAGATTTTCCGTGGTCTGCCCCGGCGAATCCACCATAAATCCGGCTCCTACCTGATAACCGATCTCTTTTAAGTTGTACAAACACTGCTTTCTTTTCTCCAGACTCATTACCTCTGGGTGCAGTTTTCTGTAATGAGTGTCATCCGCCGTCTCTTCCCGCAGCAGATACCGGTCTGCCCCGGCATCAAAAAATGCCTGATAACTTTTCCGTTCCTTTTCCCCTACGGACAAGGTCACTGCGCAGTCCGGGTGCCGCTCCTTGATCCCCGACACGATCCGGCACAAAGTGTCGTCGTCATAAAAAGGATCCTCACCACTTTGCAGTACAAAAGTACGAAATCCCAGTTCATATCCTTCCCGGCAGCAGTCAAAAATCTGCTGTGGCGTCAGGCGGTACCGCTGGGCCATGTTGTTGCCGCACCGGATACCGCAGTAATAACAGTCATTTTTACAATAATTGCTAAACTCGATCAGGCCCCTGACATAAACCTGGTCTCCGTACCACTGCCGCCGCAGTTTCTGTGCCTCGTTCAAAAGCCAGGGATCGTCGTTCTCGATCCAGTATTTTAACTGCTGATCTGAAAAATTCTGTGTCATGATAAGGCCCCTTCTGTCGTAATACTAAGAACATTATAGTCAATGAGAGAATCCTCTGTCAAATTGAATCTGCTTTGTGATTCTACCAGGAAATCGGGGGCAGGTTTGCCGTTTCCGTAATCATTCTTGTAAAAGGGAAAAAAGCCGGCAAGGGCAAAATCACCCTTCGAACCGGCAAAAAGACCACTGTTTTTTCTGTAAAAGTACTTTCAAAAAAAAGCGTGAACAAAACCGCCACCAAGAAACTGAAAGCCTACAAGGCACGCCTGAAGGGAAAAGACCAATGCCTCTACGCCGATTTTAATGGTGACGGCATCAAAGAACTGTACCATAATGATTCTTTTACTTATTACAACTATGCTTTGAAAAAACTGGTAACAAAGGGTGCCCCTGTTATCAGTCTTTCCAAAATCTATACCTGCGGCAAAAGCCATATGCTGTTTGCCATTCGATCCAAGGAAACCCGTCTGGGTGAAAAGAGAAGCGACGAAGAGCGCATTGTCTATGGTCACTTTTTCTTCTTCAATGAAGCAAAAATATTCGACTTTTTGAACCAGGATGTGGCACTGAGCCAGTATGTCAAACCTGAGATATATGTTGGCAGCCGTTATAGCAGTGGTACTTCTTATTATTTTCTGGACGACAGCAGCTATGACCAGGATGACTACTGGTACCTGCCTTATACAGAGGATGAAATGCAGACTTTTCTCGATCAGAAAATGCCCGGTAGGAAGGAGTTAAAGTTGGTCCCATAGGTATTATGGGACCCTACTGGGCCCCTTCCTCCATCCAAAGAAAAAGTCCAGCCCATTCCGAGACTTTAACGCAAAAGCGTTACCCGTCTCTAAATGACTGGACTTTTTTCAGTCTTACATCACGCTCCACACCCAGTAGCACACCCCTAGCACCCAGCTGGTGAAAATTCCGTACAAGATTACCGGGCCCGCGATAGTAAAGATTTTGGCCCCCACTCCCATTACCATTCCTTCATTTTGAAATTCAATGGCCGGTGCCGCCACAGAGTTTGCAAATCCTGTGATTGGTACAATAGTTCCTGCCCCCGCCCAGTTTGCCAGTTTCTGATAAAGGTTCAGCCCTGTAAAGATAACACTCAACAAGATCAGACACAAAGTCGTGTACATAGATGCCGCTTCCTGTCCATATCCCATATGCTTAAACCAATTCGTAAAGCACTGCCCCAAAGTACAGATGGCTCCTCCTACCAAAAAAGCCTTGCAGGTATTCCACATCCAGCTTTTTTTCGGCGTATGTTCATCGGTATATTGATTATATAATTCCTTTTTTTTGCCCGGATCCTGTTCCTGGATCACTTCCTGAATATCCGTTTTTGCGTCATTTGAAAAATTCATGGGTACACCTCTCACATATTGATATGAAAAGTGTACCCATGTATGTCTTAAATATTCTTTATTTTTCCAACTCTTTTTGCACTTTTTTCAGTTCCTTATAAAAAACCTGATTGTATACCGGAGAAATATCCAGATAGTCACAAGTACTAAACAGGGCTGCCGCATCCTCCAGACGGTTCTTCCATAATTTGTTTATAAAAGAAGACATTTCCCGGGATGCTTCTGCCGATGGTTTTGACAGGTCATAGGTAACCGAATCCTCTGCTGTGATCTGCTCTTTCCCATCCTTTGTCAGATAAAATTGCTGCCACTGATAGGAACCTTTCGTTTTTACGACCCGCAGGAACAATGCATCGGCTCCTGTGCCCGTTATATAATACTGGACTCCTTTGTCCTTTTCATATACATTGGCAGTGTCACTCCATATCACATTCTTTTTCCCTTTCTCCGTTGTCTTTACCTGAATGACAGGTTTGGAATCCGATATCATGGCATTTGTCTCATTCACGACCAGTTCGCAGGAAAGACTGTTTTTTCCATCACGGACCAATTTATAATCTGTCATATATGAACTGCCTCCGGACAGGATCTTCTTTTGAAAAACGGTTTCGTCCTCGTATGTTCCTGAAGAAATCCGGGAACGGTTTTTATCTGTATTATCCAGGAAAATCACACTGTCTGCCACCTGAAAATTCCAGAAAATGTTTTTGCTGAACTCCGAATCATACTGATCCGTCTTTTCCTCCAGCGTTGTCTCCTCGATCTTACCGGCCTGCCAGTTATATCCGGTGAGACTGTGGTGCGTATCCGCATACAAAACGCCTTCGTTGTAATGAATCCACTCACCACTGCTGCTGCAGGCTGCCTTCTGACCACGGACCACCTTGCCATTCTGAACAAAATACAACTGCGCCTGAGATGATACCTGTTTTACTTTTTCCTTTAATACCAGCAGAACAGGTTCTTTTTCCTCCCCCAGTCTGACAACAGAAAACATCTTGCATTTATTTTTTTCTTTCTGCAAAAAATCTGCTATCAGCTTATTCTTTTCTGTATTGTCAACCGATTTTGTCTCGGATTGGCTGACCACCGCCGTTGCGGCCTTTTCTCCGGCGGTCTCCTTTTTTTCTTTCCCGCAGCCGCTAAATGTAAAGGCAACACCAACCACTGCCAGACAGGCAGTCAGAGCAACTGCCCATTTCTTATATGTACCTTTTCCAACAATCACTTTCATTCGCTTTTTCAACTCCTTTTTATCACTGATCACTGCCGTAGACGGATATAAAAGAGAATATCTTTGTTTCTGCCTGGCAACAGAGATCAGCATTTCGCCATATTCTATTTTATCTGATACTTCTTTCTCCCAGAGCACTGCTTCATCACAGGCATACTCTGCATCTCTTCGGGAGTATGCTGCAGCTACCCACACACAGGGATGAAACCAATAGCTGACCACTAGCAGTGCCCTGACAAAGGCCCACACATGATCCCGGTGGTGGTAATGCATTTCCTCGTGACAATACACCCATTGCTTTTCCTGCTCTGTCAATGTTTCACAGATAGCAGACGGCATATATACCGCCGGATGCAAAATTCCATACAGGCACGGCACTTGCATCGACTCCACCTCATAAACCGGCAGACCATACCGCTTTGTAGTATCGATCTGTTTTCTGCTTTTTCTTAACCTGCGTCTCATTTTTATGTTGGCAGTCAGCAGTATAACGGCCATGGCCACAATGCCAGCCAGCCAGACCAGCATAAGCATCCATTCCACCGGCAAATCCAGGGCTTTTCTGCCAGAACTTTCAGCCATCTGTGACGAAGTATCGTTTTGATCTTTTCCAGCCTGCCACTGTTTTTGATCTGCCTCCACCACTTTTTGCTTCACAATAACCGGTGCATCCGTAGGTACAGTTACTGCTTTTTGGACCGTCACGGTACTGCCTTCCTCCTGAGATATTCCCGGTGTCATTTGATTCAAGAGGGTGGATAAACTCAAGGGACTGTTTCCTATACTGACCGGAACACACAGCCGCAATACCACCAACAGCCACAGTCCATATAAATAACGGTACGGCACTTTTCCACGGAAAATCCGGCGAAGCAGCAAAACAATAACGGTCAGCACCGCCGTAGAAATCCAAAGTTCTCCCATGTTCCTGCCTCCTACTCTTCCTGTGTGTCTGCCTTTTTCCTGGCATTATGTAAGATTTCCTCCAGTTCATCCAGATCCTTTTCGCTAAGGTTTCCCTGACGGATCAGCGTATTCATCAACGCTCCTACACTTCCGTCGTAGATACGCCCCAGAAAACTTCTGGTCTCCGGGATCATGGCTTCTTCCTTTTCCACCAGAGGATAAAAATATTTGGTTTTTCCTTTTACTTCGTAACCGATCACACCTTTTTCCGTCATTCTCCGCACCATGGTAGCACAGGTGCTTTTGCTCCATTTTGTCTCCTTCTGCACTTTTTCCACAATTTCCATTAATGTACAGCGTTTTTCTTTCCACAAAATTTTCATGATATACCATTCTTTGCTTGTGATCATCTGCCTCATCCTCTCTTCGTTTTGGTTTACATTGTAGACCCATCGTATCACAACAGGTTTACAATGTCAACTCATTTTTCCAAAAAAATATTGAAACAGAGTTCCCAGGCATTTTCCGGCCGCAATAAATCCGATCAGCACCGGCAGCCCCTCCTGTATCTGCAGGCGGTTTACCATGATGGGGATTACCCGCAGCACTTCCGCCAGTGCCATCGCCAGACATCCCACAAAAATACCGGAAAACAGGCCAAACAGGATGATAAAAAAAAGGCTAAGGGGCAGATGCCACTGAAACAGGATCCAGAGGTTGCCCAGGGTGCCTCCCAAAATGATTGCCTGTTCATAAGCGTAAATATGAGACGCCGTCCGGGTTCTGGCTGCCATCCGGGGAATGATCCCCAGCATGGTGATAAAGCCAAACACTCCGGCAGACACCGTTACACCGCTGCAAAAACCTAAAAAAGATAACCAGATCTGTTTAATTAGCATCAATGCTTTTTCCCTCCCTGGACGCCAGTTTGATCATCGCCTTATTTACCTGTTCCTCGTAGGTACACATCTCTACCTGGATCGGCGTCGGATCATCCTTAATCTTTCTCCGGTTGATATGGTTATAAAAAACCAGGATCCCCAGTGGCAGTCCGATGGCATAAGACACTTCCAGTGCGGATCCGCCGCTTTTTTTCACCCCCATGACAAACTCATACACATGGTCGAACACTTTGGAAACGCTGACATCTTCATTGAATGTCATGATGGTAAAAGCAGCCCCGAAAAAGGAAACGAGACAGACAACAGCCGTCTTGATATACTGCATGGTCCTGCTTTTTTCTTTTCCATCGGGGACCTCCAGATCCACGATAAAATCTCTCTCGCCTACATTCTCGATCCGCAGTCCCGGATACACTTTATGGATTCCCTGATATACCTTTTCTATGGTAAACATAGTCTTTTGCTGTTTGGGATCCAGTGTATAAAAAATTTCTTTATTCAGTTTTTTTACTATATTCTGATTCTGGCAGTACAAAGTGGCAATGTCTTCATAAGTCAGTGTTTTCTTCTGAACAACCATATTCTGCTCCACTTTTACATACAGGATATCTTCCATTCTCCATACTCCTTTACCAGAGTTCCTCTGAATTTGTTCTGCTGTCTGCGGCTGCTGTTATCCGCCAGATAATAGATCAAAAGTCCACCTGCCGCCAGCATTATCACGGCCAGGGTGATCACACATGCCTTCTTCATAAGCGCCTCCATTTTTAGATGTTTTCCCTAGCATGCCCGTTAGCGGCTGATTTTATACAGAATGAAATATGATTTTTTTTCGCATGGATGCAAGGATTTTCTTTTCCAGCCTGCTGACCTGCACCTGGCTCATTTCCAGTTCCTTTGCCACCTGCACCTGGGTCTTTTCTTCAAAATACCGCTTCTGGATCAACGCCCGTTCTCTTCCTGCCAGTTCCTGCAAAAGTTTTTCCAATGTAATCCGGTTTAACACCTCTTCGCTTTCGTCTTTTTTGCTCTGGATCTTATCCACCAAAAGGATCTCGCTGCCCTCTTTCTGATACAAAGTTTTGTACAAAGAATCCACTTCGCTGACGGCATCCATGGCCATCACCACTTCCTCCCGCTTCATGGCCAGACTTTCACACAACTCCTCCATAGTGGGATTGCGCCCTAATTTCAGGGACAATTCCTGTTCTTTCTTCTTGGCCTTCCAGCCGTTCTCCTTCAGACTGCGGCTGACTTTGATGGCACCGTCATCCCGCAGAAACCGCTTAATTTCCCCCATAATTAAAGGAACAGCATAAGTGGAGAACTTGACCTGATAGGACACATCAAATTTGTCCACCGCCTTGATCAGGCCGATGGCTCCGATCTGCCCCAGATCTTCCATCTCATATCCCCTTCCGCCAAATCTTGCAACAATACTGTATACTAACGCCATGTTATCTCTAATTACCTGGTCTCTTGCCAATTTATCTCCTGCTCGTGCCCGTTTAATTAGTTCTAAGGTTTCCATGGCACCACCTTCTACCTGCCGTCGTAGGCGCTGTATATTGTTTTTTTCATGCGGACCAGAGTTCCTTTTCCCTCACCGGATTCCACGGCCAGTTCATCCATAAAAGCCTCCATAAAAGCAAAGCCCATGCCAGACCGGTCCAGTTCCGGCCTGGTGGTAAAAAGGGGTTCCATGGCTTTTTCCACATCCGGGATGCCTATACCCTGATCCTCTACCTGCAGTTCAATCCGGTTGTGACAGATTTTTCCACGCAGCGTTACCTTTCCCTGTCCACCTTCATATCCGTGGATAATGGCGTTGGTCACTGCCTCCGATACCGCTGTTTTCACATCGGAAAGTTCCTCCATGGTAGGATCCATAGGTGCCATGAAAGCGGCTACCACCACTCTGGCCAGTCCCTCATTTTCCGAACGGCTGTCAAATGTAATGGACATTTCATTTTCTCGGTTCATATGCTTCGTTCCTTTCCTGGTATTTTGATATGATGCGGTACAGTCCCGACATGGAAAAAATCCGGTCCACTGACGGACTGATGCCTGTTACATATGTTTTTCCGCCTAAAAACTCCATTTTCCGGTTGCGCCCCAGCACCATACCGATGCCGGAACTATCCATAAATGTCATGCCCTCAAAATCAAAGATCAGCACACGCACATCTCCTTTTTCTATCTGTGTGTCAACTGTGCGGCTTACCTGGTTCGCCATATGGTGATCCAGTTCCTCGCTCATATGTAAGATCAGGGTGCCACCCTTTCGCTCTAATGAATACATAGAAAACCTCCTGTTTCGACATTTTTTATATGAAAAAAAGACCTGCAGATAATTTTACTTATCTGTAGGTCTTTTGGCTTACGGATTGTCTTTTTGTATTTTAACCGATCTGATTCAGATAACTCTGTGCCTGAGCTCCTGCGGAACTGCCGGCATCAATCTTCACTGCCTTGTTCAGCCATTTTTTAGCATTCTTTGTATCACCGCGGCGCATATAGCAGCGTCCCAGATACATCATAGCTTCCTGATTCTTTGTATCTAATTTCAGCACATTTTTAAATGTAGCAATGGCACGGTCGTAGGAAGTGTACATTTCCTGCCGTCCCTGGCTGATCATGCTGGCGACCTCTGTCTTGCTGATAACGCCGATCTTGCTGTAGACGCTCTTGGCTTCGGCTGAGTCAAAATCTGACTTCTTGCAGCCGGCCACGGCGGCAGCAGCTCCTACTTTATCATTCTTGAGATAGCACTTCATGGCCTTCATTAACTTCTCATAATTGGCCAGTTTGGTCTGTGCTTCTGTATCTCCGGACTCAATCTGTTTTTTCAGCTGATCCACCTGGTCTGTCAGAGACTTTTTCTCTTTCTCCAGTGAGGAAATCTGGCTGGACTGAACGGCTGCATCGTTGTTGGCATCCGTAATGTCACTGGCTCCTCCCAGGCCGGCCTTGTTCAGCGTTGGCCGGATCAGCACAAAACATACTACGATTCCGATGATGGCTCCGATAATGGTGTAAACCACCGGCATCATGGACTTTTTCTCTTCCTTGTAAGCACCTACCGGTGTCACATTGGCAAGAGGATCCTTCTTGTTACTCTTTTTCACCGGTGCAGAGCCGGAACCACTGCGGCTGGTATCGATCTTGGTGCTGATCTCATGCAGATACTTCAGCGTGGTAGTATTATTAAAATCTACTTTTCTGGCACGGTTCAGACACTTGGCCGCTTTGCTGTAATCCTTGATATGGATATAAAGCAATGCCAACAACTGCTGTGCCCGGACAAAATGGGGATTCAGACTGACTACTTTCCGAAGCTGGATAATAGCCAGGTCCTCATTGCCTCCTTTGGCTGCTGCCAGAGCCGCATTATACTTTTTAATGGTCTGATTGGTGGCGTCTAACGCCGTCTGGTTCTTCTGAATGGTATTGATATAATAGTCCGCCAGATTTTCCTCCGGCTGGAGATATTTACTGAGAACCCACTCGCTCAAAGCAGCTACTGTCTCTCCCATTTCATAATAAACCAGACCCAGCAGATTCCGGGCATCCGTATTTTTCTTGTTAAACTGCAGGCTCTTTTTCAAGATCACAACAGCACCGGACAGATCCCGTACCTTCGCTTTTTCAAGGCCCATGTTATAGTAGGTATTGGATATTCGTCTAACATAATGAATGATGGACAGATCCTGTCCGCAGAAACCACAAACAGCACTGGTATCATTCACATTGGCATCACATTTTGGACATCTCATGTGTAGTAACCTCCTGTTTTACAATGTTCCCTTGGAATCCTGGATCAATTCTTTCACTATATCAGTCACATCGGCAAGATTATTATTGTATACAACATCTTCAACTTTTTCAACATCCATACTAGGCTGGAACTTTTCTAATTCTTCTTCAAAATTCAACATCTGACATACCTCCGTTCTTCTTCTAATCCCTGTATAACATAATAAACAGTTTAATAATAAAATGCAAGCAGTAAATATCGAAGATATGCGACATTTTTCAACTATTTCTCAAGTTGCGCCAGACGCTGCTGTACCTGTTCCATCATTCCTTTGTATTTTTCCAGTTTTTCACGCTCTTCAGCGATCTTCTTTTCCGGTGCCTTGTTTACAAAGTTTGGATTGCCAAGCATTCCCTGGGAACGCTTCAGCTCACCCTGGAGTTTTTTCTCCTCTTTTTTCAGACGCTCGATCTCTTTTTCAATGTCTACCAGTTCTGCAAACGGAATGTAAATAGTTCCGTCCGCAATCACAACAGATACTGCGTCATCGGCAATACCGGCTTTGTCCTTCTGGAATGTCACATCGCTTGCCAGACCCAGGGTAGCAAAGAACACCTTATTTTCCTGGTAAATATCCAGCACGTCCTGCTTTTCTGACACTACGATGACGGATGCTTTTTTGCTTGGCGGTACATTCATTTCTCCGCGGATATTTCGGATGCCTTTTACTGCTTCTTTGATGCGCTCTACCTTGGCCTCATCCTCTGCAAAGTTTCTTTCTTCTGTGTAAACCGGCCAGTCGGAAACCATAATAGACTGCTCTTCATCATCCATCAGTGTACAGTAAATTTCCTCTGTGATAAACGGCATATATGGGTGCAGAAGTTTCAAAGCGTCTACCAGTACAGTCTTCAGTGTGTACAGTGCTGCTGCCTTGGTTGTGTCTTCTTCGTTGTACAGACGAGGTTTTACCATCTCGATGTACCAGTCGCAGAACTCTTCCCAGATAAAATCATAAATCTTCTGTACGGCAATTCCCAGGTCAAATGTCTCCATCAACGCAGTAACATCTTTGGCCAGGTTGTTTACCTTGGACAAAATCCATTTATCTGCCTGAGTCAATTCTTCTTTCTTAACCTGACTGTAATCAACATTTTCATTCTGCTGGAAGTTCATCATGATAAAACGAGATGCATTCCATACTTTGTTGGCAAAGTTACGGCTTGACTCAACACGCTCCCAGTAAAATCTCATATCATTTCCCGGTGCATTACCGGTTACCAGTGTAAGACGCAGGGCATCGGCACCGTATTTGTCAATGACTTCCAGTGGATCGATACCGTTTCCTAAAGACTTACTCATCTTGCGTCCCTGGGAATCTCGTACCAGTCCGTGGATCAGTACTGTATCAAATGGCACCTGACCGGTATGCTCCAGTCCGCTGAACATCATTCTCATAACCCAGAATGGGATAATGTCATATCCGGTTACCAATGTGTTGGTCGGATAGAAATATTTCATTTCTTCCGTATCATCCGGCCATCCCAGTGTGGAAAATGGCCACAGTGCGGAACTAAACCAGGTATCCAGTGTATCCGGATCCTGTCTCATTTCTTTTCCGCATTTTGGACAGGTGCAGGAGTTTTCCTTGGTTACTACCAGTTCTCCACAGTCGTCACAGTAAAAGGCCGGGATCTGATGTCCCCACCAGAGCTGACGGGAAATACACCAGTCACGGATATTTTCAAGCCAGTGGAAATAAGTCTTGTTAAAATGCTCCGGTACAAATTTGGTCTTGCCTTCTTTTACTGCGTCAATGGCTGGGCCGGCCAATGGTTTCATTTTTACAAACCACTGTTTGGAAACTCTCGGCTCTACCGTTGTACCACAGCGGTAACAGGTTCCTACATTGTGGTCGTGGTCCTCAACTTTTACCAAAGCACCTTCTGCTTCCAGATCTGCTACGATGGCTTTTCTTGCCTCATAGCGGTCCATACCGGCATATTTTTCATATTCATCTACGATTTTAGCATCTTCTGTCAGCACATTAAGAACCGGCAGGTCGTGGCGCAGACCTACTTCAAAGTCGTTCGGGTCGTGGGCCGGTGTAATCTTTACAACACCGGTTCCAAATTCCATATCTACATACTCATCTGCGATCAACGGAATCTCTCTGTGTACCAGTGGAAGGATCAGCATCTTTCCTACCAGGTCTTTGTATCTTTCATCGTTTGGATTTACTGCTACGGCAGTATCTCCCAACAGAGTCTCCGGACGGGTTGTGGCCAGATTGATATAGCCGCTGCCATCTGCAAATGGGTAGCGCAGATGCCAGAAATGTCCCTGCTGGTCTTCGTACTCTACCTCTGCATCGGAAATGGATGTAAGGCAGTGAGGACACCAGTTGATAATACGCTTGCCACGGTAGATCAAGCCTTTGTTGTAAAGATTTACAAACACTTCTTTTACTGCTTTGTTGCAGCCTTCATCCATGGTAAAACGCTCTCTGTCCCAGTCACAGGATGATCCCATTTTCTTCAACTGGGAAACAATCCGGCCGCCATAGGTCTTTTTCCAGTCCCAGGCACGCTCCAAAAACTTCTCTCTTCCCAGATCTTCTTTGGTCAGCCCTTCCTGTTTCATGGCTTCCACGATCTTTGCTTCTGTGGCGATGGATGCATGGTCTGTTCCCGGCATCCACAATGTTTCATAACCCTGCATTCTCTTGAAGCGGATCAAAATATCCTGCAAAGTATTGTCCAGTGCATGTCCCATATGAAGCTGTCCTGTGATGTTTGGTGGTGGAATCACAATGGTATATGGTTTTTTGTCTGGATTTACTTCTGCGTGGAAGTATTTTTTGTTGATCCATTTTGAGTACAAACGATCCTCAATATCTTTGGGATCGTATGTTTTTCCTAATTCTTTACGCATACTAACCTCCTGAAATTAAACAATTAAAATGAGCCTGCCAGGACGACAAGCTCATCAATCTCTTCTATATCGCCACGACATGCCGCAAAGGACGACAATGCTGCCGTGGTACCACCTTCATTCAAATGTAAAAACATTCCTCATTAGACCGATAACGGGGTCATCCGTCGTCTCCTACTACTGTTCTCTGGTTCAGAAACGCTGTTTGGAAGCTACCTTCTGCCACTGCCTTGCCAAAACACCTTCCAGCCTGTGGGTGTCTCTCTCTGTGGGGGCCTGCTGCATACTCCTCTTCCGCACTACATTATCACGGATAATTTTAGCGAAAATGGGGGCGGTTGTCAAGGGGTGTCTGGTTTTTCAGTGGGTCGCCAGCATAGGAATTACTTTATGTTCTGTGGGCGCTTTCGCTACGACAAAGACGCAGAAGTAACGGCATGCACAGAACGCATGCCAGATACTTGCGCCTTTGTACCCACTCCACACAAAGTAATTTCTATGCAAGGCGGGAACTCTGAAAAGGCCAGCCACCAGGAGATGGATGGCCGATACTTTTTTCACATTCCAGTAATGCGGCAGAAATGTTCTGCGTGAAGTGGGTTTTAAGTGCGTCGGTATGAGGTGCTTGTATATGCTTTAGCATAAGCACCCATACCGCTACGCACTTAACTAGCGAAAGCACCCACGGAACGCAAACTTTTCTGCCGCATTAAGGAAATTGCAAAATATCATCCTCTAACCACCGGTATCTTCTTATCCATCTTCAATATATGGTTTTTCAGCCATGCCAGAAGATAGTCGATCAGTTCATACAGGGATTCCTGCTGGCTGTCATCGATTTCCTGCAGGTTCATATCGTTTAACTTATCTACAAAGGATTCGTGGGCCAGCTTCTGGGCTTTCAGACCTTCATAGCCGATTTTTTCCATATAGGCTTCTTCGTCCTGGAAATGTGTCTTTGTGTACTCTTTCAGTTCTTCCAGTATCTCCATGATCTGGTCGTACTTATCCGACAGAAGTTCCTCTTTCATAAGGTCATAGGCTTCTTCGATGATCCGGAACAGTCTGGCGTGTTCTTCATCCACCAACGGAATGTCGGTTTTATATTCACTGGTAAAAGCAAAAGGCGACTCTTTTTCTGCCTCGGTCATGGTGCCGATCATGATGTCACTTCCCAGGATATGGTGATACAGCCATTTTGCCAGGTACTGCACAAGATTTGCCAGGATGTCCCGGCTCTCCTCTTCACCAGCTCCGGACAGCTCGATGCTTTCAATCTTTGCGGCAAATTCCTGATGTTCTTTTTTCTGTCTCGGAAGTTCCGGATCCTTTATAGATTCCATATAAGCCTCTTCGTGGGCAAAATGCTCTCTGGCGTAGCGTCCCAGATGGTCCACGATATTGGCCACAATCTTTTCCGATGCCATTTTCTGATCAAGCAATTCCTGTGCTTCATTGATCAGGCGAAACAATTCCTCATGCTCCTTATCAATTTCCTCGATGCCCAACCGGCAATCCTCTGTAAATGTATACATTCTAATCTACCTGCCTTTCTTCTGGGTTTTATTTTCTTATAAAAACAGGAATCCGGTCTAACGGTGCCTCCACATCGTACACCTTTCCTCCTGCATATTCTTTTCCGGTAGCTGCCTCCTGCCATGTGGTACTTGCCGGCAGATATACCTGTCTGGCCATAGCATGCTCATGACACACCGGTGCTACCAACAATTTATCCCCATACATGTATTCGTCGTAAATGTTCCAGCACGCTGTATCTTCCGGGAACTCGTAGAACAATGTACGCATAACCGGAGTTCCTTCTTCATGAGCCTCTTTCATCAGTCTCCTTGTGTAGTCTCTCATCTGCTCACGGATACCAATGTATTTTACGAAAATCTCATAAGCTTCTTCCCCGTAACTCCACACTTCATTGTCAGCTCCGGTCCACTCTCGTTCCACGCCGTGGCGGTCAAAGATTTTTTCTCCCGGCATGCGAAGTCCATGAAGCCGCATAACCGGACAGAAAGTTCCAAACTGGAACCAACGGATCAAAAGTTCCTTAAAATCATCACTTTCCACATTGCCTCCGTGGAAACCGCCAATATCCGTAGTCCACCATGGAATACCGGCCAGTCCCATGTGAAGTCCGGCGCACAACTGCTTTCTGAAGTCCTCATAACTGGACCAGATATCTCCGGACCACACCAGGGCACCGTACCGCTGACTGCCTACCCAGGCACAGCGCACCAGGTTCACAATATCCTGCTGCCCCATGTCTTTCTGGCCTTCATAAAAAAGTCGGGAATATTCTCTCGGATACACATTTCCCACCTTGGATACCGGTCCTGCGTGGTACTGGTACATTTCATAATTATAATTGGTAAACTCCGGCTCCGCCTCATCCAGCCAAAATGTGCGGATCCCCAGATCTGCATAATTCTTTTTGCACTTTTCCCATACATACTGACGGGTCCGTGGATTGGTGGCATCCATAAATACATTGTTGCCGTGGAAGATCATCTGGGCATCCACACCGGCACTCTGTTTTACCAGAAGGCCCTGCTGCTTCATTTCCTCAAAATTCTCACTGCCCCATTCCACCTGCGGCCATACCGACACCATAGTTTCAATCCCCCATTCATGAAGGGTATCTACCATCTTCTTTGGTTCCGGGAAAAATTCCTCTTCAAAACGCCAGTCGCCGCAATGTGGCCAGTGATAATAATCGATCACCAGCACATCCAGCGGGATGCCCCGGTCTTTGTACTCCTTAGCCACATCTAACACCTGCTGCTGGTTGTAATAACGAAGTTTACACTGCCAGAATCCCAGACCGTACTCCGGCATCATGGGCACTTTGCCCACACAGTCCGCATACTGTCTCTCAATCTGTGCCGGCGTCTTTCCTGCCGTAATCCAATAATCCAGTTTATCTGCCGCATTGGCTACCCACTCCGTTGTGTTTTTTCCAAAATGCACCTCTCCTACAGCCGGATTGTGCCAGAGGAAACCATATCCTTCACTGGAAAGATAAAAGGGCACACTGGCCTGGGAATTTCTGTGAGCCAGTTCCAGGTTGCATCCTTTCAGATCCCAGATTTCCTGTTGATACTGTCCCATGCCATATATTTTTTCATCCGGGTCTGCCTCAAAAGATGCTTTCAGCCGATAGCCGCCTCCCGGCAGTGCCTGAAAAAATCTGGCTTTTCTGGTAAGGGCTCCCCCGCCGGAGATCTCTCTCAACAGCACTTTTCCAGTTTCATCGCAAAAAGTGATCTGCAGTGCATTCCCCCACTCCTGTACGAAAAGTTCCGCCCGGATACTGCCATTTTGAATACTTGCATGGCGCATATCCTCCACCTGGATCTTCACATCCCTGTCTTCCTGAGGCAGCAAAGCAGATTCACCGGATGGGATCTGATCCATCAGAGAAGACTGGACTCTCAGGCTGTTCTTTCCCCAGCCCTCTATTTTTAAAAGTTCTCCTTCATTTCGAAAATAAATTACTTTTTCTGTCACTTGGAAAAATTCCATACAATACCTCCGTATGTTTGTTATTATAGAACAAAATGCAAAGAGCGGGAACCCCCTTTTGAGATTTCCGCTCCGCATAAGTATTTGTTTACTTACTTAACTTTTACGGTAATAGTTTTTACTGCCTTTTTATATTTACTTGTTTTAGCAGCTGTGATCTTGATCTTAACAGTTCCTTTTTTCTTACCTTTGATAACAAGTTTTCCTTTTTTGAAGGTAGCAGTCAGGATTTTCTTATTCTTCTTTGACAACTTCTTCATGGAAAGTTTGCCCTTAGAGTTTACTGTCACTTTCAGTGTCACTTTCTTTTTCTTCTTCACAGTTACTTTGCTGACTTTCTTTTTGCCTTTCTTCACTGTGATCTTGGCAGTTTTCAGCGTTACTTTTGCCTTGCTTGAAGTGCTTGGCTTCACGGTGCTGTTTCCGCTGTTGTTTGTATTGCCTGCCGTGCTGTTATTATTGTTTCCGCTGTTGTTATTGCTGTTATTATTGCTTGTCTGTGTCAGGCTGGTTGCGGTTGCATACTTGGTAGAAAGTGCCTGTATTTCTCCGGCTGACAAGGAACGGCTGTACATCAGTACATCATCCAGTGCGCCTTTGAATACTGCATCCCAGGCATTCACACCAAAGAATACTCTGGCACCTGTGTTGGTCATGATACCTTTTGCAATGTTTCCGGTCTGTACTGCCACACCATCTACATACAAGATAGCGGTTACTGTATTCGTAGCAGATCCTGCTTTGCTTCCGTCTACTACCAGAGCTACATGCTGCCATTTATCTGCTTCATAAGCACCGGTTCCGGCGTTTTCAAAATAGCTTCCGTTCTTGGACCAGATTCTTGCATCCGTTGTCAGGTTCAGCCAGTACTCCGGTGAGAATGTTCCGGCTGTCAGGGTTGGGTTGAAGTTGTTTCCAACGCTGGATGCTTTCATCCAGTAACTAATGGTGTAACTTTCTCCCAGTTTGCTGGCATCATCCAACAGTTCAACGCCGTATGTTCCAGGAAGTGTCAGTGCCTTGCCTACGACACCCTGCTCATAACGGAGAGCGGCATTGTTCTTGGCCGGGTTAAAGCTCTTTGTTACACCAGCGGCACCGTCCGCTTTATCATCAAAGGTAAGCGCTTTCACCAGACCGGACTTAAGATCGATACCTGTATAATCTCTTGTTACCTGAATGGTGTATTCTTTTGCTACTTCAAAGTTCTGTGCATAAACCTGTACGGCAATGTCTGTTACGGCACCGTTCAAGGTCAGTTCCTTCTCGGCTGTTTCATCCACTGCATTACCTGCTACTGCTACATATCCGTCGTTATCTGCCAGAGTAAATTTCACTTTCGGCTGTTTGTTGTACGGACATGTGATCTTATAAACACCTTTGCTGTCCGGTGTAATGGTTTTTCCATCATACTCAAGTTTGGTCAGGGAGTTGGTTGTCTTGTAAGCACGAACCATGTCCAGACTCTTGTTTACGCGGGCAGAATTTTCTGTATCTGTACCGGCGAATGTGATGGTGATCACTTTGTATGTAACGGTTTTGCCATTTTCAACGACCTTCAGGTCTTTTTCATTGGCTTTCACTACACTCTGTGGAATCTTATAAGCTACCTGGTAGTAATCCTCTGTATCACTTTCTGAAATAGTTCTGTTTACTACCGTAGCTTTGCTGCTATCCAGTTTTTCGTTGGTGATGACGGTGTCACCCACGGTAATCTTCATTGGTTTGCCATCATCTTCCTTAGCATAGGTTACCAACAGATAGTTGTCCTGTGTATCATCTACTTTCATCTTGTAACCGAAGGATCCGCCTGCTGTTGCTTCACGGCTCAGATCCGGTGCATCTTTTCCGATGGAACCGTTGTCTACCAGACCGTCTTTTGAATCATCCTCCAGGATGAAACGCTCCTCGTACTGGCCACGGCCGCACTGTGCGATGCTGTCAATGGCGGTTGCTTCTTTTCTCTTGGCATCTTTTTCATCAATAATGGCGGCAGAACCACGGCCGTCTGCATCTACATAATAGTTCCAGTAAATACCATAATTTTCTGTATCCTGATTGTAGTGAGTTGTGAATTTATACTTGAAGTTAGTTCCCTTCAAAGTAAAGTTCATGGAGTCTCCATCTTTTACAAGATACTTGTTGATGTTCTTGATAAAATCTTCCACCGTTTCCTCACTGCTGATGCCGATGGTATCGTTGCTTACTGCCTTAGCAGATGGCACGGTAACGGCAACACCGTGAGAAGTGGTAGTCTGTTTTGCTGTTCCCAGTTTGGCACTCAGTACAAACGGACCATATTTGAATCCGTAGGTTGTCTGGCCATCCGGCAGATTGCTTGCGGTTACTTCCATTGGAAGTTTTACGGTGATCTTGGTTCCCTCTGCTACTTTGTCTGCCGGGATCACAATATATCCGCCGCGGGTCTTGTAATCATATTTTGTTCCGTCAATCTGCACTTCCGGAGTTCCGTCCACTACCCAGTCTGGAATTCTCAAACGAAGCTCCATCTCCTCTGTCTTGTCACTGACTTCCAGAGTCATGGTGTCACTCTTGCTGAGATCACCTGTCTGTTTGATGGTGTAACCATCCTGTTTCAGGATAGAAGCAAGATACTGGTTTACGATAACGATATTGTCTTTCTTGAAGTAAATGCTGTCCTGCAGTTTTGTAAAGTTCTCATAACCGGATCCGGTACAGCACCAGAAGTTGCTGTCCAGTGTACCAAATACTTTCTGGTATCCGGATGCCATTGGCTGGAAATACATGGTAAGACCGGTCTCATGGTTCTGGGAAGACATGATGGCATTGATCAATGTATTTTCATAGTAATCTGCATATTTTTTCTCGCCGGTAATGATAAACAAACGACGGCTGAGTTTCAGCATATTGTATGTATTACATGTTTCGTTGTTACATACAGTACGCTCTTTGTCCAACACATTGTCTGCGCCAAAGTGCTCATCCTCACTGTTACCTCCGGTAATGTATGTATGACGGTCGATTACCATCTGCCAGAAGGCTTCTGCATACTGAAGGTACTTGGTCTGAGTGTTGTCTGTTTCGTAACGGCACAGAGCACCAAGGAACTTAGGAATGGTTGTGTTGGCATGTTTGTTGTTCAAAATGTTAGAAGTTCCGGCCAGCACACTTTCAAACAAGGATGTCTCATCGAATTTATGAGCTGCCGTCTTGAACACTTCTTTGTTGGAATAGTTTGTTACTTTGTAAAGCTGATATAAAGCATCGTTCATACCGCCGTACTCAATGCTGAGGACCTTATTATTGGTAGTGGTGCTCCATTTATTGGCACGGTTAGAAATCCAGACACCCAGGCTGTTTGCTATTTCCAGGGCTTTCTCATTGCCTGCTACTTCATAAGCATCCGTAACACCTGCCAGGATCTTGTGCATGGTGTACCATGGAACCCATGCCTGTGTACTGATGTTGGAAAGTCCTGACTCTACATTGTCAAACTGAAGATCCGGATCATTTTTGAATGAATCATTTGGCAGAGTAGCACCAAAGATATATCCTTCATAGTTAGTTCCTACAGTCTTCTGCTGGCAGTCATACAACGCATCAATAATGTAGTTCAGACGCTCTGTCAATGCTGCTTTTTCCTCTGCTGTCACACCTGGGTTTACAATACCCTGTGCTACGGCTGAAATATAGTGGCCCAGTGTGTGTCCACCGATCAGAGAATCTTCCCAGCCACCGCCATAACGGGTTTTGTTCTTCATGTATGTAGCAATCTCAGAAGTTGTCATCTTCGTCACACCGGATTTGGTATTATATACATAACACGCTGTCTGACGGAAACCTGCCAGCAAACGATCTGCATCCAGTGCCAGCAGATTCTTTACATCCAGCTCCAGTGCATTGTCATAGTAAGCATCTGTCACTTCTACGGATTTTTTCTCATAAAATTCTGCGCCCATCAATTCGTTTTCAGCCAGAACCGTAACGGTAAATTTCTTCTGTTTGGAAACTTCTCCGGATTTAACGGTAGCGGTCAGCACTACATCTACATCGTCTTTTGCCGGACGGGTTACTTTACCGGTTTTAGAAATTACGCTTTCATTGCTGGATTCCAAGGAAATCGTACTTCCTGCTTTGCTTCCTGTTGTTGGAAGTTCCAGATCGTTGGTTGCTGTGGATGGAATACTGATGGCATCCATATCCGTTGCTACATTACCTGCATCTCCTGCTTCTTTAATGGTAATGTATGTCATGTTAATAGCCAGGTTGCTGCTTCCTGTTGCTCTGGCTCCTAATACAAGTTCGCCGCCTGTTACTTTGACAGTTCCTGTGGCTACACCGGAATTGGTTGCTACTTCAAAGTTCTCTTTGATAACCTGTTTGTTGCTGCCATCCGGATAAGCATATACCGATGGAGACTGGGATACGCTCCATGGATCTGTAAATCCGATCTCAACATAATACTCGCCGTCTTCCAGTTCAAATTTGTAATCCAGGTGACGAGTTTTGCTGGCATCCATGTTGTGCTCTTTTTCATACTGGTTTTTGGTGTATCGGTTAGACGCTGTCTTAGAAGTCTGATCCGAACCGACCTGCTCGTTTGGCCAGGTCCAGTCTGTGCTGACACCGCCAACCAGACACTCTCCTGCTCCGTTTTTCAATGGATTACTGATGGTATCATCAATTCCCCATTTGTAACCTGTTACTTTGTCTGCACCATAAGCCTGATCGGTCACACTGTTGTGTGTTCCCAGAGGGCCGTCCTCCGGTACTGTTGTAGGATCCAGGTCACCACAGTCTACTGCATAGATGATAGTCTCATCTTCTCTTGTCTGTGGGGTACCTGCAGCCTTGGCAACGATTCCCATATCCGGAATGATGCTTGCTACCATCGCTGCTGCCATCGACACAGCGACTACCCTTTTGCCGACTCTAAAAAACTTCTTTTTCATAGTCTCTTCCTTTCTTTTTTATTTTTTTATTATATTTATTGTAACATGGCGCCCATCATCACTCCATGCTAATAGGTTTCATTTGTTATAAAAAAGTTTTGTCAAAAAGTTAGTTCAGGTGTGATTTTCTCCTTGCAGTCTGTATATTTTTTCTATATAATCCTAATAAAGGAGTCTTTTTTTGTATATTTTTTCTATTGCATTTGATTGGAGGTTTCAAAAAGTTATATGGGGTTCTTAGATTTTGACATAAAAGAACCGGTCCATCTGAACTGGACCGGCAAATTCATTGCACCGGATGAGAACTGGGTTCATATCAGCCGGGCACTGACTGATTTTGAATTGATCGTCATGACGGAGGGGGATCTGTACATCGCTGACACAGAAGGCGAATATGTGATCCACCAGGGCGAATACCGCCTGATGTGTCCTACCAGCCACCAATACGGTTACCATTCCTCCCAGTGCACCTTTTACTGGACACATTTTTCCTACCATAATTTTGAAAATAATGTAGGGCGTCCTGAGCCGGATTCTGTCTCTCTGCCTCTTCCGGCGGAAAGCACCCACATTATTTTGCCGGAGCAGGGCAGTATCCCCCGACTGGACCGTATGATCGTACTGTTTAAGCAGTTGCAGGACTGTAACCGCAAATACCGCAACATCAATCAGGACAATCACACCCTCACAGCCATCCTGTGCGAGTTGTACAGCCAGCTCTACCTTTCCGGCAGCAAAACCACTATGAAAGGGGAGCAGATGCAGCTCTACACTGACATCGTAGACTACATTTCCTGGCGGATCCGGGAAAATATACGGGTCAGCGAGATTGCCGCTTATTTTGGTTATAACGAAAAATATATTACTACTTTTTTCAAAAAATCTTCCGGGGTTTCCCTGAAAAGTTATATTCTTTCACGGAAAATGGAACTGGCCCAGGCACTGCTGACAGACACCAATCTTCCCATTGCCCAGATCGGCTATGAAATTGGTTTTTCCGATAATCACAATTTTTCCAGTGCATTCAAAAAAGTGACGGGCCAGAGCCCGTCAGCTTATCGCAATTCTTATGCAGAACGAATGTTATTTCACCAGTGAGGCTTATCAGGCCTCACTTTTCTCTTCCAGCTGGACCTGTCTCGCGTTCATGACATCCCGCAGATCTTTGAGATACAGAATGGTGGTGATGACACATACAAGAGGCAGCAGCATAGCGAAACTGCGGATAAAATATCCCAGGATCGAAGCCGCCTGTGTAATAGCCACATTCTGCCACGCCACCGTCAGACGCCGGGTGTGGTACTCTCCTTCTTCTTCCTCTTCCCATCTGGCAAAAAGATCGGCAGGAATCTTGGTAAAGTAGATCAGTGCCCCGATCTCAATCAATTTAACACCCAGAACAAAAGCATAAGCGTGAGGGATCTGGGTCGTCATTCCCAGTCCGTCAGACACAAACCGCAGGATCATCAGGATCGCCATTGCCGTGACTCCTGCCGCATTCCGGCCAAAGACCGGATCTTCTTTTTTTAATTTATGATAAGCTGCCGCCATAACAATATACCCGATAAATGGCGGGAAAAGCACAAGCTGGCTGTTTTCAAAAGGACTTATGCACAAAATAATGTTAGTGCTTAACATCATCAGCAGATATCCAACCCATAATTTTTTCATTTTCCTGTACCTCCCAAATTGGTTACTACATACTCGGATTTGCATCCTGTTTTAAATTCTATCTGTTGACGGATCCACTCTTCCTGCAGGTTTTCGCCGATGACGATAAGAACACTCTGTCCCATGTCTATAGCCCGGATCTCTGTCTTTTTCTTTGTGGCATTTACTTCATACCACTGGTCCTTTTCCTTGTAAAAACCTTTTACCCGGAATACCCTGCCTGCCTCCCCGCTGTCAAACAGTTTGGGAAGCGCCTGCCGGATCTGTTCCGGAGAGGCCTTTGGCTCCAGAAGATATACACTGTCAAAGGCATCCTCTTTTTCAAACCACGGGATCTCCACATCCGCTGTGGCATATCCACTGTGCCGGATCTGTTCCCACCGGGTTTCATCCATGTTTTCCCAGTCTTCTGCCAGTGTTTTTTCTGCCAGTTTCTGCCTACTTCCAAACTGCTCCATTAATTTCTGGAAGTAAGCCAGGGCCGACTGACTTTCCCTGGTCTGCTCCGGGGAAGTCTTGCTGAGGACCACGATACCAGCTCTGGCAAGCTGGGCCACCAGAAGAGCTGACGCCTTCTCAGAAAGATTCTGCTCCGTCGTCACATCTGCTATGGCAATGACATTTCCGATCTCATACCAGCGGTTCAGAGGTTCTTCTTCCAGCACATCGAAAAATTCATCGGTATCAAAAATGCCGGAAGGTTCCACCAGGATCCTGTCATACCCAAGCATGCCCATGGCAATGAGTTTGGTCTTAAACCGCCTTTTGTGGCAGTCATAATCGCAGCCGCCGCTGACCATCTCCACATCGCAGCCTGCGTCCTGCAGGTCCGATAGCAGCATCCGGTCTACATTGACCGCGCCAAAATCATTTTCCAGAATGCCCAGGTTTTCTCCCTTTTCCATGAGATAAGAACCATATTTCTTTATAAAAGTTGTTTTGCCGGATCCTAAAAATCCGGTGATCAGATCGATTTTTACCATATTCTGCCTCATACAAAAAAACTCCCCATTTGTCAACTCAAACCGGGAGTTTTGTTTTTATTATGAAAGTTTGCCGCCTTTGGAGCCTTTTACACCAGACAAGGAAGACTGGTTCAAAATATTGGTGTCAAAGGTAAAGGTCAGGTTCTGCTCTTCGCGGACACGCTTCAGTGCCAGCTGGATCATGCGGTCCAGCAGTTCTTTGTAAGGAACCCCTACCGGCTCCCAGAGATAAAATGCCAGGGAACCTGGGATTGTGTTGATCTCGTTAAAGTACAGATTGCCATTTTCCTCATCGATCATAAAGTCGATACGGGCTACGCCGTTACAGCCCAGTTTCTGGAAAGATTTTACTGCAATCTCTCTTACCTCTTCTCTTTTCTCCGGTGTCAGTTCTGCCGGAATCTTTCTTGATACACTGGCCATGCCCTTGGAACCGCCGTTTTTAGAGTTGTTGCTCAGGTATTTATCCTCGTAACTCAGAATATCCTTTGTATGAAGAGGCTCTTCACACTCGGATGCAATGGCGTCGTTCTCGTCACCTAAAACAGAACAGTTGATCTCACGGAGTTTCGTGATAGCATGCTCAACGATTACCTTGGATGCATAGGAAAAAGCATCATCAATGGATTTGGTCAGTTCCACCCGGTTCTTAGCCACGCTGATTCCTACACTGGAACCTAAGTTCAGAGGCTTTACGATGGCCGGATAACCGATCTCTTTTTCTACTGTATCTAACAATGTGTCCATCTCTGCATATTCGGATGTGGTAAAACATACACAATCCAGTACCGGGATTCCGTTATCTTTTAAAACTGCCTTAGACACATATTTGTCCATTCCTACAGCGGATGCCGTTACATCACATCCTACAAACGGAATACCGATGGTTTTTAAATATCCCTGCAGGGCACCATCTTCTACATTGGTTCCATGTACGATTGGGAAAGCAATATCAATCTCGATCTCCGGTTTCTTACCAAAACGCTTCTGTGGATAAGGAACCAGACTGACTTTGTTTTCCTCGTTTACCAGGATCACACGCTGGGATTTTGCCATCAACTCATCAATGTGCTTATATGACTCAATCTTGCCTACATCTTCTCCGATAAACATCTGGTTATTTTTGTTGATATATACCGGAATCACCTCATACTTATCGGTATCCATACTCATGATCGCCTGAATACCGGAAATAATCGATACTTCATGTTCTACGCTTTTACCGCCAAACATCATTGCCACTTTTGTCTTCATCTGCTTTACTCTCCTTTAATAATTGTCCGGAAGATCGTTTTCCAGCAAAATAAACTTATGACCTTCGTCTTTTATACTATATGCAAAAGACAATGCATCTTCAAGGGTGTCATATACATGACATTTTTCCTCTGAAAATCCAGAATCCAAAACACCTTTTTTAATCGGCTCCGTATGCTTTCTTCCTACTAACAATATATAATCACAGCAGGCCGCCGCATAGGTACCAAACTTATAATTGTACTGCTCTTCCTCCTTGCCAAGTTCCACCATTCCCGGAGTAATGAGGATCCGCACACCGTCAAACATAGCCAGTGTTTCTACTGCAGCCTTGGAGCCTACCGGGTTCGAGTTGTAAGCATCATCGATAATGGTTACCGCTCCCCGCTCGATCATCTGCAGTCGATGTGCCACCGGCTGGATCCGCCGAACCGGCACTCTCAGATCCCGCAGCGAAATTCCCATGGAATTGGCAACGGCGATGGCACCTACTACATTGATGACATTGTGCTCACCTACCAGTCTCATCTGAAAACGCTCGCTTGTTCCATCCGGTGCTGTCACGGTAAACTCAGTTCCCAGCTGGGACAACTGAATATCCGACGCCTGATAGCCTTCCCCCGTTGTCTGGGAACGATAGAAGATCTTGTTTGCGTAAGCATCACTGTTGCCTGTTACATACTCGTTGTCTCCATTTAAGAATAACATACCATCTGCCGGCAGGGCATCTGCCAGTTCATATTTGGTATGAACGATATTGTCCATGTTAAAAAAAGTCTCCAGATGCTGTGGACCTATGGAAGTGATAACACCATGGTGAGGATGAACAATATCGCAGATTTCCTTGATATCCCCCACATGTCTGGCTCCCATTTCACACACAAAGATCTCATGGGTGCTTTTTAAGGATCCACGGATGGTTTTTACAACACCCATCGGTGTATTATAACTTTCCGGTGTGATCAGTACATTAAAATGATCCTGCAGCAAAGTCTGCAGATAATATTTTACACTGGTTTTTCCATAACTTCCGGTAATACCGATGATCGTCAGACCCGGTACTTCTTTTAACATTCTCTTGGCGTCATTGATAAAATGATTGGTAATCATTTTTTCTGCCGGCCGGTTAATGAGGTTTACCAGCAGCAACGCTGTCATCTGCAGTGATATAAGTACTGCCGCCGTTCCCGGCACATAGTTCACACCGCAGAAAATCCACACAAGAGCAAGGATGATTCCATTCACGATCACATCCGTTGCCACCTGACGGCGCACCCTCATGGTATACACCAGTTTTTTCTTTGTATTGCTCTTTCGCAGGTACGCATAGTACTTGCAAAGGACCAGATTCCACAAAATCAGAAGGATCATGGTCACTCCATGAGGACAGATCAGAGCCACAATTCCAAGAATCCCATTAGGGATCAAAAGGGCCTGTTTTTTCCAGTTTTTGCGGATCCACCCCACATGTTCCATGTTTTTGTAGCCCATAAGCTGGAACATATGAAGATTGTATCTGGCAGTCAGAAGGGCTGCCGGGATGGCTGTCACCAGCGCAAGAATCATTGTTATCGTAAAAAACATATCGTTTCCTCTCTTATAATTATATCACACGGAGTATCGTTTTTTCTATTGGTCTACGCCAAAATAAGACCGCATGATCCCGGCAAATACGCCCGGATTTTCCAAAAAGCAGAAATGACCGGTTCCCGGTATCACTGCCAGACCGGCACCCGGAATTTTTTCTTCCATCAAGTGTGCATCGGCAATGGGTGTGGCGGTGTCTAAGTCCCCCCAGATCAGAAGGGTATCCTGCTTGATGCGGGGCAGACATTCTGTCAGATCTTCATTCACTGCCTTTACCATACAGGCGCGCATCATCGGGGTAGAATTGCGGTAATCCGCAGATCCCTGCCGGTTCTTCCACTCATCCACCAGGTTGGGGCAGAGTTTGTAGACCAGTTTCATGTTTACGATCTTTTTAACCATCTTATACCGACGGATCTTGCGTTTTTGTTTTTTTGTCTTTTTCGGCAGGATCCCTGCACTATCCATCAGCACAATACGGCCAATCTTAAATGGGATTTCAGGTCTGCTGGCCAGCTTAATGATCACCCGGCCGCCGTAAGAATGTCCCATCAGCGTCACTTTTTTTATATCCAATGCATCCAGAAATTTAATAACAAAATCTGCATAATCATCCACCGCCCAAGGCTCTCTCGGCTCATCACTGCCGCCAAATCCCGGGAAGTCCAGCTGGATCACACGGCACTTGCTGTTGATACAGGCAGCCACCGAATCGTACATAGACAATTCAGTTCCCCACCCCTGTAGGATCAATACCGTCTCTTCTCCTTCACCGGTGATCTTGTAGCAAATATTGTAATCATCTATTTTTATGTTCATACTTTTCCCCTGCACTTTTCAATCTATGATATTCACACGATATTATACCACAGCCGTTGAAAGTTGTCATCCTTTCATTGAGGGAAGTTTGTGTCAAGTAATCGTTGGCACTTTTTCAGGTTCCGTGTTTCTGGGAAAAAGTTTACCAGCATGGGCACTTCCGTTACATAAGCACGCAGCGGTATGGGTGCCTATAATACAGGCACCTCATACCGGCGCACTTATAACCCATGCTTTGTAAATCTTTTTCCCATGAAACACTGGAAGACTGAAAAGATTGGAAGGATTATTTGACACAACACAAAGTCGGCTAAATTCAGTTTTTCTTTATCTTATAAACGCGTCTTGGACTATTTAGGTCTTTTTGTCACGGCTTTCTGCCAGCTTGGCGTCATAGGATTCAAGGACCTGCTGGGTAATCAGGCGACCAAGTTCACAGACATAATCATAATCCCCAAAAGAAATAATAACCACTAAATTTCTGTTTTGATATTAACATAAAAAAGGTTCAATGTGATTGAGACTTAAACGCAAAGCGTTTCCCGTCTCAATCACATGAACCTTTTTTAATATTTATAACTCAAGAATAACGATGAGTCAGTATATTACTTCTGTGGACCAGCACTTACCAATGCTTTTCCTGCATCGTTTCCTTCGTATTTTGCGAAGTTCTTAATGAAACGATCTGCCAGATCTTTTGCTTTTGTCTCCCATTCGGAAGCATCTGCATAAGTATCTCTAGGATCCAGGATTCCTGCATCTACACCAGGAAGTTCGGTTGGTACTTCAAAGTTGAAGTAAGGGATCTTCTTAGTAGGTGCTTTGTTGATATCTCCGCTGAGGATCGCATCAATGATTCCACGAGTATCTTTGATAGAGATTCGTTTGCCGGTTCCGTTCCATCCTGTGTTAACCAGGTATGCCTTAGCACCGCTCTTCTCCATCTTCTTAACAAGTTCCTCTGCATACTTAGTAGGATGCAGTTCCAGGAATGCCTGTCCGAAACATGCGGAGAATGTAGGAGTTGGCTCTGTGATTCCACGCTCTGTACCAGCCAGTTTTGCTGTAAATCCTGAAAGGAAGTAGTACTGTGTCTGCTCTGGTGTCAAAATAGACACTGGAGGAAGTACTCCAAATGCATCGGCAGAAAGGAAGATAACATTCTTAGCTGCTGGTGCAGAAGAAATTGGACGAACGATATTCTCAATATGGTCGATCGGATAGGATACACGAGTATTCTCTGTTACGCTCTTATCAGCAAAATCAATCACACCGTTATCATCCAATGAAACATTCTCAAGAAGTGCGTCACGACGGATCGCATTGTAGATGTCCGGCTCAGACTCTTTGTCCAGGTCAATAACCTTAGCGTAGCATCCACCTTCAAAGTTGAACACACCATTGTCATCCCAGCCGTGCTCGTCATCACCGATCAAGAGACGCTTAGGATCTGTAGACAAGGTAGTCTTACCTGTTCCGGAAAGTCCGAAGAAGATCGCTGTGTTCTCACCGTTCAGATCTGTGTTTGCAGAACAGTGCATGGAAGCGATTCCTTTCAATGGAAGGTAGTAGTTCATCATGGAGAACATACCTTTCTTCATCTCTCCGCCGTACCATGTGTTGATGATAACCTGCTCGCGGCTTGTAATATTAAATACAACAGCAGTCTCTGAATTCAGTCCCAGTTCTTTGTAGTTCTCTACTTTTGCCTTAGAAGCATTGTAAACAACGAAGTCCGGCTCAAAATTTTTCAACTCTTCTTCTGTTGGTTTGATAAACATATTTGTTACAAAGTGTGCCTGCCATGCAACTTCCACGATAAAACGGATCGCCATGCGGGTATCTTTGTTTGCTCCACAAAAAGCATCTACTACAAACAATCTCTTGTTTGACAGTTCTTTGATCGCAATATCTTTTACTGCATCCCATGTCTCTTTAGATGCCTTATGGTTGTCATTCTTGTATTCGTCAGATGTCCACCATACAGTGTCTTTGGAATTTTCATCCTCTACGATGAATTTGTCCTTAGGGGAACGTCCTGTATATACTCCAGTCATTACATTAACTGCACCAAGTTCGCTCTCCTGTCCTTTTTCGAAGCCTTCAAGATCAGATTTTGTCTCTTCTTCAAATAACTGCTCATATGAAGGATTATAAACAATCTCTGTAGTTCCACTAATGCCATACTTGCTCAAATCAATATTTGCCATCTTACATTTAACCTCTTTTCTTTTATAGTAACCTGATATCTACTTGGAAATGCAGGTTCTGCAGTGTTAATTGGATCCGTTCTTATGAGAAATCCAACTACTACATGATAGTATACCGAATCTGTCCGAAAAAATCAATAAAAACTTGGTTCATCCAATGTCATTGACTTTCTCTTGTTTTTTTGTTAAAATTACATAAATTTTGATGAAAGGATGTGTGTGTGATGTTTTATCAACAGCGGCGGTCAGTCTGCCTGTATCTGGCAGTCATTATGGCTTTTTGCGGGATTCTTGCCGGTTTTGACCAGTTTGAGCCCTCTTTTGCCATGAGCACCGCCTCTGACGATGTCCGGGTAGAACAGTCCATTGCTTCTCTTTCCGAGAAACTTTTATGCACCAGCGAAACAAAAGGTTCCAGCGATATTGTCCGCTCTCTTGAAAAGAACCACCAGGTGTTAAAATGCCGCAAAACGGACTTTGTTCCTCTGCGCCTTTTGCTTTTGCCGGAGACTCGTTTCACTTACACAGACGAAGCAGAGCCGGATTACTCCCTGCCCGCTCCTCTGGAGACCATCACGCAGTACATACATCGTTCCGACGGCAAAAAACGCTGCTCATTTTTCTAAACATATTATATGATGCAAAAAAATCAGTGAGGCCCGCTGTGTACCAATTCGCCAGTGCGCTGTTCATTGTGCATAGTATGTCGGGCCTCCTTGTGAATTATGGAGGAATGAAACATGAGTAGTGTTGGAATTATTTTAGCTGTTGTCGTAGGTATTGCTATTTTAGGTCTGATCGTGTGGACCTACCGTTGGGAGACTTCCGGAGAAGACTACAACGAAAACAACGACAATGTAAGCAAGGCGGATTCCGCCAAATAAATCTTGATACAAGCAATCTAAAGTCACCTAAAAAAAGAAGTTTATCCCGTGGAGATTGGCGGCTGACGCCTCTTTTCTCCGGTTGGATAAACTTCTTTTCTATTATACAAAAAACATTTTAATGAAATATTTTCTCTCTTTTACCCTATCTTTTTAATCTGTTTTGCCACTCCCGGCGCCACAAGACCTGCCAGTACCATCTTTACCAGGTCACCGATCAAAAATGGGAATACGCACAATGCCAGTGCCGCTACCACACCGGTTCCTGTAGACACACAGAACCAGGCTGTACCAAATATGTACGCAATAGCAGTTCCCAGGATCATTCCCAGCAAATGCAGGAAAAAGTTCTCAAACTTCTCAATGAACAATCCGCATACCAGCGTCATAAGGATAAATCCGATGAGATATCCACCGGTTGGGCCTGCCAGTTTGCCCACACCACCGGCAAATCCGGAAAAGACAGGAAGTCCAACCATCCCCAGCAAAAGGTATACTACATAACTGATCAATCCTCTCTTCCATCCAAGGAAATACAATTCAAAGTAGATCACAAAGTTGGTCAGCGAGATGGGTACCGGTCCGATAGGAATGGACAGCGGTGCCAGAACACAGGTTACAGCAATAAATAAGGCCATCAGTACCATATTTTTCAGATCAAAAACTTTTTCTTTTTCATTCATTTAATTATCCTCCACAAAATGTCGCATCCCGCTTCAGCAGAATGGTTTTTTATTTGATTGTTCTTCCCATTTCTTCAAACATATCCATGTCTTCGGCAATGGTGTTTCCTACCGTAGTCAGCATATCGCCGGTAATGGTGGCATTGGCTCCTGACTCAAACAAGATTTTTCCGCCTTCTTCAAAGCGGTTTCGTCCTGCCGCCATCAGCACATAGGCTTCCGGATTCAGATATCGGAAGATTGCCACTGTCCGCAGCACATCTTCTTTGGGGATCGGCTCCATGCCTTCATAGGGGGTTCCCGGAATCGGAGACAATACATTAATAGGAATGGAAGTAACTCCCAGTTCCGCCGTCCAGAAGGCCATATCCACTCTGTCTTCCCAGGTTTCTCCCATACCGATGATACCACCGGAGCACACGGACAAACCGGCCTCTTTTGCCATTTTTATCTCCCGCACCTTATCTTCAAATGTATGGGTCGTGCAGATATTAGGGAAATTTCTCTTTGATGTCTCAATATTTTCATGATAGCGTTCTACGCCTGCCTCTTTCAGTGCCACAAACTCCTCTTTGCTCAGCAATCCATGAGAGGCGCAAAGGGACAACTCCTGACAATTCTCCTTAATGGCACGGTATGCTTCCACTGCCTTGTCAAAATCCTTACCCAGACTGCGGCCGGCCGTAACGATGGAATAGCGGTGTACGCCCTTGGCCTGGTGATACTTGGCGTCCTCCACAATTTTTTCTACCGGAAGAAAAGCGTATTCGGAAATACCGGTACAATGATGTCCCGACTGGGCACAGAACTTACAGTCTTCACTGCATTTACCACTGCGGCCGTTAATAATAGAACACAAGTCTACTTCTTTGCCACATAATGCCTGACGGATCCGGTCTGCTCCCTGGGTCAGTTCTTCCAGCGGAGCGTCTAGCAAAAACTGCCAGTCATCCTCTCTGGTCAGGCGTCTTCCACCAATAATCTCGTCTGCTGTTTTTTTTGCATCCATGATGGTTCTCCTTCTCTTTTTGTAATCTGATGAATAGTATATTCGCAAAAAAAAGAATTGTCAACCTATTTCTATTGATAGGTTAACAATTCTTGATAGGTTAACAATTTTTCTTTTTAAATTTCTGTGCAATGAAGACAATTTTTAATATCATCTTTCGCCTGACTGATAGGCCTCAGTCCAAAGGTATCTGCCAGATACTGCAATACATTGGGACTAAGAAATGCCGGCAGGGTAGGTCCCAGATATATATTTTTAAATCCAAGGCTTAACAATGCCAATAAATCTGCCACTGCTTTCTGCTCATACCAGGACAGGATCAGGGAAAGTGGCAGGCTGTTTACATCGGTATCAAAAGCATCTGCCAATGCGGTAGCAATACAGACCGCCGAATAGGCATCGTTACACTGACCAATATCCAGTAATCGCGGCAGTCCTGCCACCTGGCCAAACTCCATTTTATTAAACCGATACTTTCCGCATGCCAGCGTCAGAATCATACAGTCGCACGGCACCCTTTGGGCAAATTCTGTATAATAATTCCGTCCCGGTCTGGCTCCATCGCAGCCTCCTATGAGAAAGAAATGGCGAATCTCGCCTTTTCTCACCGCCTCTACGATCTTATCCGCCTGACTTAATACCGCATTTCTGGCGAACCCTACCTGTATTTCCTTGTGTTCCGCTTCTTCCTTGAAGCCTCCCAGTTCCAGCGCATGGCGAATCAACGGGCCAAAGTCCTTTTCTCCGTTTTCTTTTTTCCCTATATGCTTCACTCCGTCCCATCCTACCACATTGGTACTGTAGATTCGGTCTTTGTAGGAATCTCTGGGACGCATAAGACAATTAGTAGTCATCAGAATGCATCCAGGCAGATGATCAAATTCCTTTTGCTGCTCCTGCCAGGCTCCGCCAAAATTTCCAACAAGATGAGGGTATTTTTTCAAACCTTCATAGCCATGAGAAGGGAGCATTTCTCCATGGGTGTAAATATTCACACCACTCCCCTCCGACTGTTTTAAAAGCATCTCCAAATCTTTCAGATCATGGCCGGAAACAATGATAAATGGGCCTTTTTTCACATGCACAGACACCGAATGAGGAGAGGGATGTCCATAGCAGGTAGTGTTGGCCTCATCCAGTTTTTTCATCACTTCTACCGCCATCTCTCCTGTCCGCATCGTAAGACGAATCAGTTCTTCCACAGTTCTTTCGTCTTCTGTAAGTGCGCTCAACGCTTCTATATAAAAATCATCCACCTGATCGCTGTAATACCCCAGTTCCCTTGCCTGATGTCCATAGGCACTGATTCCCTTCAAGCCATACAAAATCGTCTGACGTAAAGATCTCAGATCCGGATCTAGTTTTTTATCGTACATAATCCCTGCAATCTTGGCATCCTTCAACATTTCTGTCTTTGTCTGTGGCAAGTCGTATACCGCCTGAAAAGGTGCATTTTCTGCATTCTGTACCTGCTGCCGCAAATTTTCTTTCATCTTCTGTGACTCTCTAAGAAGCTCCACATGGTTTTCTGCATCAAAATTTACATTCGTTAGTGTTGTAAACAATGCGTTTTCTACAAATGAAACAATGCCTTTCTCCACTGGTATTTCTTTTTGACGATTTTTCTGGGCATAGTAACTGATCCCTTTTATCTGAAACATAAGCAAATCCTGTAAATTGGCAACTTCCGCTGTTTTTCCACATACGCCTTCCTTGGTACAGCCTTTTCCATTGGCTGTCTGCTCGCATTGATAGCAAAACATTTCATAGCCTAAGTCCATATTATTACTCATCTTTGCTGCCTCCCTTACTATTTGGTAGCAGTATGCACTGTCACGGTTCATTTTATGCAGAGACAGCATCAAAAAAGACAGCCCTACAGGCTGCCCTTTTCCAAGATTATGTTTTTTTAGCTTATTTTTTCAAATACCATCGTTGCCTGAATCCGGTCGCCGCCCAGAAATCCGCCACTTTGTGCAGAGGCTGTCGTGATGGTGTGCAGACGATATCCCTTAGATGCCTGCTCGTTCAGCACTTCTTCCAGTGCGGACAGGTTGCCGGAACCGGTTCCCAGAAACTTTTCCTTTAATGTTACCTGAAGTACCACATACTGAAGTCCTTCCACACCCGATGCGGTAGAATAAGTTAATGAATCTGAATAATTTGCCATTTTTTACATCCTTTCTCTTGTTCGTGCTTTATTTACACATTTCGATTGTTTGTATAAATTTTATCGAAAAACATTATAAATTGCAAGAAAAATAGTTCAAATGGTCAGATTATTGTACAAACGGCATTTCTTTCTAACTCTTTTTCCCCAACTGCCAAAAAGCTACGGCACTGGCCGCCGCCACATTCAAAGAATCCACTCCATGAGCCATGGGAATACGAATCGTATAGTCACTTTCTTCGATTGTTTCCTGCTTCAGCCCCTCGCCTTCGGTTCCCAAAATAACTGCCAGTTTTTTCTCCCTGTTTAATCCGGGGTCAGTAATATTCACCGTATCTTCCCACAAAGCCATGGCTGCTGTGGCAAATCCCAGTTTCTTCATTTCCGGTACAATGGCAGTTCCTTTTTCCATGATCGTCCACGGTATCTGAAACACGGTCCCCATACTTACACGGATGGCCCTCCGGTATAACGGGTCACTGCTGGCCGCCGTCATAAGAACTGCCTCCATATTCAGTGCTGCAGCAGACCGAAAAATTGCCCCTACATTGGTAGGATTGACCACATCTTCCAGGATGGCAATGCGCTCTTTTCCCTCACAGATCTGCTCCACTGTGGGAAGTTTCTTCCGATACATGGCGCACAACATTCCCCGGGTCAGCTTGAAACCAGTTATCTTCGTAAGCACATCAAAAGGAGCCGTATAGACAGGAATCCCTTCCCATTTTTTCAAAATGTCCTGCCCATATTTTTCAATATGTTCCTCTTCCATCAAAAAGGAAATTGGTTCGTAGCCCGCTGCCAGTGCCCGCTGTACCACCAACGGGCTTTCGGCAATAAAGATTCCACGGCCATGAGCCGGTGGATGTAAAAGAGATGACTCTTTTGTTCTGGCAAAAAGATCCAGAGCCGGGTCGTCCCAGTTTGTTATATGTATAATGTCAGGCATGGTGTATCTATCCTTTCTTTGTGATTTCGGTATCATAATACCACACTTCCCATAAAAAAACACCCCAGAACAAAAGTCCTGAGGTGTCGTATTCTTTGATATTCGTAAAAAATTATCTCTTTGAGAACTGTGGTGCTCATAAAACAGAGTTTTTCGGATATACGTGCTGCATACATGATGCAAACCCTCAGCATTCCAACACAACCGGACACTTCTCTTCATGGCTAGGTATCAGGAATGATGTCAGGCCTTTGACTATTCGACAAATAATAATTCTTCTATACAGTCTCTGAATGATCTACCATCAAAAACTTGCATTTCAAGTAGTTTCAAGAAATTCTTTTCATATGCTACTCTGTTCCATGAATCGTCCACAATGACATTCCCAAAATCTTCACCTGTACAGTAATATTTCTTATCCTTATACCAAAATGCAAAATCTACTGTCATCGGTGGGTTATCTGTTTGCTCTGGAAATTCATCCCATCTTTGATATTCCACAAATTGCTTCCATGTCATTCTATTTACGATTTTTCCATCTGGTCCATACAACATCCTTCTTCTCCCTCCAAACTTTATTAACACGATTGACCATTTCCTTTTCTTTTTTGGTAAGATTCGCAAAGCCCTTTTTACTATCCTTTTCACTATGGTTATATCCATGATGCATATGCGGTAAAACATCCCTGTGAGGCTTGTCCAGATCAATCTGTTTTTTTCTTTTATTTGCATTGTCATAATAAGAGATACACTTTGGTTCACCCTGCGGAGATAATGTAACATATATCCTATTATTTGTCATTGTTTCCATAGGAGCAGAAGCACTATTATCTAATCTGACTACGAATTTAACATTTCCACTAGTCAAAAGTGACTTATACTCTGTTCCATACAGCTTTCCATTTGCACTTACACCTGTACTGCTTCCTCTTCCGCCCATTACCGCACCACCTTTCTCAATGCACGATACTCTACCTTAATAATATTTCCTTCCATTTCTAAAAAGGGATCCCCGAAGCAAATAATCGCATCCGGCTCAATTCTATTTAGCATTTCATTGTATCCTAATAAATACTCGCTCTTGTTTTTTTTACATCCAATCATTCCAACCGCAACAATTGAGTGTTTCTCCACTCCATCAAAACAAAACTCAAAGCTTTCTTTATCACTCCAACTTATCGTCGGAATGACTATCTGTCCCTGATCTTGCCAAAAAGCACCTACCCATCTACTGTGAGCAATGCTCTCCATCTGTCTCCAGTAATTCATATCTGCATATGTAGAATAATCTGGAGTTAACAAGAATTTGTACTGCGATAATCTCCCTAGCGATTTTTCTGGATTCCTGTACACTCCTTCAAAGCGATAATCATCAATAAAAAAGTGTACCCCCTTTTTTCGATTGAGCGCATTATCCTTCGTTCGTATGTCCGAGTATGCAATCAATTCTACATTATCAAGTTCAATTCTCTGGCGCTCTACTATTGGAATCTGCCATTTACCAACTGTTGGAAAACTGTTTCTGCTAAACAGAATATTTTTTCTCATTTCTACGCTCGTCATATATATCACCGTTCCTTTCTGACCAACGAGTCTAACTATTGTTACGGACAATCAACTTTGTGCATTTTGTCAATTGACCAAGTTACGTAGAAATGCTATCCTTTAAGTAGTTAGTCTTGGATTTGCGATAGCATTTCTAAGGATGTAAAACGCAATGAATTGCTGCGCCAACAGTTTTTCAATGCGTTTTATTTTTTTCAATCATAATAATCACCCCCTTCTTATGACCACTTTGATCGGGTATCCAACCATGCGTTTCTCTCTACCTGGCGTTCATACTCTTCTTCAAAGTCGAAAAATCTGTTTTGTTTCTGTGCTGCTATATTATCAATAACTTTTGCATACTTCATTAGAATAAGGTCGTCATATTCTTTTTCAGCACGCTTTCGCCATTCATAATCATATTTTGCAAGGGTTGCTCTTCTTCTCTGCGCAGCATCTTCGGATACTCCAAATGATTTCATAATATAATCCACATTAATTGTATATCCTCTTTTAGATGCCGCCCTTAGCATTTGTTCCGGCATAAGTATTTGCGCTGCGAAACAATTCGCCTCAATCTCCTGTCTCTGGTACCTAGGATCGGTCTTCTTTAAATTCATTTCGTGTCTTAAGTAATAATGCGCATATTCATGCATTATTGAGAATCTGACTCGATAATCTGGCTCGTCCTGATTATAAAAAATGATGCATGCGCCGCATAATTCCTGTAAGACCGCTGAATCACTTCCAAAAGCAGAAATGTCAACTCCATATTTTTCTTTGGCCTTGCGGTATGAACATAAACGAATATCCGATTGCTCCTTAATAAATGGTCCCATTTTAAACGGAAACACTTCTATTGCAGAAGAAGTGAGTAATATTTCATTAGCTTTTACATAAACAAACGAAAAATCAATTCCCTGTGTTCTATCATTAGATATCATCTTCATCCTCCTCGTCATTGAATATGTCCATGAAAACTGCCTGCAACATACCTTCAGCCTGCTCTAGTTCTCTTTTATTCAATTTCCCAAGATTTCTCTGAAGTGAGTTTAATTTTTCATTTGTTGTTGATACTCCAGACATATCGTCATTTCCCAACAGATAATCCGTAGACACATTGAAGTATTGAGCTAACTGAACCAACACATCGCTACGAGGAATCGTACCGTTATTCTCCCACATATTAACACGACTTTTCGTAACGCCTAATGCTTTTGCAAGTTGATCCATACTCAGACTCTTTGATTCTCTTAAATCCTTGATTCTTTTACTAAATATTTGATTACCCATGCTATATTCCTCCTTGTATGCAATTTTATTGTACAGTACATTTTTGAATAAGTCAACCTTGTTTTTGCATTTTTTAAATTTTACGAATACATAAAAAAAAATCCATCCGGGATATTTTCCCAGATGGACTGTAATTGACTGTATTTGACTCTGATTATCTCTTTGAGAACTGTGGTGCTCTACGAGCTTTCTTGAGACCGTATTTCTTACGCTCTTTCATACGAGAGTCACGAGTAAGGTATCCAGCCTTCTTCAGAACTGGTCTGAAGTCTGCGTCTGCCTCATTCAATGCACGAGCGATTCCGTGACGGATAGCGCCTGCCTGACCTGTGAAACCGCCACCTTTAACGGTGATCTTTGCATCGTATTTGTCAGCTGTGTTGGTAGCTTCCAAAGGCTGACGAGCGATGATCTTCAATGTCTCAAGACCGAAATACTCATCGATATCTTTTTTATTGATTGTAATTTTACCTGTACCTGGTGTAAGGAATACACGAGCGATACTGGATTTTCTTCTTCCTGTTCCATAAAATGTTGAACTAGCCACTGTTATTTCTCCTTTCTAAACCTGATTAAATATCCAAAACTTCTGGTTTCTGTGCAGCATGGTTGTGCTCTGGTCCTGCGTATACATGCAGTTTAGTAAGCATCTGGCGTCCCAAAGGTCCCTTTGGAAGCATTCCTTTTACTGCGTGAGTAATAACAAACTCTGGTTTCTTCTGCATCATTTCTTTCAATGTAGCTTCTTTCATTCCGCCTACATACTCTGAATGATGATAATATTTCTTCTGATCCAGTTTCTTACCGGTAGTAACGACTTTCTCAGCGTTTACAACGATCACATAATCACCTGTGTCGATGTGTGGTGTATAAATAGGTTTTTTCTTACCTCTCAACACATTTGCAACCTCAGATGCAAGACGACCTAAAGTCTTTCCTTCAGCGTCTACAACATACCATTTTCTTTCCACTGTGGATGGGCTTGCCATAAAACTTTTCATCCTTGGAATCCTCCTTATTCTATGCGTCAGCACCATTGGCTCAATGTCCGGAAGCCTGGTTCCAACTCTTGTTTACTATTTTTATGATCAAATACGGCTCCGGGGCATTGGAACTGTATTTTCACGCAATACTGTATTATTATATAAGATGAAACCTTATATGTCAACTATTTTTCACAGAAAATGCGACCAGAATCAAAGCACTACGGTTATAGTCAAGCTGTGGCCGTCTTTGCTCTCTGCCTGGATACTGCCGCCGTGGTTTTCACAGATGGCTCTGGCAATGGCCAGGCCGATCCCCGATCCCCCTGTCGCTGAGTTGCGGGAAGCATCGGAGCGGTAAAAACGCTCAAACAAAATATTCTGATTTCCTTTGACCACCTGTTCTGTCTCATTGGTGAATGTCATACGACACCGGCGGTTTTTCCGGCGCAGCGTGATGATAAACTCCGTATCTTTTGTGCTGTATTTCATGGCATTATCAAACAAAATGCCAAAAAGCCGCCGCACCTCTTCTACCCGCCCCAGGTACACAATTCCCGGTGCCACATCCGGATGGATCCGTATCCCCCGGCTGCGGGCCTGTGGCTCATACAGTTCCACCTGATCCAGCAAAGCATCCGACAGGGAAAACTCGCATTTTTCTCCTTTTCCCCGTTCCTCATCCATCCGGGTCAGGCTGACCATCTGCTGCACCAGATGACTCATTCGCTCGATCTGGTTGTGGGTGCTTTTCAGCCACTGATTTTCCCCCTGATCCATCTCCAGCACCTCGGTATTGGCTTCAATAATAGTCAGCGGAGTCTTCAGTTCATGACTGGCATCTGTGATAAACTGCTTTTGCTTCTGGTAACTCTCCCGCACCGGTTTGAAGATGATCCGGGAAAAAATACACACAAGGAGAAAGACAATGCAAAAGCCGGCCACCGACATTCCTGCACTGGTCAACAGTGTATTTTTATAAGTAGAGAGACTTTGCTCACAATCTACAAATACATATAAAACGGCATCCGTTTGTTTTACCACACGGTAACGGTAAATATCAACAAAGCCTGTGTCACTACCGCTTTTTTTCACGGTTTCCATGTAAGCTTTGGCCGTGTCCTCCTGTACCGCTGAGACCTGATCCACATTGACTTTGGTCTCCTTGGAAGAGATGGTCACCGTGAAATACCTGGTCTGGTATGGTTCCTCTCTGGTCATGGGCTTGTTTTTATCCAGCGGTGCCTTGCTTCCATCCCGCTGCCCCATACCGTCCCGTGGTGCCTTGCCCAGTTTCTCTCCCTGGGGCAGAACCGGAGGTGCTGCATTCTGGGCCTTCTGATTCCTTGGAAAAGAACCTCCGTTGTCGCTGATCATCTTGGTCAGCCGGTCGCCGTTTTCAATAAGGTTGTGATAATTCAACACATTCAGGCCACCGATCATAAGGAGCAGCACCACAAACATAGATGCCATGGCCACCAGAATGAACTTTTTCCTTAGTTTTTTCAATCCGGCTCCACCTCCACAAAATATCCCTGATTCCGTTTGGCCCGGATCACCACATTGGCTCCCATGGCTTTCAGTCTTTTTCGCAAATAGGAAATATAAACCCATACCACCTGAATATCGGCGTCACTGTCAAATCCCCAGATTTTCTCCATAAACCGCTCTGTGGAAATAATCTGGGAGGGATTGGCAAGGAGCATCTGCAGCATCTGAAATTCTTTATTGGGCAGTCGCTCTTTGTTTCCTTCTACTTCCAGGGTAAATACTGACAGATCCAGCACTACATTACCCAGCTGCAGAGACGAACTTTCCGCCTCTGTCACCCGTCTGGTAATGGACCGGATACGGGCCAGCAGTTCTTTCATAGCAAAAGGCTTGGTCAGATAATCATCGGCCCCCAGGTCCAACCCCTGAACCCGGTCATCCACCTCTGCTCTGGCCGTCAGCATCAGCACCGGCACATTGTTTCTCTCGTTCCGGATCTTCTTTAGCAAAGTAAAACCATCCATTACCGGCATCATCACATCCAATATGAAACCATCGTAATTTCCAGTCTGAAGGTAGTCATAGGCCTCGCCCCCATCATAGACGGCATCTACCTCATAGTGATTTCGTTTCAGAACTGCCTGCAGGGCCGCAGACAGTTCCCGTTCATCTTCTGCCAGTAAAAGTCTCATGGTTCCTCCCTTCTGCGCCGGGGTTCTTTATTTTCTTACCTTGACCTTCTTTACGGTACTCCACTTACTGTAGTAAGTTTTTCCATTTACCGTTTTATAAGCACGAACCTTGGCGTAATATGTCTTTTTCTTCTTTAATTTCGTCACGGTTTTGGTCGTCTTTTTCACCTTCACCGTTTTGGTTGTTTTCTTCGTAAATTTCTTGGAAGTGGAATATTTAATCTGGTATCCTTTGGCACCGCTGACCTTTTTCAGTGTGAATTTGATCTTTTTATTATTTTTACTGCGGACTGCCTTTTTGATGGCTGATTTTTTCACAGTTACCTTGCTGGAAGTTGTGGTCTTATTTGTACCGGTACTGCTTGTGCCAGTGGTGGTACTTGTGGTGGTAGAAACAGTCGGCTGGCTCACTTCATACTTCGAAAAAGAAGTTGTCTTAGACGCACCGCTTAAATCTACTGTCGTACTGTAACTTCCTACCGTCACTGTCACATCACTGGTTCCCTGTACATAGACCGTTCCGTCTGTACCTTTTACCGTTACCGTCTTGCCATTCTTATCTGCTATAGTGCCAGCACTTGCCAGTTTTGTCAATGTGCTGTTCCCTGTTACAACCCATTTGGAGTCCTTGCTGATATACAGGTTGCAATAGCCGCTTCCGCCACTGCCTGCACAGCTTTCATCATCCTTTACGGCACCGGTCAGAGTGCTTCCATCCATCATATAAAAATCCAGTTTGCTGACAGAATCCCATACTACACCTCCGGTCATGGTCTGGCTGATGCCGGTAAACAGACAATCGGCACCGTTGCTGCCTGTGGTCCCCCAGCCACGCTGATTCTTGTTACCGGTACAGCGAAGGAAAAAGTCGTTGTCGGCAGATGGAGTTATTTTTACATTGGAAAGAGTGATAGTAGACTCTGTATTGGTAGTGTAAAACATACCGCCGTTTTTCGCCGTGAGACTGCCGCCATTCATTTCAAAGGTGCTGTTGCCTACTTCAGAATCTCCTGACATACTCTGGTACAAAATCACATTCCAGGTGCAGTCATTCTGGCTGTCTTCACCCATGTTGCCGGTCAGTGCCGTGTCGTACAAATGAATGGAATTCAATCCTTCGATACAGATCGCCTCGGATGCATTGGCTGTCAGGGTTGCTTTGTTTACTGCAATATCCGCTGTACTGTAGATGGCCGGCGAACCGACTCCGTTGGAAGTATAGGTTCCACCATTTACAACCATTTTCCCACCACCACGATCACTTCGGATGGCTGCTGCTGACTGTCCATTGGTAGCCACATTCAATGCCCAGGCGTATAAAGTTCCGCCGCCTGCTACATGAATACCGCCGGAAGTGTCCTGCTTGGTGCTGATAGTGGTATTGGAAACATAAGTCACTCCAGTTCCATAGGAGAAAACACCGGCACCTCCTGCTGCATCGGTGTTGATCTTGCCACCATTTATAGTGGAAGTACCTTCTGTAGTCAAGATCGCTGCGCCTACACCATAAAAACTGGAGTTATCTCCGCCGGTGCTGTTGGATGAATTTCTTGTTACGGTTACATTGTTCAGATTTGCCTTTGCTCCTCCAGATACATGGATGGCATTTTCATCCTTGCCGGTAGAGGAAACAGTTGTATCCGATAAAGTCGTGTCACTGGTAATGGACTTGACCGAGTCGTAACTGGATACGCCGGAACTTGACTGGCCTCCCGGTGCCCCTCCTGGTGCGTCTCCCTGTCTGTCCGGGCCACCTGCCGGTGGGGTTCCGTCCGGTTTCTGTCCGGATGGTGGTGTTCCCTGTGGTGCACTTTCTCCTGCTGCCGGTCCGGATGCCACTGCCCCGCCGGAAACTGCTGCCTCTGTAGCCGCCTGGGAATGTGTGGTTTCTCCCGTGTTAAAATTCTCTGCTGCCAATGTGGTTCCTGTGATCAAAGCGACAGCCACCGCTACTGCCGGTACAATCTTTTTCCATCTAGTCATAATAAAAACCTCCGTTTCGATTTTGTGTTTGCTATGTTTTGACTATACTATAGCAGAAGAAACTTAAATGAGGTTTAAAGGAAAAAAGTTCCATCAGCGGGAGACACTTTGCACAATTTGTGCTAAGGCTCTTGCCAACGGAACTTATTTTCCTTTTCAGATTTTCATTTTGACTTTGGCGTCTTATTTCTTGGCCTTTCTCAACTGTATGATCGGAGTCCAGCCACTGTAATATTTCTTTCCCTTTACAATCTTGTAGGCACGGACTCTTGCATAATATGCAGATTTCTTTCCTTTGAGAGTGCAAGTGTAAGCCGTACGCTTTGTTCTAAATCGTTTTGTCTTCTTCTTCGAAAAACTTTTGGAAGAACAGTACTTAACCTCGTATCCACTGGCCCCCTTCACTTTTCTCCATGTAAGTTTTGCCCGTTTCCTGCTTTTGCTCAGAGATTTTTTGATAACCACCGGTCTTGCCACCTTGATTTTTTTCTTGCTGTTTGTCTTTGGTTTACTGCTGTTGTTTGTGACACTGCTGTTATTTGAGGTGTTATTGTTTTTGTTATCTGCCCCATTGTTTGTACCGGTGTTGGTATTGCCGTTATTCTGGTTACCTGCTGTGGTGCCGCTGCTGCCGTTATTGGTGTTACCGGTATTCGTATTGCCATTATTGTTGTTACCGTCACCCTGATTTCCTTTGTTCGGATCATCTGTCGCACCGCCGCCGGTGTTGTCCCCCGGTGTTACCGACTGGTTTTTCTTCGCCACAATGCCGTACTCACTAAGATGGCTGGTATTGAACACCACATAACCATCTTCCACCGTACACGCAAGCCGCTCAGTAATCTTGCCATCTTTTACATATACAACCTCATAAGAATCATAATCTTTCAATTCCTCCGGAAGGGCAAGTTTTACCTTGACTGTAACTCCATTTATCTGAACAATCTTCTGCTTATCCAGCAAGTTAATGTCCAACAGGTATTTCACATTTTCCGCTGCCAAAGCGTCTGTGATTGGCATCTGAACCAAATCCAGTGAATAATCACCATCATTTAACAGTTCCGCTTCCACACTGCCCTGAATGTCGCCGGTACTGGTTATCGTCATCGGCTCCTTCGTGATACTCGTATCTTTCTCCCAGCCTGCATACAGGGTAACCGTTTTATAAAAAGTACCATTATCCATCAGCGTATCTTTTTCCAGCCCCGGCTCCTCATCCCTTCTCCAATATTGATTGGTCATCAATGTATACTTTGTGGAGGATCCCTCTTTATCAGCATGCCATCCTGTAAATTTATATCCCCTTCTTTTAGGAACATACTGGAAAATCGGCATAGCTGAACTTTTCGACGAGTCACTAAGATAATCACACTTTTCCACGTCCTGTCCGTCGATGGTACCTCCGTTGGCATCCAGAGCCAGCACAAGGTAATTTCCTTCGAATGTGTTCTTTTTGTAAAGGGCAAAAATTGTCATTGGCGAATATTTTTCTAACTCAGACGGAGTCAAGGATGTACTTGTGAAAAATCGTCCGTCGTCAATTGCGGTATTAATTCCCCATCCGCAGAAAGTACAGCCCTCTCTCCGGGCACTATACCTGGACAAATCCTGAGATGTTAACTGATCCATAGTGCCGGACAGGACAACTTTGTCCTCCCCGGTAGAAACACCGTCTGTCAACACTTCTCCATCAACCGCATTAAATAGCACATAATATTGCTGTGGTTGTTCTATTTCTGCCCCCAGAAATAAGGCATAGATGTTGTGGCCTTTTGTATAGGACACACCATTCATACTTCCCGTAGATGAAAATTCATCTTTCGACAGCATTTCAACGGTTTCTGAACTGGCTGAATCTCCGGCCCAGCCTGAAAATTCATTTTTGCCATTATAAGGACAAATGCCCTGGGTAAGATCAGATACCCTTATCGCTTCCTCGTCCTCATCAAAATTGAACTTGATCACCTTGCCTGACTGTTGTCCATCGATAGTCGCGTCCGCATCTGACACCTTCAACTTCAAAACCAGTGCATATTCTCCATCATCCGAAATAGTGAAAGCGCCTGCTTCTCCGGTTTCAAACCATACCGCTGCCACGGTAAGTACTAACATGGCCAGTATGCAAAATTTCATTTTAACTTTCATATAGATCCTCCTCGTAAGATATGTATTGCCCCTGGTGCTTGCCAGACGGCTGATCGTTAGATTGAATTATATAATATCTGAGGGATTTTTTCAATAAAAATGGGGAAAGATGCAGAATTGTCGTGGGTCTAGTTTTTCTGATATCGCACCGTTTTCCAAACATCACGACCATTCTGAAAGGCTCTAAGTTTCATTCTCTTACGCTCATACAGTTCTTTCAACTTCGGAATTCTAATATGTCGTTCTATCAAATCCTTTTTATATAGGTCAAAATCCATCTCCGCCTTATCTATATCAACTATTTTTCTATCTTTAACATAACTTAGCAGTTTTATCTCTTTTTTTATGAATGAATGTGTTTCTATCTCGTCTATCCGAATCTGATTTAATTGTTCATATGGTATATTATAAAACATCGAATTTCCTGTATCATAAATCGGTGCCATTCCCAGGACCTCCAAAGTATCCGGATCTCTGACTATCGAAATATTGTTCATATGCCTGTCTGTATTAGACATTAAATAATCCGTCATGATTTCATAATCCATAAACCTGTCAAATTCTTCTTCCTTTATTCCCAAAGAAACGCAAACTGACCTCAGCGGATAATAATATGACTCGTTCTGTCTTGTTTTAATAGACTGTAATAATTCCCAAGCACTAATCATTTCCTTGTTTTCTGAGCAAAAATCATATGACAAGCATCCCAATCCTTCTATTCCACCTTCAACAGTTACCTTAATTCCCATGTACGGCGTGTAATTATAAAAGTCTTGTTTTTTATGCAACTCCGTTGCAAATAACTCATTTATACTCTGCTGATAAGACTCTCCGTAGTTTCCCTTTATCATATATCTTTTGCCGTTTGCATCAATACACCATTTTTTCTGTAACTCTCCCTGCGATGCTGCACAATTAAATTTTGTTTTATTGCGCAAATCAATGACTTGATCTTTGTTAATGGTCAATTCTCCAAAAGTATCCACAAAATCATTTACAAACAAATTGACATCCGCCCATGTAAGACCTTCGCCACGCGGTTGAATCCAATAACAATCAGACAAACTCAATGCGAGATTATCAACAAGCGCACTGTTCGTGGATTCATATCCCAATCTCTGCAACGCACTTTTAGCTCCATTTCTAGTTTTTGGTATCGCCCGGTCTTTCCACCATTCATGAAATTTCATTTCATTCATTTGCCCACCAATTGGCATATGTTCTCTCGCTGATGTATTTATTCTGTAATTTCCCAGCCTACCATCAACAGACAACTCCATAAGGCATACCGGAACATCTTTATGCATCAAATAATATTCCTCTGCTTGTTTCTTCACCATATATCACCCCCAAATAATATCTTCTTGTTTGTCTAATCTACAATCACGATCAAACTTTTCAACAGCCTCATAATAAGTTTCAAATAAATCTTTCGCATAAAGCACAAGATTTTCCTTTTTTACACCTTCTATATCTTCATTTATTTTTATTCTTGTTCCTCTAACATCCGCTATAGTTCCCGTTGATTCATCAAAATAAAAGGTTCCCTTCGAAGATTCTATTTTCTTCATAAACTCATTTTTTGCCGGTATCTTGTCCGCTATCATTTTAAGCACATAGGGTGCCGGCGTACTTTCCCCATATTCCCATCTGCGAAGTGTTCCAACAGGAATACCAAAATTTTCAGCAAACTGCTTCTGGGTCTGTCCTGTCATTATACGTAATTCTTTTATATTCATTCATATCATCTCCAACAGTGCCCGATATGGGTACTTTTTATTCAATAGTACCCATATTGAGTAGTATTGTCAAGACATTATCTATCAATATACCCAAACCTGCTTTGTAAAATCAGCCAAAACAACTTATTTTTCTCATGATTGCCTTCCACTACCAGCAATGTTTGATTTCTTTTTCTCCCCTGTCCTATATAATTATTCATACGCATCAAACTCCCCACTAATATACATTTTTTCCAAATTGTGTCCTTCTCTCAGTTCTCGCTCCGTCGCATGACACAAATTATAGGTTATTTCCAGGTTTTCTCCTCATAGGACCATTCTTTATTGAAATATTGTTCCACCCTCTTTGATTGCTCTTCATAATACGCCTTATAACGATACACCGTTCTCCTGCTAATATCTCCCTGTTCCACAATTTCCATAATAGTCATACCATTTTGATATTTTGCTATAAAATCATTTTTAATCTAAAAAAGCCGTTGTGTCAATATGTTTTTGGCACAACGGCTGTTCTGTAAACTTTACTTCAGAATTTCCTGGCGAATCTCCTTCATAATGGCCTCATTCATCCTGTCATACGAATCCCATATAGAACCATCCTGCCCCGGCACAACAAAAAGTGTTAACTGTTGTATCTTTACCAATAACTCCTCTGCTGTATAATCTGTCCATTTCACAATTTTTTCATTTGTGATTGACACAATGGTGTGAGCTGCCTTGTTTCTTGCTTTCTCTTCTGCGTGGCGCAGATCTGTCACCAGAGTATTAACTTTTTCGCTTCCCGAATAATGCAATATTAATGGTTTTAATTGGGATGAATACACCGGACCACCTCGAAATCCTGTAGCAGCATATTCTTTTTGCAAAATATCTCCCACTTCTGTCTGTTTTATCTTTTCCGGATTCCATCGGAGACCACTTTTCTTCTCGTCACAATAATCCTTAATGTCAATATGGCATTGTCGTTTCAAAACTCTATAAAAAAGTTCAAAAACTACAGGTGTAATTGCCCGTATAAAGTCAGCATATTCTTTTCGTCTTACTTTCATCTGCAGCAATAGTACATACTCCAGCAAATCACAGTTTTCCTGATTTTTAACGGGCATCGGCTGATAATCTATTTTCTTTGCCAATTCATTTACTCGCTTTGTATTAAGCTGGTTTCTTTCATTGGCCTGCTCAATCATCGCCGTTGCCTTGACAGAAATATGATTTTTCAGGTCCCTGGCAATTTCCAGGGCAGCGGTATAGTCATACGCCTGTAAATGTTTCTCCAACAAATTCACTTTCAACAGTTTTACCAGATTTAGTGATTTAATTTCTTCACACCTTGATGTATCTCCTTCTTGAGGTTCATTGTCCTCATCAAACTCCCATTGTTCCTGTACCTCGTAATTTTTTGTATTTTCATCCATGTAATTACTTCTTTTCAAAGGAGTTGAAACTTGAATCGGCTGGAATGAAAATTCTGCCAAAGTTGCCAAAATAATGAGAGCATTTTTCATTGCAGGCGTGCCTGAAGATACATTTAGGAGTAATTCATCGCCCTCATCCATCTGCGCTACGATATCGTTGATGCACTTTGTAAATTCCGTATAAAAATACTCATAATCCTGAACCTCCGTCAGTTCATCCCGGACAATCACCTCTATCTCAAATGGATGGGACATTTTCTTTCCCAATTCTTCCAGGCAATACACATACCGGTTATCCTGAACATGATGTTGGTACATCTCTCCCGACAAGTACAATACTACCCGATCCGGCAGATAATTTCTGCATATATGTAACATAGATCCATCATGATAATTTCGTATTGGATCCGATCCTCCAATCGGTGAAAATAATATTTTTGCCATCCTTCTTGTCCTCCTTATATCACAATACAATCTCCCTGCTGTACATTTTCTTGTTTGCCTAATACGGTCACCTGACCCTGGCCTACAATCTTATAAATCCGAATACTGTCTTCTTTTGTCACAAACTTTTCAATCTCTCTAAGCAGTTTAGTATATAACGAATGTGAAATCAACGCTTCAAATGCCGATTTTTGTACTCGAAAACCATATCCCTGCAAAAACTTTGCCAATTTAGTTCTCCGGCTGTTATCTACTATATCATAAATAATCAAAACATAAGCCTTCTTTTCTTTACCGCTTTGCTCTTCTGTCGAAAAGAAATAATCCTCCATCGCATTGCCCCCTCTTATCGTATTCTAACTGGCTGATACAAATCTGCATCCTCTTTCTCCATTGCATGAATCAAGGAGTCTATCTGCAACTCCAACGATCTTCGAAAAGATACCCGATAGTCCACTTGTTTCAAATATGAATTCTCTGTTCCAAATCTCTTTTCCATCTTATTGATAAAAGTGTGCATCGCATCGCGTTTTAAGAACACACCATCTTCTATTTCAAATTGATCTATCCTTATCTCATGTCCATTGACCAGGTTCATCACAACCGCATCTACTATTACGGCCCGCCATTCTTCCATCAAATCGCTGGCCAGTGTCGGGTGCTTTTCTCTATCTTGATGCATAAAACCAAAATAGGGATTAAGTCCTCTGTTCTCTAATTTGCCATAAATCTCGTTCATAAGCATAGAATACCCCAAACTGAGCATGGAATTAAACGCATCTTTCGGAGGCCGCCTGCTTCGTTTCTCAAATTTAAAGTCTTCCTCCACCAACTGTCCTAAAGTAACAAAATATTGCCTGGCAGCCGCTCCTTCATACCCCATTATTTGTTCCATCGATCCACAAGTAGATATTTTATGCTCGGATGCTTTCATATTATTTGTTACATCCTTCACATTTACACGCCGGCTTTTTCCATATCGTTCCAGCACTACACTCTGATTATGAATCTTGGAGCTAATGATTCTTTTACTAAATTCCAGCGCAAACGGGGTCTGAAACAATTCGCACTGTCTTCTTTGTCTTTCAACATTTACATGTCCCGTTGATTGTAGTCGGCCAAAATACTGCCCTCCCTTCGAATAAAACGAGACGGGTATACCTCGTCTCATGCACTGTTGCATACACTGCGTCGTCATTTGCGGATTGCCAAAAAAACTAATGCTCTCTAATGTTTCCGCCGGTACATGCGTAACAGATTGATCCTTCTTCCGCACACAAAAGGTATTGTCTTCAAATGACACTTTTGCCGATGATTCCGTCACAAACAAATATCCCATAGCAGCACCTCTTTCTGTTTTCAATTGAACCTACCGTAAGCATCCATCGTCCCCTGGCGGGGTATTTCTGAAGTATAAATAAGTATCACATTTCGTCCTACTGTAAGGGAATTTATCTTCTTTACAGTAGGAGATCATATAGGAAAGCCAAAATATGATAGCTTCCGTCCCCTTACAGGGGACTTATCTTCCTTACACGCTGATTTCCATGCATTGTGAGCAGATTACAAAGGAGTTTCCGTCCCCTTGCAGGGGACTTATCTTCCTTACTAAAATATAAAAGGTATATAAGTTATATACATGTTTCCGTCCCCTTACAGGGGACTTATCTTCCTTACGTTGTACCGCAGTTATGCAATGTTATTCAAGACGAGGTTTCCGTCCCCTTACAGGGGACTTATCTTCCTTACGACTCATTTGAATGGGGCGGTATTAAAGAGCGTGTGTTTCCGTCCCCTTACAGGGGACTTATCTTCCTTACAAAGTAACGGTTATTGTACCAGCTACAAAAAACATGTTTCCGTCCCCTTACAGGGGACTTATCTTCCTTACGAATTTAGCAGAATTATTAAGAGAAACGACAGGTTTCCGTCCCCTTACAGGGGACTTATCTTCCTTACAATGGTAAACATTGACACCACACGGCGAAAGCCGTTTCCGTCCCCTTACAGGGGACTCATCTTCCTTACGAATTATGTATTTTATTAGATTCAATACTTGCGTTTCCGTCCCCTTACAGGGGACTTATCTTCTTTACAAGGTTTTACTGAATAAATCTATGGAGATTTCCGCAGTTTCCGTCCCCTTACAGGGGACTTATCTTCTTTACAAATGAAACCTATCACTATACCAATTTCCATTTCAGTTTCCGTCCCCTTACAGGGGACTTATCTTCTTTACGCAGAAAGGGGCGGAATATGGTCAGAAAGGAAGAGGTTTCCGTCCCCTTACAGGGGACTTATCTTCTTTACGCGGATGGTGGTAGATATGAAATACATGGTTAAAGGTTTCCGTCCCCTTACAGGGGACTTATCTTCTTTACAAAGATTGGTTCGCCGCTAAAGTTGGAAAAGAGTTTCCGTCCCCTTACAGGGGACTTATCTTCTTTACGATCCTCTTCGATAGGTTCATGGAGGATCAATATAAAAGTTTCCGTCCCCTTACAGGGGACTTATCTTCTTTACCGTTCGGTACGATCGAGTAAGCCGAAGCGTTCCCGAGTTTCCGTCCCCTTACAGGGGACTTATCTTCTTTACAGGATTTTAGAGGTGGGTACATTAAAAGAAACTAATTTCCGTCCCCTTACAGGGGACTTATCTTCTTTACTAGATGAAATTGGACATGTTATGTTTTGGTGTAATTTCCGTCCCCTTACAGGGGACTTATCTTCTTTACCCCGTCCGTGCAACACACGAGTTTCCGTATGCTTCCACTGCACTTTGCGTGGGAAAAAGAAAATAAGTTTATCTTCATCATTTTTCTCCTGTTCAACCTCTGCCAAATGGCCAATTCCCGGCCATCGTGGCAAATTCCTATAAGATTTCCAGTTTACATTGTCCAAAAATATACCGTTTCCCCTGGTATTCTGTGCATTTTAAGATATGTGGCGAAACACCTTTTTCTACATCATTTTCATTCTTGGCTTTTCTGGTCTTCGGGTCCTTCTTTTTTGACAATATTTTGCATGTATTTACAAGTGCCTCTTTTCCATCAAAAACAGAATTTACTATCGTCTTTGTATGAAATCCACTTCCACCGCCCAGCCATACCGTATCTTCACTTGGACGGTCCGCCGATTTAAACTTGCTCAGATGTTCATTATAATAGCGCTCTGAAAAATAAGCAACCGCATCGAGCAAATCTTGTTTAGTAACAGGACATATTCTCGTGTCTATCGTCAAAGTAAAATGGATTTTCCCCCCCGGTCTGATCGACTCTCGCAAAATATTGATGCTGTGAGACTTGCCATCTGGGTCTTCATCTACTTTTTGACAAAGGATCAAATCTCCCGTGGTTAAGGGATCGCTATCACTCACTATAAACCCTGACATCATATCATTTACCGCATCTTCCTTTTTTACCGGCCTTCCCTTTTCATCCATCCTCTGTACTGTGTGAAAAATGTCATTTTCAATGTCACCAATCTGCCTATTCAAAAACGCATTCGGGGTCTGCATTTTACCTATATCTCTTGTTATCTCTCTCTGCCAGTTATCACGCTGTTTTGAACCATATACCCAATATGCACCCAAAATGGTCCGAATCATTCCCTTCAACGAAGAGCCCGGAATATAAGGATTTCCATAAGCATCCATGACACATTCACATACATTTAATGGCCCCTTTTCCTGGGAAAAATCCGCACATGAGATACGATACTTTACCCATTGTTCATACTCTGCCGGCCGTATGTTGTTATCCCAAAGCCATTTGCTAAGCACCACTCTACCTCCTAGGAGATAATCTTCAAACTTCGATCCCATGTGTCGTTTTTCAAGGCCAGAAAACATTTTGCCCATATCAAAAACCAGCACTTCTTTTTTCTTTTTATCAATTATATATTCTTTCTTATTAAGCTGCTTTCCCGAACCAACAAATACCGGTCCTATCGTATGCAGCATCACATGATACTGCTTCAAAAAACTGTCCATTATTTTACCTCCCTCCGTTTCTAGAGTTTCCAAAACAAAGGCTTGCCATATCGATAAACCGGATGAGGCATCCCGACACCCACCTCATAGATGTCTCCCTCAAACCGGTTCCGCAGACACGAACCAGCCTGCAAAAAATACTGGTCTACCTTTTTCCGTTCTTCAAAGGATCCCGTAGACTGTACAAATCCGCTTCTTTTTTCCAGTAAATAAGCCGCCTGATCCAGTGCCTTGTTCATCTCCTCTTCCTTCGGCAGTGACGAGGCAAGCAAAAGATACCCCCTGCCATCCGACTCTCCCTCAAAATGTTTCGCCGGCACTTCTACCATCCTAGCCACTTCAAATCTGCCAAGTCCGGCAGATCTCTTACCTCCTAAGCCGGAAAAAGAAAGCATGTCAAGAAGATCTATCAAATCAGTCTCAATCTCCTCATCCAAGCCAGCAAAAAAATACAGGCCATTATTTCCTCCATAGGTATAGATTCCTACATAGTATGGTTCCGTCTCTTCCAGACCATAAATTGCTACCGATTCCTTAATCTGATGCGTTCCAAACCGGCTAAATTTATCACTTTCCTGTTTCAGATCCATCGTTCCCTCCAAATACCCATCCATCTTGTCCATAGGAATATAGATAAGTTTTTTGGCCGTCTTTTTCAAAACCGAGTTGCCAACATCCTCATTTCTCTCTATGTAGAGCATCGGTTTGGGCAGATAATAAGTGTCCTCTATATAAGGGAAACTATCCGATAAAACAAGTTTTCCCTCCCTCGCTGCCCGTAGCAGACGATCTGCCATGGCACCACCGCTCTTTACTGCCTCTATGAACAACGCCGAAAACAATGTGTCTGCATGGAAGGTCATATTATAACTATCCAGATTGCCATCTCCAAAATGAGCACCATTGGGAAAAGAAAGCCGAAATATATAATATTTCATAAGCACCCTCCTCGTTACTTACCGATCTCACTCAAGATACGGTTACATTCTTCCACTACTGACTCGTCTACTTCACCGGCCACAGCATCTGCCCACAATTCTCTAAATCGAACCTTTCCGTATCCTCTGGTTCCATGGCCGCCCAGATAATCGTACTCCAGCAGTTTAAATCCTTCTGCCAGTAATTTAAAATCTGCTGCTACATCCACATCCGGCTCCACATCATACACAATGTCCAGATCAAACTCAGCTCCTCGTATCACGCGTTCAATCTGGCGAGGCATAGCAACCGCTGTCAGGCGGTTGATTCTGTTTTCAAACTTCACTTCTGTCCCATTATTCGGCAAATCTTTCGGATTACACATGATCATATCTGAAAAAATCACACGGCTTGTTTTGACTTTTTTGTTGCCATCTATCGTTCCACCAAATAAATATTTAAGGCATTCTTTATCATCCTCATGAAGAGTGAATGTATTGTCATTATATTGTTTTGCCAGCAAGGTACGCATTTTCCCCTTCAGTGAACTTCCCGGTATCATAGGAAGTTTCGTCATCGCATCCCGGATCACCGGTGAATCCACGGCACCAATCGCAGCAAATCCGTCTGAAGTTCCGATGTGCATTCCTGTCATGATCTCTATTTTACCTGTTATCTGTATTTTTCCAAACATATTAAAGACTCCTTTCCTCTATCGTGTCAGTCTCTTCCACCATAGTATTTAAAATAAGCAACCAGCGCCTCCATATAGCGGCTGAATATTTCATATCTTTTCTTACTTCCCTGAACTTCCTCAAGGCATTTAATAAGCTGTGCTTCCTCAACAAACGGTTTTACATCTTTAAAATTCCGCCCTGCCTCGTACAAAAAATGCACCTTTAAATAATTAATCTTTCCCTTTACTTCTTCTGGCAATTCATCCTCTTTCAAAGGCAGTACCTCATTGTAAATATCCATGGTCATTGCCAGAAGTCCACGAATCTTCGTAGTTGTAAACGGAAATCTTCCATGATTTCTCTCCTGGATAGACTTCATCACCTTTTCAGCCTTGTCCACATAATCCTTCTCATTCAGTATCATGTCTCTCATCCTCCTCTCGATGCAGGTAAACATAAATATAAATAGCTGTTATCAGTTGCTGACTGTCTTCATCCTTGCAGGCCCACTGATACATTTTTCTGGAAAAAGTCTGATATTCTTCTTTGTTCTCTTTCGGTTCCAGCCGGGTCAGCACATAAGCAAATCTGGCCAGGTTAATCTTTTCCTCTCTATGCCGTATCAATTCCAGCAGCCGGTACAAAAAAGCCATCCCCCGTTCTTCCTGATTTTCTAAAAAAGCATCCAGTGTCTGCAGTTTTTCTCCCAGTACAAACCGGATAAAAGTATCCCAGTCATAAGTATTATTTTCGTCAAACAGGCAGACAGCATTTTTCTGTTTGTCGCCTTTCACAAATCCCTTTGCACTTTGCTCCAGCAGATCCACCTCTCTGGCACAGACGCTCAACGGGTATTTTCCGTGAAACACACCTATGCCGGCAGAAATATGTAACGAACCGATGGCAAACTGCTCTAGCATCCTATGAATATCGATTGCACAGGCTATTACCTCATTCCACGCACCTACGATAAACAGATCGTCCCCGCCGGAATACACAATCGTTACTTTTCTTTCTCCTGCATCTGCCAAAAGCGAAGCAGAGCCATCCCTCAGGATCTGATTGATATGGAATTTGAAAAATAACGATAACTGCCTGGACAATGTCGCTGTTCGGGACAATGTCTTGTATTCTTCACTTAGTCCATTAATGAAAGTCTGGCCCAGGTTATCCACATCCGCCCTTAGTACTGCGATCCGATTAATCCCCACTGCCTCTCTGGCATACTCATCTGTGGTTTTATGATCGGTGTAATCCCCCACCCAGATCTTGGTCTCCAGCCGTTTACCGGTATAATATTTATTCTTGGCGTAGGTCCGCACATATTTGTCCTGCTGCTCCTGCGTCTCCCTTAATTCTTTTTCACTTTGAGCACATAAACTCTTACCAACAGGAAGCGGAATCCCTTCTTCTCCTTCCACAACAGTAAAAAATTCTTTGTTTATGATATCATTTGAAAACGCCTTGATCTTGCGGCACAGAGGACACAAATCCTCTTCATCCAGATGGTCACTGCTTTTGCAAACTTTACATTCTCTCGTTTGTTCCTGCCCACCATGACGATTCAGTTGTCCTATCTGCTCTGCCTGATAACGATGACTTTTCTGCTTGGAAAGCCGTGCGCTTAATTCCTGAAAAATCCCGGCATAACTCCCCGGTTCATGATTTTCCAGTTCATGTGCCGAACATCCTACGGATGCTGCTGCCACATACAGTGATGTTTTGAACTGGCTGATAAACCACTGAATCCATTCTTTCTGTAACTGTTCCATGGTCTCTCTTGCACGCTTTGTATTTGGGATCAAAAGCGTACATCTTCCACCTCCGGTAAAGATCAGATTGGCCCGGCTCAGATGCAGTCTGGACAATACTTCGTCCACCAGATGTTCCATCATCAATTCCAGATAAAAGGACCTGGAACGGAGCATCTTCAACGCCCCCTCGGAATGGATCGTATATATAAACTTTTGAATACCTGATATATCCAGGGACAAGATACGAAATGCCTTTTGCGAATAAAAAGATTCTCCATCCTCCAGGCACAGTTTCCTGTAATTTGTTGTTCCCTGTTCCGTAAAATACTGATACATACAACTGGCATATGCCGCTGTCAGTTTCACATGGTCATACAAGGATATGTCAACCAACTCTCCTGTAGCTGTCGAAGATGGAATATAACTAAGATAGGCTTCCAAGGTAGATAACAAGGAAGATATGTACTCCTCACTCTGCAAGTCCACCCCCTTAATCGCATCCTTCAAATCCTTGATCAGACTTTGATAATATCCCTGATCAAACTCTTTTACCGTCTCTTCCGGCATATTGATCACCTTTTCATCCTTTAATGAAATAGGACGGTAACAACACTTCTTTGCATTTCCATTCAAAATGTTAAACACACTCTGCATAGGTACTTTGGGATCAAAGCCGAAATCACCTGTTTCTGACTTTCTCCGGTCAGATGCCGCCGAAATATTGTCTGCCATATATGTGATATACGCAATGGAATCCTCTGGGAGCCCCGACTTTGCCAGCAATTTACCGTGATGATAATGTGCTGAATCCAGCACTGCCTGACTCTGCACACCCAGATTCTTCAAAAATTCGTATCCCAGTACGCTGTGATTTCCCGTCTCACCTGTACGATACAAAACTTTTCCTATATCGTGCAGCAGTGCTCCTACGACAACTTCTATCTCTTGTTTTTCCAAATTATCCCCTCCGTTCTACTATCTGGATCGCGCCCATTCCGATGGCTGCTTTAATTCCAATTCCTGAATACTCTGCGTACCGCAGCAACACATTGGCCAGATTCACCAACGCCTGAGGTCCTTTAACCTTTATCACAATGAATCCCTCATAGGCCGGGATCCTCACTCCCTCCAAGGAAAACAAAGTACTGCGGATATTGTACCGTGTTATCTCCGAATACTGTATCAACTGCTCCAGTGCTTCCTCATCATAGAGTGATTCGTTACTGGAAAAAGCATCATATTTTCTCATTATACTTCGGTAAATCTTGTCCAACTGAGGCCAAAAGCAGTACCTTCCCTGGGACTTAAATGCCGTCGGCGTAACAAACTTAAGCCGGATGTAACGGTCGCACTCTCCAAGATAATATTCTTCTATCAGTCTCTGCCGAGAACTTGTAGACAGCTTTTTATCCACTATCTTGATCTTCACCTGATCCCGCTCAATGGTAAAAGAATCAAACTTCGGGTTCAGAAGAGGAAGTATAATCTGCTGATACGCCTCCTCGTCCAAAGTATAGATCCGCCATATTGTCTTTTCTTTATCGGAAATGATATGCTGACTATAGGGGTGCAATTGACTCTGATGCAGCTGCTCTGCATAATCTGCGTCTATCTCCTGCATAAGAATCCCCTGAAAAACAGATGCTTTTTGATTGGTCAACGGATACTGACCTTCCGGCTCGATAGCCAAATCTAAAGATGCTAAAATATAATCCACCCTCTTTCCTTTACTATGCATAAAATTTTACCAAAAATACGATTATATTTCAAGTAAATATGTGCATTTTTGACAAAGTTATTTCTCCCAAGCCTCCATGCCTTTTACCAGCGAAAAATTGTAATCCGCAACGATAAAAACACATGTATTCAAAACCCATATATATCCATCCTCCACACCACTAAAGTCATTTTGTTTCTCCAATATTTTTTCAAAATCAAGATTTTCAAAGACGGCCCTATAGTTCCCTCGCTCTATCCTATATACACCATTTTGAACACAATTTGCTTTACATATATTGTAATAAATAATTTGAACAAACAAATCTCTCACATACTGCCAATATGTCTTATTACATTCCGCATATCCCGCTCGTTTTACCCAGTCCTTTAACTGATACTTTAATGTTTCTCTCCGTTCATCCAGCGCCAACTCCCGCACAACAGTCTCCATTTTTTCCTCTATTTCATCCAGATTCGAGAACTCCAACATATCCTGCCAACACCTACGGCGAATGACTTCATCCCGGATTTCAAAACGCTCTTTCAATAAATCATCCAATCTATGCGGAAATTCTACTATCCAGCCAATAGCCGATTCTCTTTTAACTAATTCCTTATACCTTTTTCCTGGTTGCAAGGAAACCGGCACCTTTCTGTCCTCAAATTCACAGTCTGGAATTGATTTAAAATGCTGATAGGATTCTATCATTGGATAATTTATGTATAATTTTCCCATATCCGTCATGTCCATAAAACAGTTTTGAAGTTCCAATATTCTCTTTTCAGAAAAATTTGTATCGTGCCTCTCATAATCAAACACAAGAAGAATATTTGTAAAATCATCCTTATACCGAAGGGTCTCCGGTGTCTTTTTTTTGCTTATTACAAAAGGCAAATCGATATCCATCTCTTCTTCAAAACAATTTTCACCGTATTCCCTGATAATGTCATCGTACAACATATAAATATTGGTGCCATATATCCAAACATTATCCATGTCAATACTAATTTCAGGAAAGCACCTGAAAATCAGCCAAAACAACTTATTTTTCTCATGATTGCCTTCCACTACCAGCAATGTTTGATTCCTTTTTCTCCCCTGTCCTATATAATTATTCATACGCATCAAACTCCCCACTAATATACATTTTTTCCAAATTGTGTCCTTCTCTCAGTTCTCGTTTCGTCGCATGACACAATGGTGTCAAAGTCCCCCTCCTTGATAAAATAAACATACAATCCGGTCTCATTAAGCGATTTGTCATTAGATTTGTATTATGTGTCGTCATAATAATCTGACAGTGCGGATATTTTTTCTTGAAGAATTGAACCACCTTTTCTGCCATTTCATAATGGTAAAAAGCATCAAACTCATCCAAATACACAAACGATGCCTCTGCCAATTTAAAAATAAGCCGTCGATACAGATTTACCAGTGCTAAGGTTCCGCTTGAGGCATTACGATAAAACGGAATCAACTTATCATGAGCAAAATATAATTCTCTCTGTCCATCCGGAAGTTTCTTTAACACAAGTTCACATTCGATTCCCATTGCATTCAAAAAATCCTCTAAATCTTTCAATTTATCCGGGTCTTCTAAATACTCATAAAACATATCACTCACCCTGTGCAAGCGGATATTTAGTTCGCTTCCAACTGTAATCATCGTCATTCTTCTCACATAGTTGGACAGCCGGATCAATGCCGAATCCTTCTTCAACGCCACATTTCCGATCAGCCACCGCAAAAAAGGCAGTGTGTACTCCATGTCTTGTGCTGCCTCATTTTCTTCTACTGCCTGTAAATACCGCTCTACATTGGCAGTTTCTGCATCAACCAATTTTAACCGGTCAAACTCATATTCTTTGTTAAAAAAGTCGCATCTGAATATGGATTCCCCATTTATAGAAAGTCTCTCATCCCGCAATTTCTCATTGGAAAAACGAGAATATTCGTAAATCAACTCATCCTCACCAAATCCAAATGTATACGAAAATCGCGCATGATCCTCTTCTGAATCTGCATTCAAAAACACACCGTTTTCCGCAAACCTTGGCCCCGGCAACATCGTAAAAACAATATCCATGAATGCCCTTCCCAAATTCGTCTTTCCCGTAGCATTTCTTCCATAAATAAGCATTTTTGAGATTACATCATCCGAAATACAATCATTACTAAACTGATATCCGGCAACATCCTGCAGATCAACTTCTATTTCATCCTTAAAATTCTTATAATTTTTTAGTACAAATTTCTTCAACATAAAAAAGTATACCGTCCTTTCAGCCCGTCTCCTGGCGTTCTTGTCTCCCTTTGATAACAGTATACTCAAATATGAATCATTTTACAATATCTACTGTAAAAAAATTACGGCATTATCTTATGTCATTCTTGCTTATCTCGATTATAAATGTGAAATTTTCACTATTTTTACACTATTTTTCACTAAGGATGTATCCAAGGGTCTGAATCATATCTTCCTCCGCCGCATCCGCCAGCACCTTGCGGTACTCACACAGCAGCCTGTCAACCCGTATCTCCCCCTTTAACATCTTACTGATAGCCGGCAATATTTTCTGCCCACAGTCATAAGTACCTTTGTAATGCTCCGCGTTCATATAGTTGTTACCCATATGATCATAGTAAACCGTTCCATTTGAATTAACCGAATAGCCCATATTGGCCATATCCGCATAAGAGCCTTTCTCTCGTACAAATTTCCCCGCCGTCCAAGTCGGCAGTTCCTCCAACACATAAACTCCTTCACAAAAATGACCTACGGACATTTCTTTGTTTGGCTCCCACACAATATCACCTTTTTTGAATGGAGTCGGGAAATCAAACCACAATTCCTCAAAAAACTGGTCTATAATATCGTCTTCTTCCTCCGTTCTGGCAGTATTCTGAACCATATCAATCACTCGGCCATCCCCCAGGCACACTACTTCCTGCACTATTTCCGGATGAGCCAGAGACTGCTTTTTAATCCACCACTTCTCTATCTTGCCATCTTGACTATCCATGTCGGATTTTTCCTGCTGGTACGCCTCCAGACATTCCTGTAACGAGCCAAAGACCCGGTCATATACAGCACCATGCCAAGAATCACCTGTGTAATAATAATCATACATATACACATATTCCCCTCTTGTCTCCGCTTGAAAGAAGGCCTCTATATCTCGATCCATGATCTGTATGTACCGCTTTAGCGCCTCATGAAGACTTGGCCAATTTATAGAACTCCCTCTTTGAGGGATCTCACAATCTGGCATAGTCCGGAATAATTCTTCCCAGTTTTTCTTCTTTTCCTTATAGGTAATTGTCTGGCATTGATAAATCAACCAGGCTGTTTCCAACGAATTAAATTCATAGCCGATCTTCTGAAGATAGTTACTTATATCGGGGGAATTAATAAAAGAATATATGTCCATTTTGTTTTCCCCCTTCCACCTGGCATCCAGAAAATATTACAAACACTTTCTTATCTCTTCCATATAATCTCCACTGCCAGCCTTTATCACCTTATAATTGTGATGAACTCTGTTCCCTTCTTCATCCAAAGTCCACTCGCAGATAAATAAGATTTCACTGGTCTCTCCTATTTCCACCGTAAAATAGCGAACCTTGTTTCCTTTGATCACCGGAACAATTTCCAGGCAATTATTTTCTTGTACAGGCTCCGGCATTTTAATCCGTATCATCTCATAGTCCTGATAGTTCTCAGTTTCTATCTCGAATTCGTCTATTTCGAAGGGATTTTCAATTTCTTCTCTGTCGCTGATCTGATTCATTACATCCATCAGCATTTCCTCTTTTCTCTCCTTAAGCATCTCTATACACTTAAAGTCTTCCAAGAACAAATAACAAAGTATCTCATGCTCAAAGCAATATCGAACTCGTTTGAGTATTTCACCATAGTTTTCGCCTTGATCAAGAGCATAGTCCACCGCTTCTTCCAGAGTCAACTTCTCGTTCAATAACGCCGCCAGTCCTCCCATACAGTACTCAAGAGTCCTTCTTACATACCCAAATACACATGGCCCGAAGTCCTCCTGCAACTGCTCCATTTCTTCCAGATCATAGTCAACATCAACCAGTAATATATCATCATCTTCCTCGTCTAATGAATATGTAGTATCGTTTGACTTTTCATCCAGCAATTCTATATACTTTGCTGCTGTTCCCTTTCCATCCTCTTTCACATTAAGATCCTTGCAGCATGTAGTGAACACCGAACCGTCTTCTCTTACACCTATCATAAAGAAGTATTCCAGAACATTTTCCCCGTTTACAACCTCTTCTTCATACTTCATAATGTTATTCGTTCCTGGAATTTTTTCAAACTCACAATTTTTGCCAATGTCCTCGGCGTATTTCTTCAATTTTAAGATTGTTTGATATTGCTTTTGAGTCATCTGATCTAACGCTTTTTGCTTTTCCTGTTTTCTTGCCTTTCTGCTTTGTTTTGCCATAAGTAAATTCCTCCGTATGTTGTGTAAAAATCCCGAAATGAATCAATCAAATCGGGATTTTTATTCTTTTACCTGTTTCCTTAACTAATTATTAAGCCCTTTCATCAATTAGCATCTAACCCATCTTGGCTTATGTTTGCCATCTGATGAAGATGGGCATTTACCACTCATAGATGACGGTGTTCTTGAAGGTGCAGCCCCATTTGTGGTCACTTTGGATCCATAACTTCGTCCACATCTTGAACATTGAGTAATATAGGTTTTCTTTTCCATATACCTTCCTCCTTTCTGCAATATACTTTATGGTTAAACAATCTCACACCTTACAAGATTGTCTTCCATCACATATAACGTAATGCCCTTGAAAACATATGACACACACCTTTTGCTCTATGTTTTTTTTCAGAAGAATCTTTCGCACACAGACCATCTTTTATTCGGTCTCTACAATCTCCTGTCAAATAATTAACATTTGGTTCGCCACCTATCCAATGCTTACAAAATACACACATATTATCATCTCTACAATTCATATATGTTGCCTCCTAACTGTAATCATACAAAAATCCATGTACATACTGTTGCAATAATTATCACAATAGATAAAATCGTATACTTTATTTTTATCCTCTTTATATCATCTTCTATACAACATATACGCATATAATTGTCTCTCACTTCTCCGTTGTCTATGCTTGCATAAGTTTCAACCCCTTGTTGTACTGTATCATACACATTTTTAATTCCATCAATAACATTACCAATATCCTCCCATGTATCCATCTTGTTTCCCATACAAATCACCTCTTCTCACTCTTATATCACCCAAAATTTAAGGGCCAAACTTCCTAAACACATCAATAAAATAATAAAAAATATCCGTCGTGCCTTCTTTCGCACTGTAAATTTCTCAATCTGAATGCCCTCTAACATTTCCTCACCACGAATTACTCTTCTCAAATCTTCAAAATCACCTCTGATATCCTCCGTAGCATCTTTCCATCGCCTTAATGTATCACTCATAATTGCACCTCCATTTACCTTTTTATCAAATAATTTTAAATTCTCCAAGCCTTAATAAGGAACCATACCAATTTAGATATAGATTTCTTTCGTTTCTTTTTCCTGGCGCTTTCTTGTATCCGAATATCCTCCTCTATGTCAGCATCTAGCCTTTGTATCATAAATGAGATATCCTCCTTCCATGTTACCAATGTTCCACAAGCAAGAACTATAAAAATGATACACGCAATAACAGGATGCCTTTCATACCAATGCGTCCACAAATAATATGACACACCTCCTGAAAAAACACCAAGCAAATACATGTCTCCCAAATATGGGTTGAAAATTTCCAGAAAATATTTGACTGTAAAAAATGTTGATATCATAAGATAAACAACTAATTCGTCCCATTTTTTTATCTGATAATACACAATAAAATCTGTAAGGAGCCATAAAACCATCCGTATAAATCGTTTAAGCCTTTTATTCCCTTTTGACGCATATGGATCTATTGGAATAAAAATACTTATGGCAAAATACTCTACCATTGCGAGTGCCAAAATTATCCACATATACCTCTCCTTTCTCGTTAATACATACTTTCCTAACTCCAGCTACACATCGGCCTCCGCTGTCTCGCTGCCTGCTACCACTTCCAGCCGATAACCTTTCTTACTGCGATCGTACACCACTTCTCCGACTACACCGTGTCCATCCACGATTGATTGGGATAAAAAATTTCTGATAGCGTCAATATCTCTTTGTATTGTCTTTTCATTCACACCAAACCAGGTTGCTTCCGATATCTTATTGACCGTTTCGCCCCGGACCAGTTTGTCGTAGATGCTAAGAACCCGCACCGCTTGATTTGCCGCCCCCAACCAGATCACCTCGAATCACCAATGTACTCACGCACTCATCTAATCACACACATTTTACTAAATCACATGGACACATCATGTCCTTCTGCTCTCCGCTTTTGCAAATAATAATCTTTTTCGACTTTCTATTCTGTCTCAAAAATAGTCGCAAGAACCGATGGCCAGTTTTCCAGTGGTTTTTCCTTTCCGTCCACTTCGTAATACACCACGCGGAAACGACCGTTTTCCAAGTCCAGCTGGAAATGAACCTCGCAGTTTGAGTCCTGTCCGTTTACCTGGCACTGTCCCAAAAACCAGATATATTTTTCTCCATCATCATCTAAATACTGCCAAACTGGATCATCAAAGAAATTTTCAAAGGCTTCCCCGTAGGTCCGGTCCGGATAGTCTGCAGGAGAACTTTCTTTTACCATATTTATGTACTCCTCTTCGCTGGTGTCTTGTCCATCCTGCTCATTCGTCTGCTGCTGTGTTGTCTCCGGCTCCTCTGTCGCCTGTGCTTCCTCCGTGGCTGCCGGTGTGGCAGTGGCTGCTGCCCCGCTTTCTTTTTTATACTTGTCCAGATAAGCCTGGTTTACATTTATATTTTCCTTCTGGGATTCGTCCACCGTCTTTCCGTTTTTCCCGGCGTAGTTCTGGAACATAGAATACAAAATGTTATCCATAGTTTCCTCGTCTGTCTCGGTCTGTTCTCCAAATCCCAGGAACGCAATCCGCATCGGCTGTTCATTTGTGATCGGTCTGTCAGATGTATATAGATCCGGATACTGGAACTGGATCACGATGTCCTTTGTCTCTCCGTTGTAACTGTATGTTCCGTTCACTTCCACGAGCAAACATTTCGTTTTCTCTCCGATAAAACTTTTCCAACTCAGGTCACTGCAGGTGCTTTCGATGGCCTGTCCGTAAGTGATATCCGGAATGTTAGCAGGAGTTGTAACCATCATGGCAGAAGAAATCTGCTTATAATGATCTTTCAAAATTCCCGGCACCATGCAAAAAAGTGCTGTCAACCCTACTGTTACTACAATGTCCCGGACAATAATCAACCAGGATCCGCCTTTCCGGATTCCATGTATGATCCCTAAAATTCCTATTACTGCTGTTGCGATGGGTAAAACCCAGATTACTTTTAATAACCATTCCATATTGAATACCTCCTACTTGTTCTCATATTTTTTTAGTAATTTGATATTTTTCTTTTCTACCTTACTAAGCACCGATTCATCAAAGTCCTCCGGCTCTACAGTTCCTTCATACCAGGACTGGTTGTCAAAATAGTCCTGCAGTTTCTTGTCAGTAAATTTTCTTCCATGTCGGGCATAGATCTCATTTCTGGCGTAGCGGCACTGATCTTTGGACAGCCCTTTTACATCTTTTTTAGTGAGTTTTTTCACCGAAGAGTCCGGCAGGATATATCCTTCCTCTTTGTCCGTCTCCTCCGGCTCTTCCGCAGTCTGCCCGGAGGAATCATTGCCCGCTGCCGGCGAAAATTCCAGCTGATCGTCTGCTGTATCCGGCGTGGCCGTGGCGATCTGATCATATTCGGTGGTTGGTTCCGTGGTGGCAAATGTGTCAGGCTCTTGATCCGGCTCCGGTGTGATCTGTACCTCATTGGTTTCTTCCGGCTCTTCCGTAGCCTCTGGTTCTTCTGTCGGGGCTTTGGTAGATGACTCTTTCGCCGATTCACTTTCCACATCTTTCATAACCACCACATCTTCATTAACCTGCACTTCCACTTTCTTTGCCTCGTCCTTATCAAGTTCTGCGTAAATGGTTTCTGTCATTTTCCGCCCCGGTGTCAATGTCTTTTGTCTGGCAGAATCATCCGGCCATTTCATGCTGGCGTTGTAATTGTCTGCATAGACAGAGAAAATCTTTTCCGCATCAATGGCAACCGTGTCATCCCCTGTATTTTCCACCTCATATTCAAAATAGGTAACTTTCTTCCCTTTCAGAATATTTTTCAGGCTTTCTCCCAGGCTGGTTCCCCAGTCCGTGATCATGACAGTATATTCTCCGTCATCCTCATCAAACTCCATTTTTTCGCACATTTTGTAAGTCTTCTTGCCGCCGCATCCCACCAGGGATGCCATGCAGACAAAGCATACGAGCACGGATAAAATTACTCTTTTCTTCATCTTCAATTCCTCCTTCATATAATAGGTAACGCCCCCTCGCTTACGCCAGGCGGCAGGTCGTCAGAACCATCTTGAAATATGACTTTGTCATATTGGTTCTTCCTCTAAAATTTCCCATATTTTACCACTCGGCTGGACGATTTCATTTATATTTTTGTCTCATCCACCTCCCTTGCGACAAAAATATAAATAGATTTGTCCACGCCTGCGATATACTCAAAATTAGGAGGTGTTCAAATGAACAAAACAAAAACTACCAAACGATATGTAGACGACAATCTGCTAGGGGAAGGCGTTCTTTTCCGTTCCTGCATTGGACAGCGAATGGGATTTTCCAACACGAAAATTTCTACTTATGTGAACTTCGGAAAAGACCGGCTGCGCATCGGCGTGATGCCTCAGCGTTATCAGGGGCGGAAGGAGATTTTATATAAAGATATCAGTTCCGTGACTACCAAACGCTATGTCAATGCCTATGTCATTGTGCTTCTGGTGCTTTTCGCTATCATGTCAATTTTCACGGCCGGTACCACGCTGATCGCTGCCGCTGTTATTTTCTGGGCAGGATTTGGAAGCAAGTTGGAGATCGCTACGAAGGACGGTTACACCGCCATTATCTACAGCGCCGCTGCTCCGTCCCACTACCAGGATTTCATCACGGCTTTGCAGACAGCCATGGCAAACGCCAACCAGGAAAATGAGATTGTTTCACAGGATGTGGGCGAAAATATTCTCAGCCGTTCCATCGACCAGCGCACTACGGATCTGCAAAAATCCTGTGCCAAGACCTGGGATGTGACGGTGGATGCTCTGTCAAAAGAAACGACAGTGGAAGATCTTCTGCAGCAGATTGACGCTACGGTGCAAAATGACAGCATCTGCGGCACAGCCGGACAAAGTACCGCTTTTTATCAGGCCGCACTTCAGAAGCTGGCTCCCCATCTTCTGGCCGGCGAGACAGTGCTTCTTTGCTACAATGTGGCAGTGATGTCAAGTGACGCCAAAAAATTCATGGCACTGACTGATCAGCGGGTCCTTTTCTACCACGATCAGACAGTGGAAGGAACTTTTTATGGCGATCTGGTCACTTTGTCCTACTTGCCAACTCTGGGAAATCAGTGGGTTGTAGATGATTTTATGACCGCCAGCAACCGGTTTATCTCTGAGAAAAAGGGTAACAGCATGCAGATGGGACTGATCTTTGCCCTGATCATTACATACTTTGACCAGTGCAAAAATCCGGGAGATAAGATAATCGTCAGAAACGCAGACAGTTATTCTCTTAACAATTTTTAGGAAAAATAGCATCTTTGGGATGCCTTATAAAAGAAAGCGAGGAATTATTATGGAAAAGAAAAAACACCCAGGAAAAATTATTGGTCTTATTGCAGGAGGCGTTGTGCTGCTGATCGTTATTATCGTGATCGCTGCCAGTTTTATGGGAGGATCCGATGATATGCAGGGAAGCAGTCTGGATCAGGAAACCATTAACAAAGTGCGGAACTTTGCACCAGATGGTTCCAACGGTGTCACATTTGGTCAGGCTTACGCTAATTTCTACAGCGACCCTGACTGGAAATCTTTTACAAGCGAGCAAGAAAAGACCATCGTAGAATTTTCTGGCAAATGCACCTATAATGATCAGACCGGAGATGCCTATCTTCAGTTTGTAATAACAGACGGGGGACAGGTTATGATCAGTTATGCACAATTCAAAGATGAGGGCAGCACCGAAAAGCGTGATTTATCCGATGATGAACTTTATGATCTTTTTTATAAACCGTTTGTAACCTATGCAGATGAACACGGTACAGCCCTGACAGACGAACAAATCAACACCCTGTATGGCAAAGATGTTACCGACTCCTCTTCCGAGGAATAACTCTTACCCGCAAAAAGGACTCCACAAAAAAAGATGTGAAACATTTTCGTTTCACATCTTTTTTTCTTGTTTATCACTCTTCCAGCACTTCCGAGAAAAGATACATTTCCTTCTCATCAAAGCAGGATAACAAAAGATAATCTAACATATACTCCGGATCCACTCTCCGCATACCACAGCTGTCCAGGATCCCATTGGCATAATGAATGAATTTGTCTTTTACCCTCTGGGCATCATACTCGTAATCCTCCAGGCTCTCCTGCTCTGCTGCCTCTTTATAGATAATATACTGAGCCAGGATCAAAAGGTCGGATCGTTGCACTACCCGCACACGCTGACCGCTTTTCCGGATCTCCTGCTGCAGTTTTTTCTGCTTCTCCGGATCCTTTTCCTGCGCCAGTTTTATGTACCGCTCCATCTGCTGTTCTTTCAATACAGCCACATTCAAAAGTTCCGACACATACTTACTGTCCACCGTGCGGATCTCCCCCTCCAGTTCCTTGTACATCTTTCCGCGCTTGTTACGCCCCTGAAACCGCAGTGGAACCGTGGAATACACTCCGGTCACCAGGTCGCACAGACGATCCCGGTCCGCAAACACTTTCGCAGTCATTTCCCGGATGTCTCTGGCACAGGACTTGGATAATGGATTGGTCTTAGATCGACAGCGGTTCTTCACAAAACGCTGAATATCCTGAGAAACCAGTTCTTCCTCCCGCCGGCTCTCATCCAGCCACTCATAAAACCCTACCTTCTTTAATTCCATAGCCAGTGACTTTTTTACTTCCTCCCGGTACCAGACCAGGCATTTTTCCACCAGTTTGTGATAGTAGTTCAGCACCGTCAGACTGTAACCTTTAAAATATTTCCGATGGCGGCATATCCAGACAAAAAAGTCCTCTTCCGAGTATTTCTTTACAATCTGGAACTGCTCTTTCAGCCAGTTCGTCTTGCTTTGTTGCTCCACCGTCAGTTTTCCCGCACATTTTTCCTCAAAAAAGTCGATCATCTTCTGACATTTTTCCTGGCTCATGCCATTTTCCAGACAGTACATACAGATAAATTCCTCGTAGTCATTTACCTGAAATCCGGCCTGAGAAATGCCGTACTGAAGATACTCTTCCGTCTCTTCCATAGACAGCCCCAGTGCAAAAGCTATTTTATAAATGCTCTTGCGGTTCGGTGGGTTTAAAGTTTCCTCATCCTGCGTTCCCAGACCAAACCACCTCCGTATGGTCTGCCGGTTGGCCACATGAGCCCGTTTCACTTTTTGATAAAATCTGGCATAGGCCTCTTCCCTCTGACTGACCGGTATGGGATCCTCCAGCGGGGATCCACTCCATTTCTCGATCATGAAAGAATCAAATTTTTTATAAAAATATTCCCGGATCTGCGCCAGCAGATACGCCTGATACTGTTCATCCATATTGGTTCACTCCTTGAATCATAACGGTTTTTCCTTATATAATAACATTAGAATGTCCGGATGGATTTATTTCTTTGTCTTCGCCGTCGGCACTGCTGTCGCCGTTGCCAGTTTCTTCTGTTCCTCTTTGATCAAATCTTGAAAAACACGATCATACTTGGCCGATTCACCGGTTGTTACCACCGAATCAAGTAAATCTTTCTCTTTTACCAAGTCTCCTTTTTTCATGTAATAGTTCAGAAGCAGAACAAAGCGATTCTGCTTGTCAGCATCACTCAGATCGCTATCCGGCGGATAAAGTTCATCTATCTCATTAAGTACATTGTCCAGCTTGTTTTCTTGAATTGCCGTAGCGATCCGGGATTGTTCCTTCGTCTGCATTAAGTCTGAACTGGACACAACGCCGGATGAACCGGAATCCGATCCCATCGATGCCAGTCCGGCCAGGATCAGCACAAAAGAAACTATAATGACCAAGCAGCCCCCTGTGATCCACAGTGCCCGATGCTTTTTCTTCTTACGGCCATTCCTTTTTTTCTTAGATTCCCCAACCTGCTCTTTATACTGTTCAATCAGAGTATCTGTTCCCGTGGTTGTTGTCAGAGTAAAATCCGCCTCTTCTCGCCGGTCTGCCCCTTCGCTGTACAGATCCTGTCGCAGGTCGTGGATGTCAGCATACCGGTCCTTCGCCTCCAGTGCCATTCCCTTCATGACAGCCTGACACTGTCTTTTTCCCAGATGGATCTCCAACGGCTGTATTGTATCCGAAATCCATCTGTCCGACGCCTCCGGAGGTGTCAGTCCTGTCATCATAAAATACATCGTGGCACACAGTGCATAAATATCCGTCCATGGTCCCAGTTCTCCCTGTGGTGAGCTTTGCTCTATAGCCGAATAACCTGCATTTTTCAGCACAGAATGTTCGCTGCCGGATTCCACCTTAATAGCCTCACCAAAATCAATCAACTTTAACTTGTGATCTTTCGTGATCATCAGATTGTTGGGGCTGATGTCCCGATGGATGATCCCTTTTTTATGAATCTGTTCCATGGCCTGCAAAACAGGACGCATCCTCTCCAGCACCTCGTCCCCTTTCATAGTACCGTTCTCTTGTATATATTTTTTTACTGTCGTGCCATGGATGTACTCCATCACAATATAGTAGACGCTATTTTCCATAAAATAATCTACTACGATCACAATGCTGTCCAATCCCCGAAGCGGTCCCATGATCGTGGCCTCATTCTGTACCCGCCTGGCCGCCTGCTCCTGCCCACGGACACAAGCCTTAATGGCCACACGGGCGTGCATCTTCAGATCCATCGCACAATAAGTAATGCCAAATCCGCCTTTTCCTCTTACTTTTTCAATTTTGTAGCGTCCCTGTAAGAGGGTTCCAATGGGTAAAATCTGTTCACTCCTCATACGCAATCCCCACAAGCATCAATCCTTTCGCCGGTGCCGTTGGCCCTGCCAGCGTCCGCTCTCCTGTGGCTAACGCCCTCTGGACCGTTTCTCTGCTGCGGCGTCCCATTCCTACTTCCAGCAGGGTTCCCGCAATGATCCGCACCATATTGTAAAGGAAACCATTGCCCCGGACCCGGATCACGATCTTTTCTCCCTTCACGCCGGTAAGAGGCTCCTGTCTCACCTGCACCTCATACACCGTGCGCACCTTGGTCTGCACCTGGGCTCCCGCCGAACAAAAAGCGGAAAAATCATGGGTTCCCTCCAGATCTGCCGCCGCTTCCTGCATGGCCTCCACATTCAACGGACGGTACACATGATAGCCGTACCGGGCCAGTGTCGGAATCTCGATATCCGTGTGGATCACCGTGTATTCGTATGTTTTTTCACTCTTTGCATAGCGTGGATGAAAGTCCGGTGCCACTTCTTCGGACTCCAGAATCCGTATATTTTCCGTCAGTTTATGATTCAGGGCAACTGCTATTTTCTCCGGCGGGATCCTTGTTTCCACATCAAAAACAGCCACATTTCCCAGGGCATGTACCCCTGCGTCCGTGCGGCTTGCTCCCATCAATTCCACCCCCGGACCAAATAATTGATCCAGGGCTTTTTGCAATTCTCCTTCCACTGTGGCTCCGTTATTCTGACGTTGCCAGCCACAATAATCTGTTCCATCATATGCTACACGCAATCGGATCCGTTTCACCTGCATTCTCCTCTCCCTTAAAACGGCGTCGGTATCACATGGGTTACAACAATCACAACCGCCAGGTAACCCACTACCACACCATACATAATCTTATCTGTTTTCTTGTATTTCAAAGGCTTCATCTTGGTCCTTCCATCGCCTCCATGATAGCACCGGGACTCCATGGCCATGGCAAGATCGTAGGCTCTCCTGGTAGCAGATACCAGAAGCGGCACCAAAATCGACACCATCATCTTCATCCGGTGCAGCAGATTTCCCTCGTCAAAATCTGCACCACGGCTGCTCTGGGCGCTGATGATACGGTTAGCCTCATCCAGAAGGATCGGGATAAAACGAAGTGCCAGAGACATCATCATGGCAAAATCGTGCACCGGCACTTTGATTTTTTCCAGAGGTTTCAACATGGTCTCCAGTCCGTCCGTCAGCTGGTTCGGTGTCGTGGTATAAGTCAGCAGGGATGAGCCTAAGATCAGATAGATCAGACGCATGGACATAAACGCACCTTTGCGCAGTCCCTGCCAGGTAATGGTGATAAATTTGTATTCAAACAGCACATCGCCTTTTGTTCCGAATATATTAAATACCGCTGTAAACAAAAGCAGGAACAAAATCGGTTTCAGTCCTTTTAAAATATAGGAAAAAGGCACTTTCGACTTGATAATGGCTGCCACCAGAAAGACGGTCACCACCACATAGCCGATAAAACTGCTGAATACAAATAATGATATTAAGTAAATAAATACGGCTGCGATCTTTACCCGGGGATCCAGTTCATGGACTCTTGACTCTGCCGGATAATACTGCCCTATAGTTATATCTCGTAACATATTACTTCCTTACTTTCCTAATGCTTGTCGTATACTGTCAACTGCCTGATCTACATGGATGGCATTATGAGGCAGAACCAGTCCCCGCCTGGTCAGTTCTTCCATGACATAAGTTACCTGGGGTGCCATAAGCCCGATCTGCTCCAGTTCTTTATAATGGGAAAATACCTGGCCTGGCGTACCATCCAGTGCCACTTTTCCCTCATTCATTACAATCAGCCGGTCTACAAAATTGGCCATGTCCTCCATGCTGTGAGATACAATGATAACAGTTATATTTCTCTGTCTGTGAAGTTCTGTGATGAGCTGGTAGATCTCATCCCTTCCCTTGGGATCCAGTCCTGCCGTAGGTTCGTCCAGGATCAGCACATCCGGCTCCATAGCCAGCACACCGGCAATGGCCACCCGCCTTTTTTGCCCTCCAGACAACTCCAGAGGGGATACATCCAGATACTCTTCACCCATCCCCACCTGCTTCAGTGCTTCAAAGGAGCGCATCTCCATTTCCAGTGGATCCAGCCCCATGTTTTTCGGGCCAAACTGAACATCTTCGATGACGGTGCTTTCAAACAGCTGATGCTCCGGATACTGAAATACCAGACCGATCTTGCTGCGCAGTTTTTTCATGGAAAAATCTTTATCATGTATATCTTCTCCATTGAAATAAACGGCTCCTTCTGTAGGCTTTAATAAGCCGTTCAGATGCTGGATCAAGGTGGATTTACCGGACCCTGTGTGTCCTATGATCCCAAGGATCTCTCCGTCTTCTATTTTCAGATCTACATGGTCCAATGCCTTTTTTTCAAAGACGGTCCCCGGACTGTACACATGACTTAATTCGTGGATCAAGATCATCTTCTGCCACCTCCTGCCAGTTTCATTACAGCATCTGCCAGTTCATCCACGGACAAAATATCCGCCGGAACATCCAGTCCTGTTTTTCTTAATTCGTGAGCCAGCATAGTAACCTGCGGCACATCCAGATGATAAGACTTTAATTGTTCCACCTGGGAAAATACCTGTCTCGGAGTTCCCTCCATCACGATTTCACCCTGGTTCATAACGATCAGTTTATCTGCCTCAATAACCTCTTCCATATAGTGAGTGATCCAAAGCACTGTGATATGTTCCTTTTTGTTCAGTTCCTGTACAGCTTCCAGCACTTCTCTTCGTCCAATGGGATCCAGCATGGCCGTGGACTCGTCTAATACAATACACTTTGGCTTCATGGCCAGGATACCGGCAATGGCCACCCTCTGTTTTTGTCCGCCGGACAGATTGTTAGGAGACTTTTTCCGGTATTTGCTCATACCTACTTTTTCCAGGGCACTTCCAACCCTCTGCCAGATCTCCGAAGTAGGCACTCCCAGGTTTTCCGGGCCAAATCCAACATCTTCTTCCACTACATTGTAGACGATCTGATTGTCCGGGTTCTGAAACACCATACCTACCCGCTGGCGGATGTCCCAGATCATTTCCTTATCCTTTGTGTCAATGGAATCCACCCAGATCGTGCCCTCTTCCGGCATCAGCAAGGCGTTCATGTGCTTTGCCAGAGTAGACTTGCCGGATCCGTTGTGTCCCAGGATTGCTACAAACTCTCCCGGTGCCACCGTGAAGGAAACATCCCGGATCGCATTCTCCACCGCCACCACATTATCATGTTCATCCCGCCGGATGTAATCAAATTTTATATGATCTACCTGTATCAATTTCCTTCACCTCCGTAAACAATATCATTCATTATAGCATAGATAGGGCTGGGACGCAAAGACTGGTTTGCTACTGCTGGGTGGTTTGCTAAGTATGGAGGCGGAAAAGATTTACTCGCATGGGACGCTTCCGCTGGTTAAGGGCGTAGCGGCAGGGGCACTGCCACTACCAGTGCCTCCTGCCGACGCCCTTAAAATCCCATGCTCTTTAAATCTTTTTCCGCCTCCATAAGAAACCAGCCCCCAGGAAGTCAAACAAGGTTTTCCTTTCCCGCCTCATTTTTTATTTTCTGAAAAGGGGGCTTTTCCCGGAACAAGGGGTAACTTCCCGGACATGGGTTTTAAGTACGCCGGTATGAGATGCCTGTATATGCGTCAGCATAGGCATCCATACCGCTGCGCACTTAACAAGCGCAAGCGCCCATGGGAGGGAAATTACCCCTTGTCCGGGAACCACCCCTCCCTTTCAGCAAACAAAAAAACCACCAAATGACCACTACGGTCACTTGATGGTTTCCATCATCACAAAATGATTATACTAACTCGATCAGTACTTCCATTGCTGCATCACCTTTACGAGGTCCGATCTTGATGATTCTTGTGTAACCACCATTACGGTCAGCATATTTAGGAGCAATCTCGTCAAACAAGATGTTTGTAATATCAACATCCTTTGTTGCTTTTTTCTTTCCAGCTGTAGCAGTTGGAACTTCTTTTACAGTATAAAGCATTTTCTTCATCTGACGACGAGCGTGAAGTCTGGATGGAAGATCTTTTTTGATCTCTTTGTCTACGGTATCGTATACAGTTACTTTCTTACCGTCTACAACTTCTTTCACTCTTTTTCCGTCTTTATCTTTCTGAGCAACCTTCGCCTGTACCGTTACAGTTTCGTAATTGTCTTTTTCACGAACTGCCATTGCGATCATGCTCTCAGCAATTTTACGAATTTCTTTTGCTTTTGCTTCTGTTGTAACAATTTTGCCATGGTACAACAGATTTGTTACCTGATTTCTCAGCAAAGCTTTTCTCTGGCTGGATGTTCTTCCAAGTTTTCTATAGCCTGCCATGATATATCCTCCTTGTTATTACTATTCTTCAGATTCTCCCGTACTGAGAGACAAACCAAGTTCTTTCAACTTAGCCAGCACTTCTTCTAAAGATTTACGGCCAAGGTTACGAACTTTCATCATATCTTCAGCGGTTTTTCTAGTCAATTCTTCAACAGTATTGATACCTGCTCTCTTCAAACAGTTATATGAACGAACAGAAAGCTCCAGTTCGTCAATGCTCATGTTCTCGACCATCTGAGTTGTATCCTCAACCGGTTCAGCAATGACTTCTGCCATCTTCGCTTTCTCTGACAGATCGATGAATGAATTCAAATGCTCGCTCAGAACCTTTGCTGCAAGGCTGACTGCCTCGTCTGGCTCCAGAGTTCCATTTGTATAGATATCCAATGTAAGCTTATCAAAGTCTGTGATCTGACCAACACGGGTATTCTCAACTTTAATATTAACACGCTCAATTGGTGTATAAATGGAATCAATTGCGATCATATCGATTGCCATGTCTTCTTTTTTATTCTTATCAGAGCTTACATATCCACGGCCGTTTGTTACGACCATTTCAATGTAAAGCTTAGAATCAGCACCACCATTTAAAGTAGCAATGACCTGATCTGAATTGATGATCTCAATATCAGAATCTGTCTTAATATCTGCTGCTGTCACAACGCCTTCACCATGTGCATCAATATACATGGTCTTGGTTGCGTTCAAGTCCTCACTGTTGTTCTTAATTGCAAGGCTCTTGATGTTCATCACGATTTCTGTCACATCTTCCTTTACTCCAGGAATAGAGCTGAACTCATGTACAACGCCATCAATTTTAATCTGGCTAACAGCTGTGCCAGGTAAAGATGAAAGCATGATTCTTCTTAAAGAATTACCCAAAGTAGTACCATATCCTCTTTCGAGTGGCTCTACTACAAAACGTCCATATTTTTTATCTTCGGAAATTTCCGCAATTTCAATTCTAGGTTTTTCAAATTCAAACACCACTGGACCCTCCTTTTTGGGTTACTTAATTATTTAGAGTACAACTCGACAATCAGCACATCGTTTACAGGAACATCGATTTCTGCTCTAGTAGGGATTTCTTTTACAACACCAGAAAGTTTTTCCTGATCTGCTTCCAACCATGCAGGTACTAATCTTGCTCCAGTCACTTCAAGGATGTCTTTATATCTCTGAGCTCCTTTGAATTTCTCTTGGATTTCAATTGTGTCACCAGCTTTTACCTGGTAAGATGGAATATTTACGCGTTTTCCATTTACCAATACATGCTTGTGATCTACGATCTGACGAGCTTCTTTTCTTGTACGGGCAAAGCCAAGGCGGAACAATACATTGTCAAGTCTAAGCTCCAACAAGATCATCAGGTTGTCACCTGTTGTTCCGTATTTCAACTTCTGCGCTTTTGCAAAATAGTTACGGAAAGGTTTCTCGAGAACTCCGTAGATGAATTTTGCTTTCTGCTTCTCTCTTAACTGACTACCGTACTCACTTAACTTTTTACCAGTTCTGGCATTTCTCTTGGATTTCTTATCAATTCCCAAGTATACAGGATCCAAATCCAAAGATCTACATCTTTTCAAAACAGGCGTTCTATCTATAGCCATTCTAATCTTCCTCCTTAAACTCTTCTACGTTTTGGTGGTCTACAACCATTGTGTGGAACAGGTGTAACATCCTGAATACTTGTTACTTCAATACCACAAGCCTGAATTGCACGGATAGCAGCTTCACGGCCTGAACCTGGTCCCTTAACCATTACTTCTACTGACTTCAATCCGTGAGGCAGTGCAGCCTTTGCTGCTGTCTCTGCAGCCATCTGAGCTGCATATGGAGTAGACTTTTTAGAACCACGGAATCCAAGTCCACCTGCACTTGCCCAGGAAATAGCGTTTCCTTCCATGTCTGTCAGTGTTACGATTGTATTGTTAAAAGATGACTGAATATGTGCCTGTCCGCGGTCAATATTCTTTTTGACGCGCTTCTTTGTCACTTTTTTAACTTGTTTAGCCACTTGTCTTACCTCCTAAATTATTTCTTCTTGTTTGCTACTGTACGTTTTGGACCTTTTCTTGTTCTAGCATTCGTCTTAGTTTTCTGTCCGCGAACCGGAAGTCCCTTTCTGTGACGAATTCCACGGTAGCATCCAATTTCCTGTAATCTCTTGATGTTCAAAGCAACTTCTCTACGAAGATCACCTTCTACAACCTGTGTACGGTCGATAACATCACGAATCTTAGAAACATCTTCATCCGTCAAATCTTTACAACGGATATCCGGATTAACATTAGCCTCTGCCAAAATTCTTTTTGAGCTTGCTACGCCAATTCCGTAAATATAGGTAAGACCTATTTCAACACGTTTTTCTCTTGGTAAATCTACACCGCTAATACGAGCCATGTGCGCTTTACACCTCCATTTTTATTATTGTAAATTTCGACGCTGTTGCGTCACTTCAAATTGTGTGTATTCACTGGGAACACACTGCAGCCGCTTTAAATCACAACAACTCTGCAGAATAAGAACCCGCCCCGCGTTCCTGCGGTTTAAGGAGACTTCTGCATCGCTTACCGTTGCGATATCACAACATTCCTGATTGTATGACGGTGGAATGCTGTAACACAGAAAGCAAGAACTTGAATATATTTACACGAAAACAACCTAAAGACGCCCTCTTTAGGTTTTCGAAATGATTCATTAGCCTTGTCTTTGCTTGTGTTTTGGGTTTTCGCAGATAATTCTGACTCTGCCCTTTCTTTTAATGACTTTGCATTTTTCGCAAATTGGTTTTACTGATGATCTAACTTTCACAGTAATACCCTCCTTTCAAAAAAGTCCGAGTACAATTGTAACATAATGTTTTTCAAATTGCAAGTGTGAATTCATTCTTTTTTTACTTATCACGCCAAACAATTCTTCCCTTTGTTAAATCATAAGGGGACAACTCCAAAGTTACCTTATCTCCTGGCAAAATACGAATATAATTCATACGAAGCTTTCCGCTGATATGTGCCAGTACCTTATGTCCGTTTTCTAATTCTACCTGAAACATTGCATTAGGAAGTTTTTCGATTACAACTCCCTCGATTTCGATAACATCCGCTTTCGACATTTTTACCTCCATTCCGAAGCACCAGCAGTTTCTTTCTGCTTTCACGGTACTCCCTCTAACTAAGCAAGCGACAAAATTTCCGGATCGCCGTCTGTAATGAGTATTGTATTCTCATAATGAGCTGCCTTAGAACCATCTCTGGTCACAACAGTCCAGTCATCTTCCAGAATCCATATATCTCTCTTACCGGCATTTACCATTGGCTCAATGGCCAAAGTCATACCCGGACACAACTTAATTCCTCTTCCAATGGGCTTAAAGTTCGGGATCTGAGGATCTTCATGCATCTCCCGTCCGATGCCATGACCAACTAACTCTCTTACAATGGAGAATCCATTGGATTCCACATATTTCTGGATTGCTGATGATATTTCGTACAGATGTCTGCCTGCTCTGGCGAACTGGATCCCACGGAAAAAACTTTCTTTCGTAACATCGATCAGTTTCTGATCTTCTTCCGATATTTTTCCCACTCCATGGGTTCTGGCTGCATCGGACTGATACTCTTTATAGATCACACCTGCATCCAGACTGACAATATCTCCTTCAAACAAAACATGCTCATCTGTCGGAATTCCATGTACTACTTCATCATTAATCGATACGCAGATAGAGGCTGGATATCCCTCATATCCTTTAAAAGAAGGAATACAGCCCGCATTGCGGATAAATTCTTCTCCTTTGCGGTCAATCTCCAGTGTCGTAATACCCGGCTTTATGATTTCTTCCAGTTTTTCGTGGACTTCTGCCAATATTTTACCGGCATCTCTCATTCGGTTGATTTCATCTTGGGATTTTACTGTTACTGCCATTATCCCGGCCTCCATTCTCTGCTATAATCTTTATTATTTCTCCAGAATTTTTACGATTTCTGCAAATACTGCCTGCAAATCTAATGTTCCATCGACTTCTTTGAGAATTCCTTCTTTTGTATAATAGTCGATCAACGGCTGTGTCTGATCGTGATAAACGGTCAGTCTCTGTTTTACTGTCTCCGGCTTATCATCATCACGCAGGATCAGTTCTCCGCCACAGGCATCACAAATGCCCTCTTTCTTAGTTGGGTTGAACTTAATATGGTAAGTTCCGCCACAGGCAACGCAGGCGCGTCTTCCGGACATACGGTTGATAATGTTGTCATCCGGCACTTCTACATCAATGGCATAATCCAGTTTTTCACCGATCTTATCCAGTGCTTCTGTTAATGCCTCAGCCTGTGGAATGGTTCTTGGAAAACCATCCAGTACATAACCGTTTTTGGCATCATCCTGAGCCAGACGGTCTACTACCAGATCTACTACCAGTTCATCCGGAACCAAAAGACCTTTGTCCATATATTCCTTTGCCTTCTGGCCAAGAGGTGTATTCTCTTTGATATTTGCACGGAAAATATCCCCTGTGGAAATATGTGGAACATTATATTTTTCAGAAATCATTTTTGCCTGAGTACCTTTTCCGGCACCCGGAGCTCCTAACATAACAATCTTCATAAAATACCTTTCCTTTTCTTACTATAACCCCAAGCGACCTCCCACCAAAAAAGACACTTCTGGCGGGGGGCCGGTTGAGTACATTCAGATTAATTTCCTAAGAAGCCCTTATAATGTCGAACTAATACTAAGGATTCAATCTGCTTGATTGTTTCAATTACTACACCAACTACGATGATCAAAGATGTTCCTGAGAAGGATACATCGGCACCAAATACTCCTGAGAATACAATTGGCAGTACACATACGATAACCATTCCAACTGCACCCATGAAAATAATGCTGTTCAATACACTTGTCAGATAATCTGTGGTTGGTTTACCAGGTCTGATACCCGGGATAAATCCACCTTGTTTTTTCATGTTGTTTGAAATCTCAAGAGGATTGAAAGTTACAGATGTATAAAAATATGCAAAGAAAATAACTAATGCGATGTACACCAGCAATCCCAATGAATATTTAAACTCTCCCCAGCTTCCTACTTTACACCAGGAACTCTGGTTGCAGACGGTCAAAAACTTCTGAAAGAAAGTAGCCTTTGGACCGGTTGCCGGTGAAATACCCGCAAAGCTGGCAATTACAACTGGAAGAGACATCATGGAACTTGCAAAGATAACCGGG
>ULRX01017773.1_pt1 | contig 99400 bp, 85 predicted proteins | sample 1955871 | NCBI WGS metagenome assembly ULRX01 (sample SAMEA4835695, study PRJEB28245) | human gut metagenome | biome: gut microbiome; material: fecal sample | place: Denmark | collected 2008 | reverse complement strand
TCGGCTTTTTTGTGGGACAAAAGAACTACCGTCTCCACATGTCCCCCCATCGGGAAGTTGTCAAACGCCCTGCCGCATTTTAACTCATAGCCCTGGCTGCAGAGATATTTTAAGTCGCGGGCGAGCGTCGCGGAATCGCAGCTGACGTAAACCAGGCGCTTCGGGCGCATTTTTAAAATAGTATTGAGGCACTCTTCGTCACAACCCTTGCGCGGAGGATCAACAACGATAACATCCGCAAAAATTCCTTCTGTTTCGTATAAGTGCGGCAGCACTTCCTCCGCTTTTCCGACATAAAATTTCGCATTGTCGATGCCGTTGCGCACTGCATTCTGGCGCGCATCATCGATTGCCTGCGGGACAATTTCCACGCCGTAGACCTGTTTCGCCTGGCGCGCCAGGAACAGGGAAATCGTGCCGATTCCACAGTAAAGATCCCAGACTGTCTCATTTCCGGTCAGTCCTGCATAAGAAAGCGCCTGACTGTAAATATTTTCCGTCTGAACCGGATTGACCTGATAAAAGGACTGGGGTGAAATTGTGAAAACAAGCCCGCCGATCGTGTCCTCAATGCGGTCTTTTCCGCGGATCGTCCGGGTTTTCCTGCCCATAATCACATTTGTCCGCTCTGTATTGGAATTGACCGAAAAGCTGGTCATTCCGGGCACCTTTTCAAACAGCCTGTCCGCAAGCTCCTGCTCTGCCGCAAACGAACTGCCGTTGAGAATCAGGCAAACCATAATCTGTCCTGTTGAAAAGCCTTTACGGATCAGGACATGGCGCAGCAATCCCTTTCCTGTCGTTTCATCGTATGCTGGAATTTTCTTTTCCGTACAAAAATCCAGCACAATATCCAAAACGATTTTGTTTTCCGCAACGCCGAGCGCACAGTCCCTGTTTTCAATAATCGTGTGTGTCCGTCCGGCATAAAAGCCCGCAATCAAACGACCATTTTTGTCCATTCCGACCGGAAACTGCGCCTTGTTGCGATAATGGAACGGATGCTCCATCCCGACCGGCGCTTCCATAATTTCCTCTACAAAATCCGGGGCAAAGCCGCCGATCCGGATCAGGTTGTTTTTGACCTTGCGGTCCTTAAAGGCGAGCTGCTTTTCATAGGAAACCGCCTGCAGCTGACAGCCGCCACACTGTCTCGCATACGCACAGACCGGCTCCACGCGGTCGGGCGACGGTTCCAGCACTTCTTCCAGACGCGCAAAGGCATATCCCTTTTTCGGTTTTACGACTTTTGCACGCACCGTATCGCCCAGAACCGCGTCCTTGACAAACAGCGTATAACCATTGCCTGAAAGGGCATCGGAATCCTCCAGATGTCCGATGCCCTCTCCGTCAGTTCCCATATCTGTAATTTTCACTGTAAAAATCTGATTTTTCTGTATATTCACGTCATCCTCCATGCTTCGGCAGCTGCGCTGTATTTTTACCGCTGCAGCTGCGTAGAATGCACGCCGGTCGTACTTTCTACGTCCGGCTATGCAAAACCTGCGCAGCTGCACTGCGTCCATTCCTTCGGCTGAGCCGTCTTAGTCCATCCGCGTCATGCGCAGATTGGATTCAAAGAGCCGGTTGTAACCCAGCCATCCGGTTTCAGAAGTTCCCTCCAGAATCTCCGTAAAGGTTTCCAGCTTCGCATCTGCATTATCCGCCAGATTCAGTGCCATCGCTTCCATGAGCGCAGGCTTTTTGGGAGAACCGTATTCATATTCTCCGTGGTGCGCCAAAATGCAGTGTTTCAATTCCGAAGCAAGCACAGTCGGAAAGCCCGGGATCATCCGAATTTTGTCGCTGACCATCTCCGTTCCGATTACGATATGACCAAGCAGCTGTCCATCGTCCGTGTAATCGTTCTGTGGGAAAAGGGAAATTTCTTTTGTCTTGCCGATATCATGACACATCGCGGCAGCCAAAAGCAGATCCCTTTTTAACATCGGGTAGGATTTTGCAAAATAATCGCACAGCTTCACAACGCCAAGCGTGTGCTCCAGCAGACCGCCTACAAATCCATGATGTACGCTTTTCGCTGCGGAAGATTTTTTGAAGTTTGTAAGAAACGCCTCGTCTTTTACAAAGAACGCCTCCATCAGCTTTTTGAGCCATTCATTTTCCATGCTGTTGATATAGGAAAGCAGCTCCTGATACATCACGGAAATGTCCTTTTTGCTGACCGGAAGATAGTTGGCAGGCTCGTATTCGCCCTCGCGGCACAGGCGGATTCGTTTGATATTGATCTGGTTTGCGCCCTGAAAACAGGTCACATCGCCATAGACCTCAATATAATCCAGGCTGTCGAAATCATCGATGCCCGCACTGTTGGGATCCCAGATTTTGCCGTCTACCGTGCCGGTCTTATCCTGCAGGATGACGGTTTCATACGGCTTACCATTCTTCGTCACAGCAGACTGTTTATGCTTGCACAGATAAATATCGAATACTCTGTCGCCTTCTTTATAATCCTTAATAAATTTCATTTTCTTTTCCTCTTTTCCAAAAATCTCTATTCTGTTGACAATGCTGCGCAAAACCGAAAACGGCAGCCCTGCATCAAAAGCCTTTCGCTATCCTCTACGCCTTACTCCTGCAAAAGCACCTCAATCTCCATTTCCTGATATTCTTCCTGTCCCTGCCGCATCACAGTGACTGTCACCGTCGTGTCCGGCTCACAGGAAAGAAGCGCCGCATGATAGTCTGCAAACGAAGTGATCTCTTCTCCTTCCATGCCAACGATTACGTCGCCGCTCTGGATTCCCGCTTTCATCGCGGGAGAATCCATTATGATTCCCGTCACATATGCACCGACCGGCACATGTTTTTCCAGATGGATTTCGTCCGGTACATCCGTCCCGGTAATGCCCATATGGGCGATTTTCTGACCATTCGACAGCTTGCCAACCGTCGTCAGCAGATCGGAAATGCCATATGCGCTGAGCACATCGGAGCTCTCTGCTTCCCCGGCGTGCACGATGCCGAGTACCTTTCCGGAAAGATTGATTAAAACGCCTCCGGTTCCCTGCAACCCCGTCATATCTGTCTTCAACAGGCGGACATTATGATCCGTAAGATTTTGATAATAATCTGCAGAAGTTACCATTCCGAAAATTATCGTTTCCGCACCCTGCGGACGTCCGATTGCAATCACCGGTACAGCCTGTACACTACTGCCGGAGCTTCCCATCGTCGCCGATCCGACATTTTTCCGGATATCCTCCGGAATATCCTCCAGCGCCACACTCAAAATGGCGAGTCCCGTTTCCTCATCCTTTCCTTTCAGTGAAGCGGACACACTCCGTCCGCTGTAAAAGGAAACCTCCAGTTCCTCCGCCTGACGGATGGCTGCATCGTCCACAAGAATCAACAGCTCCTTACCGTTATCCGCAACGATCAGCCCTGCCGTCTGTCCCTGGTTTTCATAAGTGTTATCAAACCAGTCCACATCCGACACCACACCGGTCACTGTTACCATCGAATGATCTGCAAATGTCTTCGCCACCGCATACATATTCCGGTACAGCTTCTGATAATCCCCGATTTCCAGCGCAACTTTTTCCACAACGGTCTGCAGCTCTGTCGTTGTCTCCGTTTCCGTCTCTTCTTCCAGAATCATATCCTCCGGACGCATCTCATCCTCGATATTTTCTTCCTTCAGTTCCACCTGCTGCGGCTCCTCCTCCGGGTACAGCAGATTGGAAAATACCGGTTCCAGCACAAGGAAGGTCACACAGGCGATCAGCCCAAAAATCGCTGCCATGCTCGCCGTCAGCAACGTTTTTTTGAACAGCTTTCGGCGGTTCAGCGGTCGTTCTTTTACCTTTTCTTTGATAAACTCGATATCCTGATTCGTCAGATCCTGATTCGGTCTGTTATCCTCCATAAGTATCGGTTCCTTTCTGCCCGTTTGGGTACTTTTCAGTATACCTCATCTGCCCGCCTGCACACAAGTGCCGGAAAGACTTTTTCCGGGCGCAAAATTTTTCCCCGGTTTCTCTCTCTATATGGTATGATAGGAGTAGCCGCCTGTACCACAAGACAGCAGCATCAATCCTGTGTAATGATTCTGCTGTGCAGCATTTTATGGAACGAATATATGTGCCTTTTGGCACTGTGTTTTGAAAAACGAAAGGAACTACTATGAACGCGAAAGTTTTACGCGTATTGGAATATGATAAAGTCATTCATATGCTGGAGCAAAAAGCAACCTCGGACCCCGGACGACAGCTTTGCCGGGATCTCGTGCCCATGACCGATCTTGCGCAGATCGAACAGGCTCAGACCGAAACTGCAGATGCCCTGACCCGGATTTTCCAGAAGGGCAGCCTGAATTTCGGCAGCAATAAGCCCCTCGGCATGTGCCTGCGCTCCCTCGAAATCGGCAGCACCCTCTCCTCTGAAGAGCTGCTGCGCATCGCCGGTCTTTTGGAAAACACCGCCCGTGTCAAAAACTTCGGGCGCTCCGACAAGGACGAAGAACAGCAGGATTCCCTGACAGAATATTTTCACTGTCTCGAACCCCTCGCACCCCTTTCCAAAGAAATTCGCCGCTGCATCATCGATGTGGATGAAATTGCGGACGATGCCAGCCCTGCCCTCAAAAAAATCCGGCGGAGCATGGTATTAACCGGGGAAAAGATTCATAACCAATTAAACAGCATGGTAAACGGTTCCGTCAGGAACTATCTGCAGGATGCCGTGATTACCACCCGCGACGGACGCTACTGTATCCCCGTCAAGGCGGAATATAAAGGTCAGGTGCCCGGCATGGTGCACGACCAGTCCTCCACCGGCTCCACCTTTTTCATCGAACCCGCAGCCGTTGTCAGCTTAAACAATCAGCTGCGTGAGCTGGAAATCGAGGAGCAAAAGGAAATCGCCGTTATTCTGGCAAATTTGAGTGCCGAAGCAGGTGCACACACCCTTGAAATCGCAGAAAACCAGCGGATTATGACGCAGCTCGATTTCATCTTTGCAAAGGCTTCCCTTGCGATGGATCAGAATGCTTCCCGTCCGCTTTTCAATGACGAGCATATCGTTCGTATCCGTCAGGGACGACATCCGTTGCTTGACCGCAAAAAAGTCGTTCCGATCGACGTCGAGCTTGGTAAAAATTTCGATCTTCTCGTCATCACCGGTCCCAACACCGGCGGTAAAACCGTATGTTTAAAAACAGTCGGACTGTTCACGCTGATGGGGCAGGCAGGTCTGCACATTCCTGCCCTGGACCGCTCGCAGCTGTCCGTTTTTACAGAGGTTTTCGCAGATATCGGTGACGAACAGAGCATTGAACAGAGCTTGAGTACCTTTTCCTCCCACATGACCTCCATCGTCTCCATTCTGGCAAAGGCAGACGCAGATTCCCTGTGCCTGTTCGACGAGCTGGGGGCCGGAACCGACCCGACCGAAGGTGCGGCGCTGGCGATCGCAATCCTGAACTATCTGCATGACCGCGGCATCCGCACAATGGCGACCACACATTACAGCGAGCTGAAAATCTACGCTCTTTCCACAAATTTTGTAGAAAATGCCTGCTGTGAATTCGATGTGGAAACGCTGCGTCCGACCTACCGACTGCTGATCGGCATTCCCGGAAAGAGCAACGCCTTTGCAATTTCCAAAAAGCTCGGTCTTTCCGACGAAATCATCGAAGCTGCCAAGGAGCAGATCGACGAACAGGACGTCAGCTTTGAAGACGTTATTTCCGATCTGGAAAAGAGCCGCGTTACAATTGAAAAAGAACGCCGCGAAATCGAAGATTACAAAAAAGAAATCGAAGCCCTCCGGCATAAGCTGCAGGAGAAAAACGATAAAATCGACCAGACGCGGGACCGTATCCTGCGCGAAGCGAATGAAAAAGCGCGGGATATTCTGCGTGAAGCAAAGGACACCGCAGACGAAACGATCCGCATTTTCCAGAAAGCCGGTCCCGGCGCTTCCATGAAAGATCTGGAACAGGCGCGTCAGAAGCTGCGCAGCAACATCGACGACAAAAACAGCAAGCTTTCCGTCGCTGCAAAGGACAAGCCCAAAGCTCCGGCGTTAAAGCCCGAACAGCTCAAAAAAGGCGATGCCGTGCGCATTGTTTCCATGGGGCTCAAGGGTACGGTCAGCAGCCTGCCTGATGCAAAGGGCAATCTCTTCGTGCAGTGCGGCATCATGCGCACCTCCACGAACATAAAAGACCTTGTCCGCATCGAGGAAGCGACAATTACCACACCTACGATGTCCAAAACAAATACCGGCAAGCTCCGGATGTCCAAGTCCTTCTCCGTTTCCCCTGAGATCAATCTGCTGGGCAAAACGGTAGACGAAGCCCTCGCCGCCCTCGATAAATATCTGGACGACGCTTATCTGGCACATCTGGAAAACGTCCGCGTCGTACATGGCAAGGGGACCGGTGCCCTGCGCAAGGCCATCCAGCAGCATTTAAAGCGCATCAAATATGTCAAATCCTTCCGACAGGGCGAATACGGCGAAGGCGATGCCGGCGTAACGATTGTAGAATTTAAAAAATAATCCGCAGGACGGCAATCATCTGCCGCCTTTGCAAAAACAAATAACGAGGTTCATTATGGTAAATAAACAGAAAATTCTGATTGTTGACGACGATGCCAATATCGCCGAACTCATTTCGCTGTACTTGACCAAGGAATGCTTTGATACGATGATCGTGGAGGACGGGGAATCCGCCCTCCGCGCTGTGGATACCTTCGCACCGAACCTGATTCTGCTCGATCTGATGCTTCCCGGCATCGACGGCTATCAGGTCTGCCGTGAAGTCCGCAGCAGTTCCTCTGTTCCCATCATCATGCTGTCCGCCAAAGGCGAAATTTTTGACAAGGTGCTCGGCCTGGAGCTTGGTGCGGATGATTACATGGAAAAGCCCTTCGACTCCAAGGAGCTTGTCGCAAGAGTCAAAGCGGTGCTGCGCCGCTACAAGCCAGCTGCTGCCGTTCCGGCAAAGCCTGCTGTGGAATGTGTCGAATATCCCGATCTGACAATCAATAAAACCAATTATTCCGTTATGTATATGGGGAAAAATGTCGATATGCCGCCAAAGGAGCTGGAGCTTCTCTATTTTCTGGCAGCTTCGCCCAACCACGTTTTTTCCAGAGAACAGCTTCTGGATCAGATCTGGGGCTATGAATACATTGGCGACACCCGCACGGTAGACGTACACATCAAGCGTCTGCGCGAAAAGATCAAGGATCATGCAAACTGGAAAATCGCCACGATCTGGGGAATCGGCTACAAATTCGAGGTAAGATGACATGCGCAAAACCCTGTATCTGAAATTTGTACTCGGCTACCTGATCTTCGGATTTTTCGGATTTTTAGTCGTAGCAACGTTCGTTTCCAGTATGACGCTGGAGCATCTGAAACGGGAAAAGGCGGACTCCCTTTATAAAGAAGCTACTCTGATCGCAAATACCTACGCTTCCGACTTATACAGCAGCAATGTTTCCCTCGAGGAGGTCAAAAAACAGCTGGATGCGCTCAGCACCTACCTGTCCTCCCAAATCTGGATCATTAATCCATCCGGACGTATTATCATGACAACGGAAACACCGCTGGATGTGAATCATGAGTCTCGCGTGGAAAATTTTGACTCGACCATCACCGCCGGTTCCTTTTATACGGTTGGTGACTTTTTCGGCTGCTTCCAGGAGGAAATGCTCAGTGTATTTGCGCCCATCACTTCCAATTTTAAAGTGCAGGGCTATGTTGTCATCCATATCCCCATGGCAAATATTCGGGCTTCCAGCGAAAGCCTGCTGAATATTTCCTATATTATGCTCGTGATTTTTTTCCTGCTGTCGCTGATCATTCTGATTTTCTTTACAGAAATGGTCTATCTGCCGCTGCGCAAGATCACGGCAGCCACCGAGCAGTACGCGGCAGGCAATCTGCATTATGAATTTCAGGTAGACAGTGAGGATGAGATCGGTTATCTGGCTGCCTCCCTGTCTCTCATGGCAAGTGAGATCGCACGCGCCGAGGATAACCAGAAAAAATTCATCGCCAACGTTTCTCACGACTTCCGCTCTCCGCTGACTTCAATCAAAGGGTATCTGGAGGCGATGCTGGACGGAACGATCCCGCCAGAGCTCCACGAAAAATATCTCGGCATCGTCTTAAACGAAACGGAACGCCTGACAAAGCTGACCAACAGCCTGCTGACCTTAAACAACCTGAATATGAAGGGAATGATCCTGGAAAAATCTGTTTTCGATTTAAATTCGGTCATTCGCTCTACTGCCGCTTCCTTCGAAGGAACCTGCCAGCAGAAGCATATCGGCATCGAGCTGCTTTTAACCGGCGACCGTATGCCCGTTCTCGCCGACAAAAGCAAAATCGAGCAGGTCTTATACAACCTGCTCGACAACGCGATTAAATTTTCCCACCCTGACTCTGCGATTCGCATCGAGACAAACGAAAAGCATGGAAAGGTTTTTGTCTCCGTCAAGGACAGTGGTATCGGAATCCCGAAGGACAGCCTGCGGCTGATCTTCGATCGTTTCTACAAGACCGACCTTTCCCGCGGCAAAGACAAAAAGGGAACCGGGCTGGGACTTTCCATTACAAAAGAAATTATCCAGGCGCACAACGAAAATATCAACGTCATCAGCACCGAGGGCGTCGGGAGCGAGTTTATCTTCTCCCTGCCCGTGCAGGACAACGAAGCGTAGGGCTGGATGCCTTACGCTTTCCAGTGCAGCCGGTGCAGTTCTCCACCTTCCTGTAACCCTACGAAATGATTCTGGCGCAGCGCTTCATACAAAACGATCGCTACGGAGTTGGACAGGTTCAGGGAACGGATATCCTTTCCCATCGGAATGCGGATACAGCTCTTTTCATACTCCACAAGGATTTCCTCCGGGATTCCGGCACTCTCCTTGCCGAACATAATATAATCGTCCGGTCCGATCTTTACATCGCTGTAAACCTGATGCGCTTTCGTCGTCGCCATCCAGAGCTTCGGTGCATCCGGCTCGCCGCTTACAAGCGTCGGATTTTTTTCCAGAAAGTCCGCAAAATTGATGTAGCGGCGCACATCCAGCAGATTCCAATAATCCATGCCTGCGCGCTTTAACTGCTTTTCACTCAAAGAAAAGCCCAGCGGCTCAATCAGATGCAGAACCGTCCCGGTCGCGACGCAGGTTCTTCCGATATTTCCCGTATTCGCCGGGATTTCCGGCTGATGCAATACGATGTTTAACATATCTTTATCATTCCTTTTCCGCTTTCAGTTTTTTTACAAAATGCGACAGCCGCCCGATCGCAACTTTCAGATTTTCCAGGGAATAAGCGTAGGAAATACGGATGTAGCCCTCGCCGCTGTCCCCAAACGCCGTGCCCGGCACGACTGCAACCTTTTCTTCCTGCAGAAAACGCGTCGCAAACTCATCGCTGGTCATGCCGAATTCCTTGATACAGGGGAACACATAAAACGCGCCGTAAGGCTCGAAGCAGGGCAGCCCCATTTCTGCAAAGGCATGCAGCAGATAACGTCTGCGCTGATTGTACTGTTCGCGCATTTCCGCTACATCGTCATCGCCGTTTTTCAGCGCCTCTACCGCCGCATACTGGCTCGTCGTAGGAGCACACATGATCGCAAACTGATGGATTTTGAGCATCTGTTTTAAAATCACTTCCGGTCCGCAGGCATAGCCCAGACGCCAGCCGGTCATTGCATATGCCTTGGAAAATCCGTTGATCAGAACCGTCCGCTCCCGCATCCCCGGAATCTGTGTGATGGAAACCGGATTACCTTTATAGGTCAGCTCACTGTAAATTTCATCCGATATCACAAACAGATCTTTTTCTTCCACGATCTTTGCGATCGCTTCCAGATCTTCCCGTTCCATGATCGCACCGGTCGGGTTGTTCGGATAGGGTAAAATCAAAATTTTCGTCTTTTCCGTGATTGCATCCAGAAGCTCCTGTGCCGTCAGGCGGAACTCGTTTTCCGCTTTCAATGGGATGATAACCGGCTTCGCACCTGCAAGCACGGCGCACGGCTCATAGGAAACATAGGACGGCTGTGGAATCAGCACCTCGTCTCCCGGATTTACCATCGCACGCAGCGCAATATCGATGGCCTCAGAGCCGCCGACTGTAATCATGATTTCATGCAGCGGATCATAGGACACCTGATAGCGGCGTCTCAAATAATGCGCAATTTCCTCCCGCAGCTGCTTCAAGCCGGCATTGGAAGTGTAAAAGGTACGTCCCTTTTCCAGAGAATAAATGCCCTCGTCGCGGATGTGCCACGGAGTATCGAAGTCCGGCTCGCCGACACCCAGAGAAATCGCATCCTCCATTTCGCTGACGATATCGAAAAATTTCCGGATTCCGGACGGTTTAATCGTAACGATTGTATCAGAAAGGGGATTTCTCATGGCGTAATCATCTCCCTCTGATCCTCGCATTTGCGGGTCAGGATCGTTCCGTGATCCTTATACTTTTTCAGGATAAAATGGGTCGCTGTGCTCAAAATGCTGTCCAGCGTGGAAAGCTTATCCGAAACGAACGCGGAAACTTCTTTCAGGGATTTCCCCTCCAGTGTTACGAGCAGATCAAAACCGCCGGAAATCAGGTACACTGCATGCACCTCCGGGTATTTGTAAATCCGCTCCGCGATGCTGTCAAAGCCCTGACCGCGCTGGGGTGTTACGCGAACCTCAATCAGCGCGGAAACCTTTTCGATGCTTGTTTTTTCCCAATCAATCAGTGTATGATAGCCGCAGATAATGCCCTCTGCTTCCATCGCTGCCATTTCGTTTACCACGTCAATTTCTTCTACGCCGAGGATGACTGCCAGCTCTTTTAAATCGATCCGGCTGTTTTTCTCAATAATTTTTAATAATTCTTCTCTCATTTTTTTCTTCCGTTCCTGCCGGATATCCGGCAACTGTTCTACTACTCCATCCGATAAATCGCATCCGTATTCGCCGGTTCTAAAAATCTTCGTTCCTCTCCGTTGACAATCACGCGATCGTTGTCCGCCGACAAAAATCCGATCACCGCCGCCGGGATTTTCTGCTGCTGCAGCTGCTCTGCCAGCATCTCGCCCTGATCGGTCACAAACAGCAGACTGCCGTTTCCGGACAGCTCATAAGGATTGACGTCCAGTTCATTACAGATTTCTACCGTTTCCTGTCGGATGGGAATCTTCTTTAAAGATACCTCCAGTCCGGTCCCGGCCTGCTCTGCCAGTGTCCAGAGTGCATGGAATACACCGCCTTCCGATACTGCACAGGCAAGTCCGACGCCGGACTTACCGGCGACTGCAGCCTCCGGTAAAATCGAAAAGTGCTGCTCCAGCTGTGCTACGTCGTCCAGAAGCTGCGCAGGATAGCGCTTCAAAAGGGCTTCCCGGTATGTTTTTTCCAGGCAGACAGTTCCTGCCAGTCCCGCCCATTTCGTCATTACAATCTGCTGACCGGCGCGCGCCGACAGCGCAGCGCCTGCAGGCGCAGTCCACACTTCTGCAAGCGCCTCTGCTGTCGCAACAGGCGCAATGACTGCACCGGACACATGCACTTTCACATCCGCGAGCGTAACCTGCAGCTTCTGCGCTGCTTCCTGCGCTGCGACAGTCATCTTCTGCAGCTCCTGCTCTTGACAGTCTGCCGGAAGCATCAGCTGCATGGACACCATGCGCACCTTTGCTTCTCCTTTTCCCACTGCTGCCGCTGCTGCGCGGTTTACTGCCTCATAAACGCAAAGTTTGGCTCCCTCTGCTCCGGACCAAACAGACAGACTCTGCGCCGTAATCCACAACTGCTTCACTTTTTCCGGCGCTTTATCCACATTTTCAGACGTGAAAAAGGCGCAGCCTTCCCCATACTCTGCGCCTTTCACCCCTATGCCGTTTGTTTCTATTTTTCGATGAACGCTGCGTTTATAAACGTTTCCCGTTACGTTCCCTGTTTTCATAAGCTTTTCTCCATTCCGAATACCATCGTATCAAAGCATTGCAGAGCCGGACCTCCAGCCCGGCTCTGCCATCCGCTCTGCTTTAGGATCCGGTGCTTAGTTTCCCGCCGCTGCGTCCTGCTGCGCCTGTGCAGCCTGCGCCTGAGCCTCTGCGATCGCCTGCAGCTGCTCCGGTGTCAATGCCGCCGCTGCTGCCTGCTGCGCTTTGATATTGGAAATGGTCGCTTTGACCGTATCAATGCTGCTGGTCGCAATGGCCGCCTGCATCTGGCTGGTCGCATTCGGATCCGGAGAAGCAATTCCGACGGTTGCCGTTCTGGGGCTCATCTTGTAGTTGCTGCTGTTGACCTGCTCCCGGCTGACTTCCACACCGTTTTCCTTTACAATCTTCCAGAGTCTTGCCTTGTAGCCGATATGTGCGCTGCTGACGCTGATGACGCCGATGGGCTGGGAAGCGTCCGCTATGATCTGATCCGCTTCCGGAACCTTTTTCTCAATTACTTCACTCTCATAAGCTACAGTGCGATTTTTTGCTCTCGTCTCTACACCATAGATCGTAAATGTAATCTTTTTATCTGCCGTATGTCCATCGATATAAATCGGATAATCCGTATTATTCACAAATACAAAATCCTTGCCGGAGGATTCTGCAATCGCCGCATCCGCAGACGGATCTACATAGGTTACGATCATGGAATGATTGTGACGTTCTGTCACTTCCAGCTCTGCCCGCAGAACCGCATTGTACAGCGTTGTGGATACCTGACAGATACCGCCGCCGATGCTGTCTACCACCTTGCCGTTCAAATAAGAACCCGCCATCTCGTAACCGTTTTCGGTAGAGAAGGGCTTCACTGTATTATAGGTAGAAAACGTATCGCCGGGATACAAAGTTGTTCCGTTGATCAGTCTGCAGCCATTTGCAACGTTTTTGCTGCGGGACGCACCGGAGGTCGAATAGCTTGTCGTAAATGTTCCGAGCACATCTTTTACCTTCGCAAGCTCTTCTGTTTTTCCCTTGGGCTCATCCACTGCCATTACGAGGGCAACGTTTCCGTTTTCCCCTTTGACCCAGGAGCCCGTAAGATAATCGTAGATCGCAGCTACGGACGCATTTTCATCTACCACATATCCGGTCTGTCCATCTTCGATCTGAAAGGATCCGTCAACCCGTGTCAGGTGCGCATCGATCGCTTCCACATTAAATTTACTGCAGCGCTCCGTCACAGCCTGACGAATCGCTTCTTTATCAAAATCCAGAACAACGGGGTAATTCTTTCCTTTATTCTGCAGATCCTTTTCCGCCTTATAGCGCGCTACAATATTTCCCTTTTTTCCAAGGGACACTGCTTCCGAAACAAGCTCCGGGTTTTTCCAGGAAATTCCCAGCTCAGAAAGGCTGATAGATACACTCTGTCCATCCTGCGCCTGCAGCTGCACCTGCGCCTGCCCAAGTTCGTTCACATAGCTCTGAACTGCCCCCTGCGCCTGTTCCTGTGTCATCCCGGAAAGATCCATGCCATCTGCCGAAATCCCGGTCTGGATGGTATCGTTCGGCGCTGCGTATACAGTCTTTCCTGCCACCGCCGTGCACGCAAACACGCACACCAGCATGGCTGCCGTCATCAGTACGGTTTTCATTCGATTCATTTTAAAATTCCTTTCTATGCCGCTTATAAAAACGACAGCAATGTAGGAACAATCATCGCCAGCACCAGAATAAGGATGATGATCGACGATATAATTTTCTGTGTCTTTTTCTTTCTGAAATTCATGCTCTGCTCCTTTATCCGCAAACTGCCCTATAACGTCTGACAAATAGCATTAAAGCACCATCTTCCATGGCTGCGCTTCCACACATTATAAAGCACTTCCCTCACTTTTGCAAGCTTCCATATGCCGCAAGAATCCGGTCGATCTGACGGCTTGCCTCGTTTTTCGTCAGCATTTCCACATCATACTCCGGTACTAGCTGATGCATGGAAAAAAGCTTTTTCAAACGTTCCTTCTGAGCTTTTGTCGCAGGCGATTCGCGTTTTACCTTGCAGATCAGCGGAACCGGCTCAAAAGCCTTTCCCCGGTCCGGGCCTGTTCCATAAAGCTCCAGTAATTTTTCATATAAAATATGCGTTGCCCTCGCGTCCTCCAGCGCCCGATGCGCCTGAATCGGAATTTCGAAATGTTCGCACAGGGCGGATAGTCTTCTGCTCGGGAGCTCTGACAAAAACTGTCTGGAAAGCTTCAGGGTATCCACGCCGCTCCGTTCAAAATCCAGCCGCATATTCACCGCCGCACGCTTCAAAAACCCATAATCGAACAAAATCCGATGTCCCACAAGGGGCAGATCTCCGGCAAACTCCAAAAAGGCAGGCAAAACGCTTTCCATCGTCTCTGCCTCATCTACCTGCTCCTGTAAAATCCCGGTCAGCTCTGTGATATGCGCAGGCAATATGCGCCCCGGATTGACAAAGGATGTAAAGCTTCCGACAATCTGTCCGTCCCGGACGCGCACTGCCCCGATTTCTATTATTTTATCCTGCTTCGGCGCAAGCCCGGTCGTTTCCACATCTACGCTCACATATTCTTTCACTTCTTTTTCCTGCTCTCCTTTTTTTGACGGTTCTGATAATCCTTACACCATTCCGTCAGAAAACATTCCCCGCATTTCGGCGTCGGCGCCTTGCAGATGGTCCGCCCCAGCGTGATGATCTGAATATTGTACAAAATCCAATGATCCTTCGGCAATACCTTCATCAGCTCATATTCCACTTTTTCCGGGTCGTCCTCTTTTGTCAGCCCCAGCTTTTTGGAAATCCGCTTCACATGGGTATCCACCACAACGCTTGGCTCGTGGAAAATATTGCCGCGGATAACATTTGCCGTCTTGCGTCCGACTCCCGGCAGCGCCGTCAGCTCCTCCAGCCCGGAGGGGACCTTGCCGCCATGCAGTGCCATCAGCCTCTGACAGCAGGCAATGATATTTTTCGCTTTATTATGATAAAAACCGGTCGGACGGATATCCTGCTCCAGCTCTTTTAAATCCGCCTCCGCAAAGGCTTCGACCGACGGATATTTCACAAACAGATCTTTCGTGACAATGTTGACCCGTGCGTCGGTGCACTGCGCGCTCAGCATCGTCGCGATCAAAAGCTGCCAGGCGTTTTCATGGTTGAGGTAGCAGATATATTCTCTCCCGTAGTGGGCGTCGAGCTGATCCAAAATGGCTTTCGTGTGTGCGTTCAATCGACTGCCCCCTTTCCTGTCCCGGCGACGGATTCTGCGTCTACGGCGGTCGTCTGTCCGGCTGTCGGTTTTGCGTCCGCAGCGGTCGGCAGCTCTACCACCGCTGTTCTCGCATTGTCCGTCAGGCGATCCCGGTTCTGATAATCGAATAAAATTGCCGTTTCCGTCTCCGGAACCTCGCCTCTTTTCAACATACTGATCAGCTCCCACGCCTTTTTCTGTACCGGCCAGGAAAATACCTCCAGATGGGTCATGCGCTGCAACTGTCTGGCATGATATTCCTCATACCCCGACAGGTATGCGCGGTTTTTCTCTTCTTCCTGATAAAACTCGACGATCTGATCATGATACGGTTTTTCGTCCAATGCAAATGCCGGGCGGCTCTTCGCATTTTCCCGCAGATACAGATCATACACCGCCAGTTCCCGATATAACTCCATCCCATCCGGGTCTTCCTGCTGCGCAAACTCCAAAAGCACCTGGTAGCGGTAAGCTCTGGCAGGCGTGTGGACAAAATATCCTTTTTCATGATAAAAATCAGCCAGTTTGTCATACATTGCAAAGGAATTTTCAAAGCGGCTCTGCAGAACCGGAATCAAATGTGTAAACTGATTGCTGTTATAATACAGCTCCACCATTTCCTCCACTCGCTTTAACCGGATGATATCCCCATAGCTCAGCCATTTTGTATACAAGACCTCATAGGGCGGACAGCTCTGGTACACGATCCCATAGGTCTGTGCCATTTCTTCCAGATAGGAGCCTTTTAATACCTTCAGAAATCCGAGCTGCAGCTGCTGCGGCCTCATGCTGTATACATCATTAAAGGACCGTATAAAGCTTCCCATATCTTCATAAGGAAGTCCTGCGATCAGATCCAGGTGCACATGAATATTATATTCGGAATGGATCCGTACCACTGCATGCCGCAGCTTATCCAGATTTGTATGCCGTCTGACCGCTTCAAGGGTTTGCAGATTCGTGGACTGCACACCGATTTCCAGCTGAACCAGACCGGGGCGCATTTTTGCCAGAAGCGCCAGCTCTTCTCCGTTCAGCAGATCTGCCGAGATCTCAAAATGGAAATTCGTAATTCCATTATCGTTCTCTTGAATATATTTCCAGATTTCCATTGCGTGCTGATGATTACAGTTGAAGGTTCTGTCAATAAATTTCACCTGCGGAACCTTTTGATCAAGGAAAAACTGCAGCTCCTCTTTCACCAGTGTCAGATCTCTCAGACGTACCCGTTTATCGATGGAGGACAGACAATAACCGCACCGAAACGGACATCCGCGGCTCGATTCATAATAAACGATCCGATTGGCAAAATCCTTCATGTCCTTATAAAAAAACGGGATCTCACTGATATTGGTCAGGGAGCGCTCCTTTGTCCGCACAAGCTCCCCGGTGATGGGATCTCGATAAACAATACCTGCAATACTGTCCAGCCCGGCCTGTTTGATTGCGCCCGGCCAGAATGCCACAATCTGCAGCTGCTGTTGTTCCGAATACCGTCCGCTGCTCTTTTTTTCGTAAAAGGTCAAAAGCTCTGAAAACGTCACCTCGCCCTCGCCGACCATGATGCCGGTCAAAAACGGGAATTGCTCCAGAACCTCCTCCGCATGATAGGATACCTCCGGACCGCCCAGCCAGATGGGCAGCTCGGGACGCACCTGATGCAGCTCGGAAATGACCTCCTGCATCATTTTCCAATTCCAGATATAACAGGAAAAAGCCACTGCCTCCGGCTTTCTCTCATAAAGATCGGCGAGGATTTCCTCCACCGTCTGATTGATCGTATACTCGGCAAGCTCCACCTGTGCCGCTGCCTCCGGATGGTATTTTTCCGCATAAGCCCGCAGACTGTAAAGCGCCGGATTGGAATGAATATATTTTGCGTTCAGTGCCGCCAATAAAAACTTCATCTATAAAACCTTCTTTCGTCAAATGCCTGTTTGATTTCGGTAAACATAATACCACAAATCCGTTTGCTGTGCATCAACATCCAAAACAAAATGCACGCGCTGCAAGCATTCTGTTCCCATGAAAAAAGGGCTTGCCGCACGTTAGTACGACAGCCCTTTCCTTTCGCTTGTGTTTATTATACCTGCTGCAGGTCTTTCTATATAGTGCACAGCAATAAATCACATTTGCAGACTTGTGCACAAAGTCATGCATTTAAGCGGTCAATAAACCGTTCGAATCCTTTTCTTCCGTCCTCCGTGCATTTATAAACGCCTGCGTCCTCCAGAACCTGCATGAACACCAGTCCAATCTCCTGCTGCACAATTTCATGGATATTTTCGGCATTTACCTCGCTGTGTCTGGTCAAAAATTCCTCCGCCCAGTCCGCGTGAGCTGCAAGCACCTCGTTTTGCCGAAGATCAGCCCCGCAAAGGATCGCTTCTTCCAGCTCTGCCATTTCTTTTTTCAGACGGGCAGGAAGCACTGCAAGTCCCATTACTTCGATCAAACCGATGTTTTCCTTTTTGATGTGGTGCAGGTTTGCATGGGGATGGAACACACCAAGGGGATGCTCTTTCGTGGTGATATTATTGCGCAAAACCAGATCCAGCTCATAATGATCGCCACGTTTTCTAGCGATAGGCGTGATCGTGTTGTGCTTCTCCCCCTCTGTCTCTGCAAAGATAAAGGAGGCCTCATCACTGTAGCTGCGCCATGCATCCAGGATCACATCCGCCAGAGCGATCAGCCGCTCTGTATCCAGACCGGAAATGCGGATTACGGACATCGGCCAGTTTACAATTCCTGCCTGTACATCTTCAAAGCCTTTGACCGTAAAGCTTTTTTCGACCGGTGCTTTTGCCATCGGGAACTCATATCTGCCGCCCTGAAAATGATCATGGCTCAAAATCGAACCGCCGACGATCGGCAGATCCGCATTGGAGCCGAGCATATAATGAGGAAACTGTTTTACAAAGTCAAACAGCTTCACAAAGGTATTGTGCTCGATTTTCATCGGCGTGTGCTGGCCGTTAAACACGATGCAGTGCTCATTATAATACACATAGGGAGAATACTGAAATCCCCATCTGCTGCCGTTAATCGTCAACGGAATGATCCGGTGATTCTGACGTGCCGGATGGTTGATACGACCTGCATAACCCTCGTTTTCCACACAAAGCAGACATTTCGGATAACCGCCCTGCTTTGCCAGCCTTGCCGCCGCAATCGCTTTGGGGTCTTTTTCCGGCTTGGACAGATTGATCGTAATATCCAGATTGCCGTATTTCGTTGGCGTTACCCACTTTTCATCCCTGCAAACACGGTATCTTCGAATATAGTCCGTGTCCTGACTGAATTTATAAAAGAAATTCGTCGCTGCTTCCGGGGACTTTTCATATTCCTCATGAAACCGGCGGATGATCTCACTGGGGCGCCCTACCAGACAGCTCATGATCTTTGTATCAAACAGATCCCGATAAACGATACCATCCTCCTGCAGGATCCCGTTTTCCACCGCATAATCCATCATTTCCGTCAGAAGATCCGGCAGTCTTTTGACCGACTCTTCTTCTGTCTGTTCTATCTTTTCCCCGAATCCATAGGGATAATCTTCTATCCGGAACAGCTCCAGCAGCCGGTTTGTCGTATAAATTTCATCCTCTGCAGATACCAGACCTGTCAAAAGCCCATACTGCACCAGTTCACGGATTTTATCCTGAATCATTGCCCTGATTGCCTGCCTTTCTTATAATACTACCGGACCGTCACCGATCTCTACCACATAAAAATCTGCCGCGTAACCGATTTTTTCCAGATAAGCCTTTCCAACCTGCTCCTGAAAGGCCTCGATTGCTTCATCCTTTACGATGCTGACCGTACAGCCTCCAAAGCCAGCACCGGTCATTCTGGAACCGATGACACCATCTACCTTCCAGGCTTCCTCTACCAGCGTATCCAGCTCAATGCCGGTTACTTCATAATCATCCCGCAGGGAAACGTGGGACGCATTCATCAGCTTGCCAAACTCTGTGATATCGTTTGCTTTCAGCGCTGCAACTGCCTTGATCGTGCGCTGATTCTCATAAACCGCATGCCGCGCACGCTTTACTCTGACGGGATCCTTGATGGCGGACTTGTAGGTTTCAAACTGCTCCTCTGACAGATCCCCCAGCGACTCGATGCCGATCACCTGCTGCAGCTCTGCCAGAGCCGCTTCGCACTCACTTCTTCTTTCATTATATTTAGAATCGCCCAGACCGCGCTTTTTGTTACTGCAGGAAATCACAAGCTTCGCACCCTCCAGCTGAATCGGCGCATACTCAAATTCCATCGTCGCAGTATCCAGGAAAATCGCATGATCCTTTTTGCCCATCGCGATTGCGAACTGATCCATAATGCCGCAGTTTACACCGTTAAATTTGTTCTCGGAAAACTGACCGATCAGTGCCAGATCCTGATTGGAAACCTCGAAACCATACTGATCGCGCAGGATATAGCCTGTCAGAATCTCGACCGATGCGGAAGAAGACAGCCCGGAGCCGTTCGGAATATTGCCAAACAGCAGCAAATCCATACCGTTTGTCACTTCCATCCCCTTCTCGCCAAACGCCCACATCACGCCCTTGGGATAATTCGTCCAGTCCGCTTCCTTCTCCGGCTTCAAGCCCTCAACGCTCGACTCGATCACACCCAGCTGCTCGAAATTCATCGAATAAAACCGCAGCTTCTTATCCTCACGCCTGCGTGCCACACCATAAGTACCGATCGTCAGCGCACACGGAAAAACATGACCGCCGTTATAGTCGGTATGTTCTCCGATCAGATTCACTCTGCCCGGCGCAAAATAAACCTTCGCACCGTCTGTTCCCCCAAAGAGTTCTCCAAATTTTGCTAAAAGCTGTTCTTTCATCATAACCTCCCATTCCGCAGGCGCTTCGCGCCGGAGAAACCGCGAGCAGAACATCAGGTTCTGCTCTGCGATCATGGCTGCTTTGTGACGCCTGCGGCACAAACAGCCGTTTGAAGAATAAGCGACCACGCTTATTCTTCAAACTGACCTCCCATAAATTAATCTCAAACACAGGGCTCTCGCCCCTCCTGTAATTATCATACCATACCCCCTCCGTCCTGCCACCCCCAATTGTTAACAAGAACAGTCAAATTGTTGCATAACAATGAGCAGTGCCACCGGAAGGAAACCGACGGATGCCGCCAATCCGGTGAATGCGCAGCATTTACCGGACTGCAGCACTGCGGACTCCCCCGCTCCCCAAGCCCTCTCACCCCCCTTCCTGCCTACACTGCCCCGTCAGACAACGCCTGACGTACTTCCGCCAATACCCTACCGCCCCTCACTCCCCTTTTACCCCTCCGCCTGCCACCGCCCCGTCAGACCCCGTCTGACGTTTTCCCGCCACAACCTGCCTCCCTCACTTTTTGTAGTATAAAAAATCGCCACCCGTTTCCGAATGACGACTTTTCATCCACTATTTTTTTAACAGCCATCCAAAACATGATCCCCACACTCACCCAAACCATTACTTTTCCTTTTCTACTTTATTCCGGATTTCATCCAGATATTTTCCCAAAAATCCCGGCATATTCACTCCCAGCCGTTGAATATTTCAAAACTTACTCCGTCTCCGTTCTTCACCCGATAAGTCAGCTCCCCTAATTGACTCATTGGCTTTCCTTTATAGAAAAAGAAGAAAAACCAATTTTTGTAAACTAACTTTCGGTTTTTAATATATTATGAAAATTCTTGTTTTGCATTTAATAATGTGCAATAATGGCTTGAAAACCTTTTATCCGTTAGTCGTTATGAAAATAACTTTTTTCTGTTATTTATTATTGATTACAAAATCCGGATTCAAAACCGGAAACAACTGGAGAACAAATATGAATCCTAAAAGAAAAATCATTTTGAGCTGCATACTAATCACTTTAATAAATATAACGTCTCATCTTTATATCCGTCTTCTTCTATCAGCAAAGCAGCAAATACCTTTTAACCTGCAATTAAGATTATTATCCGCTGCCTTTTTTTACTTCTTTCAACTTTACCTTTTATACCACGTTGCAAAATCATTCAGTAAAGCCATATACTTTTTTCCATTTCATTGGATGATTGAATTATGGCGTAATTTAGCTTGTGTTGGATTTTGCTCCGTAGCTCAGCCTCCTATGCTTTATAATATTTCTTCACTATTTTGGGCAAGTGACTGGTTCCCCTGTACCTACACTCCTTATATATTGATCCCTCATTCCCCTATTCCCTTACATCTAACCCTTGAAGTGATCATCAAAATATGTATCTGTGTGATAGCTATTCTATTCTCAATACAGACAATTCTGCGAAGAAACACAAAAAGAAACTGCTTCGAAACAGCTGTATAATCAACTATTTTGAAACAGTTCAATTGGAGACAAAATGAATCATTCAAAACAAATTTTATGGCATATCATTTTAATTTCACTGATGAATGCAATGACTTACATTTATGCTGAATTTACTTTTATATGGTTACATACCCCACTCTTTTGCAAAATACTATTTGCAATTATCTACGGTACTTTACAGCTTTCACTTTTATTTCACACTATAAAAGCATCCAGTAAACTAATTTATTTTTTTCCTTTTTATTGGTTGCTTGGTATTTTTCGAATTCTGTGTAGAGCTTTCTCGCGGGGTGGTGTCTTTCCTGTACTAATCAAAAAACTCTTTGACCTTTCCACTCCCCTTTGGTACGGTGGTTTTTTCCCCGGAACACTTTTACCTGAATTAGCAATTGAAAAATATCCCTATTATATTAGTTATGAAACAATAATAAAATTACTTATCGCTTTTAGTGCTTTCATATTCTCCAGTTATGCTGCTATACAAAAATATAACCTTGAAAAAGGCTGTCACGCGTGACAGCCTTTTTCGTCTTACTGTATATAGCAGGTTTTAATTTTCCCGCCAACAACCCATCGCCTCTCACCCTCCCGCCCTCCACCGCCCCGTCAGGCAACGCCTGACGTACTTCCCGCCACAACTTGTCCGCCATCACTTTTTTCAGCATAAAAAAATCGCCACCCGTTTCCGAATGACGACTTTTCATCCACTATTTTTTTTAACAGCCATCCAAAACATGATCCCCACACTCACCCAAACCATTACTTTTTCTTTTCTATTTTATTCCGGATTTCATCCAGATATTTTTCCAAAAATCCCGGCATATTCACTCCCAGCCGTTGAATATTTTCAAGAATAGACAGCCATATCGTTATCAAAATTCCAAAATTCACTTTATCACTGACTTCAATTTCTACAAACGCGCCAAAATTTCTTATCATATAATCTGATGCCATAGCAACTGTAATGGCAAATATATACCCCGCCTTTTTATAAATTCCCACACGCATTTTTCTGCTCGATACTCTGTAATCAGGATTTCCCAGATTTTCTGTCTCTTCTTTTTTAGCCGCCAACACTCCTGATATCTGATCCAAAACCATCAAAACGACCAGCGCTGGCAGAATTTGAGCAACAATTCCCATTTTATTGCTGATCCAGCCAAACATCCCTGTAATAATTATTTTCAATTTCCAAATATTCTCCTTTGTCATAATCACATCAACTTCTTTCTCCATATAACTGCTTTCTCAATAAAGAAGCATACTTTTCCCTTTAGCTGCTCCTTCAATATCTTCTTCCATTTCTTCATGCTCTGTTATTTTTGCTGCCCTACGTTGCAGCTCGTAATACCTGATTTCCACAGCTCGATTCAAATACAACACACGTTGTCCCTCATTATCGAAATATTTCATTTTCATAATTGCTTCTCATAAAGCCAGTATGTACTCCTGTCTGGCGTCCTCACACTCTTCCCAAAAACTACTGCGGACATATTTTTCGATAGTACACTTCATTCTCTCTGCGATTTTTTCAAAACTTTCTCCGTCTCCGTTCTTCACCCGACAAATCAGTTCCCCTAATTGATCCATTGGCTTTCCTCCTTTATAGAAAAAAAGAAGAAAAACCAATTTTGGTAAACTAACTTTCGGTTTTTAATATATTATGAAAATTCTTGTTTTGCATTTAATAATGTGCAATAATGGCTTGAAAACTTTTTATCCGTTAGTCGTCATGAAAATAACTTTTTTCTGTTATTTATTATTGATTACAAAATCCGGATTCAAAACCGGAAACAACTGGAGAACAAATATGAATCCTAAAAGAAAAATTATTTTGAGCTGCATACTAATCACTTTAATAAATATAACAACTCTTCTTTATACCTATCTTCCCTTATCAGTCAAACAACGCATACCTTTCAATTTGCAACTGAGATTATTATCCGCTGCTCTTTTTTACTTCTTTCAACTTTACCTTTTATACCATGTTGCAAAATCATCCAGTAAAGCCATATACATTTTTCCATTCCATTGGATGATTGAATTATGGCGCAATTTAGCCTATGTTGGTTTTTGCTCGGTAACTCAACCTCCTAAACTTTATAGAATTTCTTCACTAGTTTGGATGGGAGACTTTTTTCCCTGTACCTACACTCCTTATATATTGATACCTCATTCTCCGGTTCCCTTACATCTAACCCTTGAAGTAATCATTAAAATATGTATCTGTGTGATAGCTATTCTATTCGCAACACAGACAATTCTAAAAAGAAGAGGGCTGTCGCATTAAATACGACAACCCTCTTGCTTCTTTACTTAAAATAACACGTTTTAAACTTTAGATCTTTATCAAAAAGAATATACAGCGTTTTGTCGATACCATTTCCTAAATAGTCAATCTTGATAACTGTATCACCAATAGTGATTTTGGATTCTCTTTCCGTATCCTGGATATTGGCACCCAGCTCGATTAACTGAAGGATATAACCAAATGCAGATGCCTCGGTTTCTCCTACAATCGCCTGCAGTACAGAATTAAAGGATGTTAACGCATTTCCCTCATAAATATAATCTTCAATCGCAAGTGCAATCTGTGTAGCGAGATCCTGCGGGAAAATAACCCCCATAATCGTATCCGCTACTGCTCCGATCACTTCGTCAAATGCACCACTCAGACTGTCAATATTTTCACTTGTAACCAGCTCAGGCTCCCGTAATGCCGACATTGTCATTCCTACCCCAGTCGGATCAACCTCAGGCGGAACAAATAAACAGTTCTGATCTGCACCGCGATAAGCATATTTTCCCTTATATTCTGCCTTACTTCTGATATCGTGCATTTTTTCCCAAAGATCATGGAAATAAATTCCGTAAGTATCTACATCTGCAAGGAACACAGAATAAGCATACATCAAACCAGTTATGGTCAGATAATCTTCCGGGCTTAAAATTTCCTTATCCTCCAGGAACGGTGACGGAACCTTATAGTTACAGAAATCACAATGATAGTACCCGTCTGCCTTTAACTCCATTTTATGCAGTGTACAGTCTTCAAACTTATCCTGACCACACTTAGAATCTGCAGAAATTCCCTTATATCGTCCGGACGCCATATCCTTGTCCACTGCAAAGGAAAAACCGGAGCCCAGAATAGAATATTCATGAAACTGTTCAAATGCCCAATTGTTCGGCATACTGTAGCCAAGATTTCCGCTGTATCCGGTTGACATATCCGCCACAAAGTTGCTCTCTGCCTTTGTTAAACTGCAAACCTTCTGACAAATATTTCTGGAACCGTAAACACCAATCCGGTATTTATTGTCATAGCTTTCTGCCATAACTGTTCCGATACCGATAAAGTAAGGGATTACCTGTTCTGCACACTGTTCCGATCAAATTCTCTGGCAGCTCCATCCATATCTCCTGCATTCATTTTTTTGAGCAATGTACTTTTCTTCAAAGCCCCTTCGCCTACATTAAATGTAAACGATACAAGTGCATCAAACCTGCCCTGCGTCAGCGCACCTGTCACATATCGATTCACTGCAGCTTCGAATCTTTTTAAATCTGCCTTCAATAAATCCCCTGCCTGTTCCTGCGATATCTGCATCCTCGCATATACACTGCCCGTATGTCCATAACCAATCGTCCATACTCCTGCTGCGTCCTGATAAGCAGTAAGACGGCAGGATTCAAATTTTTTAATCCTATCAATTCCCTGTTGTGAAGTTACAAATTCCATTTCCTTTTCTCCTCGTTTGATCTATTTTACATGCAAATATCCTTCTCGTTCCTTATGTGCACCTTTATAGAAGAAGAAAGAAAACCAGTTAATGACAAACTACAACATAATAATGGGATGCTTATCACAATCATGTGACAGGCTCCCCATTGGTATCAATCTTTTTATTGCTATTGCTTCACTATTTTCACTCAACCTGAACGATCGCCGCTGTCTCCGCATTTACCAACCTGCAAGCCCTATGGTGCTTCATTACAGGCCATTTTTCCAGATAAATTCCTGCGCTCTCCTTCAGCGGATGAATTACAACGATCAGATCTGCCTCCTGCTGATGAGCAAGCTCCTTTAGCCCGATTTCCCAGGACTGACCGGTATAAAAGCTGTCAGCCACCAGCCTTCCATCCTGATAGAGCTCGGCAGACTCTCCCTCATAGTTCAGAATCAACAATGCCTCCTCCAGCTCTTTTCTAATTCCCTCAACGTGAATCGAAAGGACCAGATCTGTTCCGTCATCTGTTTCCATCCTTCCCGTCAATCTGCAGCGAACCGGATTCGAAACACTCTCACAGCTCCGAAAGGTATTCGCATCCACCTGCTCCATTTTAAAAATCGCATGCTCTAGTAAAGGATAGACTCTGACTTCCGGCATTGCCGTTTTTTTCGTCCGAAGAAGACCTGCAATTGTCCCATTCTCCCTCTGATACAGATCCATCTCCGAAATCACAAGAAGCTCTCTTCCATCCCGGATGATTTTCTGTGCATGAAGCGCTTCCTCTTCAGAAAGTGTGAGTATCGTAATAGGAGAAGCATCTCCGCTCACACAAAAGTCCGGATCTACACCATTTCTAGTATAGAAAACATAGGTATCCGGCTCTCCCTTTTCATTCCGGAGCATGCACAATGGAATTGCCCTGGCCTTTTCCAGAACAGCACGCTCACCCAGCGGCATCCGGAAGGGATAAAAGAAGTAATCTCCATCCCGGATATCCTGTTTACCGAAATCAGCATACACCTCTCTTCCGTCTTTTCCAAAAGCCTGCAGCGCGGTTTCTAGATGTTCTGACATAGGGTAGTGCCGAACATAATTATTCACAAACAGAAAGCCTGTCCCCGTTTTCGTATTATATCGGACGGCTGTGCGAAGCGCAGAAAAATTTTCCGGCTTTCCGGGGTTCCTCGGCTGCGGAATATAGGGCATCTGAGCCAGATCACTTCCAAAATCATGAAGAAACAATGATAATCTCCGTATTCTCCGATAGCTGTCCGACAGCTGTCCATACTCGCGGATTGGTGCATTGAAGTCGTAGTTTTTCACAGGAAGATCATTCGGATATCCTGTCTCCCGGGATTCCTGCAGCGTTGTCCGCTTTCCCTCTGGATTGGTTCCTCCGTGATACATGTAATATCCGAGAAGATTGCAGCCGCTTCCCAGCTTGACAAATGTCATTGCCTCGGTATCTCTGCCACTTACTACAGGTCTCCGGTGTTTTGTCACCTGCAGCCCACCTCCCAGCTCTGCAGTGAGGTACGGAACCTGTTCCATATCAAAGGTAATTCCAACCCCTATTCCATGGTCGGAGCCGATGTTGTGATCATTTCTTTCTTCCGTGAACAGATAGTTCCCCGAGGGCTCGATTTCTGTCAGCCGCTGATCCCAGGGAGCCTCACAGTAGCCACCCATAACAGGAAGCATTCCGCCTGTCACAGCTCCTCCCCAGCCGGTTGCCGTGTAAATCGGGACCTTCAGTCCGACCTCTTTGGCAACCTGCCTCAGCATGCGCATGTGTGCTTCCCCTTCTTCTCCGGTTCTTCCACCCACATGACCATACTCATTCTCAATCTGTATCATCGCAACCGGACCGTCGTCAGACAAAAGAAGTCCTCTGGCCTGCTCTGCAATTTTTCCGTAAAATTCCCTGACATAGCGAAGATATTTCGTATCATTGGTTCTTGTTACTAGCTGCCCTTCTTTTTCCTTCTGCATCAGCCAGTCCGGAAATCCGCCGTTTCGAACCTCTCCGTGTGCCCACGGTCCGATTCTCAGAATGCAATGAAGACCGCAATTCTTTATTGTCTGAAGAAACTTCCGCAGGTCACGATCCCCCGAAAAATCCCATTCTCCCTCCACTTCTTCATGATGAATCCAGATAGTATATGCCGACACCAGTTCTATTCCCCCGGCTTTCATCTTATACAGCTCTTCCTCCCATCGTCCGTTGGAAACCCTACTGTAATGAATCTCGCCCATCAGGGGAAACCATGGAGTATTGTCCAGCGTCAAGAACTGCGGTGTATAAGACAGTTTAGAATTTCTGTTCCATTGTACTCTCACGTTCTCTCTACCTCGTATGCCCCTGCCGATCGCAGAGTTTGTTCTATATATTATGGTTTTCAATAAAAAGTTTTCTGCACATTTTTCTTTTATGACAAAAAGTGCTGCATCCCAGTATTTTACGGAGTACAGCACTTTCATTCCTCAAAAAGAATCCACTATAAGGCTTGCTTACAGATGGGTCTAACATGTTAATAATATGGAAATTGAGAAATCCTCAATGCGGTAGCACCGTAGGGGATCAACGTAATCTGTTCTTCTTTTTCTGTGGAAGAAACAGGGCTGTCCGGAACCGGACCAGCGCTATTGCAGACCATTTCCCATTCTTTTACTCGTTTTGCCTTTATCCGGATCTGTGAAGATGGCATTTCATGGGAAAATGGATTCTTTCTCTTCCCGTAAATCTCTGTCTTTGGAATATCCTGAAGATTGAGGGCATAATTCCATGGTTCTGTGCTACTGATATGATAATCAGCAATTCCACAGCATTCCCGCTCTTTTTCCCAGTTTTCTTCCATTTTCAAAGCATAAACCAGACTTCCTCTTTCCACTGCAACGCTATCGTGATACCACTTACTAAAGCGCACATCCATCGGATACCGAATTGTAATTCTACTTCCCGATACCAGATGTTCCACAATCCAGAAATTCTTTCCTTTCCTGCGTGCCTTTGCCCCTTCTGTCAGGAGTTCTGGATTCGCACACCATCCCGGTATTCTGATTTTCAGTTTGACGTCCGTTTCAGCTTCCCTGACCAGATAAGAAACGGTGTCTCCAAAGGGATAGTCCGTTTCCACGTCAATCACAATTCGCTTGCCTTCTGACTTCGTCTCAAGATGGTTCGGCACCGGAATTGCAGACACCAGGCAATCGTCTTCCCAAAACCATAGGTGTTGTACAAATTTCGGCCATCCCTGATGCATGTTTGCCGTACAACATCCAAAGTTAGGTTCCAGTCCAAACAGGTTAGAATCGTCCCCATTATTAAACCAGTTACGTTTTGCATTGGAAACGAGAATCTGATTCGCCTGCTGCAAATACTGATGCGCCATGTAATCTTCACTGATCGATGCCGGGTAGGCATTAAATGCAACTCTTTCCAGCCGGTCTGCCAGTTCGGGTTCCCCGAATACTTCCATCATCGTTTCCAGGCTAAACATCTGTTCCACAACGCCGCACAGCTCCGCTCCTTGAGACGGTGATCCGCCGCTCAAATGTTCATCCCCGTTTATCGCTCCACTGGCTATCCCATGGTATTTCTCCACGATTCCCGGTGCCTCGATTCCCAGCTTCTTTTTTTCATCATCTCCGTCGAAAAAGTATTCCATTGCAGCATATTTCAGACCCATAGACACATTTACTACATGCGTCTGATGATATTGCATCAGCTGCACCACTTCCTCATTTTGAAAGCGTTTCAAAGCATTCCAGTCATAGTAATGGGCAGTTGGTCTGGGATAAGGAAAATCAGCAAACAGGGAGGTCCAGTCGATTGCCTGTCTGCGGATTTCCCTCTGTAGGTCCATCATCCATTCCGCCGGGAAGCGTTCATACAACCATTTGATCACATATAGCACGTCTCCTGTCCGTGCCTGGGTCCATCCTGTTAAATGTCTGTCTTCTATGGCTGTTTTTAAATACTTCAGATAGTTTTCAATAAATTCAATAATCTCTTCCTTTTTCGTTATTTCATAATATTGAATCATCACTTTTAACATTATGAAACGAGACCAATAATCTTCCTTGGTCTGTTCCGGTCCGAAATTTCCTTCGTTATCCTGACTCTTTAACGTCCAGTCCAGAAACTTTTTGCAAATTTCAAAGTGTTTCTCATCCTTCAGATAATAGGATAGTGGCAGTAGCCCATCCAGATAATAGGGACCACGTTCCCAGCTTTCTCCAGTACCTCCCAACCAGCCGGAATAGGTACCGACACTATCCCATTTTTCATGCAGACAACCGGTAAGCCCGTTCATCTGCATTTGCATCTGCTCTTTCAACCACCCGGACGGACTGACTTCGGTCAGAACAAGCTTTTTCCACTTTTTCTTCACAATTTTCTCCTGTCAGTCATTCCAGTCCTCAAACATGTTGTCGCCGTCGTGAATATACAGTCCTACCTGTTCTACTGCAGCTCTTCTTCCATTTGCCCACAACAACCACTGACCATCCATGTGCATAACCCATGGCTTATAAACAGCTTCCACATCCCAGCTTCCTTCCGGACCGCCAGACAGAATCGGATTATGCGGATACCGTTCCCATCCTTCGATTCCATCTTTTGATCTTGCAACGTTGATCGTCGCTTTATACATGTCTTCAAATCCGATATAAAACATGTAGTAATATCCATCCATCGGAAAGATTTGGCAGGCAGAAACAATTTCTTTCTCCCAGAAATGTGTAGGCTCAGGTCTGAAAATGGGATTTTGCGGGTGTTTCTTCCAGTGGATCCCGTCTTCACTCTCTGCGTATCCAATCTGATCCGGCTCCCAGAAACCTCCTGCCGAATACCACATTCTAAAAATTTTCCGTTCTTCATCCCACAATACATGAGGGCACATCAGGTTGGTTTTTTCCCAGGCTTCTTCCGGTTCCATTACCGGATCTTTTCTCCTGGTAAAATGGATTCCGTCATCACTCTCTGCATATCCGATGCAGGATCTACCGCTGCTCATTCGCTCTCCTGCGCCTAAGAATTTCATGCCGGTATACCACATCAGATATTTCCCGTCTTTTTCCAGTACGATCTGACGGTTGATATCATCTTCCCATCCTGTGGTAAAATCCGGAGACAAAACAATAACCGGTTCACTCCAGTGTACCCCGTCTACACCTTCTACGAATGCAATGCTATTCGTACTTCTCCAAGACAGATACATCCTGAGCTTTTCCCCTACCTGGATTACGGTGACATCAAAAGTCTCTCCCCAATCGTCCTTCAGTATCGGATTATTTTTATATCGACGCCAATTTCCATGACAACCGATTTTTGTCAGATCCTGTTCTATCATTTTGGTCCTCCGCAAAATCCCAGATCGTCTCCTTCATGGATCAATGCACCAATTCTGTGATTTTTTCTGGCACAGCCGGTATAATAACAGATCCACTTGTTCTCCAGATGCACTGCTGCCGGACGGCACACCGCTTCCACATCCCATGCACCAAACTGACCTCCTGTAATGATTGGATTGTTTGGATGTCTTTCCCAACAAATTCCATCTTCAGACCTGGCCAGACAGATTCTGGACTTAAAGGCATCCTGCCAGGCAGTGTAGAACATCACATACTGTTCTCCGTCCCGAAGCACATGGCACGCGCCCACTCTCTCTTTTTCCAATACACTGTTGTCCTTTTTCAGAACGGGCTCTGAATAGGGTTTTTCCCAGTGTTCACCGTCACGACTGACTGCATAGCCAATTGCCAGCGGTTTCTCTATATCTCCTGCAGAATACCACATTTTGAAAAGATCTTCCTTTTCATCCCAGATGACACAGGGATAGCAGACCGCATTTCTCTCCCACAAAAGATCCGGCTCCAAAACGGGCTGTCTGGAGGCCATCCAGTTCATTGCATTATTTCCTGTCGCATGTCCGATCACGGACCGGTCGTATCCATCTGTCACCGGATCATATCGTTTTCCTGTATAAAACAGGTGGTACTTGCCTTTTGCAAACAAAACAAATGGCTGGCAAACAGCTGCTTCCCATTTCAGCTCTGGACGCCTTATCAGGGAATAGCCAAAATCTCCTCCGTCAGAGTAAAATGTGTCACCGATCACATAGGCTTTGGATTCTGTTTTTTCCTCCGTTACCCCGTCTTCTGCGAAAGGTCGGAAATCCAATCCGTTTTCTCCTACCGCCACCAGGATTTTTTTCAGAAACCGATGACTGTAGTACAGATGAAATCTATCTTTTATTGGAAGGACCATTGGGTCGGAAACTTCCCCGATTTGTTCACCGATTATCGGGTTCTTTTCGTACCTTCTCCATCCGGCATAACATCCGATCTTTCCCGGATCATATGCTCTCATAAGCGTTTCTCCTTTAAAAAACTCTCTTTACTGTCTTTGTGCAACAAATTCCTCTATCTGCCGGTTCATTTCATCAATTACCTTTTGAACTCCGGCATCTTCCATTTTCTCTGAAAATTCTGCCAGAGTGGCATCTACGTCCTTCGCCATGCCGAGATTCAGCGGTTTATAATACTTGTCCATCAGCGTACTGATGATGGCAATTTCCGTATTCACAGGCGTCGGATCAAATACAAACGCATCCAAGGTATGATGCTTGATTTTATCCGCATAACCTTCAATGATTCCTGTGTAGGTCTCGTCCAGCAGAGTAGGATTTTCCACATATTCTGTTCGGTTGATCGCTTCGTTTGTCCATCCCCAGTTACAGTTTGCGTCTACACCATAATCCGAATTCTTATCCAGCAGCTTATACTGATCCTCGCCAACTGCTTCCCAATGTACGCCTTCGATACCCAGCTTGGTCAGATCATAAATTTCCGGGTTGGTATAAAACTCGTTCAGAACCATCATCGCTCTTTCTTTATTACGACTGTTCCTGTTAATTGCCATACCGTTATTGGTATATGGATAGACTTTCTGTGCAAGGTCAGGAGCAAAATCAATGATTCTGCTGTTCCAGTCCGGATGTTCTGAATTTGCGATTCGTCCATACGATAGCTGATTGCTCAGGTTCCACGTCATTACAGCTGACTTTCCATTCAAAAAATTGTCCTGCTTTTCATCCTGTGAATTCAGCGAGTCTGCTGACCAGTAGCCCTTCTCGTACATCTCCTGCATTTTATGACAATAATCGGAAAACTCATCCCAGTCCAGAATATAGCGTACTTCCAGATCCGAAGGATCCGCATAATGATACATGAACAGCTTGTTATCATCTCCGTTGATAGCGGAATATCCAAGAGTCAGCCATTCGTACAGATCCTGAAATTCTCCGCCGCCCGTTCCTAATGCAGATACGGAAGCTTCTCCTGTACATACATCATCAAGGAATGCCTCCAACTCTTCCCTGCTGGTAATATCTTCATAGCCGTACTTTTCCATCAAGTCGCCTCTTACCAAGAGGTTGCCGCCGCTCGCGTACTCATTTTTATAACAGGGCACCATATAAATTTTTCCGTCGATTTGGGCCTGTTCCCAGGCATCTTCCGGTGCCACTGCCTGGATGTCCGGAGCGTAAGTAGAAATGAATTCCGGTGTAAGCTCATAAAATCCGCCCATATTAGCCGTTTCACTATAATGAGCCCACCCTGTAGCTGTAAAAATCAGGTCGAAATCTTCTCCGGAAGAAAACAGAAGAGAATATTTGGTATCGTGCTCCGCCCAGGATAAAAATTCCACTTCTACCGTAGCGTTTACGGTTTCCTCCAGTTTCTTATTTACTTCTTCGTACACAAGATCGAAATCCGGGGTGCGATCCCCAATGAGGTACATCTTAATCGTTACCGGTTCTGAAACATCATTTCCTCGATAGGTTTTCCCCTCGCTCTCCGAAACAGCAGTGCTCGCTGCAGTTTCTGTGCTATTCTGGGTTTGTGTCTCCCCCGATCCACAACCCCCAAGGAAAAGCGTACCCAATAATGCGCCCGACAGTAATGCAGACAACAGTCTCTTTTTCATAAAGAACCTCCTTTTCTATTCCCTATGTATTTTCCCCTTTATGAAGCAGCATTTTCTTCATAAGAAAATAGTATCTTATTTCATTTTTTACATCAATTCGCATAAAACCCAATTATTTTTTTCAACTTTTTGCAATATCAACCAGTTTTTGCAGGAAACCGTGCGCAACGTTGCGCTCCCCGGTTTCATCATCCTTTTACAGCACCGATGGTGATTCCCTGAACGAAATATTTCTGTACAAACGGATAGGCAAAAACAATCGGTCCGGTCGCTACTACAGTAAGCGCCATCTTGAGGGACTGGGTTGGCAAATTGAATGCCGCTGCTACTGCGCCGCTGGCAGCACTGGACAAAATCTTTCGGTATGCCTGAATATTGTTGATTTGTTCATAAAGGAAATACTGCAGCGGAAACATTTCGTTGTCTGATATGTAAAGCATTGCATTATACCAGTCATTCCAATAGGCCAGTGCAATGAAAAGTCCTACTGTTGCCAGAGCAGGACGAACCAGCGGCATAACTACCTGGAAAAGCATCATAAAGTCCCCGCAGCCGTCGATTTTCGCAGCGTCGATCAAAGACTCCGGAACGGACAGCATATAACTTTTCATGATCAGCAGATTATAAACGTTAAAAAGCAATGGAAGCAACAGAGCCAGGTAGGAATTTTTCAATCCCAGATATCTTGTCATCAGGATGTATATGGAAACCAATCCTCCGTTAAATAAAGTCGTAAAATAAAAGAAGAAAGAGAAACCGCCTCGCCATTCAAAATCTCGTCTGGAAAGGACATATGCGGTCATAGTCTGCAGTAACAAACCTATCGCTGTACCTGCTAAAGTCAGCGTGATCGTGACAAGATAGGCTTTCGCCACTACCGCCGGCGACTTGAAAACTGCCTTATATGCTTCCAGCGAAAATTCTTTCGGCCACAGACTGAATCCATATAGGGAAATCGCTTCTTCTGAAGTAAAGGATGCTGCCAGCACCATGATAAAAGGAATCAGGCAAACAAGCGCTATCAGCCCGCAAAACAGGTATCCGACCACATTTACGCCACTGATCTTTTTTCGTCCTGACTTCTTTAAACTTTTTTTCTTCATCCCATTCTCTCCTAAAATAATGCATAATCCTTATCGTAGCTCGAAACCAAACGGTTTGCGAAAACAACGGTTACAAAGCATAAAACGGACTGGAAAAAGCCAGACGCTGCAGCCATTCCAATATCATTGTTGTTGATGAGTGCACGGAAGGTAAACGTATCGATCACATCCGTCACATCATACAACGTGCCATTGGTTCCGATTAAATTGTAAAACAGATCAAAATTTCCTCTGAAAATTCCGCCTACTGCCAACAGTACCAAAATGATCATGGTAGGACGCACCATCGGAATGGTAATTTTAAAAATGCGCTGCAATTTCCCTGCTCCGTCAATCTCGGCTGCCTCGTAGATGGATGTGTCAATTCCCATAATGGAAGCCAGGTAAAGAATAGAGCCATAGCCCACACTTTTCCAGGCATTGAATACAATGATAATAAGAGGCCATATTTTCGGCATGTTATACAGGTTTACTTTTTCTCCTCCGAATGCAGCAATCACCTTATTCACGATTCCATAGTCGTAACTCAGGATATTGAAGGCAATTACGGATACCACGACCCATGAAATAAAATAGGGCAAGAACATAAAGGACTGGGAAACTTTGCGAAATCTCTTATTTTTGATTTCCACCAGAAAAATTGCCACCGCCAGCTGCAAAATGTTATTGACGATAATAAAGGCCGCATTATACAAGAAGGTGTTCCTGGTCACTTTCCATGCCTGACCAGATTTAAAAAAGAACCTAAAATTATCCACCCCATTCCATGGACTCCCGAAAATACCGTCTACATAGTTATATTTCTTAAATGCCAGAACGATCCCGGCCATAGGAATATAGTTGAATAGGATCACATACAGCACGGCCGGAAGGAGCATTAACAATAAAACCCGATATCGTTTCAGCTTACCGAGAAAATTATTTTTTTGTTTCATATCAGTTTCTCCTTCTTTCTTTTTGTCGATTGTCTCAGGCGAATTTCGTAATTAGCACAGCTCTTAATCGGCATCTTTTTCCCTTCCAGCATTCCGATCAGAACCTTTGCCGCTATTGATCCCAATTGATTGCCATCCACCCGAATGGCTGTAATTGGAGGATTGTTCATTTCCATATGGATACTATCGTGCATGGATGCGACCCGGATCTCCTCCGGTATCCGGCATCCATATTCCTGAAGCTTGCGGACAAGCTTTTTGCACAGGGCGTCATCCGTACACACTGCGCAATCCGCCTTATTGTCCACAATTTTTAAAACAGCCCGATCCAGTTCCATAGGCCCATCCACATTCTGAAAAAACAGTTCCTGGTTATTACTGCTTCCTTTTTGACAGATCACACCCAGGAATCCTTCACATCTGTACCGATTGACCATATTATTGCTGTCAGCCGAAAGCAGCGCTATGTTCTTCTCCCCATTTTGCAATAACATGGATGCCAGTTCAATTCCTGCCGCTTTATGATCACTGTCCACCTGGATCACAGAATCATCATCAATGGATCCGATGAGGACAAAAGGCACCTTCTTCATCTGCAAATATTGAACTAGGTTGTTCCCCAGCTGATAGTGCGTTAGAATAAAACCGTCTACCTTCTTTCTATCCAACAGTTGTTTTAATTTTGAAACATCGTCATCCTTTTCCGATACATAGAAAAGATCATACCCTTTCTGACTGCAATAGGCATAAACACCGTCCAGACAGTTCTGGAAGAAAGGGGTTTCTGCAACGATTGCATGGGCAGGAAAAAGGATTGCAATATTTTTGCTCTTCTCCATGCCGCTCCTGGTTTTTACCACTGCGTTTTGTTCCTCAAGGAAACGCGCAATACGATCCTGTGTCTCTTTTCCGATCCTTCCTTTTCCGGAAAGTGCGCGGGATATGGTTGTCTTGGACAATTGCAGCTCCTGCGCAGCTTCCGCCAGACTGATCTCTTTCTTCATAGCTTTTCCTCACAGAATATAAATTTTTTATTCAATTGTTGTCATTTGATGTAGGGATCTGTAAACAGCTGCTACCTGTTGCGCACAGCAACAGGTATAGCAGCTTGAATTACCTTTGAAAAAGGCAGACCACTGCCTTTTATAATTGAAAAAAATGCTGATTAGAAAATTGAAATGCTTTCTGCTAAAGGGTAGTTTCATTATAAAAGCATAGAATTTATTTGTCAATAATACCAGAATTTGTAAATTTTACCAAATTTCCATTTCGGTCGCCTTTTCTGCGCGCAGGCGCAATATTGCGCACTATTTCCCGTCAAATCCGTAAATTATTGCCCAAAGTTGGGATTAAATTTCTCTGCATCATCCTGAGATGCACCGACGTTCTTATAGATCTGCTGAAATGTTACAGATTCGTATCACGAAAATCATCATTTTCCGTCCACCTACGTACTAATATAACATGGACGAAAAAGATGTAAATTTGCTAAAAAGTAAAAAAGGAAGCTGGACGCATCCAACTCCCTTAGGCATAGTCCGCAGACGTCCGCCGCAATTCTATAATATATTATGCCATAATGAAAATTTTTATGCAATAGAACTTTTGAATTCTCCACAAATATTTTTGAACTCTCTACAAATATTTTTTCAATAAATTCAACTTCGTTCTGGTATCTGTATACACAACTGTGTTGAAAATGGATGTAGAAACCTTTCCCCTAAGTTCTTCACAGTCCTTTTCGAACAAACGAATAAATGCCATAATTTTCTTCTTTGGACACTCTAATAGTTTCATCATAAAGCTTATAAGAATCACATAATCAACAATAGACTCAAATGTAATATTATTAATTCCGGTCTCTGCACTTATACACTTAGAAATTTTCAAGCTTACCTTACCCGTTTTAAATCGAGCATCAAAAATCGTATTATTGTGTGCTACGGCATTTCTTAAATCCTTTAATGCATATACGATCAATGGTAACAATTTACCATCCCGGTCATAAGCAACCTTTATACCTACACTCTTAGAAACTTTTTTCCTAGTATTTTGGTCAAGACAATCTACAAATGTACCAAATTCACCAAGGCTAATCAATTCAAAGATTGCCCATATAGGAAGCGGCTGATCCTTGTCATAATAATGATTCACTATAAACCGCTTACCATAATCTCGGGAAATAAGACTATATACTTTATTTCTAAGATTCATTCTTTTATTGATTGCTTTTTTATAATCATTACTACCTATCGGATAAGCTTTGTAATCCGTTAACAATTTCGCATATATATCCGCAAATCTTTTACTTTTAGCCTCTTCCAAAATAACTTCCAAAACATAGTTCTTAAATGCAGTTTCCAAGAACATTATCTCCGGATAAAACATTGTCTTAATCGCCATATCAAAGTCATAGATTGCCTGCACCTCATCAAAGGAATTGAATGCATACGTATTCGCCGGATTATTATGATAACGATACCCCTTATATCCATGGAAATAACCCATATATCTAAGTTTTTTCTTATCACTACTTCCAGAAATATTCAATCCTTTTTCATCTCGCATATATGCCATCAGCGCATTAATACTTTTAGGTTTCTTTTGCATTGACACCATACTCCTTTTACTGTAACCTTCACAACAATAATTTTAATGGCAATTCCCATCGAATTCCACGTAGCTCTCATTTCTCAAATCTTCCATAACCTTGCACATTTCATTCACTCCTTTCGGATTCTCTTTCAGATACCGCGTCTTTTCCGCCAATATACAATAGAATGCGCGCTCCGCGAACATTCTATTGTCATGAGTCAAAATACATATCTTCCGCATCCGTACAATCAAAATCGTGCATCAGCTTGCCCAAATCCGAATCGCCGCGGTATTCTCCATTTACATATAAAATATGTGTTTCACACTACCACAGAACCCTTGCTTTATCAATCCTTATTACTACCATATAATACACTATCATTATTGATAATTATAAAAGCACATCACCTCTCCTTTTCTCAGGGCCAAGCGGAGCCGACGCTTCCTATCCTATTCCGTCCGATTCAGATACCCGTCAGCTCCTGCCTGCTTCTGTCGTTTCTCCAGTCCGGTGCAATTTTTCTTATCCACTGAAAACGAAACTCTTATTCCGATTTTCCGCCAGCCTGTACAATCAGAAAGTTCATGGTCTCTAAAATCCGCTTCCGATCTGCCCTCGACAACTCCTCCAGCTTTTTGGAAAGAGCGTTCGCTTCCGCGATAAAGCCGAAATCCAGTTCGTCCTGCAGAAGTTCATCTGCTGAAACGCCAAGCTGATTTGCGATCGCTACAAAATTCTGCAGTCTGGGCATTTTGATGCCCCGTTCAATACTGGAAATCGTCTCTATGCTGACTCCGATTTTTTCCGCAAGCTGCTCCTGTGTAAATCCACGCTTCTCCCTGCACCGTTTAATCTGCTCCCCAAGCATATACTTTTCCCTTCCCCTTATCGTTATAGTCTCGTACTGATAGTATGGGTAAAGTATAGGTTTCCTATCTGTTCCGCTCCACGAGCCCTTAGTTCTACTCAAGAACCTATGGTTCTATTTTCGGAAATTTTTCAACCAAATTTGTTAAAAATAATGGTATGGTAGAGTAAATTTAAAACTCCCTGAAACTTTTTTCCCGCCTGCAACGTCTAATCCTCAGAACAACAAAAGAAGGAGGCGAATTTCTTCGTGATATCATTATCCAGAAAAACAAAAGAAAAAGCGGTAGAAGATCTGCTTTTGCAAAATTACGATCAATATTACCGGCTCGCTTACAGCTACGTCCACAACGAAGCAGACGCAGGAGATATCGTCCAGAACGGCGCATATAAAGCTATCCGAAGCAGCTCTGACTTAAAAGAGGTCCGTTATGCAGCCACTTGGCTGTATCGAATCATGCTCAACGAGATTTTTTCTTTCTGTAAGCAGAAAAAAACGGAGCCGTTGGAAGAAGGAAACGACGAGCTACACTACGAAGACGCTTACGAGAATTTCGATCTGAAACATGCGCTGGAGCTGCTGCCGCCCCGCGACCGCATGATCGTAGAGCTGAAATATTTTGAAGATATGAAGCTGGAAGACATTGCAGCCATCATGGAAGAAAACACAAATACCATCAAAAGCAGACTATACCGCAGTCTCAAAAAACTCCGGTTGTCACTGGACTGACCGCCCGACACAGCTGCCGACCACATTCGAGACCCTTCAGCGTGCAGCAAGTTCAACACCATTCAAGCGGTGGCTCAGCCCCGCCATCACTCTCAGAAAGGATTTTTATTATGGAAAACCGTGAAAAACAGTTACAGGAATTGAAAAAAGAATATCAGGACATCCGCATGTCCGAAGAACAGCTTTTACAGATGAAACAAAAGATCTCTCAGGCAAAGCAGGAGAACAGCCAACAGGGTTCCAATGCTGCCCACAGCTCTGTCTCCCACAGACGCTCCATCACACGCCGCTGCGGGATCGCCGCCGCTGCAGCCGCTGCAGCTCTGGTCATCTTACCGAACACCTCCGCTTCCGTTGCCTACGCAATGAGCCAGGTTCCTGTGCTCTCCAGGCTTGTTGAAGTCGTTACCTTCCGGGACTATCACTACGAAGATGACCGAAACAGCGCAGACATTCAGGTTCCGGAGGTAACTGTCGCACCGGACACTGACGCGGATACACAAAAATCCTCCGCCGTTTCCGAACAGACGAAGAAAACAGCAGAGGAAATCAATACAGAGATTCAGGCCATCACAAACCGCCTGATCGCAGAATTCGAAGAAAGCAAGAAAAACGAAGAAGGCTACCAGAATATGACCGTCAAATCCGAAATTCTGGCGACCACCGATCAGTATTTCACCCTGAAACTGATCTGTTTCCAGTCTGCCGGAAGCGGTGCGGAATGGAACTACTACTACACCATTGACCTTTCCACCGGAAAACGCCTGCAGCTTGCAGATCTTTTCCAGGAGGGCAGCGATTATTTAACCACTATCAGCGACAATATCAAACAGCAGATGAAAGAACAGATGGCGGCAGATGAAAATAAAATCTACTGGCTCGATTCCGATATGCCGGAATGGGATTTTACCTCCATCACAGACAACACTTCCTTCTACTTGAATCAGAACAACGAGGTTGTGGTTTGCTTCAACGAAGGCGATGTTGCACCGATGTCCATGGGCTGCCCGGAATTTGTTATTCCTAACGAGGTGCTCGCCGGAATTCGGAAGTAAAGTCAACGAGGTATGCCGTGCCGCGTGTCACGGTGCTGCGCGATCTGTCTGCGTGTCCGCAACATCCTACGTTTTATCATGCCCGACACACCCGCGCAGCACTGCCGTCACGGCTCCCCGCCCAGCTCAAGCCTGCCGACTCTGGAGATAAACTCCTCTACCTGTTTTAAGTGCTCCCGGTTGACGCGGTTTTCATCCTGCTGAATCTGCTTCCGATACATCGTCGGGGAAACCCCCTTCATCTGCCGAAACGCCTTGCTGAACACAAGCGGATCCTGATATCCGCAAGACAATGCGATGCTTTCCACCGGCAGATGCGGCACCATCAGCATTTCCGCAGCCTTTGTCAGCCGATACGCCGCCAAAAACTGCTGCGGGGACATACCGAGAGATTTCTGAAACAGAGTATATAGATAACTGCGGTTGACACAGACATAATCCGCCACGTCCGTCACCCGGATCGGGTTGCAGTAGTTACGCTGAATAAATTCCACTGCCCGGCGGACATACTGGTTCGCCCGATCCGTTTCCTCCCGCCTTTCCTCCGGCATACTCTGCGCCACAACCGACAGAAAAATATGCAGCAAACCGTTTCGGCGCAGCTCGTTTGCAACACCGACCGTATTATGATCCATCATGTCCCGGACAATGCTGTAAAGCTCGTCCGACTGCTCCGAATGAAACACCGGGTGCCGCGGGGAAATCCCCATGCTTTTGACATATTCTTCCGCGCGCTCGCCCGCAAAGCCGACCCAGATGTACATCCACGGATCTTTTTCATCCGCCTGATAAAAGCTCATCTGCCCCGGCTCGATCAAAAATCCGCAGCCTGCTTCCAGCGGATATTCCTCGCCCTCCATTTTGAAAATCCCCCTGCCGTTTAATACATAATGAATCAGATAATGCGGCTTCATCGCCGGTCCGAAGCAGTGCAGGGGTTCTGTCCGGGAACACCCGCAGCAAGTCATGAAAAGCTCTCCGCCGGGCTGTCCCCCAAATTCCAGTTTATATGCTTTTTCCATACTGATCTCCATTTTGCAGGCGCTTTGCGCTAAAATCCCACACAATTCACTGGGACTCTACACGCCTGCGGTACATAACTGCCAGCAATCCACAGTTGCTTTACAGGCACTTTACTCCCGATACCCCGTCTGCAGATTCACAAGATTTTCAATCAGCTGCCCTGCAAAATACCGCTCCAGATTGTCTGCAAACAGTCCGACGATCTTTTCCAGCGTCTCCGGGAGGGAAAACCCTCCGGAAACATGCGGCGTAATCAAGAGATTCGGCGCATTCCAGAGCCGATGGTCTGCCGGAAGCGGCTCCGGATCTGTGACGTCCAGCGCGGCCCCCGCGATTTTTCCCGTATACAGCGCATCCGCAAGGGCATCCGTATCGATCGCCGTTCCCCGTCCGACGTTTAAAACAACCGCATTGTCCGACAACAACGCAATCCGTTCACGGCTCAGCACATGATACGTCGATGCATTGCCCGGCAGGCTCATCGCCACGATATCCGCCTTTGGAAGCAGTTCTTCCAGACTGTCCATGCCGTACATACCCTCCATCCATTCCGGGCAGTCGCTCTTTTTAGAAACTCTTCTGCGAATTCCGCTCACCCGACAGCCAAGTGCATTCATCTTTCTGCCGAACGTCATTCCGATATCACCGCAGCCGATCACCAGTACATTCGATCTTTCGATTACTTTTACATGCCCTTCCGAATGCCAGCAATGTGCTTTCTGGTTGTCCCAATACAGCAGCAATTTTTTCCGCAAGGCAAACAGACAACCGATCATATGCTCCGAAATCGCCATTCCATAAGCACCCGTCGCATTCGCAAGATGTGCACCCTCCGGCAGAAGCCCCGGTTCACAATAGCCTTCCGTCCCGGCATTATTCAACTGAATCCATTTGAGGTTTTCACACTTTTTTAACTGCAAAGGACTCTGCAAATTGCCAAGGATAATGTCCGCGCGCCGCAGCTGTTCTTCTGTCACCTCCGGCTTTTCCGTAAAGAAAAACTTCTGTCCCGGCGCAGCCTGCAAAAGCTGTTGCTTTTCTTCCTCCGTCACTGGCGGCGTGACCAGAATACAGAGCCTTTCCCGCTTCCGCACCTCTGGAAGCAGCATCTGCAACTCTTCCAAATAAATGCAATGCGGAATTTCGTTCTTCTCAACCAGTCTCAGACAGCTTTCAAATTCAAACCAGCGCACTTCCTCCAGTTCTTCTTTCTGCAGGACAAAATCCTCCGGCCTTCGATCCAGCCATAGCGCATAAACGTTGCTGACCTGCCTGTCATGAAATTCCTTTCCATGAAAAACGCCGTCATAGGAAAATCTGCGCTGTCCGCAATAAATCAACTCATTTTCCGAAACACTGCAGCCCAGTTCTTCCTTTAACTCCCGCAGCGCAGACGGAATGAAATCTACCCCTGCAGGGATATGTCCGGCGCTGGAAATATCGTAACAGCCCGGAAAGGAATCTTTATTCTGACTTCTTTTCTGCAGCAGTACCTCGACTTTTCCTGCCCGTTCCCGCAGGATCCAGACATGGGAAGTACGGTGCCGCAGTCCCTGCTTATGCGCAGCTGTCCGTTCTGCTGTTTTCCCGGTCGGTACTCCATTTTCATCTACGATATCCAAATATTCCATACTCTACTGCCCCTGTTTTTTGTCTCTTTCTTTCTATTTTAATGAAATCTATCGCCATGTCAATCTTATGTGAAGCTCCATGTCCGGGATAGAAAGCCAACCCGTCCGTCTGTTTTCTCCTATTTCTTAGACACATTTCAAAAACTGGGAAATTTTGCTACACTCTTTCAATTCTGTGAATTGAGGAACCCCATTTCCTGCGATATGATACAGCTACAAAACAAACAGAGGAAAAAATTTCTCATTGTTTCCCGAAAATTCGGGCATCCTTTTACTGACAAATTGGTATTGAAAATCGAAAATGGAGGATTTTATCATGGCAAAGAAACATTCCGCTCTTTCAAAGGCAGCTATCCTCGCAGCAGGCGTCGGCGCAGCGGCATTTGCAGCAAAAAAACATACAGACCATCTTGCAGAGGAAGGTCAGACCTTATCCGGTGAGATTAAAGAAGCAGTCGCAAAAACCGCAGAAAAAACCATCAAAATGCCTGCTCCTGACCCGAACTACCGCAACACAGAGCGGGGCAAATATGAGAAAAACAGTAAGGGCATTTACTACACCAACGGTAACTACGAAGCATTCGCCCGTCCCGAAAAACCCGAAGGCGTTGACAACAAAAACGCATATCTGGTGGGCAGCGGACTGGCTTCTCTCGCAGCAGCGTGCTTCCTTGTAAGAGACGGTCAGATGCCCGGCTCCCACATCCACATTCTGGAAGCAATGGACGTTGCAGGCGGCGCATGTGACGGTATCTTTGATCCCTCCAGAGGCTATGTAATGCGCGGTGGACGTGAGATGGAAAATCATTTCGAGTGCCTGTGGGATCTGTTCCACAGCATTCCTTCTCTGGAAAAGCCCGGTGCGTCCGTACTGGACGAGTATTACTGGTTAAATAAGCACGATCCCAACTATTCCCTGTGCCGTGCAACCGTAAACCGCGGTGAAGACGCACACACGGACGGCAAGTTCAATTTAAGCCAGAAGGGCTGCATGGAAATCATGAAGCTGTTCCTGACAAAAGATGAAGACCTGTACGACAAGACCATCGAAGACGTATTCGATGACGAGGTATTCAACTCCACCTTCTGGTTATACTGGCGCACCATGTTTGCTTTCGAGAACTGGCACAGCGCACTGGAAATGAAGCTGTACTTCCAGCGTTTCATCCACCATATCGGCGGACTCCCGGATTTCAGCGCACTGAAATTCACCAAATACAATCAGTATGAATCCCTGATCCTTCCGATGAAGAAATACCTGGAGGACGCAGGCGTACAGTTCCAGTTCAATACCGAGGTTACCAACGTTATCTTTGATTTCCATGACGGCAAAAAGGTTGCAAAGACCATCGAATGCAAGGTAAAGGGGAAAGAGCAGAAGATTGCCTTAACCGAAAACGATCTGGTATTCGTAACAAACGGCAGCTGCACAGAGGGAACGATCTACGGAGATCAGAATCACGCTCCGGTGGGCGATGCAGAGGTTCGCAACAGCGGCGTATGGGATCTGTGGAAAAATATCGCCCGTCAGGATCCTTCCTTTGGTCATCCCGAGAAGTTCTGCTCCGATATTGAAAAGACCAACTGGGAATCTGCAACTGTTACCACTCTGGATGATAAAATCATTCCTTATATTGAGAAAATCTGCCAGAGAGATCCCAGAAGCGGCAAAGTCGTTACCGGCGGTATCGTAAGCTGTCAGGATTCCAGCTGGCTGTTAAGCTGGACCATCAACCGTCAGGGTCAGTTCAAAGAACAGGATAAGAAGCAGGTTTGTGTATGGGTATACAGCCTGTTCACCGACGTTCCCGGCGATTATATCAAGAAGCCCATGAAAGAATGCACCGGTAAGGAAATTACAGAAGAATGGCTGTATCATCTCGGCGTTCCGGTAGAGGAAATTCCGGAGCTGGCAGAGCACAGTGCAGTCTGCGTTCCTACCATGATGCCTTATATTACCGCATTCTTCATGCCCAGAGCAAAGGGTGACCGCCCTGATGTTATCCCGGATGGCTGCGTAAACTTCGCATTCCTGGGTCAGTTTGCGGAAACCCCCAGAGACACTATCTTCACGACAGAATATTCTGTTCGTACTGCTATGGAAGCCGTTTACGGACTGCTTGGCGTAGACCGTGGTGTTCCGGAGGTATGGGGCAGCGTTTATGATATCCGTGAACTTCTCGACAGCTCCGTAAAGCTGATGGATGGCGTATCTCCGCTGGAGATCGAACTTCCCGGACCGCTCAATAAGCTCAAGAAGCCTCTGTTAAAAGCAATTTCCGGTACAGTGATCGAAAAGCTTCTGCGCGACCATAATATTCTCAAAGAAGGCATGATGTAATTCCATTTCCAATAAGGGCAGCGCCTGGGGATTTTCCCCGACGCTGCCCCTGATTCATGACAATAGAATGCTCGCAGAGCGTGCATTCTATTGTTTTTTATCAATCTGCTTCTGTCCGGACTGCTTCCTTCAGAATCCGCACCATCAGCTCTACACTTCCGACGTGGTATCCGCAGCTTCCGTAAATGCCAGTGCCATCCGGTCTGACAGCTGCCAGAACCGGGAGCTTTTCGGCAAGCCTCATTCTCTTCGCAGTTTCCTGCCAGCCACAGAGGGTACCGGACGCTGTGTCACCAGTCGCTGTGTGCAGTGCGGCATTGGCATCCGAAGCACCGCCAGATATATCGTATAAAATTTCTATCTCAGATCCCGCATCCAGCGCCAGCACTTCCTGCAGCGTTTTATGCTGCAGGTCTTTTTCCTGCCGCAGAACGAAAAGCAGCTGACAGCCAATTCCTTTGGAATTTCCTTTTGCGCTCTTTTCCAGTGCCAGAACCTCATTCAGCACATGCTCTGTCGGCTCTGCCCCAATTTCCAGAAATGCCAGAATACTGCGTTTTCCGCTTACCAGCTTTTCCAGACTGCAACGCGTTCCATCTGCTCTCTGTAAGAAGATGTCCCGAAGCAGGCAGCTTTGTATTCCCTCCCGGAGACTGTTGTTTTTGTTTTGCAGCTTCCGGCAGCTCTGGCTTTCATCCGGTACACTGTTTTTTTCCAACGGCATCACACCATCCGTTTTTTCAAAATCCGGCATATAAAGCTCGGTCTGTTTCTCCTTTTCGATCGCAAACAAAAGCTCTGCTGCCTCCTGATCCCCATTCAATAGCCGTTTTACTGCAATCAGGCGATAAATTCCCACCGGAAGTAAAAGCTCTAACGTTTCCTTTTCAAATACCAGTCCGGCATGATTCATTGTCACGAAATGATCCTTTTCCAGACGCCCCAGCGTCCAGTGCTGTGCATAAATCCATTCTTTTCCCAAAATATTTCGCAGCAGAAGCGTTCCTTTCGAGGCCTGCGCCCCGCTGACCGGTACACGGAATGCGCCGTCCGCCCAATATTCCGGAAGCATCAGGCTTTTATCCAATCTCGCCGGGATATTCAGGCTTCTGCAAATCGCAATAAACAAAATCGTCCTGGAAACTGCACTGCCCATTTTCAGCTTCAGACAGCCGATCGGCGACGCGCAAAGGGTATCATATTCTTCTTCCGGGATATCGGTAATGTTTTGGTTTACATAATTCCATATCAGCTCTGGATTGGAGGCAAATGCTTCCTGCTCCTGAGCAGTCAGCACACTGCAAATGTAACTTCTGTAAGCGCCGATTTCTTCCAGCCAGATTCTGGGACACAGCAGATCCTGTACATGTATATCTTCCGACCAGCTGCCGCGCTTTGCTGACAAGTGGTCTTCCAGCACTTCTGCCCGCAGATCTTTATTATCTTTTTTCGTCAGACTGTCCAGCAGCTTTTTGCGATCCGGGTTATCATCCTTTTCCAGAAAAGCTGTCAGCTCCTCTGCATTCTCTCCCGCAACGCGCATCCTCTCTTCCTCCTCCGGATGCACTGCAATCGCGTGCCGGGTCAGCTGATCGAAGCGTTCTTCCCGCAGCTTCACTGCATCTGCCAGTCTCCGCGTGCCGCGCGACACTTCTTCCTCACTCAATACACTTTCCCGGACAACGACTTCTTTCGGAGCGCAGAGCTTCGCCAAATGCCATTCGCAGGCAGAAACGCCAGAAAGCGCATCTTTCATTCCCGCTTCCGAATCCTTCAGCACAAGCGTAACAGCGCAATCCGCATCTGCCGCTCCGATGCCGTCCTCTGCCAAATTACAATAACGCTCCACAAACTTTCCCTCTGACCGCGCCTGCAGCCGGATGTCGCCCAGCCCAAGCCTGATCGAAGTCTCGCCCTGTTCGTCGGTTTCCAGCGCTGCTGCCGGGAAATATTCCGCCATGTTCAGAATTTCCACTGAAACTTGTGCGTGCGCTGCCGGGGTGTTGTCCTGTTTTCGCACCTGAATCCGGAGCTTGCGTGTCTTTGTATACGAAGCGGTGACATTGTGGCAGACAACCGCGCCGTCCCTGCCGATTACCTCTTCCCGCTTTCCCGCCGCATAATCGCCGAATGTGCGGCTGTGAATCAAAATCGCCTGTCCGGCAGGTCCTGTAAACCAGCCGCGATCCAGTTTTTCTTCCGGCTCGCAGGCCCCCAGAAAGTGCCATTCTCCATTTACCCAAACCTCGACCCAGGCATGGTTATCGTCGCAGTGCGCCCAACGCGGCGTGTATACCTGACGTGCTGCAAGCCCGACACTGCGCAATGCCGTCACCGTAAAGGTGGATTCTTCTCCGCAGCGTCCTTTTCCGCTCCGGTACATCGTCATCGGCCCCGCCGTTCGGTCATCCGCCATTTCATACGTTGCATGCTCTACGCACCAGTAGTTGATCTCTACCGCTGCCTGATATTCGTCCAGTCCTACAATTCGGTCTTTTAACTGCTCGTAAAAAAAACTGCGGCAATCGCTGATGTCCTCCGAGTTGATCCGATAATACAGTACGTCGTGGACAAACAGATCCTCCGGCAGCCTCTTGCACCAGTCCATCGTTTTCCGCAGCCAGAGGGCATGGCGCACATAACTCAGAAATATTTCAAACGGATATTCCCCGGCATCCCGCAGCGGCATCGTCCCGTAAAAAAATTTTATCAGCAGGGCCTCTTCCTCGCTGCACAAAGACAAGCCTGCCTCGATTTCGGATATAATCGACGCAAAATATTTTTTTCTGTTTTCAAAGTGCGTTTCCGCATATATTTTTAATTGTTCTGAAAATTCCATGTTTCCTCTGATTTCCGCGCACGCTTTTTGCGCATACCGAGTTTGTGTCAAGTGCGCGCAGACACAAATCTCGCGATTGAAAAATTTTATTTTTCAATTTTCCTCTGATTTCCATGCACGCTGCACGATCGGATGACCGCCGTATGGTGTCCTTTAAGCCCTAAAAAACGCCCCACAGGTTTTCCTGCGGAGCGCTTCTGTGTAACGTATTCAATCCCACTTTTTGAGGATCGACATCATTTCTGCTGCATTTTTTGCCGGATCCTTAAAAACAGCGGAACCTGCCACAATCACATTCGCACCGGCCTCCAGCACCAGCTCGACATTTCCTGCACCAACGCCGCCGTCTACCTCCAGCTCGATCTCGCGACCGCTTTTCCGGATCAGCTCTGCGGTCTGGCGGATGCGTTCCGTTGACTCCGGAATATATTTCTGACCGCCAAAGCCAGGCTCAACACTCATAATCAAAATCAGCTCGACCTCATCCAGATATTCCTCCAGCACCTCTATCGGCGTACCGGGCTTGATGCTGACACCAGCCTTACAGCCGCAGCTGTGAATCTGTCGGATGACCTCATGCGCGTCTGCACAGGCTTCCAGATGGATCGTAATAATATCTGCGCCTGCTTTTGCAAACGCTTCCACATGCCGTCCCGGTTCTACGATCATCAGGTGCACGTCCAGAACCATATCGCAGGACTTGCGGATCGACTCCACAACACACATGCCATAGGACAGCGCCGGAACGAACATACCGTCCATCACATCGATATGAAGATATTTCGCGCCAGCATTTTTTACCGCTTCAATCTGCTCCCCAAGCCGCATAATATCGGCTGCCAGAATTGACGGAGCCAGAATTTTTTCCATACTTTCCTCCACTTAACGGGTCACAAAATTCTTTACGGTATTGTATACACCGTTCCCGTCAAGACCATATTTTACAAGAAGCTCGCCCGCAGAACCGGACTCGCCGAATACATCCTGAATGCCGATTCTGCATACCTTTGTCGGGCACTCTTCGGACAATGCCTCGCAAACAGCAGAACCAAGGCCGCCGATCACGGAATGCTCTTCCGCCGTCACGACTTTTCCGGTCTTCTTTGCGCTGTTGATGATCAGCTCTTTGTCCAGAGGCTTGATCGTGTGAATATTGATAACCTCTGCGCTGATGCCCTCTGCTGCCAGCTTTTCAGCCGCTTCCAGCGTAGAGCTTACCAAAATACCGGTTGCAACGATCGTCACATCCGTACCCTCACGCAGCACGATACCTTTTCCCATCTCGAAATGATAACCGGGACGATCATTGATTACCGGCACTGCAGAACGTCCGAAACGCATATATACAGGGCCAACATATTCGATTGCAGCACGGACACACTCTGCCGCCTCAACCGCATCGGAGGGGTTCATGACAACCATACCCGGAATGGAGCGCATCAGAGCGATATCTTCGTTACACTGATGGCTCGCACCATCCTCGCCGACGGTGATGCCGGCATGGCTTGCGCCGATTTTTACGTTCAAATGAGGATAGCCGATAGAGTTACGGATCTGTTCGTAAGCACGGCCTGTTGCAAACATGGCAAAGGAGCTCGCCACCGGAATTTTTCCAACGAGGGAAAGTCCTGCTGCCACGCCCATCATATTTGCCTCTGCGATACCGCAGTCAAAATGACGGTCAGGAAAGCTCTTTTTAAATACAGCGGTCTTTGTCGCTGCGGCCAGATCTGCGTCCAGCACTACCAGCTCAGGATGTTTCTTTCCCAACTCTACCAGAGTTTCCCCGAAGGCTTCTCTGGTCGCAATCTTCTTTACTTCTGACATAATGCTTCACCGATCCTTTCCAGATCCGCCATTGCGATCTGATACTCTTCATCGTTGGGCGCCTTACCATGCCAGCCAGCCTGATCTTCCATAAAGGAAACACCCTTGCCCTTTACCGTATGGGCAATAATTGCAGTCGGCATGCCCTTTGTGCTGCGCGCTTCTGCAAACGCCTGACGCAGCTGTTCCATATCGTTGCCGTCTGCAACGTCAATTACATGGAAATTGAAAGCGCGGAACTTCTCGTCGATCGGATACGGGGAGCATACGTCCTCGATCTTTCCATCGATCTGCAGACCGTTGTTGTCTACAATAAGCACGAGATTATCCAGCTTATGGAAGCCAGCAAACATCGCAGCTTCCCAAACCTGACCTTCCTGAATCTCGCCATCGCCCAGAAGCGAATATACTCGGAACTTTTCGTCTGTCATTTTTCCGCCCAGTGCCATGCCGACAGCGGCAGAAACACCCTGTCCAAGGGAGCCTGTGGACATATCTACGCCCGGAATCTTATCCAGACAGGGATGTCCCTGCAAATAAGAACCGAGATGACGCAGTGTCTCCAGATCCTCTACCGGGAAAAAGCCTCTATGTGCCAGGGCAGAATACAGACCGGGTGCCGTATGTCCCTTGGAAAGAACAAAACGATCCCGGTCTTCCTTCTTCGGATCTGCCGGATCAATATTCATCTCTTCAAAATAAAGGTAGGTAAAGATATCTGCTGCAGAAAGCGATCCTCCCGGATGACCGGATTTTGCGCCATGTACAGCAGTCAAAACGCCCTTGCGGACTTCATTCGCCACTTTGGCAAGTTCCAAATTATCCATAATTCCTCTCATTCCGCCGCGAAAACGGCCCAAAAATTAACCACTTACTTTACTTTGTATCACATTTTACTATAGACAGTCAACCCATTTACAGGGGGTTTTCTCATATCTTTTCTCAAAACCACATATAAATATGAAAAAATCTGGTGGCGCTTTTTGAAAAATATTTTCCGCAAACGGACTCCTCTGTTTCTATGCACGCTTTTTCTGTGTATTTTTCTGCCCGCAATTTTGCTGTGTTCCCACTGCTTTGACCGGGCTCTTTTCCATAAAATAACAAGTGCATATGTGCAGTCCAGCCTTGAACACGATGCCCTCAGCCTGCACTTTGTCATGGCGTATCCGAATCTGCAAGGGATTCATCTAAAAGACGCTGCGCTTCCGGTTTATTCTAAGGAAGCTTCCGAGGCTTCTGCCGCCTCCCGGCAGAAATTTTTATCCGTGCTCTCCTTTCTCGATTCGAAAAAATTAAATGAGGAGGAACGTTATACCTACGATCTGCTCTGCGACAGGCTGGCTCTCGACCTCGAAGAATCCGATTTTTCCTATTATGAGGAACCCCTTTCCCCGACCTCCGGCATGCAGAGCGAGCTGCTTTTATTATTTGCAGAATATCCGTTTTATACCGCTGACGACGTGGAAACCTATCTTTCTCTCCTGCAGTCCGTTCCCGATTACGTGCAGGGTCTGCTTTCTTATGAATCCGAAAAAAGTGCAGCCGGGCTTTTTATGGAAAAAGAGGACGCTAAAAAAAGTGCACAGCAGTGCCGCGAAATCCTCACAAAGGAGGCGCTTTCCTCCGGCACGCACTTTTTACAGACGACATTTTCTTCCAGACTTGCATCTCTTTTACAAAAAGGACTTCTGACCGCCAAGCAGCAGTCACAATACGAAGCCCAAAACCAGTCGCTTTTGTCAAAATCCGTCCTGCCCGCCTGGCAGTCCCTCGCAGACGGGCTGGAACAGCTTTCCGACACCGGACGCACGAGGGGAGGACTTTCCCAGAAGCCCGATGGGCGGCAATATTATGCCTGGCTCGTCAAGGAATCCACCGGTTCCTCCCTTTCCATGGATCAGCTCTATTTGCTCCTTCAAAAACAGTTTCAGAAAACCTACAAAGAGATGAAGCAGACGCTGACCACTTATCAGGAGCTGACCGGCGGTACGCCTGACCTTGCCCCGGTTAACGATGGATTTCCACTTTCTGATCCAACCGCCATTCTGGAAGATCTGCAAAACCGGATGCAGCAGGACTTTCCGGCTCTGGCCGATCTAACCGCCCAGACGGTTCAATGCGACATTCAGGATGTGGACGCCGGGCTTGAAGCATATTCCAGTCCCGCCTTTTATATGATCCCGCCTATCGATGCTCTGATGCAGAATACGATCCGCATCAACCGTTCCTCGACCGCGGACGGAATTGAGCTTTACACCACACTCGCTCACGAGGGTTATCCGGGGCATCTCTACCAGACCGTCTATTCCTCCCTTGTCTGCGACACGCAGACGCTGCCAATTCGCAAGCTGTTCTCCTACGGCGGATATGTGGAGGGCTGGGCGTACTATACCGAACGGATTTCCTATGAATATGCCGCACAGGTCCTTGCGGAAGCGGAAGGCAGCTTGGGCAGCTCCTATCCCGCTGCGCTGCTCTGTACGCTTCTGGCACAGCAGCGCGATCTGCAAATCAACCTGTTTTGCTTACTCGACCTTTCTCTGCACTATTACGGCGCGGAAGAGTCAGAGCTTCTGCGCTCTCTCGAATCCTTCGGTCTTTCGGAAGAGCAGTCGGAACGTGTTTACGATTATCTGCGCACTGCCCCTGCGGTCTATTTGAAGTATTACGTTGGTTATCTCGAAATGAATGCCCTCAAAAAAAGAGCCGAACTTCAGTGGAGCGACAACTTTTCCATGCTGCGCTTCCATCGCTTTGTCCTGGAAGCTGGTCCGTCTGATTTCGAAAACCTTACAAAACGGCTGAAACAGACTGCAGCAAAAACGGGCTGACCACGCGCCAGCCCGTTTGGTTCATGCCCATAGATCGCTCACAGAGCATGCATTTTATTGTTTTATTCCACGCTTTTCAACGATTCCGCCATATTGATCCGTTCCAGCTTCAGATACATCACAACATCTACAATGACCATAAATACAAAGGTCAGCAGGATACTCTTTACAAAACTAAAGGGAAGCACCCGCGGCTGAAATGTAACCATATCGACATCGATATTTGCAATAACAAACCGGTGCAGGCAAATTCCGGCTCCCAGCCCGACAATTGTTCCGAGCGCTGTCAGCACGACATTTTCCCGGAACACATAGGATGCTGTCTCCTTTGGTCGGAAACCAAGCACCTTGATCGTTGCAATCTCCCGGATTCGCTCGGTGATGTTGATGTTCGTCAGGTTATAAATTACGATAAATGCCAACGCACCGGCGCAGAGGATGACCAAAAGCACCACTGCATCCAGACTGCCCATCATTTTGTTGATCTGGCTGAGCATATCCGCATTGACCGCAACCGCAGAAACGACGTCGCATGCCAGCAGCTTTTCCGACAGTTCCCGGTTCTCCTGCGCACCCTCCGATGCATGGATATAAATGCTCTTGTAAACCGGATCACTTCCGTTATCGAGTTTCCATGTTTCCGGTGAAATATAAACGTAATTATAAATATAGTTTCGAGACAGAGCAGCCACCTTCACTTTTAGCTTTTCGCCATCCTCAGTCCGCAGTGTAACGGTATCCCCAACGCGGATCCCGCATTTTCGCGCAAGCTTTGCACTGATAACAGCCTCTTCCTCACCAGGCCAAGGAATATCCTCACCCTCTTCTGTCCGCAGCCGGATATACTCCTGCGCTGCCCCGGTATCCTGCGGAATGACGACATTGGCGGTCTTGACACCACTGCGCCCCGTCAGATCCATTGCAATCTCACAGAAGGGCATCCAATCCTCAGAGGATTCGGAAAGCACCTCGGTAAGTTCAGAAAAGTCTTCCGCATCCGCGGCCGGATACCCCTCTTTCAGTGTCGCACTCATATCATACAGCTGCACTTCCTCATACTGCATATCCGCAATGTCCGCAATCGTATCCTTTATACCATAGCCGGTTACAAGAAGGGCTGTGCAGCCGCCGATACCGATTACCATCATAAAAAATCTCTGCTTATACCGGAAAACATTCCGCACGGAAACCTTTGCCAGAAAGCTCATATGGTTCCAGAGCAACGGGATGTGCTCCAGCCATACCCTTCTGCCGCTCTTTGGCGACTTGGGACGGATCAGATTTGCAGCCGTGCTCATCAGCTCGTACCGACAGGTCAGCCACGTTACGCCAACCGAGCATAAAAGTGCCACTGCAAGCGAGGCAGCCGCCAGCCCCGGGTCAAACATCAGCTCATAATCCCCCATATGGTACATGATCTTATATGCATTCCAGATGACGGTCGGGAAAATCGTCGAACCGATCAGAAAACCGATGACAGAACCGATCCATGCCGCACTTCCCGCATAAAACAGATATTTCCCCATAATCCGGGCTTCCGAATAACCGAGTGCCTTGAGTACACCGATCTGTGTCCGCTGCTCCTCTACCATCCGGTTCATTGTCGTCATACACACCAGCGCCGCTACCAGGAAAAAGAAAAACGGCAATACCTTCGCAATTCCGGCAACGATCGTAGAATCATTTTCATAACTGGCGTAACCGATATTGGTATCCCTGCCCAGCACATAGACATCCGGCTCCTGGATCTCGTCGATCTGCTTCTGCGCATCCGCAATCTCTTCCTTTGCATCTGCGGTCTTTTCATCCAGTGTCTGTAAGCCGTCTTCATATTCTTTCTGACCGTCGGCGAGCTCCTTCTCTGCATCCGCCAGCTTCTGTTCCTGCTCGTTTAGCTGTTTTTCCTGCGAGGAAAGCTCCTGCTTTGCAGCCGCAAGCTGCTTTTCTCCGTTTGTTAGCTCTGCCTCGCTGCTTTCCAGCTGATTGCGCTGCGCATCCAGAGCTGCCTGCTGCGCATCGAGCTGGGCCAGCTGCTGCCAAAGCTGTGCAGAGCTGGCGGCGGCACTGCCGGACATGCCGGATTCTGCGCCCGCCTGGCTTCCCGCACTCTGCGCAGCCGCAATCGCTGCATTCAACTGTGCCCGCGCACTGTCGAGCTGCACCTGCCCGGCTTCCAGCTGGCTGCGTCCATCCACAAGCTGCGCGCGTCCGTTGTTAAGTTCCGTCTGCTTCTGCGCAAGCGTCTGTTTTGCCTGCTGCAGCTGCTTTTTTGCGTCCGCGATCTGCTCTTTGCCGTCTGCAAGCTCTTTTTGCCCGTCTGTCAGCTTCTGCTTCGCCTCTTCCAGATCGGTACGCGCATCCGCCGTCTGATCCCGCAGCTCCTTCTGCGCATCGTCCACCTTCTGCTGCGCATCTGCTTTCAGGCTGTCGTAGCGGTTCTGCGCCTCCTGCTCTGCAATCGGCTCTGCCCAGGTCTTGAGGTCTTCGATTTTTTTCTTGTAAACGTCACTGTAAATCCGGTCATTCTGATCGAGCCGGACAAAAATTTCCGTATAATAATTCGTATCAAATCCATCCGGAAGCATGTATACAAAGCCGGAAACCCGCCCCGTTCCAAGTGTGGTCGCGCCACGCTGATAGTTAATATAATAGGAAGCATCTGCTATGCCGACGATTGTATACACGTCATATGCGAACAAATCTGCTGTCTCTTCGGGATTTTCATCCGAAACCTGAATCGTTTTGCCGATATCGTCTTTCGAAAACAGACTGGAATCCATGACGATTTCATCCGCCGCCTCCGGCAGCCGTCCCGCTTTTAATTCGACCTGATTCTGTACTTCCAAAAGTGTCTGCGCCACAAGCACCCGGCTTTTGCCGCTCTCATCCACCGCCAGGAAATCCGAAGAAACCGCGCCCTCCACTGCTTTGACATCCTCTCGGCCTGTAAAAGCGTCCACTGAATCCTTTTCAAAGCCGAGCGTCGATAACAGCCGCAGATCATACAGGTCATGGTTGTTTAAATACCGCCCGCCGTTTCGCACCATTGCAGGTGTCACCACCATCAGCCCGACGAAAAATCCCACACCCAGCGCTACAATCGCCAAAATTGCAGCATATCTGCCGAAGCTCTGCCGAATTTCCCGATATGTTGTTTTCCACATCGCCGATTTTCTTCTTTTCACGTCTCCTCACCTTCTGCCGCGCCGCGGCACAAGCCTATATTTCCAACAAACAAAATGCTTAACGAGCATCCATTCTATCCTTTACCACTCGATCTGCTCTACCGGAACAATATGTTCGTTTTTACGCATATCTGTGACTGTTCCATTCTTCACGGTGATAATCCGATCCGCCATCGCCGTAATCGCCTGGTTGTGTGTAATAACAACGACAGTAACGCCCTTTTTGCGGCAGGTATCCTGCAGCAGCTTCAGCACTGCCTTACCTGTATTGTAATCCAGCGCGCCGGTTGGCTCATCACACAGCAAAAGCTTTGGATTTTTGGCAAGGGCACGGGCGATCGCCACACGCTGCTGTTCCCCGCCGGAAAGCTGCGCAGGGAAGTTCGATGCTCGGTCTGCAAGCCCCACGTCTGCAAGCACCTGCCCTGCATCCAGCGGATCGCTGCAGATCTGGGATGCCAGCTCCACATTTTCCAGCGCTGTCAGGTTTCCGACCAGATTATAAAACTGGAACACAAAGCCAATATCATATCTGCGGTAGTCTGTCAGCTGCTTCTTTCCGTAAGAGGAAATTTCTTTTCCATCCAGCAGGACCTTTCCCTCCGTCAGCGTATCCATTCCGCCAAGGATATTCAGGATCGTTGTCTTGCCAGCGCCGCTGGCTCCGACGATCACGCAGAATTCGCCTTTTTCGATTTCGAAATTGACGCCCTGCAGTGCCGGGATCTCCACCTCGCCCATGTGATAAATTTTTTTCACGTCATGAAATTCCACAAAACTCATACTTTCCACTCATTTCTGCGCACGCTTTTTGCGCATGCCGAGTTTGTGTCAAGTGCGCGCAGACACAAATCCCGCGATTGAAAAATTTTATTTTTCGTAACTGTTCAGTACCTCCACAGTTACCATTTTTCAATCTTATTCCTCTTCTTCCATCATGCTTTCCAGATATCCCCTGTCCCACAGGAGAATCTTCAGCTTCTTTGCCGCCTTGACCGCAGGCTCCGTAAAATACTGGTTCGTCATCACAGCGCCCACCATCCGGTCGTAATAATCCCGCCCCGCATAGGCTTCCTGAACTGCCTTGACACCAACAGGCCCATCGTAGCGCTTACACTGTACCGCATAGGTCACGCCCTCCTTTTCCGCCAGGACATCAACACCGTAATCACCGCTCCCGCGGGTCACTTCTACACTTTTAAAACCATGGTCTTCCAGAAGGTCCGCACAAAAATATTCGAAATCGTGTCCCTCCATTGCATCCAGCTCACGTCCCTTTAAATGCTCCCGTATCCGGCGTGCGCAGAAAAAAATCAGCCATATGACAAAAACAACCGCCGCCACAATGCCTGCTGCACCGGCAAGCAGCTTCCAATCCAACATGCTCTTTCATTTCCTCCGGTTTCTGACTGCAGCCCTCCTGCTAAAACGAACTACAGTTCTTCTCTTTAAGGGTACAATATTCTCCACTTCTTTACAATCCTGCCGCCGAAAATTTCATTTAGTTTTTATAATTTCTCGCTCCGTTCGTTGCGTAAAATACCGTTTTATGCTATGCTTTTCTACAGATTGTCCGATACCGTTCAATCGTATTTTTTAAGATTCCAGGAGAGCTACAAATGAACAATAGAGAACGTTTTTCCTCCAGGCTTGGATTTATCCTGATTTCTGCCGGCTGTGCGGTAGGATTGGGTAATGTCTGGCGTTTTCCTTATATTACGGGACAATACGGCGGCGCCGCGTTTGTCCTTGTTTACCTTATTTTCCTTGTCCTGCTCGGTCTTCCGATCATGGTCATGGAATTTGCGGTGGGCCGCGCCAGCCAGAAATCCGCGGCGCGCTCTTTCCATGTGCTTGAGCCTGCCGGTACAAAATGGCATCTGCAGGGCTATGCCTGTATGGCAGGCAACTATCTTCTGATGATGTTTTACACCACGGTCGGCGGCTGGATGGCAGCCTATATCTTCAAGACGCTGACCGGCGAATTCAAAGGTCTGGATTCTGACGGCGTTGCAGCAGTTTTTAATGACATGCTCGCCCGCCCCGGTTACATGACATTCTGGATGGTTCTTGTGGTTCTGCTGAGCTTTTTTATCTGCAGTCTCGGTCTGCAAAAAGGTGTGGAGCGTATTACCAAGGCAATGATGAGCTGTCTTTTCCTCATCCTGCTCATTCTGTGTATCCGCAGTGTGACACTGCCCGGCGCTTCCGAGGGACTGCGCTTTTATCTGATTCCCGATTTTACCAGATTTACAGAAAACGGCGTCGGCAACACGATTTTCGCCGCAATGGGACAGGCGTTCTTTACCCTGAGCCTCGGCATCGGTGCGATGGCGATTTTCGGCAGCTACATCGGTAAAGACCACACCCTGACAGGGGAAACAATCAATATCTGCCTTCTGGACACACTGGTTGCTTTTCTCGCAGGACTGATTATTTTCCCGTCCTGCTTTGCATTCGGCGTCGATCCCGGACAGGGACCCGGTCTGGTGTTCATCACTCTGCCCAACATCTTCAACCAGATGGTCGGCGGACGGATTTTCGGTGTTTTGTTCTTCGTCTTCATGACGTTTGCCGCCCAGTCCACGATTATTGCCGTATTTGAAAATATCATCAGCTTTTCCATGGATCTGTTCGGCACATCCCGTAAAAAAACCGTCCTGATCAATGGAATTGCGATTATCCTCCTGTCCCTGCCCTGCGTATTCGGCTTCAACATCTGGTCCGGTTTCCAGCCGATGGGCGCTGGCTCCACGATTCAGGATCTCGAGGACTTCATTGTTTCCAACAACCTCCTGCCCCTGGGCAGCATGGTCTATCTGCTGTTCTGTACCAGCAGATACGGCTGGGGCTGGAAAAACTTCCTGGCAGAAGCCGACACCGGCAAGGGCGTAAAATTCCCCGCCTGGGCGCGCGTTTACGTTTCCTATATTCTGCCGCTGATCGTCCTGTTCATTTTTATTATGGGCTATTATCAGAAATTTAAATAAGGAGTAAAAAACTATGCAGCTTTTGGAAGAAAGAATTCGCAAAGACGGAATCATTAAAGAAGGAAATGTCCTCAAAGTAGACCGCTTCCTGAATCATCAGATGGATATCCACCTGTTTGAAGAAATCGGCAAAGAGTTTTACCGCCGTTTCTCGGATGCCGGCGTCAACAAGATCCTGACCATCGAAGCCTCCGGTATCGGCATCGCCTGCATCACGGCGCAGTATTTTGATGTTCCTGTCGTTTTTGCGAAGAAAAATCAGACCAAAAATATTGCCGGAGACGTTTTCACCACACAGGTGGAATCCTACACCCACGGCAGAATCTATGACATCATCGTATCAAAAGAATTCCTTTCTCCCAACGACAGAGTCCTGCTGATCGATGATTTCTTAGCAAACGGAAGAGCTCTCGAGGGTCTTGCTGCCCTGGTAGAATCCTCCGGTGCAACCCTGGTCGGTGCGGGCATCGTAATTGAAAAAGGATTCCAGCCCGGCGGCGATGAGCTGCGCAAAAAAGGCATCCATCTGGAATCTCTCGCTATCGTTGAAAGCATGGACGAAAAGACTGGCACAATCACGTTCCGCGAGCAGTAATGCGGTACTTTTTTCCCAAAGTCCCATATCATAAATAGTAAAAAGGACTCTGAGGAAATTTTATGACAAAGGAATCTTTAAACAGCAGCCGGACGCCGTCTGACGGACATCTGGCTGACACCAATCCAAACTCAGCACAGACTCTCGCTGCTTCCTGCAGCCAGCCTGTGCTGACTCTTTCTCAAGGCGCTCCCGTTTCGGACACCGCCAGCTCCCAGACCCTCGGGCAAAACGGTCCCGTCCTCTTACAGGACGTGGATTTTATTGAAAAACTTGCACATTTCGACCGGGAACGCATCCCGGAGCGCGTTGTGCACGCCAAAGGAAGCGGCGCATTCGGCACATTCCGCCCTTACCGTTCCATGCGGGATTATACGAGCGCTGCGTTTTTACAGGATCCGTCCGTATCCACCCGTTTTCTGATCCGTTTCTCCACCGTCATCGGCTCCAAGGGCTCTCCTGACACTGACCGCGACCCGCGCGGCTTTGCTGTTAAATTTTACACCTCTCAGGGTAATTATGACGTCGTCGGCTTAAGCCTTCCAGTCTTTTTTATCCGCGATGCCATGCAGTTTCCCGATTTCATCCATTCCCAGAAGCCTGATCCCTGCACAAATATCAAAAACTACGCGCATGTCTGGGACTTTTTCTCCCTCACACCGGAAAGCCTTCATCAACTGATGTGGCTCTACAGTGACCGCGGCATCGTTAAGGATTTTGCCAAAATGGACGGTTTTGGTGTCAATACCTTTGTCTGGGTCAATGGAAAAGGGGAACGTTTTTACGTCAAATATCGTTTTACCGCGCAGGAACCCTTCGACATCATCGACCGAAAAGAAGGAAAACGCCTTGCCGGTCAGGATCCGGACATCGCTGTGCGCACGCTGCACAGGCGGCTCGCTTTGGGCAACCCGATCCGATATGAATTTCAGGTACAGATCATGAAGCCCGAAATGGCTGACCAACTGTCCTTCGATCCACTCGACGATACCAAAATCTGGCCGGAGGATCAGTTCCCGTTCCAGAAGGTCGGCATGATGGTTTTAAACGAAAATCCCAAAAACTTCTTTACCGACATCGAGCAGGCAGCGTTCTGTCCCGCAAACATCGTTCCCGGCATCGAATTTTCCGCCGATAAAATGCTGCAGGGACGCACATTTTCCTACACCGACACACAGCGTTACCGCATCGGCGCAAACTTCGCCCAGCTTCCGGTCAACCGCCCGGTTTCTCCTGTCGCCAACGACCAGCAGGACGGCTATATGGCATACAAAAATCCGCCCGGATGCGTCAACTACAAGCCAAACTCCTTAGACCGCAACAATCCGCAGGAAGCCCCCATGCCCTGCTATCCGGGCATGCGCTATCCCGGTGGGACTGTGCAGCGCTCCGTCCTTGAGAAAACCGACGACTATTCCCAGGCGCGCACCCGTTACCGCTCTTTGCCGGATGCGGAAAAAGCCCGCCTCGCGGACGCCATCGGCTGGGAGCTCGCCCAGGCGCCGATGGAAATTCGCAAACGACAGCTCGATCTGTTCGCCAAAGTAAGCGCCGACCTCGCCAACCGCGTCAGCCGTGAAATCTATCTGTTCGAGACGGGAAGGAAAGGATAAAATGTAAAAAAGAATGTGCCTTGGCACATTCTCGCGCCGAGACGCGGTTGCTTCGGCAACCATCTAACCCTGCGCCGAGTGCGCATCCCCGTAGCGCGTTTTTATTTCATAGGACGCATTTTCCTATGAAACAATAGAATGCACGCTCTGCGAGCATTCTATTGTCATGAATAAAAAAACAGCCACAGGCGCTTCTGAATTTGCGGCGCGCCTGCGGCTGTTCTTGTTTTCTTTGAAATATTTACCTGTACTGCCTGTTGTTCGAAAAAATCCGCAGACATCAAGATCTGGGGCCTTTGCCCCTAACATCATATTGTTTCAAATAATGTTCCTATTTTTCCGGCAGCTTTTCCCACACCGGCAGTCTGTGCAGCGCGCGCACGATGTTGCACTGCTCCAGCACAGTTTTCGCGTCCTCGCACATCGTCGCATACCACATCGGATTGCGCAGTTTTTTTGTCTCCGGATCAAAAAGTGCTTCCGGCTGTGGTGCATACTGGAAATGCAGATGGCTTAACAGCCCGCCGTTTTGATATGAACCGCGCTGCGGCATCGGCTCCATCGCCAAAAGACACCGAAACGCCCAGTCCGGTGCAGCATCCTCTGCAACAAACAGGAAGTTTTCCCTGCCTTCCAGACCTTTTTCCAGAACACTGTTCAAATGATATATGCTGCTGCCAAGGCTCGTGCCGTCCTCCGCAAGCCATTCGATGCAAAGCGCGGCGTCCGCCGCCGTAATGTTCCAACCACCCAGCACATGCGGATTCTCCGGCGTTACAGTCACGCAAACCTTCTGCCAGAACTTCTTCGCTCCGCCCTGAAACATTGGCATTTTTCCTGCTGCCGCCTCGGCGTCCTGCCATGCCTTTTCCAGATACGGATCATCGCTGTTGATATAACTTTCAAAATTTTTCCACTTCCCCAACCAGTCACATGTTTGATATTTCATATATTCAGTCCTTTCACACCTCGTCCATCTGCACAATCCTGTCGCACCAGTCCGCCGCAAGCTCCTCATCGTGCGTGATGACAAGAATCGTTTTGCCCTGTGTTTTCAGTTCCTGCAAAAGCAGTCCAACCTGCCGCATATTTTCCCGATCCAGCCCGCTTGTCGGCTCATCCAGCAGGATCAGCGGTTTGTCCGACAGCATCGCTGCCGCGACGACCACGCGCTGTTTCTGACCGCCGGAAAGGCTCATCGGATGCCGGTCTGCAAATTTGTCCAGTCCGAGCGCTTCCATAACCGCACTGCTCTTTTCGGGATGTGCCGCGCCCAGCTGAATTTCTTCTAATACACTGTCACCAAACAGCTGATAATTAACATCCTGCATCACAAGAAAACTCTTATGCAGCCGCGTTTTTGCATTCGCTTTTTTCCCGTTCCACAACATCTGACCGCTGATCGGCTCCAGTAGACCGCACAGTGTTTTTGCCAGCGTGCTTTTTCCGGCTCCGTTGTGACCCATCAGCCCGACAATTTCTCCCGATGCAAAGGACATGTCCGGCAGCGTCCGCACCGGATTTTTTTTCTGATAACCGATCGTCAGATTTCTCAGCTCCAGAACCGGGTCTGTATCACACCTCAGCCGTTTTTTTGTCTGTAGTTTTTCCCGATAAGGGGTCAGATTTCGGGCACGCAGCCCATATGCAGCCAAGCTCTTCTCCGAAAGCGCTGTAAACTGCTCTGCGTCCCAGTCTGCGCGCAGGCTTCCTTTTTCAAAAAAAAGATATCGATCCGTAAGGTCGGACATCCACGCCAGTCGATGCTCCGCCAACACAACCGTAACGCCAGCCCGCTTCATGACCACAATCATGCCATGAAGCTGATCGATCGCTTTGCTGTCCAGATTGCTGGTCGGTTCATCCAACACCAGAAGTTTTGGCTTCAGCATACATGCCGCCGCAAATGCCACGCGCTGCTTTTCGCCGCCGGACAATGCAAATACGCTGCGATTCATCAGCTTTTCCAGATGAAACTGCGCAACAACCTCCTGCACCCGTTCCCGAATTTTTGCAGGCTCCATCCCGCTATTTTCACACGGAAACGCCAGCTCTGCCGTTGTATCCACATTAAAATACTGCGTCTTCGGGTTCTGGAACATGCTGCCAACAAAGGGCACATAACCTTCGATCGCCGCTTTTCCGGCAAGCAGCTCCCCTACGCTGCAGCTGCCTGCAAGTTCCCCCGGATAAAACGCCGGAGAAAGTCCGTTTAACAATCTGGAAAAGGTCGTTTTTCCGCATCCGCTTTTTCCACACAGCAACACACATTCGCCAGGCTTTATCTGTACAGAAAGATCCTGCAGCGCTGCTTCGCAGCTCCCCTGATACGAAAAGCGGACGTTTTCTGCTTCAATTTTCAACCCGGGCGCGCCGTTTTGAGTTTCCCCGTTTCCGAAAGGCATATTGTTTTTCTGACTCAAAATAATATTCCTCCCTTCCACAAAAGCGGCAGCGTACAGAGCGCAGGATACACGAAATCCCACACCGTCAGCTTTAATTCCACCATACAGGTATGCGTTCCCGGCAGTCCGATTCCTTTCGTCAGCGCCGCCACAGAAAGATCCTGCGCCACGTTATTTCCATTCATCAAAAGCGGCATCAGGATATATTCCAGAGACTCTGCCGGATGCCGCAGCAGCGCAGCTTTCCCCTCCGCAATGCCACGAAGCGCCATCGCCGCCCGAATCTGCCTGTAATCCTCTTTTACCGTCGGGAAAAAACGCACAACAACCGCACACGGAATAATCACGCTTTCTGGAACGTGCATCCGCCGCAGCGCACAGGTCAGCTCCCCAACTGTCGTGGTTGTAAACGCATACGCCCCTGTAATGATGCAGGGCAGCATCATCCGCACCCCGACAGAAATCAGGGACAGAAAATTCATCAAAATCCCCTCTCCCGCATGCGGTACTGCCCACAGATCAATCGCTAACAGTCCGAAATACAATACTGCCAGGCGGATTCCGCTTCGAATGCGTCCGGGCAGAAAAAACAGCAGCAAAAATAAACTCACCGCAACCGCCTCCGCTCCCGTCCCGACGTGGAAAAAGAGCATCAGGTTGGCAAGCAGCAGAAGATACAGCTTTGCGCGTGGATCCATTCGGAACTTCATGCAACAATACCCGCTTTTTCAAAATGTTTTTTCATCATCTTCTGTCCAAACCAGCCGCCGATCAGAGCGCAGGCAAAAATCGCGATTATGCAGATCACAAAACTGCCGCTGTTGATCGGTCCAAACACCGTGTTGATGTATGTCGCATCCTTTCCGCGCCCTTCCAGACTGGAAATATATGCGTCCTTCATAAACCACAAAGGCAGAATCGGTCCGGTCAGACCGTAGGAAAATACAATATAGCTCATCAGCATCCACTTTTTGCTACGATATTTTCCAATGGACGCCACCCAGTCCGCCAGCACGCCGCAGACGATGTTCGCCATAAAAGACAGGACAAAGTGACCGGACACGAAGAAAAACAGTCCCATCACAAGTCCCATGATGCTGATACCGCCAAATTTCTGGAGCTTTAATGTAAGCAGCATATACACACTTCCCGAAATCAACGCCGCAGCCGCAGGCAGGATGATATTTCCAATGCCCGGCAGCATCGCGCACGCAAATGTTGCAATCGTTACAAGGACAAAATAAATTGCAGTAAATACACCGACAGAAATCAGGTCAGGAATCGTCAGTTTTTTGGATGATTGGTTCATCAGTTTTCTCCTTCATACTTTTATTAGTATTATCTAACTCCAGTCAGGATATCATGACTCGGTTTTGGATGTCAAATCCAAATTCTTGCACAAGCAGCTTCTTCATATTTTTCTGAGAAAAAATATGCCGCCCTACCATCTGCTTAGATGATAGAACAGCATACGCACTCTTCTAAATATTGGAAGTCTGTTTATTGCTGACTTCCTGTCGTTTTCCCCAAGATTTCTTCTACTTCTTCCTCACTCATCAAGAGATCCTTGGCGATCTTTTCGGGACTGTCTCCAAGCTGATATTTTCTGGTTACCAATTGCGCAATTCCCTCTTTTTGTCCTTCTTCTCTTCCAAATGCGCAACCTTCCAGATAAATCTCTTTCGACCGATAATTCAGCACTTTTCCTCCCATAACTTCCGTAACCTCCTTTTCTACATTGCTATACTTCGACGCCAGTTTTTCCACCACATTATTGGACAATTCACACAGTGCGCCACAGGTGATCGGCTTCATATGACCGCTTTGGCACTCCTTCCTGCAAGGTCTTCCCGGTATCTCCATCTGTTCCTTATTCAGTTTTTGTCTGATAGAAATCTCTGGTCGATCCGACCTTGAAAAAAAGATTTTAGATTCTACGGCAGGGGCGGCTCTCCCTCTGCAAAAGCCGCCTGCCATAATAGAATATATTTGATGCCAGGGTCAAAAGGTCTAAGCCCACATGAGCTTGCTTATAGGTGGGTGAAAGACCTCTTGACCCGCCCCGATAGGAGCATAAAAGTGGGATGATAATCCCACGATATGCGACTATCGGGCAGGATTGTGGGAGTGCGCAGCACGGAACAATCCGCAAGCATCAAGGTCGGGGGCTTTTGCCCCCGACATCATATAGTTAATGTAAACGATATTTCAGGAAAAATCAACAGCAACCGCTAGACAATACACGGTGAACCGCCGATTTATAGAGATACCAGCTATACCCTGTAAAATATAACGTCTTTTTCCTGTTTTCAAAAACAGGCGATAGCGAGTTTTTAAACCAATCTCTTGCTTCTACCTCACTTACTTCCCCGTTTTCTATCTTTGTATTTACATTCGACTGAATCATCATAAAATCAATAAACTGCTCCATAGAAAAATCATAGAATAATTCATATGTGATCTGATTTTTAATGTGAAAATAATCCGGCAGTTCACTTTGTTTCCACGTGTTTTCGTTTCTGGGCGGTTTGGGAAAGCGCTTTAAATATTCCTCATGATACCAGTTTGTATAAGCATCATTTCCCTGCATTTTATCTATAATCCAGAAATCATAAATCAGCAAAATACCCTGATCCTGCAGAGCATGTCCCATATTCTCTAAAAACAAATCCCTGTCAACCCAATTTACCATTCCAGCTGCAGTTACGATATCATATTTTTCTGCTGGCTCTTTTGTTTCCTCCGCTTTTGCCCTGTAAAATGTATATGCTTTATTATCCTTATATTCCTCTTTACACACTTGAATCATTTGTTCTGATATATCAGTTCCTGTAACCCTGTCGCAAATCAGGTGGAGTGCTTTTGTCGATAATCCAGCCCCACATCCTACATCCAATCCATTCCGAAAATTGGAAGTAACTTCACAATCGCTTACAAATCGTTCTATTACTTTTTTATGAAGCCATGGACGGTTCATATATCCTTCTGCGATTCTCTTTTCATCAAATGTAATTTTATCCATTTCCCCTCCAAATTAAATAATTGCCTGTAAAAGATGAATTCCCCTGCTGAGCAAACTATATTGATAATCTTTGTCATATGTTTTTTTTAGGATTATTTGCGGCATCGCTTCTTGAGGTACATATCTTAAACAATAATTCTGCAATTCCTCTATATTTATATCTGTCAGGGGATATAAATATAGCTTATACGGATTTATTACTGTAATAATTTGAAGTAACAATCTCCCTGTATATTCTATCATATCAATATTTTGATATCCTTCTAAAGCAATCTCTCTAAACGTCCTATGTTCATCATAAAAATTAAATCCAACTTCTCCCTGAAATCCAAATGCACCGCTTACTGGCTTTCCATTAACAATATAACTGCTTCCAGGTCCATTTTTACCAATATGAATACATGAAATATCTCCCAATTCCTTCTGAAAACCGGAAACAAGAATATTCATATTATTTGCTACTTCTGTTTCTATATTAAATTTTTGAAAAATTTCAGTTTTTAAATTACATCCGTTTAGCGCTTCTATTCCATCCGCCATACCTATTATTCCGTCATGTATAAACCCGGGTATTCCAACTACAATAGATTTAATTTTATTGTTCAATATCTTTGTTTCGATAACTTTAAGTATTTTTTCAGCAGATATTGATTTTTCTTCAATTTTGTCATAACTGATATTCTGTTTATATAGATCAACTATAAAAACTTCTATATATTCTCTTTCTACCTTTAAGCAAAGACTATACGCATATTCCTGATTCAGAATATATTCATTCGCTTTTCTCCCCCCAGTTTCACCGCGTTTATCTGATAACATATGTATAATATCCTGCTCATTCAATTCATCTACCAGCTTACTTACTGTTGGAAAACTCAGTTCTGTTTTTTTTGTAATATCTTGTTTCGTATTTCTACTAAAATCCCAAAAAGATTCAAGAATGATTTTTCTGTTGATATCTTTTACCATGCTCGAAAACGCCATATCCATCTCCTTTTTCAATCTATTATTAAAACTATTTTAATAATAGATTGAAAACTTTCTTATGTCAAGAATTAAAAAGAACGTCTTCCAGCTACAAAAAAGCGCCCCGGAGATTTCTCTCCGAAGGCGCTTTTCTCTCGCACCGACGCTTTTGCGCCGGTAATATCTTTTCCTGGAAGAAACGCGACTTGCGTTTTCTCCTTATGCCAGAGATCCCATCGGGTCCCAGGGCTTTAATACGATCGGCTCCTGCTCGTAAGCTTCCAGAACCTCTTTCGGCAGGTACTTGCGGTTTACAACGATCTGATAGGTATACTCGTCGAACCATCTGTCTGTCATGGTGTAGTAGCCATCTCTTCCGGCATCAGGTCCCCAGCTGTTCTCCACTCTCCAGCGATTAGGCTGTCCGTTTTCGTCGATGTTCACGCCCTGGAATACCATTGCGTGGGTCATCAGGCTCTGTCCGTAATCCAGACGCTGTGCCTTGGTCATAGGGAAGTCGGTCTGGAACAGATCTTCCAGTGCAAAGATCTTGGTATCCATAACGCCGCTCTCTCTGGTGGAGCGCTTGCCGACGTCACAGCCGAACCATACCGGCTCGCCATCCTTCATCTGTGCAATTGCAGCCTTTTTCAGCTCTTCGATCGGCAGATTGACATATCTTACCTGACGGCCTTCTGCAACGTTGCCCAGGTACTGTACAGTGTAGCTTCTGTAGTACGGCTTGTCCGCAGTCGGCGCATTGATCAGGCTGATGTAATCATTTAAGTTCAGACCGATATATTTTGCATAGAATTCCTTCGGAGTCAGACCGCATTCCCGATGGAACTGCTTGTCTTTGTCACGGTATTCGAAATCAAAGGTCTTGGGCGGATTGCCGAGACAGATGCAAAGCATGTTGTAAACAACCCGCATCATTTCCTCCTTCTTTGCAAGCAGCTCTTCTTTGGTGCTGCCGGCACGGTATGCTTCCCGCAGAGTGCATGCGAACTCCCGCAGCTTTTCTGTCATGTAAGATACCATTTCGTTTGTGTTGGAGGAAATTTCGCTTTCCGGCATCGCTTCCTTCGGAACCAGTCCGTATTTGTCTACGATTGCACAGAGCATATCCCACTGTCCGCCGTCATTTAACGGTGCGGAAAGCAAATGTGCGATCAACCGGCTGTCTGTATCCTCTTCCAGAGTATCCAGGATTGTATTCAGGAAATAGTTGGATTTCTCCAGCTTGTCATAAAACAGGGTATAGTTCTGGGACAACTCAAAAGTTTCCAGATTGCAGTGCTTCATTACCTGAAAACGCATGCAGTTTAAGGCTGCGAACATCCAACAGCGGCCGCTCTTTTTCTGGTTGGTAATCTTGCCCTGCTCCAGGCTGATAGAAAATGTATTCGCAATCTCTCTTTCTACGCCGCTGTCTGTTGCAGCTGCATTTACGCCCTTGCCCACAACTGCATTCTGAGCAACGCGGTTTGCACGATCCTGCACAAATTCTTTTCCGTACTTTTCCAGAAGTTCCATTGTCACTTCTCTGTTCATCTTACGGTTCTCCTTTCGTTATGCCTTACTTTGTTCCTTTATGCTTCTGCCCTAAAAACATATTTATCCAAACGATGAAATGCCTCCTGCACTCTCGAAAATGGCAGCGCCAGATTCATCCGGATGCTGTCCGGGTAGAAAAATGCTCTGCCGTCCTGCCAGATAACACCGACTTTAACACCTGCCTGCAGCAGCTCATCCATTGTCTTATGATGTGCTTCACACCATTTATGACAATCCAGATACAGCATATAAGTGCCCTCCGGCTTTGCAAGCTCTACACCATCCCAGTTTTTCGTGATAAAATCATATGCCCATTCCATATTTTCTGTCAGTACAGCTTTCAGCTCATCCGCCCATTCCTGACCATCCTTACTGTAGGCACCGATCAGTCCGTGCATGGAAAAAATGTTCATATTGTTATAATGAGACAGCGAGGTCTGCTTGTTCATCCGATCTCGAAGATACGGGTTGTATACAATATGATAGGAACCGATCAGTCCGGCAAGATTAAAGGTTTTCGTCGGCGCATACATTGCAATCGTTCTGGTTTTTGCATCCTCGGAAACCGTCTGTGTCGGAATATGCTGACGATTGCCCAGTGTCAGATCTGACCAGATTTCATCCGAAATAACGATACAGTCGTTTTTACGATAAACCTCCATCGCAGCTTCAATTTCTTCCCGTTCCCAGACACGTCCGCTCGGATTGTGGGGAGAACAGAAAATTGCCAGATGAATATGGTTTTCTTTGATCTTTTTATCCATATCCTCATAATCCATCCGCCAGATGCCCTCTGCATCCCGTTTCAGCTCGGTATGTACTGCCCGGCGTCCATTATTGTTCAGGACGCTGGTAAATCCGGTATACGTCGGAGAATGAACCAAAATTGCCTCGCCCGGTGCAGAAAATGCCTGCAGCGCGGCAACAACACCGCCCAGCACGCCATTTTCATAACCGATCGCTTCTTTTGTCAGCCCTTCAACGCCGTTGCGGACCTTCTGCCAATTGATGATGCTGTTGTAATAGTCCTCGGACGGATCAAAATATCCGAACACCTGATGCTCCAGACGCTTCGTGATCGCTTCGCAAACTGACGGCGCTGTCTGGAAATTCATGTCCGCCACCCACATCGGAATCCGGTCAAACCCCTCTGCAATCTCTGCATTCGGCACCGGAATGTTTTCCCATGCGATGGAATCCTTTCCCGTTCTGTCGATCACTGATGTAAAATCGTACTTCATGTTTCTTTTTCTCTCCTGAATGAATTGTAAAATTCTGTCCGGCCTCTGCCTGTCTCAGGCTGCGTCGACTTTTTGCATCCCTTGAATTCCATAATCGGCTTCTCCTTTTTATCTGCAAAAAATCGCACTTCCCCTGTTTGCCTTTCCCAGTGGTTTAAGCATATTCCTTTTGCAGTGCCATGTCAAGCGAGCGCAAAACATACGCAAAAGCTCTACTGTACTCCACGTCTGTGCTGACGTTTTCCATGCCACACATTTTTCTGCCACGCTAAAACGGGCTGCCTGTCTTTCGACAAAACAGCCCGTTTTCCCTGTTCATAATCTCTATCGTAAATTAAGCGTCGATTTCTTTATCTCTGATGTAATCCATAACATCGCCGACGGTTTCCAGCTTCTCAAGGTCTTCGGAAGGGATCTCAACATTGTAAGCTTCTTCAAATGCCATAACCAGTTCAAACAGATCTAGGGAATCTGCATCCAGGTCGTCTTTAAAAGAGGTTTCCTCTGTAATTTCAACATTGTCCAGATTCAGCTGCTCGCGGATAATGCCTGCGATTCTCTCTAACATAATACTATCTCCTTTAATTCCAAATCATATTTCAGTGAATTGACATTCAAAGTATATTATCCATCCTATCAGTTGTCAACTGTTTTCCGGTATTTTTTAAAGCAGGCTCTGATAGATGTCGCGCTTGCTCACGCCCCTGTCTTTTGCCGCTTTTTTCATGGCTTCCTTCCGGTCAAAGCCCTGGCTTTCATACAGTGCAACATGTTCCTCCACCGGCATTTCCAGCCAGTTTTTCTGTGCTTCCTGCTTCTTTTCCTCGTAGCTTTTTCCCTCGATCACAAGGACATATTCTCCCCGCGGATCGTTCGTTTCGAAATAGTCCGTCGCGGCAAAAATCGTCGTCGGCATCACCGTTTCAAACCGCTTTGTCAGTTCACGGCATAACGTAATTTTCCGGTCGCCCAGCACCGCCGCAAGCTCCTGCAGCGTTTTTTTCAGATGATGGGGCGCTTCATAAAAAATCATCGTCCGGCTCTCCTCCCGGCAATCCTCCAGGATTTCGGTGCGCTCTTTTTTATCCGGCGGCAAAAAACCTTCAAAACAAAACCGTCTGGTCGAAAGCCCCGACATCGTGAGCGCCGTGATGCATGCAGCCGCACCCGGCAGGCTCGTCACCCGGATTCCTGCTTCCAGACACATCCGCACGAGCACCTCGCCCGGATCGGAGATCGCCGGCGTCCCCGCATCCGTAATCAGCGCAATATTCTGTCCCTCCTGTAGCTTTGCAATCAGCGTATATGCTTTTTCCACTTTATTATATTCGTGATAACTTGTCATAGGAGTATGAATTTCAAAATGCGTCATCAGCTTCAGGCTGTTTCGCGTATCTTCCGCCGCAATCAGATCCACGCTGCGCAGCGTTTCCACCACGCGGGGCGTCATATCGCCCAGATTGCCGATCGGTGTCGCACACAAATATAAAATTCCCGTCATTGTTCCTCTTCCTCCTGTGTCAGCAGTCCGCCCTCCGTGTAGCGGTTGGCTGCATTCCAGAGAATCCACTCCTCATATCCGGCATCGTAGACCGCCTGAATCTGCGCGCGGATTTCCTCCGGGCCATAGGAAATATGCCCCTTTACCCATGTCGCGGTAAAATCCTGCAGCCATGGACGAACCGTCGCCTGCACGCCGGTCGTAGGGTCCAGCTGGGCGATCTCTTCTTTGCTGAGAGCAGGGGTTTTCGCAGCCGCGTCTTTTGCGGCTTGCGCATCTTTTGCGGTCTGCGCGTCTTTTGCGGCTTGCGCATCCTCTGCGGCTTGCGCGTCCGCTGTAGCTTGCGCACCATCTGCAGCTTGCGCGTTCTCTGCATTCTGCACAGCGTCGTTACCGCTAACTGCGGTTGTGCCGGACGTACTCTGGCTGTCTGCTGCCGCGTCCGCCGCATTGTTGCCGCTGACCGCTTCCCCGCCTACAATCGCTGCGTCCACCGCATCATTCCCACTCACATCCGCCGAAACCGGCTTCTTCCCGGTCTTCGGATCAAGCCCGGCCAGCACCATTTTGGATGCCTGCATCGCTGCGAGCACCGTGTCGTATGGCTGTGCATCCGGAACCGGAATCTGATAATTATACGGTCCATAGTGCGACGGATAAATCATCGGGCTGATCGCATCCAGTGACCTAGACATTTCCACATAGTTCTGTCCTACGATCTGCTGATCCTCTTCACTGTCGATCACAACACCATAAACATCTGCAGAAATCCGTCCGCCTGCCGCGTGGATTCTCTCCGAGGCATACAGCGTAAATCCGCTGATCGCCTCGGTTTTCGTTCTTCCCTTCGTACTGTCGCCAAAATCTACCTGCTTCATCCGGCTGTCTGTCGAAAAACGCACATAATCATACTGTACTTCATCAAATCCGGCTTTTATCGCCGCTTCCCCGACAGATGCCAGATATTCCCAGACTTCTTTGCGGTAAGGATTGACCCATGCCAGCCCGCTTTTATCCCGGAAAATGCTTCCATCACTGTTATGTAAGCTCCACTCCGGCATTTTTTCCGCCAGAATCGGATCTTTAAACGCAACCACACGCGCAATCAAATAAATGTTCTTTTCTTTGCAGGTCTGCACGAGCGCCGGAAGGTCTTTGATATAGTGCTTCTCGGAGCCGATCTGCTCTACCAGCGGCACATCCAGCTCACAGGTCAGATACCCGTCGTCATTTTTGACGTCGATGACGAGCGCATTTAACTCTGTACGATCGACCAGCGCAATCAGATTGTCCATTCCCGCCGTGCCCGCCATCGGACCACTGACATAAATGCCCTTTACCTTGACGCGATTCAGCTCTTTAACGGTGGCTGCATCCTCTACACTGCCTGTACTCGCGCCGGGATTTGCAGTTGTGTCGCCGTCCACAGTGGTTTCAGCCTCAGACTCGTTCGACATCCCGAACTCGCCGTCTACGCTGTCTGCGGCTCCAGTGCCGTCCTCTGTTCCTTCCTTTTCCGCAAACGCCGCCATCGTTTCCACATTTTTTCCCTGGCATCCGCTCAGGCAAAGCCCTGCCGCAAGCACTGCTGCCAGAACACCGCAGCGCAATCGACAGCACTTGCGCCTGGTACAAAACTGTCCGTCCGCTGCACCCTCCGGGCGGTCTCCCTTAATACCCATAAATTCCATAGATCTCCTCTGTATACACACCTGGCTCTTTATAGATCACCAACGGCTTTTCCACCGTCATCCGCGGTTTCCCGCCGCGCACCGCCTGCAGCAGCACCATGTTCGGCTCGCGGTCGGCATACGGATACACCAGCTGCATCCTTTTAGGCTCGAGCTTATATTTCGACAGGGTGACGATCAGCTCTGCCAGCCGAAACGGGCGATGCACCAGATAAAAGCTTCCGCCCGGTGCAAGCAACCGCGCCGTCTGCGCTGCGATATCCTCAAAGGTACATAAAACCTCATGTCTCGCAATCGCCTTCGGCGCTTCGGGATTGGTCAGACCATGCTGCCCGATCATATATGGCGGATTGGACGTTACAACGTCAAAAGAAGCAGCCGCAAAAAGCTTATCTGCTTCTTTGATATCTCCCTGTATGACAGAAATCCGATCCTCCAGATGGTTCATGGCAACGCTGCGCCTCGCCATATCCGCACTGTCTGCCTGAATCTCCAGACCGCACAGGGACTCCGCCTGCGTCTTTGCGGACAGCAGCAGCGGAATAATCCCCGTCCCGGTTCCCAGATCCAGCACACGCATACCCTGCCGGATGCCTGCAGAAGCGAAACCAGAAAGGAGCACCGCGTCCATTCCGAAGCAGAATCTTCCCGGGTCCTGAATGATTTTCAGCCCGTTCCTCTGCAGATCGTCAATCCGTTCGCCTGATTTTAACAAATTTGTCCGGTCAGTCATCCAGCTTTGATTTTCCTTCCTTCTTCTCCTGGCGTTCGAGCTTTTCGAGTTCTTTCATCTCTTTCTCGTCGCCCTCACCGTTTTTGCGTCCGCGTCCATGCTGTCTGCGGCGGAATTTCAGCTGCTCTACCTTATATTCGCGCAGTTCCTTTTCGTCGTTGACCTCAACCAGCACCTTGACCAGCTGGCGCAGGACGTTGACAGAGGAAACCTCGCCCTTTAAGCCGTCGTCCGTTGTCACATAATCGCCGGTATTGGGCAGACGGCGGTTCAATTCCTCATAGGTTTCCTCCTCATGCTTCAGACAGCACATCAGTCTTCCGCACACGCCGGAAATTTTGCCCGGATTCAGGGAAAGGTTCTGCTCCTTCGCCATCTTGATGGAAACCGGAATAAACTCGGACAGATGGCTGTGACAGCAAAGCACTCTGCCGCAGATGCCGATTCCGCCCAAAATCTTCGTCTCGTCGCGCACGCCGATCTGGCGCAGCTCGATTCTCGTTTTAAAAACGCCTGCAAGGTCTTTTACCAGCTCGCGGAAATCCACACGTCCGTCCGCCGTAAAATAGAACAGAACCTTATTGTTGTCAAAGGTATATTCCGCATCGATCAGCTTCATTTCCAGACCGTGCTTGCGGATTTTTTCCTGACAGATCTTAAACGCTTCTTTTTCTTTTGCCTTATTTCCGGCTTCCTGCTCGTCGTCGCGCTCTGTCGCCACGCGCAGCACCGGCTTTAAGGGCTGTACAACCTTGTCGTCCTCAACTTCCCTGGGGGAACCGACTACCGTACCGTACTCTACCCCTCTGGCAGTCTCTACAATGACATGGTCGCCTCTTTTTACCTGAAAGTTCAGCGGATCAAAATAGTAGATCTTGCCCGCTGTCCGAAATCTTACGCCAATTACCTTTACCATCTAATCTATCTACCTCCATGTTCAGGTATTCTCCTGAATCGTCAAAAACAAAAGCTCCATCGTCAGTTCGAAGCTGACATTTGCACGCAGTCTCGCCTTTGCCTTTTCAAGGGCGTCCAGAATTTTTTCCAATCCTTCATAGGAGCTTCTGTCAGCCACCCTTTTAATATACTGTATTTCTTCCCGGAAAATCAAGTGATTTGCGTCATTCATCGCCTTGAACATCAGTACATCGCGGTACCAGACGGAAATGATATCCAGATAATCCGTCATGTCGAGCTGATACTCCGTAATCTTGCGGACTGCTGCTGCCAGCTCCGTGATTTCCATCTCGTTAATATATTTGAGCAGCGTCACCGCCTCTTCCCGCACCCGGTCAAAGTCCTCGCTCGATGCAAGCAGCTTTGCCTGTCCGATATTCCCACGCGCAAACGCCGTACACAGCTTCGCCCGGTAATCCGGCACCTGCAGCTGCTCCATCAGGTATTTCTGCACCAGCTCATCACGTACCGGACGCATATTCAATAGCACGCACCGGCTCTGGATCGTCGGAAGCAGCGCTTCGAGACTCGACGTCATCAGAATAATCACGCCGTATTCCGGCGGCTCCTCCAGCGTCTTTAACAGCGCGTTCTGCGCCTGAACCGTCATTTTTTCCGCCTCTTCAATCAAATAAACCTTATAAGGTCCCTGATAGGGCTTGATTCCCATATCGTTATTGACCTGCATACGGATATCCTCTACACCGATGCTGTTCGGTTTTTCATGCGTAATCCGGATAATATCCGGATGGTTTTCCGAAAGTGCCTGCCTGCACGAACGGCAAACCTGACAGGGCTTTTCCCCCTCTCCGGTACACTGCAGTGCCATGGCGAAAATCCGCGCGATAAATTTTTTACCGGAATTGCGTTCTCCGTTGATAATATAGGCATGCGATACTTTCTGAAGCTTCAGCGCAGTTTGCAGATGCTCGCAGATCTGTTCCTGCCCGATAATATCCTGAAATCCCGCCATGTCACTCATCTCCTTCCAATTTCGTAATTTCCCTGAAAATCTCCTGCAGGCAGCGTTCCAGATCGTCGTTTTGGAATCTTTTCACAATTCCCGCGCTGGAAAGCTTTTCTTCGGAAAAATCCGCTTCATCCGCCAGGAACCGTCGGCACAGCTCTGCATACTTCGGCTCCCTCTGCGCCCGTTCCCGTTCAACGGCACGGGACAGTCTCAGTCCGTCCTCGACCTCCACATAAATCGGAATTACCTGTTCCAAACCGTAGTAAGCCTGGACTTTCCGGTAGGATTCCAGCGTCCCAACCAACAGATAGCTATCGTTTGCCAGATCCACCTGCCCGTCGTCTACCGTAAAATAATTCCAGATTCCATGCACTGTCTGATACGAACGCAGCTCGATTACCCTGCCCGCCTCCTGCAGCCGGGACAGCCCTGCTTCGTCTGTAAAAAAATAATCTCTGCCGTTTACTTCCGTACTCCGCATCGGTCTTGTCGTATACGGCACCAGCGTGTGAAACGCAAACGTTTTATCTTCCATCAATCTCCGGTAAATCGTATCTTTTCCGGAGGCGCTTTTTCCCATAATATAATAGATTTTTCCCATAACAGCTTACTTCTTTTACTCTTCCTCGTCATTGGCGAAATACAGCGCCGCACGGACTGCCTTTTTCCAGCCCTTTAAACGTCTGTCGCGGTCTTTGGGCTCCATTACCGGTGCAAAGGTACGCTCCAGTGCCCAGTTGCTTCGGATATCGTCCTTATCTTTCCAGAAGCCGACCGCAAGTCCCGCCAGATAAGCGGCTCCCAGTGCGGTCGTCTCGATACATTCCGGGCGCAGCACATGCTTCTGCAGCATATCCGCCTGAAACTGCATCAAAAAGTTGTTAGCGCTCGCACCGCCGTCCACACGCAGGGCCCTCAGCTCGATTCCAGAATCCTTTTCCATCGCTTCGATGACTTCCTCCGCCTGATAGGCAAGCGACTCCAAAACGGCGCGGATAAAATGCTCCTTCGAAGTTCCTCTCGTCAGCCCGGTCACAATCCCGCGCGCATACGGATTCCAGTAAGGCGCACCTAATCCGGTGAATGCAGGCACAACATATACGCCCTGGGTATCCTCCACTGCCGACGCATATTCCTCCGACTGCGGCGCACTCTTTAACATCCGCATCTCATCCCTCAGCCACTGCAGCGCAGCGCCTGCCACGAAAACGCTTCCTTCCAGCGCATAACGCACTTCGTCTTTGCCGCTCGCTGCGATCGTCGTCAGCAGTCCGTTTTGGGATTCAATCGGCTTTTCGCCCGTATTCATCAAAAGGAAGCAGCCGGTTCCATATGTATTTTTGGCTTCGCCCGCATCAAAACAGCACTGTCCGAACAGCGCCGCCTGCTGGTCACCCGCAGCTCCTGCAATCGGAATTTCCCCGCCGATCACGGATTCCTCCGTCACGCCAAACATTCCGCTCGACGGCAGAACCTCCGGAAGCATGCTTTTCGGAATCTGAAAATAATCCAGAATTTCCGGATCCCACTGCCGTTTGTGGATATCAAACAGCATCGTCCGGGATGCGTTGGTATAATCCGTCGCAAACACCTGTCCCTTGGTCAGGTTCCACATCAGCCAGGTGTCCACAGTGCCGAACAAAAGCTCTCCGTCCTCTGCCATCTGGCGCGCGCCCTCCACGTGCTCCAGAATCCAGCAGATTTTCGTTGCGGAAAAATAAGCGTCCGGAATCAGTCCCGTCCGTTCCCGGATCACTTTATCAAAACCGTCCTTTTTGAGCGCGTTGATCTTATCCGCTGTCCGCCTGCACTGCCATACAATCGCCGGATAAACCGGTTTTCCGGTCTTTTTCGAAAAACAGATCGTCGTCTCACGCTGATTCGTAATGCCAATTGCCGCAATATCGTCCGCCTCCGCGCCGATCTGTCCCATCGCCTCGACCGCTACGGAAAGCTGGGACGACCAGATTTCCATTGGATTGTGCTCTACCCAGCCCGGCTGGGGATAATACTGTGCAAACTCTTTCTGCGCAACAGAGCATACCTTTCCGCTCCTGTCAAACAAAATACAACGGGAACTCGTCGTTCCCTGATCCAGTGCCATGACGTACTTCTTCGCTTTCTGCATACCCGTACCCCCTGTATCGTATTTTTGCATCTGTCTTGTCTGTACCTTTGGACCTGTAAGCTGCAGCAGTCCTGCTTTTACAGAAAGAAAACCCCTCCTCCGAAATTTTTCTTCCTGTAAAAACAGAACTGCCGCGCTGAACCTCTTCAGTGCGGCAGTATGTTATTGTCTATTAAACCTCTACAACACGCAGCATGTTAGTTCTGCCGGGGATACCCAGAGGCATACCTGCAGTCAGGACAACCTTGTCGCCCTTCTTGATCAGACCTGCGTTCTCTGCAGCCTTAACTGCTTCACGGAACAGATCCTCTGCAGTGTTCTCTTCTGCGATCAGCAGAGGAGTTACGCCCCACTGCAGGTTCATCTGACGCCATACCAGACGGCTGGTTGTGCATGCGATGATCGGGCAGTTGGGTTTGAAACGTGCTACCATGCCGGAAGTAAAGCCAGACATGGATACCGGGATGATTGCTGCTGCATTCAGGTCAGTAGCAACGGTGCAGGTTGCGTGGCAGATAGAAGTGGTTGTATCCTGCTCCTGAGGAAGTCTTGCACCAGTCTTCTGCAGACGGCCTACATAGTCGATATCCTTTTCTGCGCGCTCTGCGATACGAACCATGGTCTGAACAGCTTCCAGCGGGTAATCGCCGTTTGCTGTCTCACCGGAAAGCATAATACCGGTTGTGCCATCGTAGATAGCGTTTGCAACGTCGGTTGCCTCTGCACGGGTCGGACGGGGATGCTTCATCATGGAATCCAGCATCTGTGTAGCAGTGATAACGTTCTTACCAGCTGCAGTTGTCAGCTTGATGATTCTCTTCTGGATGATCGGAACCTCTTCCATCGGGATCTCAACACCCATATCGCCACGGGCTACCATGATACCGTCGGAAACTTCGATGATCTCTTCCAGGTTCTGAATACCCTGCAGGCTCTCGATCTTGGAGATGATCTGGATCTTGGAGTTGTGCTCCTTTAAGATCTCACGGATCTGCAGTACGTCTTCTTTGCTTCTTACGAAGGAAGCTGCGATGAAATCAAAGCCCTTTTCGCAAGCGTAAACGATATCTGCGTGATCCTTCTCATCGATGAAGGGCAGGTTTAATTTTACGCCGGGAACGTTAACGCCCTTGTGGTTGGAGATAGGGCCGTCGTTCATAACGGTGCAGACGATTTCTGTGTCGCCCTGTACTTCTTCAACCTTCAGACCGATCAGACCGTCATCCAGCAGGATGGAATCGCCAGGCTTAACATCCTGAGGCAGGTTCTTATAGGTAATGGTTGCGCGCTCTGCGGTACCCATGATCTCTTCGGTGGTCAGAGTGAACTTCTGGCCTGCCTTTAATTCTACTTTGCCTTCTGCAAAGTCGCGCAGACGGATTTCAGGACCTCTTGTATCAAGCAGTACTGCAACAGGAAGGTTCAGCTCACGGCTGATCTTTCTGGTTCTTTCAAGCTTCAGTCCATGCTCTTCATAGTCGCCGTGGGAAAAGTTGAATCTCGCCACGTTCATGCCGGCCAGAATGATCTTACGAAGCATGTCTTCATCCTGAGACGACGGACCAATTGTGCAGATAATTTTGGTTCTTCTCATTGTAAATCTCCTTTTAGCATAATTTGAGTATTGTTATGGCATCATGATCGACTCCCTGAACCGGGAGATTCATTTGCCTGTAACGCGTAATCACATCGACAGCTTCCTGCGTGATCTGTTCCCCGGGCGCCACAATTGGAATTCCGGGCGGATACAGATTGATAAACGCACCAGCTGTCTGTCCTGCCGCTTCTGTAAACGGCACCTGCGCTTTTGGCGCATCCAGCGCATCCGTCAGACTGATCTGCTGTTTTAAAACCGGATACGCAAGCAGCTTACGGTTTTCCTGCACCGGCTCGTCCGCGGCGACACAGAAATCATCGATCTCTTTCAGGGCGTCCCACAGACGCTGCCAACCGTCCGCTGTATCACAACAGGTCATAATCGCGGTCACATAATTTCCGGCCGCCATTTCCATCTGCAAATGATATTGCTTTAAAAGAATATCGTAAAAACGCTTTCCGGTCAAACATGTTTTTGAAGTTTCTGATAAAATTTTGCCGGAATCCATCAAAAAACCGGTTTCTGACGTCATTTTCCGGCTCCATTTCGTGCCGTCCGTCAAAACCTGCAGCCGTTTCAGACTGCTGCAGCGTTCCAGAAAACGTTCTCTTTCCGTAAAAAAGCTGTCCCACAGTCCTGCGCCATGTTTTTTCACCATGTCCATACAGGAATCCATCGCCGCCATCATCAGATAGGAGGGCGAGCTCGTCTGATAAATTCCTTCAAACAGCCGGAGCCGTTCCGTACTGACCCGGCTGCCTTTTTGCAACAGGAGTGCGGTCTGTGTCAGGCACGGCATCGTCTTATGAAGGCTTACGATCGTCAGATCTGCCCCCAGTGCGACCGGACTTTTGGGAAATCCCGGATGAAATCCGAAATGTGCTCCGTGGGCGGCATCTACGATTAAAGTCTTCCCGAACCGGTGAACGGTCTCTGCAATCGACGCAATGTCTGCCGTGATTCCGTCATAGGTCGGAGAGGTCAAAAGCACTGCAGATGCGTCCGGATTCTGAATCAGCGCAGCTTCGATCTGTTCCTTTGTCAGCGTGCCTGCCAGGGATGTCCCCGGCACGATATCCGGATACAGATAAACCGGCGTCAGCCGCCGCAGATAAATGCTATGGTAAACCGCCTTGTGGCAGTTGCGCGCCAGAATCAGCTTTCCACCCTCCGGCACTGCTGCTGAAATTGCGGTCAGAAGCCCTGCCGTGCTTCCGTTGACACTGTAGTAACAACTGTCCGCACCATACAGCGCCGCCGCCTTTTCCTCCGCGTCTTTCAAAATTCCTTCGGGATCGTGCAGATTGTCAAATCCGTCGATCTCTGTAATGTCCAGTCTCGCCGCCCTTTGCAACGCCTCCGGAAAATCCGGCAGCATCTCTGTAAGCCGACGTTTATGTCCCGGCATATGAAAGGGATAGCAATCGCTGTCTGCATAAGCTGCCAGACTCTCAGCCAGTGTCCTCTGCGTCATTGTTTTCTGATTTCTTTCTGTTCTTATTACGCCCCTTGCGCTCCAGAAGCGTCTCCTTCAAGGAGCAGTATTTATCCGCAGTCGTCACGACCCATGCCTCCCGACAGCGCGGGATGTGGAACAGGGTCAGCGGCCACATATGCTTCCGGATAATATCCCGTTCCCGCGGTGTCAGCTGATACTCCCGGCTCGCATTTTCCAGCGCAACATTCGGATGGTGAAAGCCGTGCAGCTTTTCGTGGGAATACTTGTCATGCCAGTCATAGAGGAAGTAGTCGTGGAGCAGTGCGCCCCGGACCAGATCCCGTTCGTGACAGTGGATGCCAAGTTTTTCAAGAAATTTTTCCAGCTTTAAGCTGCATTCCGCCACGCGGATCGAATGGCTGTGTACGGACACGCTTCCGTGCTGGATAAAGCTATTGGTGCTTTTAAAGTTGCCGGACTGCAGAATGTCCCCACCATGCTTTCTCAGATTCCTGCGCAGCTTTGCATGCTGCCGTGCCCATTTCCGGAAAGCTTCTTTGCGCTTCTGCTCTTTGCGCTCGTCCTTCGTCATATTCCGGCCTTCCTGTGCCGATACACGAATCTATGCCGTTCTTTTGTCGGCACTTGCTCTTTTTCATAAAACAGCGCTTTTTTACAGTTTTATAGTATACCACATTTTGCCTTTACTTACTACGTACAAACCGTGAAATATTTGCAAAATAAAGCAGTTTTGTCATTCAAATTACATAATTATCTCCGGGCTGCCATTGCTTGGTCAGCTCCTGAATGGTGATACCCGACAAATATTCCCGAACAACCTTTTCCAGCCCCTCCCAGACCGGAAGCGTCGCACACATTCCTCTTCGCTCACATTCCCTTGCAGTGTCCTCTAAACAGGACACCGGAGCCATACTGCCCTCCGTGAGCTTCAGGATCTCATATACATTGTATTCCTCCGCCGGTCTGGTCAGCCGGTAGCCTCCGCCTTTGCCGCGCAGACCCTCCAGCACGTCTGCCTTCGTTAAGGATTTCACGATGCTTTCCAGATATTTTTCTGAAATTTCCTGCCGCTCCGCGATATCCTTCAGCGGAATAAATTTTCCATTATTATGCTCTGCCAGATCGATCATCACGCGCAGCGCATATCGTCCTCTCGTTGAAACCATCATATCCTGTTACCCTTCCTTTCAAAGCTTTTTCAAAATTTCTTCTACACTTTCCGCCCGTAAAAATTCATGGCTTTGCCCAAAGCCCGCCTGATCGAGTGCCGAATTTTTCATAATCCACGGATGCCCGACCTCTGCCAGCATCGGCAGATCGTTATAGTTATCCCCAATCGCGATCACATCTTCCAGAGAAATCCCCAGCACACCGCAAAGATCCCGCATCCCGGTTCCTTTGTCCGACAGCATAAAATCCAGCCATTTTTCCCCTGCAACCGCCGCTGAGAACTCTCCTCTCCACGGATCACCGAACGGCTTGTCATATTTTGCCGCGCCGCTTCTGCAATAAGCTGATACCTTTATCATGTCCTCTTTAATTTCGTCCAGGCTGTGAACAATTTCTACACGATTTCCCAAAAAATACTGAATATGATAAATATAATCGTCATGCTTTGGCATCAGATAACTGGTATTGGCTCCGGAAATCAGAACTTCCATATCGTCATTGGCAAGAATCTGCTTTGCAAGCGCTTCTGCTCGGCTGCGCGGCATCGGCCGTTTCTTTAAAATCTGATCCTTTCGATAAAGAATCGCACCGTTTTCGCACAGAAACGTCATCTCTTCCGCCTTCGGAGCAAACAGATTTTTCAGATTGCTGTACTGTCTGCCGCTCGCTGCCGCAAATAATATTCCTTTTTTCAAAAGTCTGTCGATCTGAACAAAAACTGCTTCCGGTACTTCCCTTTCTCCACTCTGAAGCAATGTTCCATCAATATCTGTCGCCACCAGTTTGATCATGTGTTCTCCATTCTCAGTTCACCCGTGCCATTCGCGAAATACCCATTTCCCCTATTACCTACTATGATAACCTCTTTTTACTGTATTTGTAAAGCACCAAACGCTTCCAATTCCTCTGTGCTGTCTCCGAACCTGTATGCTTCCATGCTTTCTTCTGCCTGGCAGCTCATTTTTTCCTCATTTTTCCAAATCTGACCGGTGTTTTTTTCCTGCTGCCGTTCTATACTGAGCTTATACGGAACGGAAAACAGTGTCCGCATCCGCAAATATGCAGGAATCGAGGACTTTTACCATGAGATATTCCAATCATATTGTTGATGAAACCACGCATGCTTTCAAATGTGCCAAATGGTTCGCACTGGTCAGCTCCCTGCTGCTTGGCATTTTCGGCACGGTGCTGCTGATCTGGCCCAATACTTCCATGAACGTTATCTGCACCCTGCTCGGTGTTTTGATGGTTGTCTTCGGCGTCAGCAAAATAGTCGGCTACTTCTTTAACGTCAGCTACCACATCGGCTTCCAGTTCGATCTTGCACTCGGACTTTTCGCCCTGCTGTTTGGTATTTTGTTTCTGACCCATCCCGGTGCTATACTTTCCATTACCTGGGTGCTGGTCGGTATCTATGAAATCGTAGAGAGTGTATTTAAAATCCAGACCGCGATGGATGCCCGCCACTATCAGCTCTCCGGCTGGGGACTGCTTTTATTCTCTGCCATCGTCTATTTGCTGTTTGGTATTTTTCTGACCTTCAACCCTGCAAAGGGCGGCAGCCTGTTCGTTCAGGTCATGGGCATTTCGCTGATCTTCGCTGGAATTGAAAATATTATCTTCACGTTCTATACTTCCAAACGTTTAAAAGACATCCGCAACCGTCTGCACGACGAGTGGATCGAGATGGACGAGGACAATATTATCGACTGATCGACGTTACATACACGTACACACCGGTATCCACATTCCATGTACGCACGCAAAAAGCCCGTCGGTTCGCAGCTTCGCCTGAAAGTTTTCTTTCGGGCAACCGCGAATCATCGGGCTTTTTTATATAGCATTTTCTAACTGATATTTCATTCCGGGTGCTTATCCTTACACCAGCATGATCATCTGGCGTCTTGCGCCGTCTTTACTAAATACTGTTTTAACATAATATTCCTTTTTTAGCCAAACTCCCAGAAGCTGCGCCGGTTTTTGGGCTTCACCGGCTTTTCTTCCTCTTCTGTCCGATACTGCAAAATCATGGAGGAGGTCTTCGGCATCGTCACCGTAATTCGTCCTGCTGAAACTTCTATCTCCATCGGATTGATGTCATAGCCCCTTTCCCCGGTCAGGATCAGCCGCTGCAGCGTGCAGTCCCTCGGGATCCCCAGCTCCCAGACAGAAAGCTCTTTTGTAATCTCATTTTCATTATTATTGATCAAAACAACCGAATGATTATTTTTTGTAAATCGCCCATATGCCAGGAAATTATAGTCCAGGGTCAGACATTTTAAGGAGCCTGTCTTAAATTCCTTATTCTGACGATGAATCCGGATGATCTCCCGATGAAAGTTGATCAGCTCTTTATCTTCCCTGCCCCACGGATAGGTACGGCGGTTATCCGGATCGGTAAAGCCACAGACGCCCGCTTCGTCGCCATAATAAACCGTAGGCGCGCCAGGCCATGTCATCTGCATGACAACAGCCTCCAGAAGCACTGCTTTTTTTACATCATGATTTGCCGCCTCTGCGCCGAGACTGTTCGTTCTGCCGACACGACGGTTTGTTCTGGTCAAAAATCTGGAATGGTCATGGTTGGAGAGCTCATTCATGGCAGTTAACCAGGACGGCATCGCCATATTTGCTCCGTGATATGCCATTGCGCCCACAAAGCTGTCCGCGTTTCCCAGAAGATCCTGCCGATAATCATCGCTGTGCTTCTCCATGCCTGTTAAAAACCAGCTGACCGGCTCCATAAATGCGTCATAGTTCATAACCGTATCCCACTGATCTCCCTGCAGCCAGGAAGACGGATCTCCGTAATGCTCCGCAACAATCAATGCATGGGGATTGGCCTCCTTGACCGTATCCCGGAATTTTGCCCAGAACCGGTGATTATACTCCGGGGAATGTCCAAGATCTGCCGCAACGTCCAATCTCCAGCCATCTGCATGAAAGGGCGCAGATACCCATTTTCTCGCGACCTGCAAAATATAGTCCTCAAGCTGTCTGGATCCCTCATAATTCAGCTTGGGAAGCGTGTCGTGGCCCCACCATCCATCATAGGTCGGATTATAGGGGAACCGGTTATTGTCATGGAAGCTGAAGTAATCATGATACGGACTGTCTTCTGAAATATACGCGCCCTTCTCATAGCCGGGCTTGTTTTCATAAATCCGCTCCCGATCAAGCCACTTATTGAAGGAACCGCAATGATTGAATACACCGTCCAGGATTACCCGTATTCCACGTTTATGGGCTTCCTCAATGACCTGGATCAGTAATCTGTCACTTGCTTCCAGATTTTCGCTGTCTGTGGTTCTGAGGATATAACGGTCTGCGTGGGTATTATCTGTTTCCCAGTCCTCCAGAAGCCGTCCGCCATCCTTTACGATCTTTCCGCAGTGCGGATCCACATGGTCATAATCCTGGCTGTCATATTTATGGTTGGAAGGCGAAACGAACAGCGGATTGAAATAAATTACCTCCACGCCGAGCTGCTCCAGGTAATCCATTTTATCCAACACGCCCTGTAAATCTCCACCATAAAAATCACGCACATCCATTGAGGACGGATACCGGTACCAGTCCTCTACATGCTGTGATTTTGCGCCGATATAATGATATTCATTTGTCAGGACATCATTTGTCGGATCCCCGTTGCAGAAGCGATCCACATAAATCTGATACATCACGGCACCCTTCGCCCAGTCCGGTGTATCAAAGCCAGGAATCAGGACGAAATTGTAGTGCTCATCCGGCCGTTTTACCACACCACGAAAATCGTAATAGCAGGTGATCGCACCTGCCTGAATTTCAAAATACCAGCTGATCTTTTCATTATCCAGCTGCAGCTTTACTTCATAATAATCAAACTGCGCGTCTGATGATGCCTTAAACATCAGATTTTTCTGCCCTTTACAGACTAAAAAAACGCGATCGACATTGCTGCGCTTGGTGCGGAATGCGATCTTTACCCTGCTGTAGGGTGCAGGCTCCGGCGGTGTCACATAATTTTCTGTCGTATCACTATAAAGCGCCCTTTTACTGAAAACAGGGCGCATTTCATTCATATATTTCTGATCACTGAAAAAACGATTAAATTCCATGATTTTCTTTACCTATCCTTTACAGACCCATTTTATACTACCGTTTTCGGAATGGCAAGCCAAAATCCTGCTCCAGCGCTATATCGCAGCATAAGGATATTCTGCCGCATGATAAAAGGACAGCCGTTAAGCTGTCCTTTTCAGAGAAGGTATTTCTTCTTATGGGGTATAGCAAAAATATATAATGTATTGGGGGGGTTACAAAGAGTATAATAGCAGACCCGCCCCTTTTTGTATATTCTCCGTTTTCACAAATATCACAAATTTTCGCTTTTGTTTTTGTGACTATTTACCATTTACGCGAAGAAATCTTCCGGTTGCTTTTCAAACAGCGCTTCAAATTCTGCGCGGCTGATCTTTTCTTTTTTCAGAAGCAGCTGTGCGCTCTTATGCAGCACATCACTGTTTTCCAGAATCAATGCCTTTGCCTTTGCATAACACTCGTCGATAATCCGGTGGATTTCTCTGTCGATCTCCCCGCTCACCAGCTCGCTGTGGGCCTTTGCATGCGCCAGATCCCGTCCGATGAACACTTCATCATCGTCATCATCATAGCAGATCACGCCTACGTTTTCAGACATTCCGTACCGTGTTACCATCTTTTTCGCAATCTGTGTCGCCTTTTTGATATCACTGGATGCGCCGGTGGTAATATCATCAAAAATAATTTCTTCCGCGATTCTTCCGCCCAGGGATACCATAATCTCCTGCAGCATGCGACCCTTTGTCATAAACATATCGTCACGCTCCGGCAGCGGCATCGTATAACCTGCTGCACCTGCGCCGGTCGGAATGATCGACACCGAATAAACCGGTCCGACATCCGGCAGCACATGGAACAAAATCGCATGTCCGGATTCGTGATACGCTGTGATCTTACGCTCTTTATCAGAAATAATACGGCTCTTTCGTTCTGTTCCGATTCCTACTTTTACAAAAGCAGTCTTGATATCCTCCTGACTGATAAAGCACCGGTTATCCTTTGCTGCTACAATTGCCGCCTCGTTTAACAGATTTTCCAGATCGGCTCCGGTAAATCCTGCCGTTGTCTGAGCGATCTGTTTTAAATCCACGTTATCACCCAAGGGTTTATTTTTCGCGTGAACCTGCAGGATCGCCTCTCTTCCTCCAACATCCGGCAGTCCGACTGCGATCTTTCGATCAAATCGGCCGGGACGCAGGATTGCCGGATCCAGGATATCTACGCGGTTTGTCGCTGCCATTACGATGATTCCTGCATTTGCAGCGAAACCGTCCATCTCTACCAGCATCTGATTCAGCGTCTGCTCTCTTTCATCATGACCGCCGCCCATACCGGTTCCACGCCGTCTCGCCACCGCGTCGATTTCATCAATGAACACGATACATGGTGCATTTTTTTTCGCTTCTTCGAATAAATCCCGAACGCGGGAAGCACCGACACCGACGAACATTTCCACGAAATCAGAACCGGAAATGGAGAAAAACGGAACGTTTGCTTCGCCCGCAATCGCCTTTGCCAGAAGGGTTTTACCGGTTCCGGGAGGTCCCTCCAGCAAAACACCCTTGGGGATTCTCGCCCCGACCTTTGTAAACCTGCCCGGATCTCTTAAAAAATCAACGATCTCCTGCAGGTCTTCCTTCTCTTCCTTCAGTCCGGCAACATCCTTTAATGTAACCTTGCTGTCGCCTGCCAGGCTCAGCCGCGCACGGCTTTTGCCGAAATTCATCATCTTATTGCCGCCATTCATCTGGGCATTCTGTGCATTCATCATCATGAAGATCAGAAGCACACCGCCCACAGTGATCAGCGCAGGCAGGATGGACGTTAAAAATATATTATCGCCGGGCACATCCCTCACGATCGTCTTGACTCCTGCCGTTTCCAGCTCCTCCAGCACCGGATTGACATCCGATACCACCAGCACCTTTTCGTCTCCCGAGGTAAGATGTACCTCCACGGAACCGGTCGGCACTTCCCGGTTCTGCACTACTACAGCTCCCGATATTTCTCCGGTATCCAGCATCTGATTGAATTCCGCCTGTGTACAGGTATCCTCCATGCTGCGCAGTATTCCCGAAAACCAGAAAACCAGGAGCACAATAAGCAAAAGGGAAATGACGAGATTCATTCCTCTGCCGTTTTTGTTCACTGCATCCTCCTTCGGCTAAAAGCCTGCATCAATCAAATTTTACCACTCCGATGTACGGAAGGTTGCGGTAACGCTGGTCGTAATCCAGACCATAGCCTACCACAAATTCGTCCGGGATCTGGAATCCGGTATAATCTACCTTTACATCGATCACACGGCGATCCGGCTTATCCAGAAGCGTGCAGAGTGCCATGGACTTCGGTCCGCGTGCCTTTAACATATCCAGCAGATAGCTCAGGGTACGTCCGGAATCCACGATATCCTCCACAACAATAACATCCTTGTCGCGCAGAGGCTCATCCAGATCCTTTACGATCTTAATAACTCCGCTTGATTTGGTATCACCGCCGTAGCTGGATACCGACATGAAATCCAGGGATACCGGAACGGTAATCCGCTTTGCCAGTTCACATAAGAAAAAGCTGCCGCCCTTTAATACGCATACCAGATGAACCTGTTTTCCGGCATAATCTTTACTGATCTGCTCACCAATCTCCTGAATCCTTCTGTCTACCTCTTCTTCCGACAACATCACTTCAACTCTTTCTGCCATGCCCAAATCCTCCTTGGTTTTTCTGTTCTATTCTTGCTTCTCCATACAGGTAACTTCCAAAATCACCCTCGTCTGCTCCGTTACCCGATAGTATGTGCTGATTCTTCCGCCCGGTACCCAGATAATGTGATTCCCGTCTGCCAGCACCATCATACTGTTCCGCTCATTTGCAGGAATTTTTTCTTCGATCATATATTTCTTTAAGCTTTTTTTTGAAAAATTATCATCGATTGTCAGATAATCTCCGCTCCTGCGCGTTCGAAATACGACAGATTGTATTATTTTATCATAATCCAACCATTTCGTATACTTTTTTTGAGGGATATTTTTTAAAAAAGCACCAACAGCAGCGCCGCTTTCCTCGCCTGCCGCAGTATTTTTTTCGCCTGATGCGGTATTTTTTTCACCTGCTGTCGGCTCGTCCTGCTGCAGGTATCGCACTGACACCACACCCATCCCCGGAACATGCAGCTCGCTAGAATGCTCTGGGAGCGGAAGCTCTGCGATCTGAAGCCCAACCTGCCTGCCTTGGTCAAACTGCTGCTCCGGCGATGCGTCCTGCTGCCGCTCCAACCTTCGAAATACCAGCAGCCTAAACTGCCGCTCCACCTCGAGCTGACACGCTGGAATCCGCAGCTTCCTACCGCTCTGGCAGTCCGTCCCTACAAGGTGCCACACCGCTTCGATATGCGCTGCCGTCAGGTCGCGCCCCGTGCCGATCTCCAGCAGACATTCCCGCACGCACTGCTTCTGCAGGAAAATATCTTCCTGTTGCAGAAGTTCGATATTTAATTTTATTATAGTCTGTTTATCGCATCTCGTATGCTCCGCAGTTACTTTTCTTCGCCCCACATGCTCTACTTTCTCTCTGCCGCACACATTCGTTTTCAAAGCACCTGCTTCCACCCTGCAGCGTTCCAGCGCCTGTCGGGTACAGCTGCGCACAAAATCCACCGTCTCCGCCAGGAGCTGTGCCTCTTTCGCCAGATGCGCTCCGGCTCCGCTGCAAATTTCCTTTTCCGCATACGGCAGAACCCGATTCCTGATTCGGTTCCTTGTATAATCTTCTCCGGTGTTCGTAGAATCTATCCGCCAGGAAATCCCTTTTTCCTGGAGAAAGCTTTCTATTTCTGTCTTTCCAGTTTCCAAAAGCGGACGGATAATCATGCTTTCCCGTTCCGTCTTTCGCACCGGGCGAATCCCTGCCATTCCGTCCAGACCAGTGCCGCGGAACATGTGAAACAAAAGCGTCTCCGCGCAGTCGTCCCGATGATGCGCCACCGCAATTGCACCGTGACAATCGCCCATCTCCTGTAAGCACTCTTCAAAAATTTCATAGCGTGCCCGGCGTCCGGCTTCTTCGCAGCCGATTCCCCACTGTTTCGCCAGCGCCGCCGCATCAATCCGCATTGCCTTTAACGGCACATCCCACGCCCGGCAAATATCGCGCACATACGCCTCATCCGCATCAGCCTCTATCCCGCGCAGGCCATGATGAACATGCACCGCGCACAGCTGCAGTCCCAGCTTCTTGCGCAGTGCAACCAACACATACAGCAGGCAGACGGAATCTGCTCCCCCGGAAAGTCCGACTACGATATTTTTATTTTCCGGGATCATATGATACCGCTTCATATAGAAAAGAATTTTTTCCGTCAGATCCATCCTGCAGTCTCCTTTTTTCCTTTGTGCTGATAAACTCGAGTGCCCGCGCTGGGCGCTCTTTGCACTCTCGTTAGGGGCACACGAAAACCAATTGCTGCCTTCGGCAGCCCTTGCTTTTCCTTTCTGCTGATAAACTCGAGTGCCCGCGCTGACGCGCTCTTTGCACTCTCGTTAGGGGCACACGAAAACCAATTGCTGCCTTCGGCAGCCCTTGCTTTTCCTTTGTGCCCCTACATTATACCTCAGATGTTTGTCCAGTGAAACTTCTTATTCTATATCCTCTATCTCCCGTTCTTCGTTTTTCCAGATTCCCGTAACTAAAACCGTCATATCATCTCGAATTTTGCCGCCGCACTGGCGGATTGCATAACGCAAAATCAGGTTTGCCAGGTCGACCGGTGAGCTGACGTTCAACGAAGCGATTTTCTGCTCCAACAGATATTCCCCGTCCCCGCACGGCCAGTTCTGCACTACACCATCCGAAACCAAAATGACCAGATCGCCGCTGTTTAACTGCCACTTTTTTTTACTGATGTCCTCTGACGCCGACATGCCGAGCGGCAGCTGCCTGCTCTGAATTTTCTCCACACGGTCGCTGCGCTTGATAAACCCTGCTGCCCCGCCAGCTTTCACCGTCTCGCACTCCCCCCGGTAAAGATCAATCCGGCACAGATCAAGCGTCGCCATCCGGTTTTCGTCCCCCTCCGCGCCTGCCATCCCATTTAAAAAAAGCATCGCCATATCCGGTCCAAGCCCCGCATCCAATATCCGCTCCGTCAAGTCTACAATCCTGCCGCTGTCCCGCGCCGCGCTCTCCCCGGAACCAACTCCATCCGACAAAATCATGGCAACGCTGTCGTCCGTTTCCAGAAAAGAATAGCTGTCCCCGGAGACGCTCTCCGTTTCTTCCGTCGCGCATGCCGCCGCTGTCAAACAGCTGAAAATCGGCTCTTCCTCAAAATACAGACTCACGGATTCTTCTCCGACAAAATATGGATTCCTCTTCTGCGGCACCAGCCGGATATCCATCAGCACCGACAAATACCCGGCAATTTCCTCTACCGTCATGCTTTTGTTCTTTGTCAGGCGGACAGATATCGTGATCTGCAGCCTGTCCTCTTTTCCCCGCAGCAGATAAATATCCTCTACTACAATGCCTTCTCCCGCCAGGGCTCGCACAATCTGCTTTTCCTGCCGACCGCCCAGCCGGATCAGCTGAACGGACGTATCCGCTACCGACTGCAGCATTCCCGCCATCTGACGCATATGCGCCGCATATTGTTTCCGGCTCTCCATCGCCTGTCTGCGCCGAAGCAGCTCTTCCCGATCGTCCGGCGTTTTTTCCTGCTCCAGCTCCCAGTTCATCTCACCCATAACCGCAGCAAGATTTTGAAACGTATCCGCACAGTCCAGCATACATCTTCGGTCATAATCCAGCAGCCATGCCGACTGCTGCACTTCGTCATTCCAATATTGAGATTCCATGGCATGTCCTTTCCTGCGACCTTTTTTCTCCAGTATAACTGCTGACATGCGCGCCTTTTGTCAAAGCAGGCAAACCGTAGATTCTTTTTTTCAGGAAAAGAGGTATCCGCAGAATTGTACAAAAAAGAATGTGCCCTGGCACATTCTCGCGCCGAGGCGCGGTTGCTTTAGCAACCATCTACCCTTGCGCCGAGTGCACATCCTCGCGGAGCGTTTTTATTTCATAGGACGCATTTTCCTATGAAATAAAAAAACGCGGATCCCATCCAGAATCCGCAATCCTTTTTCTTCTTATATTATATCGTGAGCACAGCTCACTCAATAATTTCGCCGTTCGCGATGAGCAAGCTTCGCCTGTTCCCGCTCTCTTGCGCTCATTATATCATGAACTTCGTTCATGATCGACATTCGCCGTTCGCGATGAGCAAGCTTCGCCTGTTCCCGCTCTCTTGCGCTCATTATATTACATTCGTCCTGCCGATACGGACGTTTTCACAGCCGTCTCTCAATTCTCCGGTTTAAAAATAATTTCACCGTCATACACCAGTCCGAGCTTATCCTTTGCAACCTCTTCGACATATTTGCGCGTCTTGGTGTATTTTTCGTATTCTTCGATTTCCGCCGTCCGCTGTGTTTCTTCTTCAATCTGTTGCGTAAGCTGTTTAATTTGATCCTGATATCCCTGCTGCTTCTGTCGCAGCTCCATGCTCCGGATCGATACTACCGCCAGCACCATCAGAACTACCATCGTTACCAGAAGCATGCTCAAACGGTTCTCCCGTTTCTTCCGGCGAAAAACAATCTTTCTTTTAACCATTTTTCCTGCCTCGCAATGCTTTTCTGTTCTGTTTACATAAAGCTATTTTAGCCAGTTTTAAACGGCTAGTCAACCGCTTTTTCAAAATTCTTGCACTCCGTCTGGCACCTCTGAAAATTTTCGAAAAACCGTTTTTTCCTATTCGAAAGGTATACTTTACGGGACGCATCAGCCATCCTACAACATAGGAAATCACCTTTTTTATCCAGAGACCGAACCGCGCTCCAGCTTTTACCAGAAAAGGACTCGCCGTGCTTTTTACAACGAGCATCCCAACTGCTGCCCCGAATACGCAGAACCACCGAAATGTCCCATTATTTTCCAGATATAACAGGGAAAAAAAGCTGCCTGCCACAACACACCAGTAAATAAGATCCTCTATCGAAATCCAGAATATTCCGTGTGGAAATACTCTCCGGAAAATCCGCAGAAAATCGTAAACAAGCGTCACCGCCATCCCCAGCAAAACCGAATGCAGCCAGAACGTTCCCTCTCTGGCGATCTCACTGCTCATCCGTCACCGAAACAGCCGACTCAGCAGCGATTCCGCTTTGCTGCCCGCCGAAGCTGTCTGTTCTGAATAGGTCAAGCTATCAATCCGCCCGTCAATGTCCACTTCTCCCTTTTCCAGCGTCAGGCGGCTCACATGCAGCTCACTGCCGCGGATCATCAGCATCCCCTGCTCCGTCTCCAGAAGCACTTCCCCCACATCAAAGGAAAGCACATCGGAAACGCCGTTAATCGCACACACTTCCCGGTTGACCAAACTGATCCGGTGCTGTCCTGCTCTGCTGTTTAATTCTTCCATCGCGCGCCCTCCTTACTGTTCCTTACACAGTATACGCGCCGATGTCTGCCGTTATGACTTTAGAGATATTGAAACATCTCTTTTGCTTCTTCTTTGCGTACAGTTTCCTGTACAGTCAGGACCTCGACCTTTACATCCTTATTGCCAAATTGAATCGTAATCACGTCTCCTGCCTTTACTTCTGCGGACGCCCGCGCCACCTTGTCATTTAACAACACTCTGCCCGCGTCGCATGCCTCGTTTGCAACGGTGCGGCGCTTAATCAGCCGGGATACCTTCAAATATTTGTCCAGTCTCATCTTTTTTTCCCTTCTCTACTAAATGCTAACCACCGCCGGCGGAGCATTTGTTATCGTATAAGAACAACGTTATTTATAGAATAACAAAAGGCAGCCGCATCAGCAGCTGCCCTGTCATCTTCTGATTTAGTTAATAGAATCCTTTAAAGCCTTACCAGCTTTGAACTTAGGGGTCTTAGAAGCTGCGATTGTCATTGCTTCGCCAGTCTGAGGATTTCTGCCTTCTCTTGCAGCTCTTTCAGATACTTCAAAAGTACCGAAGCCAACCAGCTGAATCTTCTCGCCTTTCTTCAGTTCTTCTGCTACAACATCAGTGAAAGCCTTTAAAGCCTTCTCTGCATCCTTCTTCGAAATCTCTGCCTGCTCAGCGATGGCAGCAACTAATTCTGTCTTGTTCATTATGAACTCCTCCTGTATTTCTTTTCCTGTTCCATTCGAAATGTCTAAAAGGGCAGTCCTGCCCAGAAACATTATATTCTATTTATACCTGTAGTTCCTTTGTTTGTCAATACTTACAGGGAAAATGTCTGCTCCAGGAAAGCCTTTTTCGCACCCTGCTGAATGAGCAACCGCTCCAGCTTTTCCATGTGCCTTCCAGGTATCCATACTTTCCGACTATTGTAGTAAAAATTGACAATTTTCCAGAATTTTTCCGGGTATGCAAAGCGATAATACAGCTGCAGATAATCCACCGCAGACAGCGGACTGATCCTGCCGTAAACGTCTAAAAGTCCTCTCGCCAGCGGCACTGACCAGTTCGTCTTCTCTAATAGCTTACGCAGGAAAAGATACAGATCCCGCATCTGACTGTCCAGGGCACATTTTTCAAAATTAATGACGGACGTCGTATTCTGACAGAGCAGATTGTGATGCTGATAATCCCCGTGACAAAAGCTTCCGCTTTCCTCGCATTCCCGCGCATCCAGAAGAGACCCATAGGAACGAACGTCCTCCGTCACCCGCTCCGCCTCTTCCAAAAACAGATCAAACGTCTGCTGCAGGTTGATCTCAAACGTTGTCTTCTGACTCTTTTCCCGCAAAAAACGTCTGACCTTACGCAGCTCCCGGTTCCGTTTCTCATATTCCTCTGCCAGGCTGACTGCGTGCAGCCCATACTCCTGCTGCAGCTGTGGAAAATGCAGCGCACTGTGCAGAACCGCCAGGGTGCGCATAGCATCTCGGCATTCCTGTCCATCCTTTAAACTGCATTCTCTTCCCTGTGGCCAGCTTTTTACAATGCATCTGTTCTGCTCCTGATCGCAGCAAAACAGCGCGCCTTCTTTTGTAGACAGAAGCTGTTCCGCACGCGTAAAGCCGTTTTGCCGGACTCCCTCCAGTACCTTTGCCATCATTTCCAGCCGAAAGACCGGTCCTTTATATTCTTTCAGGATATACCAACCTTTATTCGTTTCACACAAAATTGCATTTCTGCTTTTCTGTGTACGGATCACTTCAAAATCATAATTTTCCAGTACGCTTACGGACCTGTCATTCACCAGCATTCCCTCCCGCCTCTTAGGTACTACCTATCCTATGAGCAAAATGTTCCGGTTATGTATCAACGTTACAGTTCACTCATGGTTTCTTGTGGACAGATTCCATGCTCGCATGAGAATCTGTCCACAAGAAACCATGAAGGGAGCGCCCTTTTATGAGCAAAAATGAGCTGCGAAGCAGCGGAAAGCATCGAAGATGCGCTTTTGCGAATGGCGCGAGTGAACTGTAACATGTCAACATCTTCCTGAAAATCCTATTTCATTTTCAGACTCCATCTGATACAATAACCGTATAAAGGGTCAGCGTATCAATACGCTGAGGAAAGGGAAAACAAATGAGCGAATTAAATGTAAAATATCAGCTCGGCACCAAGGAAAACGAAGCTTTTCTGGCTGATGTCAGAGAAGGACTGTTTTCTTTCGGCCATAACTTCCCCGCTCCTGGCGGAAGTTCTTATTATTTAGGAGATGATGGTACTCCGTGGAAAGATCGCAACCGTGAGACATGGATCACCAGCCGTATGGCACATGTATACAGCCTGGCATCCTTCCTCGGTCATCCCGGCAGCAAAGAGCTTGCTGCAGCAGCGATCAAAGGTCTGCGCGGCGAACTGCATGATACTGCAAACGGCGGCTGGTATGCCGGTCTGACTGCAGACGGCAATATCCTGCCCAACAAACAGTGCTATGCACACGCATTCGTAATTCTTGCAGCTTCCTCCGGCGTCCTTGCAGACGTTCCCGGTGCAAAAGAGCTGTTAGACGATGCTCTTGCTCTGTATGACCTGCGTTTCTGGAATGAAGAAGAAGGTCTTTCCTGCGATACCTGGAACACCGAGTTCACCGTTCTGGACGACTACCGCGGCTTAAATGCCAACATGCACACTGTAGAAGCTTTCCTGGCAGCTGCAGACGTAACCGGCGATGAGAAATACCGCGTAAGAGCAGGCCGTATCATCGATCACGTTGTTGGCTGGGCATCCGCAAACAACTGGAGAATCCCGGAACACTTCACCAAAGAGTGGGTTGCTGATCTGGAATGCAACAAAGATCGTCCTGACGATCAGTTCAAGCCTTACGGCGCAACTCCCGGTCACGGCATCGAATGGTCCCGTCTGATCACCCAGTGGGCTCTGTCCACCTTCAAGGGCGACAAAGAGGGCGCTTCCAAATACATCACTGTTGCAGAAAACCTGTACAACCGTGCAATCGAAGACGCATGGAATGCTGACGGCGCTCCGGGTATCGTTTACACCACCGACTGGAACGGCAAACCGGTTGTTCACGACAGAATGCACTGGACTCTTGCAGAAGCAATCAATACTTCCGCAGTTCTGTTCCATGTAACCGGCAACCAGAAATATGCAGACAACTTCGCTGAGTTCATGCAGTATCTGGATGAAAAGGTTCTGGATCATGTACACGGCTCCTGGTTCCATCAGCTGGATGCAAACAACAACCTGATCGGCACCGTATGGCCCGGCAAGTCTGATCTGTATCATGCAGTACAGGCTACCTTGATCCCGTTCTATACCGCAGATCTGTCTATCGCTCCTGCAGTAAAAGGCGGCAAGTTCTGCTAATTGCAAATTCTCATATGACATTTTATTCCTGAGAACGAGCATCGCAAAATGCATATAGAAAACAGCTCAGGACTCTAAATCAGAGTATCCTGAGCTGTTTTTGTTAAAAGGAACCTTTCACCTGTATCCTTCTGGCTTCCTCCAGTAAAAATTCTTTCATATTGCGCTGCGGCTCTTCCAGCACTTCTTCCAGAAGCTTCTGCAAAATATCTCCCAGCCCACGTCCTGCCTGCATCCCGATTCCGATCAGATCCTTGCCGTTTACCGCAAGCCCTTTTAATGTCAGGCATGCACCGCTTGCAATCACCGCCTCATAATCTTCCTGCATTTTCCTGAGATGTTCTTGTTTCTCCTCCCGATGATAATCACTCTGGGCTGCCAGATCTGCCTCTTTCACCAAAAACAATTCCGGGAAAAGATCCGGACCCAGACGGTTTAAAGCAAACCGCATATTTCGTTCTCCAGGTTCAATTTTCACATCGTGTGCCCGCACCAGACGGACAACTCGATCGATCGTTTCATTATCAAATTTCAATCGGCGCAGGATTGTCCTTGCCAGCTCGCCGCTGACCTCCGAATGTCCATGAAAATGATCCACGCCGTCCTGATCCGTCGTCCGCGTCTTCGCTTTTCCCATATCATGAAATAAAAGCGCAAGCCGCAGCGTTTTTTCCGGTGCAGAATGCATCAATGCCTGAATCGTATGCTCCGCGACATCATAGCAATGATGTGGATTGTTCTGTACTGTCTGCGCCATCTGATCAAATTCCGGCAGAAAAACAGCCGTCATGCCCGTTTCCCTGCATATCCGCAGCATCTCCGGATGTGGGCTGACCAGAAGTTTTAAAAGCTCTGTTCGGATCCGTTCAGCACTGATCTTTTCAAGTGTCTGTGACAGTTCACAGATCGCCAGACGTGTCGCTTCCTCGATATCATATCCCAACTGGGCAGAAAAACGAACCGCACGCATCATCCTCAGTGCATCCTCTGTGAAACGCTCCTTCGCATCTCCAACGCATCGGATCACTTTTTTCGAAATATCCTCGATTCCCCCGAAAATATCTACCAAGCCAGCTTCCTCATTATATGCCATGGCATTGATCGTAAAATCCCGTCTCCTCAGATCCTCCTGCAACGACGCTGTAAACGTAACCTCCTTCGGATGCCTCGAATCCTCATATTCTCCGTCAATTCGATAGGTCGTCACTTCGTAACCAACCCTATCCATCAAAACAGTGACTGTGCCATGCTGAATACCGGTATCCACTGTACGATGAAACAACACTTTCACCTGCTCCGGTCTCGCAGAAGTCGTAATATCCCAGTCATCCGGTTCGCGGTGCAGTATACTGTCGCGGACGCAGCCGCCAACCGCCCATGCTTCATATCCGGCACTTTGCAAAACGTTGATAATCTTTTTCACTGCTTCCGGCAATATGATTTTGATCTGTTCCGCCATTTGTCTGCTCCTTTTGTTGTTCTGACCGGTTTTAGAAAAAATAAACTCTTTTATCCTACATTGTACAGGATTTCAGGTATAAAAAAAAGACTTGATGTTTCAAGTCTTCTTACTGAGACACGGGGGATTCGAACCCCCGACAACCTGATTAAAA
>ULRX01010502.1_pt1 | contig 155001 bp, 138 predicted proteins | sample 1955871 | NCBI WGS metagenome assembly ULRX01 (sample SAMEA4835695, study PRJEB28245) | human gut metagenome | biome: gut microbiome; material: fecal sample | place: Denmark | collected 2008 | reverse complement strand
TTTTTTTAGCCGTTATGGCCTGCATGGGAAAATGGCAGGCGGATAATTATGAAAGCAGTATTCTTTCGATTTATGCACAGCAGCAGGATGCCTATGTGCAGCTTGTATTAGACCAGATTAATATGCTGGAAAACCGCAGTGATGATGAGATCGTTCACAAGATCCTGGGGTCTTTGGACACTTCTGACCGGAAATACTGGACTCTGTCCAAGGAGCAGGCCCTGTTATTTGTAAAAGATGTAATGGAGACGAACCGGTACAAAGGCCTTACCAGTGAAAGTTTTTTTACATCGGACAGTGCGTCCCATTTCCTAAGCAATCTGGGATTAAACCATGTAGCACATGAAGTCATAGAGATGGAAGGGGACAAGTATGTGGCATCCGGTGTGGTATTTGAGTACAATGGTGCCAGGTACAAGATCTGTCTTTTGACCAACGATACGGTGATACTGGACAACAATGTATTCTTATCGGCAAAGATCAGTATTTATATATGGGGACTCAGTCTGCTGGGAGTGCTCCTTTTAGTCGGCTTGATCTATACCGGCCTTATGGTGCGCAAAGATCAGTCGGCAGGAAAACAGAAAGAACGCATTACCTCCCTGAACCGGATCATTGCCAAACAGGAGGCGGTAATTGCCGGAATGGATGCATATCACAGCCGCTGGAATGTGTTTCATCAGTCTATGATGCCGCTCTTTGTGGACAAACTGGCCAGACGGGAAGTGAAAAAAGTAGTCTTTGCCTCGCTTGCGTTTACAGCCAGAGAAGACAGGGATACTTTCTTAGAAAAAGCACAGTTATTGCTGGATGAAAAGAATCTCCGATTTGCCTGGGGCAAAAAGAATCTGGTCCTTATGATGGTGCAGTATTCAGAAGAAGAAGCGCTGCGGGTTTTGAAAGTGATCCCTGGTTATACGGTACAGTTTAAGATCTGTCTGGCAGAAAGTTATGAAAGCAAAGATATGTCTTTGCCGGAGTTTTTCAATGAATTTATGAAGCAGTCGGCAGAAAAAATGGAGGGACAAAATGAGCAGTAAGATATTTCGAGAGTACAAGTTCAAATTTTACCTGAATGCCAATCATTATATTATCATAAATGGAAAAGAAGGGGAGACTCATCCCCATACATGGGAATTTATGGTGGATATCCTGATGAAAGACGAAAAGTTTATCCAGTTTGACGCCTATGAGAAGGCCATTGATGAGTATTTCAACCAGTATCAAAACCGGATCATCAATCAGATCCCGCCCTTTGATGAGACCATCCCTACCCTGGAAAATATGTCGGATTACTTTGTGTACGACATTCGTAGAATTGTGGAAAAACTGGGAGGACAGTTGGTTAAGATGGAAAGCAGCGAGACTCCTACCAGAAGTTATGTCATTAGTTTTGAGCGGGATGACGAGTATCTGGACAGCATTGCCCGCAGTTCCAAAGAACAAATGGGAAAAGTGGTAGATGAATTGTTAGATCGTATTCTGGATTAAGGAGAGAGTACATTGAAGAAAAAAATTGGAGTTGTGATTGCCGTTCTTTTATATGCAGCCATAGCAGTGGGAATTGCCGTCTGCATTAAAATGGGGGGCAATTATCCCACTGGTGCGGACACCATGTGCCATGTATACAAAGGGGATTCTTTGTATCAGTCTATCGGTCAGGGGGATATATATCCTTTGTACGACCGTTTCTGGTATAACGGAGTTCAGATGATGCGCTACTGGGCACCTCTTCCGGTATATGTGCTGGCGCTGTGCCAGATGTTTGTGGGAGGGAGTGCGCTGCAGGGATACCTTCTGTATGTGGCTATGATCTTTTTTACAGGAGCCCTTGTGTGGCTCTGCCTGGGAATCCATAACAACCGCCCTGTACTGGGAGCATTTATGGGAGCATTATGGTTTTTCCTTCCCAACAATCTGTTTGCTTTATTTGTAGAGGGAAATCTGCCAAGATCTTTGTCCATGGTGCTTCTGCCTGTATTTATGTATCTTGTGTATGAGACCATGAAAGATAAAGATTTCCGGCGGCTGAAGTGGATCATCCTTGTGTTTACCGGGATTGCACTGTGTCATGTGGGATACGCCGGCATGATCTTTCTGGCGGTGCTGTTGTTTATGCTTGTGTACCGCCTAGTAACCCATGAAAAAGGAATGTACCTGCCGGTTCTTCTGAGTATGCTGGCATCCTTTCTTATTATGGGAGTCTGGCTCTTTGCTTCTTTAAAGGGAGGTATTACCTCCACAGATAGTTCCCAGGTCATGAAAGGCTTTTTCCAGGATGCCTTTATCTCCCTGAATCCACTGCGCCGTCTCACCCGGGGCAATGTGGAATTTTACTTCGGACTGGCGGCCTTTTTGCTGGCTGTGTTTGGTTTTATTGGAAGCAAACGGAAAAGTATGGCAGGATTTGGGGCAGGGGTATGTATCTTTTTGTGCACCACCACATCCGCTTACGGTGTACTCTGCAAACTTCCGGAAAGCCAGTATCTCTGGATGCTCCGTTTTATCTCCATTGCACTGTGTCTTATATTGTACAGTTTTCTTATGTGGAAGGAACTGCGGCGGTGGATCGTGATCCTCTGCTGTGTCCTTCTGACTTTGGATTGTATCCCATCTTTGAGCCTGGTGTATCAGGGCACAGAGGGAGACGATGCCAATAAACGGATGGAACAGACTATGGAAGGAACGCTGATCAAGCGGGCCAAGAGCATTACAAAACAGAGAATGGCATTATTGGATGGAAGCAGTCTGGGTGCCATGGCCCACTATCTGATCGGTGATGCCGGAGAGGAAAAAACACAGGAAACTTTTGGTGCCGGCTGGCAGTCGGCGGCCACGGCAGAAAACATCGTGTCATTAAATGAGGCAGTGGAGCGCGGATTTTACCCATATGTCTTTGATCGTGCCCTGGAGATGGGAAATGATACGGTGCTGATCCAGATCCAGGAGTTGAAGAATAAGGAAAAAGATATAGAGTCTGTGACCAAAGCGGCAGAGGAACTTTCCTATGAACTGGATTCGCAAAATGACAGTTATCTGCTGTATCACAGGGAAGTTTCCGGGAACTTCGGTACAGTGACAAAGTACGACGGAATTGCCATCGGAAGTTCTGCAGCTCTCATTACTTACGAGTATCCGGATATGGAGATCGGAGATTCAAAGTATATAGATGAGTATTCTTATGGAGATCTGTCTTCTTATCAGATTGTATATCTGGCCGGTTTTTCTTATCATAGCAAGAGTCAGGCAGAGGCACTGGTAAGACAGCTGGCATCTGCCGGTATACGGGTCATCATAAACGGAGATGGAGTACCGGTAAATGAGCAGACCCAGATCCAGGAGTTTTTAGGCGTTACCTGTCACAGTATCTTTTTTGAAAATGGATACCCGGTATTGTATACCGAAGGGGGCGAGGTAGACACCGAGCTATTTGACAGAGAAAATACAGACTGGAAGACCGTGTATTTTAACGGACTGGATCAGTCTTATGGATATCTTTATGATGCAGGGATGAAGGTGGATTTTGCCGGCACGGCAGGAGATGATAATATCGTGTTTGTCGGTTTGAATCTCACCAATCACTATTTCCTTACCGGAGATGTGTCGGTAGGGGAGTATCTGCAGAAATTGATGGCAGAAAAAGTAAAATCACTGCCGGACAGACAGATCGTGCCCCTTTCTATCATTGTGTATAAAAGAGAGATCCGGATCCGGACAGATCAAAACGATGTGAATACAACTCTGGCGTATCAGGATATTTTTTCCAGTGAACAGACGATAAAAAGCAGCCACCACCTGCTGAAGGTAGAGGCGGGAACAACGACGGTGGTAATGAAGTATCCTTATATGTGGCAGGGACTCCTTATGAGCCTGGCAGGTGTACTGCTGGCGGTGGTGTTAGCTCTGTGGGGAAGAAAAAAGATGAAAAATGGCAGCTGAGGCTGCTATTTTTTTTGCCTGTTTTAGGCTGGAATTATTGATAAAAAGGCGTATATAACTTTTTCCTATAGCAAATACTATAAAATAACTATAGTTGAAAGCGTTGACAAAAGCCGGCAACTCTAGTATGATAACAACCAATTCATACAAAACCAATATGAATTTATGAGAACAGGGAAAGAGAAAGGGGGATTGTCAAATGAGTGAAACATTGATTGCTGTGAAAAATCTTGTGAAAGAATATGGCAACGGTGTCAGAGCTTTGGATCAGATTGACTTGGAGATCGGACGAGGAGACATTTTTGGAATCATCGGAATGTCCGGTGCCGGAAAAAGTACTCTGGTACGATGTTTGAACAATCTGGAAAAACCCACAGAAGGAACGGTAGAGATTCAGGGAAGGGAACTTTCCAAGATGAAAGGCCGTACACTTCGCAAAGAGAGACAGAAAATATCCATGATCTTCCAGCATTTCAATCTTCTGATGCAGAAAAATGTATTGGACAATATCTGTTTTCCATTGGAGATTGCCGGTGTGAAAAGGAAACAGGCAAAAGAAAGAGCCAGAGAACTTCTGGAGATCGTAGGATTATCCGATAAGGCAAAATCGTATCCGGCCCAACTGTCAGGAGGACAGAAGCAGAGAGTGGCCATCGCCAGAGCCCTGACCAACAACCCGGATATCCTGCTTTGTGATGAGGCAACCAGTGCACTGGATCCCCAGACGACCCAGTCCATTCTGGAACTTTTGCAGACCATCAACAAAGAATACGGCATCACCATCGTGATCATTACTCACGAAATGTCCGTAGTCCAGAAGATCTGTAACAAAGTAGCGATCCTGGAAAAAGGAAAACTGGCGGAAGCAGGGGCGGTAACAAAGATCTTTGCCAATCCGGAATCAGCCGTTGCCAAAAAGATGCTGTTTGGAGATGAAGGTGAAACAAAAGAGATGAAAGGAAAGCATCTGATTCGAGTTGTGTTCAGTGAAAATTCATCTTTTGAACCCGTGATCGGAAACATGATCCTGCATTTTAAACAGCCTGTAAATATCCTGTATGCAGATACAAAAGACATTCAGGGAACGGCTACAGGGGAGATGATCCTGCAGCTGCCGGACCAGCCGGAGATAGCAGAACAGATGAGTGCTTATTTACGAGACAGAAAACTGACTGTAGGGGAGGTGGATGAACATGTTTCAATTTGATCAGGTAGTCATTGATATGATATGGAAGGGAATCCGTGAGACCCTGTTTATGACATTGATGTCAACTTTGATGGGATATGTCTTAGGTCTGCCTCTTGGCATTGCCCTGGCAGTGACGGACAAGGGAGGCATCCATCCCAACCGGGTTGTGTACCGGATTTTAGATGTGATCACCAATGTGATCCGAAGCATTCCGTTTTTGATCCTTTTGATCCTGGTGATTCCGGTAACCCGGTTTATCGTAGGTCAAAGTTATGGATCGGCAGCAACGGTGGTTCCGCTGGTGATCGCAGCGGCACCATTTATTGCCCGCATGATCGAGTCCTCTCTGAAAGAAGTGGACAAAGGTGTGATTGAGGCAGCCCAGAGTATGGGAGCCGGCACTTTCACGATTATAGGGAGAGTGCTTTTGGTAGAGGCAAGAACATCCTTGATCGTAGGTGTTACTATTGCCTTGGGAACTATTCTTGGATATTCTGCTATGGCCGGTGTAGTCGGCGGCGGCGGTCTGGGTGACATAGCCATCCGATACGGATATTACCGCTATCAGCCGGATATTATGATTGTAACCATTGTGATATTAATCGTTTTGGTTCAGATTCTGCAGGGGATTGGTATGCTGATCTCTGCTAAACTGGACCGGCGTAAAATAAAATAAAAAAAGGAAAGAGGTATAAGAAACTATGAAAAAGAAATTATTATCATTAGCATTAGCAACTATTTTGACAGCAGGACTGGTAACAGGATGCGGAAGCAGTGCATCTTCATCCAATCAGAGTAGCAGCCAGGACAACACACAGAAAAAGACTATTACGGTAGCGGCATCTCAGACTCCGCACTCCGAAATTCTGGCTGAGGCAGCTAAAATCCTGGAGAAACAGGGTTACGAATTGAAAGTGACGGTATTTGATGATTACGTACAGCCAAACAACGTAGTAGAAAGTGGCGAATTTGATGCCAATTACATGGAGCATGTACCTTACATGGAGCAGTTCAACAAAGAAAACGGAACACATATCGTAAATGCAGGCGGCATCCACTATGAGCCATTTGGTATTTATCCGGGAACAAAGAAAAAACTGGATGATCTGGCAGAAGGTGATACAATTGCCATTCCGAACGATACAACCAATGAAGCTCGTGCCCTTCTTCTTCTTCAGGACAACGGTCTTTTGACACTGAAAGACGGTGCAGGTCTGACAGCAACCATCAATGACATTAAAGAAAATCCTAAGAAACTGAAATTCCAGGAACTGGAAGCAGCCCAGGTTGCTAAAGTAAAAGATGAAGTTGCTTTTGTTGTATTAAATGGTAACTATGCACTGGAAGCAGGCTACAGTGTCAGCAAGGATTCCATTGCTTATGAAAAAGCAGATTCTGAAGCGGCAAAAACTTATGTAAACATCATTGGCGTGAAAGAAGGAAATGAAAACAGTGACGGCATCAAGGCTTTGGTTAAGGTTTTGAAATCCGATGATATCAAGAAATTTATCAACGATAAATATGACGGAGCCGTAATTCCTTTTGAGGACTAAGGTGTTATTGAGAAAATAGGACGATTTAGACCCATTGATTCTTTTATAAATTTGTGATAATCTTACAGCAGTTAGGATAGACTAACTACTGTAAGATTATTTTTATTTAGGAGGACGATCATGGATAAAGTATATGTAGTTTATTGGTCACAGACAGGAAACACACAGGCAATGGCAGATGCCATTGGAAAGGGCGTTACAGATGCAGGAAAAGAAGCAGAGGTTGTCTATGTAGGAAATGCTGACATCGAAGCACTGAAAGCAGCAAAGGGATTTGCTCTTGGCTGCCCGGCTATGGGAGCGGAAGTGCTGGAAGAGACGGAGATGGAACCTTTTGTAGAAGAGGTAGAGGCCTTTGCAGCAGGCAAAACTATCGCATTGTTTGGTTCCTACGGCTGGGGAGATGGCGAGTGGATGCGTGACTGGGTTGAACGCATGAGCGGTGCCGGTGCCACCGTCTTAAATGGCGAAGGTCTGATGTGCCATGAGGTGCCGGACGAATCCGCCTTGTCTGACTGCGAGGCAATGGGACAGCAGTTAGCGGCTCTGTAAAGGAGCCGGATATGGGGATAGAACAGAGCGTGATACAGCATTGTGCACCTACATTGGCCGGTATGAAGGCAGCGGGACTTTTTAACTTTTTCTATGAAGGAAAAGAGGAGATAAAAAAAGAACTGGATTGGCTTAATGGGATGCTGAATCCCAGAGGTGTATGGGTGCAGGCACTGCTGTGGAAAGAAAGCACTGTCCTTGTATATGTGTATCGGAAAAAGCAGATTGAGGCATCCCTGTCCCAGAGAGATGTGCAGGAACTGCTGAAAAACTATGGCTATGAAGATTTTTCTCTGGAGAAAAGCCTGTTACATCTAAAAAAGAGGCTTCACGGATACAAATGTTTTCCTCATGAGATCGGCATCTTTTTGGGGTATCCGCTGGAGGATGTGAAAGGGTTTATCGACAACAAAGGAAAGAATTGTCAAAGCTGCGGTTTCTGGAAAGTATACTGCAATGCAGGGGAGAAGGAAGCTTTGTTTAACAAGTACCGGAAATGTACAAGGATTTACAGACAGGTATTTGAGGCCGGGCGAAAGCTGCCACAGATGACTGTAGTAATGTAAAAAAAGAAGTTTATTCCGCCGGAGACTGAAAACGCGCTGCGTTAAAGCCTCTGGCAGAATGAAACTTCTTTTTATTTAGCTTTGACTTTTTTTGCTTTGCTCCAGGAGGAGTATGATTTCGTTTTCATAGTCCTAAAAATATAACAAAAGTTGTAGTGATTGACAAGGAACAGTGGACAATGTATTATTTTTTTTGAGAGTTATGGAAAGAGAAACACTACACGAAAAGGTCTAGATGAGAGATAGGAGAAAGGAATGAAAAACATGGAAAAAGAAATAGGAAGAAATCAGCCTTGCTGGTGTGGAAGTGGGCGCAAATACAAAACCTGTCATGCCGATTTTGACGCAAAGGTAAATTCGTACCGGGAGAAAGGATGCTCTGTGCCTCCAAGAAGTATTATCAAAACACCGGCGCAGATCGAAAAGATCAAGGAGAGCTGCAAGATCAATATAGCCATTCTTGACTATCTGGAAACGGTAGTAAAACCGGGAATGAATACAAAAGAAATTGATGATATTGTATACCGTATGACCACAGAGCGGGGAGGAATCCCGGCACCTTTAAATTACCAGGGATTCCCTTACAGTGTGTGCACCTCGGTAAATGACCAAGTGTGTCATGGATTCCCGTCTGAAAATGTGGTTTTGCAGGAAGGCGATATAATCAATATCGACTGTTCTACGATCCTGGATGGTTATTTTTCGGATTCTTCCAGAATGTTTTGCATAGGAGAAGTAAGCCCGGAGAAGAAAAAACTGGTAGAAGTAACGAAAGAGTGTGTGGAAAAGGGTCTGGAACAGGTAAAACCATGGGGCTTTTTAGGCGATATGGGACAGGCAGTACAGGAGCACGCCACGGCAAATGGATACACTGTAGTCAGAGAAATCGGCGGACATGGTGTGGGACTTGAGTTTCACGAGGATCCATGGGTCAGTTATACTTCCAGAAGAGGGGAAGAAATGCTGATGGCACCAGGCATGATATTTACCATTGAACCTATGGTGAATATGGGGGGCCAGGAAATCTTTACGGATGAAGCTAATGGCTGGGAAGTTTATACAAAAGACCGTAAGCCTTCAGCTCAGTGGGAGATCATGGTACTGGTAACAGAAACGGGGTATGAGGTTCTTTGCTGGTAAAAATATGGACAGACGGGATTTGTCTGTTGTATAATGAAAGAAAATATAAAGACCGTGGGCTTATAGAGAATGGAGAATATGAAAATGAATATCAAAGAATGTTATGACAAGGCCGGGGCCAATTATGAAGATGCCCTGAACCGTCTGGGGAGTGATATGTTAGTGGAGTGTTTTGCATTAAAATTTTTGCAGGATGACAGCTTCAAACAGCTGACGGACGGATTGGCCGAAAAAGACGGAGAAAAAGCTTTTCGTGGAGCCCGCACATTAAAAGGAGTATGTGTCAATCTAGGTTTTGACAATCTCTATGAAGTAAGTTCTGAACTGACAGAACAGCTTTGTGGCAGAGAGATAGAAGGATGCCAGGAAATGTACCACAAAGTAGAAGAGTGTTACAATAAAGTGATAGCTGCGCTGCAGGAGATGGCGGATCAGACAGAATGAAAGAAAGAGGCTTGCAGGGCAGTATTTTACAAGGTGCGTAAGCAGTTTGAAGCATGGGCATGTAAATAAAAAAATCTGAAATAACTGTCAGGGTATTTGGTTATCCTAATAGTAAAACAGAGAGGAGATTGTGTATGGAATGGAATATTGTGGCAGATTCCGGATGTGATCTGCGAGGAATCAAATTGGGAGATAAGAAGATAAAAATAACGAAAATACCGTTTTCTATCTTTGTAGAAAATATAGAATATATGGACAATCCCAGGTTTAATGTAGGGGATATGCTGCACCGGATCGAGAAGCAGGATATCCATACCCACACAGCCTGTCCGTCTCCGGCGGCCTGGAAAGAGGCCTTTGACCAGGGAGATCATATTTTTGCCATTACCCTGTCATCCAAGGTGTCTGGCAGTTACAACAGTGCCCAGGTGGCAGCAGCTATGGTCCAGGAAGAAGATCCAGAGAAAAAAATCCATATTCTTGACTCCGGTTCTGCCGGACCCGGACCGTCGCTGCTGGCTATCCGTGCGGCGGAACTGATGGAAGAAGGTGTTTCTTTCGCCGATGCTGTAATGGAATTGGAAGATTATAAGCAAAAGATCCACACGATGTATGGATTAAGTTCTTTTAACAATCTGATCAAGAACGGAAGGGTCAGTAAGGTGGCTGGTTTTGTGGCTGGAAAACTTGGGCTGTGCGGCATAGGTGAAGCCAGTCCCCAGGGAGAGATTCTGGTTCAGGGAAAGGTACGAGGCAGTGGAAAAATGCTGGCAGCATTTCTGGAACGCATGGAAGAATTGGATTTTCAGGGTGGCAAGGTGCTGATCAGCCATTGTGAAAACCAGACGCTGGCGAAGAAATTAAAAGAAATGATACTTAAACAATGGCCCCAGGCAGAGATCCTGATTATGCCGGCAGCCGGAGTCTGCAGTTATTATGTAGAGAGAAAGGGACTGATCGTTGGTTTTGACTGACGATCAGTAGTGATATTTTTTTCGCATGGTAAGAAAGAAAAATACGGTGACACATAAGGTCAGTATTTCTGCAATGGTCACCGACAGCCATACGCCTGTCAGACCAAAGAAAATCGGCAGTACCATAACGCATAGGGTCTGAAATACCAGGGTACGCAGAAAAGAAATCAAAGCGGACACCGGACCGTTGTTCAGTGCGGTGAAAAAAGAGGAACCGTAAATATTAAATCCGTTTACCAGATAAACAAATCCATAGAGGATAAAGCCCTGTCTGGTAAGGTTCAGTAATGTCTGGTCATAGCCTACAAACAAAGTAGTCAAAGGGGTGGCAGACAAACGGGCCAGAGTAAAGAGGATCAAAGCCCAGATGCCGATGAGTGTAAGGCTTTTTTTGAACAGGTTTTTCAGTTCGATGTGATTGTCTGCACCGTAATGATAGCTGACCAATGGGGCACTTCCCATGGAGTAGCCGATAAAAATAGCGGCAAAGATAAAACTTACATACATGATGGCACCGTAGGCGGCGACACCATTTTCACCGGCCAGGCGCAGCAACTGTACATTGAACAGTGAATTTACAATGGAACTGGAAAGGTTGGTCATCAGTTCGGAGGAACCGTTCAGGCAGGTTTTCCCAAGAACTGACAGTTTCAGGTGGGTTTTTCCAAGCCGGAGAAGACTGCTGTTAGGCCGCAGAAAATAAACCACAGGGAACAGTCCTCCGATACATTCACCGCAGATGGTAGCCAAAGCGGCACCGGCCAGACCAAAGTGCCAGACACCAACCAGCAAAAAGTCCAGGACAATGTTTGTCAGTCCGGCAGATAAGATCACATAAAGACCCAGTTTTGGTTTGCCGGCCGTGACAAAGAAACTCTGGAATACATTTTGCAGCATAAAGGCAGGCATAGACAGGAAGGTCAGTCTTGCATACAATACGCTGTTGGATAATAGTTCACCGCTGGCGCCTAAAAGAGAAGCTACCTGGGGGGCCAGAAAGATTCCCAGTAAGGAAAGCAGGATGCCTCCAAGGAAGGTAACATACACAAGAAGGGAAAAATATTCGTTTGCTTTTTCCGGTTCGCCCTCTCCCAGTGTTTTAGCCACCAGGGCACTGCCACCGGTACCTATCATGAAGCCCAGGGCAGATACGCCCATGATCAGAGGCATGATCAGGTTTACGGAGGCAAAGGCTGTTTTTCCTACATAATTGGACACAAAGAGTCCATCTACGATGCTGTAGATGGACGTAAAGATCATCATAATGATAGAGGGAAAAACAAACCGAAGCAGTTTTTTATAAGTAAAATGATCGGATAACTGGATTGACATGATTACTCCCTTGATAATGATAAATTTTCGTAATAGTGTTTCTTTTGGACATACATTTTTTTGTCTGCTTCCCGCAACAGTGTTTCAAAGTGTTCTTTGGAGTTGGTGCGGTAAGAAACGCCAAAGGACAGACTGATTTTTTTTAGATCCGCGTATAGCTGCAGACGGTCGGTGCGGATGGTAAGGTCTGCTTTTGTAATCCCCTGCAGCACAATAATGAATTCGTCCCCGCCTACCCGGTAAACATTCTGGTCATCGAAGCAGGATACAAGGATCTCAGCGGCGTCGCAGATGTATTTGTCTCCGGCAGGGTGTCCCAGGGAGTCGTTTATTTTTTTTAGGCCGTTGAGATCACACATGATAACAGCGATGGACTGATTCATGTCCATGTCATCATCATATGCCCAGTGAAGGGCTGTGCGGTTCTGGCAGTGGGTAAGCTGGTCTCGGATGGCGCTTTCCTCAAGGGCGTTGGAATAATCTCTGAGACGGATTATCATGGAAATGACAAACTCCATCATTTCAATGAGGACGGAAATATTTTTGATAAACTCTTTCGGAGGATTGTCCACACCATATAAACCAATGTATTTACCATTGATTTCAATGGGGCCGGTAACCAGTGTATGGATGCCCTGCGGTTTTAATACATGATACATATTTTCGCTGATGCTCTTGTATTCTTCTATATCATAAATCAAGATATTGCGTCTTTTTTCGTATTCCAAAAACCAGGTATCTAAAACCCCTTCATAGGGGACATTCTTCAGATTGTCTATCTGAGGGGAGACTCCCTCTCTGCACCATTCATAGGTGTTGTCAAAGGTGCCGTCCAGATTGGCCTCAAAAATGTAGGCGCGGTCTGAATTCAGGTTTTCGCCAATGTATTGCAAAAGTTGTGCCAGAATATGTTCCGGAGATTCCGCCGAAGAGGCGTAACGGATCATATCGGTAATGAATTTATCATGGTTGATTTTAGCCATGGCTTCACCCCCTATCTTTTGTTATCTATTCTTAGTTCATTATACATTAAAGTGGAAAAGGGTGCAATGATTTGTTCATTTTCCCTCTTGACGAATGGTGAAAACAGTGCTATAACAAAAACTGTAATAAGACATATATAACAAGAGAAACGAAACGCCAATTGAATAATCGACATTCCGCAAACTTCCCTATGTTATCAATTTGTATGAATGGAGGAAAAGACAAATGACTACTTTAAGAGTACAAAGAAGAAACATGGAAACCAAGGCTAAGAAGCTGAGAAGAGAGGGTTATGTAACAGGTAACCTTTTTGGAAAAGAGATTGAAGGATCGATTCCGCTGCAGATTGAGAAGAAAGAAGCAGAGAGGATCCAGAGAGAGTGCATGAAAGGAAGCCAGCTGTATCTGGAACTGGAGGGCAAAACCTATGATGTGCTGATCAAAGAGATGGATTACAATGCGAGCAGCAGACAGATTCTAGAGATGGATTTCCAGGCATTAGTAAAAGGTGAAAAAGTTCATTCCGTTGCGGAGATTATTCTTCACAATAAAGAGAAAGTGGTAGATGGAGTGCTGGAGCAGTTTCTGGAGGAAATCGCTTATAAGGCATTGCCGGAAGATCTGGTAGAAAAGATTGAGATTGATTGTGGAACTTTGAGGCTGGGAGACACCATCAAAGTATCCGATCTTGACATTGCCAAGAATGACAAACTAGATATCCAGACAGAATTGGATACGCCGATCGTCAGCATTATAGTAAGCCGTAACGAAGCTTCCGATGAAGAAGAGGAAGAAGAGACGGAAGAATAATTGAATGGATAAGTGTGCCGGCGGCATCGTGGCCGTGGCACAAAAAAAGGTCCCCTTAGGCAGGCAGGGCGGAAGCCCGGAGCTGCTTAGGGGGATTTTTGAGTACTTCTCTTGACTCAGAGTCTGCCAGAGGTATAAAATAAAGGTAGGAATTTTGATGACCTGCCGGTGGAGAAAGGCAGGGAGATACCATAGCAGATGAGGGGGATAAAAGATGAAGCATGGTACAGCAGTAAAAGGCGTGGCACACAGAGGCTTTTCCTCTCAGGCTCCGGAAAATTCCCGGGTGGCCTTTGCCATGGCGGCAGAGGGAGATTTTTACGGCATAGAATGTGACATATGGAGAACCAGGGACGGACAGTATGTGGTGTCTCATGACAATCAGATGGAGCGGATGTACGGCCAGCCATGGAAGATCACGGAGAAAACATATGAAGAGATAAGAAAATATCCTATGATCCGTGGCTCCCAGGCGGTCAAACACCCGCCACAGCACATGGTCTTATTTACCGGGTATTTATCCATTCTGGCCAGGGAAGAGACCACCCATCCGGTGATCGAACTGAAGATGGATTATACCACAGCGCAGTTAAGAGAGATTGTAGATCTGGTAAAGAAATATGGTCTGTATGACCGCACGGTTTTTATCAGCCTTCATCCCCAGGTGCTGGTGCGGCTGAAGGAAGAGTTACATATTCTGCCAGAGCATCTGCAATATGTATATGGTGCCACGGCGGCTACGAAACGGCTTCCGGTCAGCATGGAACTGGAGGACTGGCTTGGCCAGTATGGATTTGGTCTGGATGCCCGGTTTACGCTGATAACAAGAGGAACGGTGTTAAGGCTCCATGAAAAAGGCCTGAAAGTAAATGTATGGACGGTAAACCGCCCGGAAGATTATGAGAAAATGCTGTCCTTCGGGGTGGATTATATTACATCCAATTACCATTGGAATGGGATACGGCGCAGTTAGGGAGGGTAATATGCAGCAAGGAGACGAGAAACAATGAAAACAGCCATAGTATATGCATCCGTTCATCATGGGAATACGAAAAAACTGGTGGAAGCCATTGCGGCCCAGGCGGAGGGGGTGACTTTGATCGATGCGGCAAAAACCAAGGAGATAGATCTGAAAGATTATGATGTGATCGGATTTGCGTCGGGGATTTATTATTCTAAATTTCACCAGTCGGTATTAAATTTTGCATCGGTGAACATGCCGGAGTACAAGAATACTTTTTTTATCTGCACTTACGGTGGAAAACCATCTTATGATTCAATCTTACAGGCAGTGCAGGAAAAGGCAGTACATATCCTCGGAACCTATGGATGCAAAGGCTATGATACATTTGGACCGTTTAAACTGATCGGTGGTGTCGCCAAGGGACATCCCACACAGGAGGAAGTAGAGAAGGCAGTTGATTTTTATCAGGAAGTAATGAAAAAAGTTTCTTTAAAGGAGTGAGGGAAATGAATGTAGGAGATGCAAGGAGGCTTTACAGTGGCCAGTTAAAACAGTACAACAGAAAGCAGTTTGAGCTGGCAGTGAAGAAAAACGAATTACAGGAAAAAATAGACAAAACGCCGGATGGGAAGACGATTTATGAAGACGAGGCAGTCCGTCTGGAGTTAAGTTATGAGGCGGTGCATGACAAGTATAAAGAGTACAAAGAGTATATGGACCGTCTTATGCAGCGATGGGATTCCAAGTACAATCATGAGATCACCAAGCAGCAGACAGAAGCGGCGAAAGAAGAGGGAGATGAAATGCGGAAGGTGCTGACCGTGGCCAGACGCATTATGCATGGAGACCAGGTGCCGGCAGGAGATGAGAGAAAACTCATGGAATTTGACAGTCATTTGTATCAGATGGCTAAAAATATCGGCGCTCTGGCAAAATCAAAGGAAAGAAAAAAATACAAATCCCTTTGGGAAGAGGAAGAAGATAAGGAGAAAGTGGACCCGATGGAGGCGGCAGATTCCCAGGAACTGGTGGAGAGCGGCCCTCAGATCGTATCTGTGGAGGAAACGCTGGCCAGTGTGGCAGGAACACAGGAAGAATAAACATGGAAAAGAATTTAACGCAGGGCAGTGTATTAAAAAATATTATGTATTTTGCACTGCCTTATTTATTGTCGTATTTTTTGCAGCAGTTATACGGAATGGCCGATCTGTATATGATCGGTATGTTTGGTGGTGTCGATGGAACGACAGCGGTTACCAACGGAAGCCAGGTTATGTATATGCTTACGGTTATTATTGTGGGACTGGCCATGGGAGCTACCGTCATGATCGGCAAGGCAGTAGGGGGAGGAAAACTCCGGGATGCGGCGGCAGCCATTGGAAATACGGTGACTCTTTTTATGGGGATATCCATTGTGATCACCGTGGTGCTGTTGTGTGTGGCAAGGCCGATTGTGTTGCTGATCGGTACGCCGGCAGAAGCAGTAGAGGGCACGGTTTCTTATTTGATCATTTGCTTTATCGGCATTCCGTTTATTGTGGCATATAATATTATCAGTTCTATTTTCCGGGGTATGGGAGATTCAAAAAGTCCTATGTTTTTCATTGGTGTTGCCTGCGTGGTCAATGTAATACTGGACTATGTGTTTATGGGCAGGATGCAGATGGGACCGGCCGGTGCGGCACTGGGAACTACTCTGGCTCAGACAGTGAGTGTGGTGGTGGCGTTGTTTTATATGAAAGGCCGTAAGACCGGGATCTCATTAAAACGGCAGGATTTTGTCCCGCGGCGGAAGGTAATGGGAGAACTTTTAAAGGTAGGAGTGCCGGTAGCCGTTCAGGACGGATGTATTCAGGTGGCTTTTATTGTGATCACGGTAATCGCCAATCACAGAGGGCTGGATGATGCAGCAGCTGTAGGAGTAGTTGAAAAAATCATCAGTGCCTTGTTTATCATACCATCTTCCATGCTGGCAACGGTATCGGCGTTGTCTGCCCAGAATATCGGAGCAGGCAAAGGAGAGAGGGCTTATAAGACACTAAAGTATGGAATCTTGATCACCAGTTTATACGGCGTGTTGATCTCTGTTTTGGTGGAACTTTGTGCGCCGGCACTGGTAGGAATTTTTACAGGAGACGAGACCGTGATACGGCTGGGCTGCCAGTATATAAAGGGTTATATATGGGACAGCATTTTTGCCGGGATTCATTTCTGCTTCAGTGGGTATTTCTGCGCCTATGGAAAATCCTATATCGGTTTTATACACAATATGGCCTCTATCCTACTTGTGAGGATTCCGGGATCCTATCTGGCATCGGTATGTTTCGCTGCGACTTTGTTCCCCATGGGACTGGCGGCACCGGCAGGATCTGTTCTTTCTATCGTGATCTGCCTCACTGCTTTTTGGTGGATGAAACGGAAAGGCATGGAAGAAAATGGCGGAGTGGCTGCATAAAAAAATGCAAACACCGGTAGATAAAAAGGTATAATTGTGTTATAGTCTTTTTATTACGGATTAGGAGAATTAAAATGAAAGAACGAGAAAAGTTTGGAACCCGTCTTGGGTTTATTCTGGTGTCGGCAGGATGTGCCGTAGGCCTTGGTAATGTGTGGAAATTTCCTTATATATGCGGTGAAAATGGTGGAGCAGCGTTTATTATCATTTACCTGTTCTTTTTACTGCTGCTGGGATTTCCTATTATCATGTGCGAGTTTGCGGTGGGCCGTGCCAGCGGTGTAGGAACAGGCATGTGTTTTGATAAACTGGAGCCAAAAGGTGGACGATGGCACAGGTTTAAGTGGGGCGCCATCGGTGGCAGTTATATTCTTATGATGTTTTATACCATGGTTGGTGGCTGGATGCTGTATTATGCTTATAAAATGGCCACAGGGCAGTTGTCCGGATTGTCGAAGGACAAGATCAGCGGAGCGTATGACCAGATGCTGCAAAGCCCGGGAACCATGGCATTCTGGATGATGGTGGCTATTGTGGTTTCATTGATCGTCTGTGCTATGGGAGTGCAGAACGGAGTGGAGCGTATTACCAAGGTAATGATGTTGGCACTGTTTCTTTTGATCGTTGTGCTGGCAGTAAATTCGGTACGCCTGGATGGCGCTATGGAAGGTGTGAAATTTTATCTGGTGCCGAACCTGGATGCCATAAGAGAACGAGGACTGGGCACTGTTATTTTCGATGCCATGACCCATGCATTCTTTACGCTGAGTGTGGGCATAGGAGCCATGGAGATCTTCGGCAGTTATCTGAAGAGGGAGAGAAGCATTGGCGGCGAGGCTGCTAATATTGTTTTCCTGGATACCTTTGTAGCGATCATGGCGGGGCTGATCATTATACCTGCCTGCTTTGCCTATGGTGTACAGCCGGACGCCGGCCCATCCTTATTGTTTAAGACACTGCCCAATGTTTTTTCTAACATGGCAGGCGGGCGAGTGTGGGGAACAGCCTTTTTTATATTTATGTCCTTTGCGGCACTTTCCACCATCATTGCCGTGTTTGAGGAAATTATTTCGTTTTATATTGACCTGTTTGGATATTCCAGAAAAAAGGCGGTGTGCCTCAATCTGGTAGTGATCCCGCTGTTGTCACTGCCGGCGGTGTTTGGCTATAATATATGGTCTGGCATACACCCGCTGGGACTGGATTCCAGCATTATGGATCTGGAAGATTTTCTGGTTTCTTACAATCTGCTTCCACTGGGAAGTATGGTGTTTGTGCTGTTTTGTACCAGAAAAAATGGCTGGGGATGGCAAAAATTTATACAGGAAGTCAATGACGGAGAGGGCATGAAGATTCCGGGATGGCTGCAGAATTACATGGCCTATGTGCTGCCGGCGGTTATCGTGATAGTATATCTGAAAGGATATTATGACACATTTGCAGGACGAGGTCTGCATGTGTTGATCCCATGGATGATATTTGCCGTTGTGCTGTTGATGGCAATCTTTTTTATTGTGTTTGCCAAGACGAAGCCGGATGGGAAAGAAGTGAAGACTGGGTCTGGGACTTGAGAGAAACTCAAAATAATATGGAAAATATGCGAAATAAATGGCATAAAATAGTAGACAAAGTGGTGCCGGGACATATCCGTTCCGGCACCTTTTTTTATTGGCTATATGATGAGAATCACCGTATTTTCTGCGTGTGAATGATGTCAGATACATTGTCCTCTACGGAAGAGACATACAAAATATACTGGTTCATAACGGACTCGATGGTCTGTCCCGGATCCTGCTGGCGGAAAAACTGTTCAAAAGTGGTAACAGCGTGGGCCATTGGATCACCAATCACAAAACATTCAATATCTGTTTCATCGAACTCCGGTGTGGTAAACTGCATGTTGATTTCAAACTGGTTGGAAGAAGACATGCCAAAGATCAAAAACATTTCATCTTTTTTTCCGGCAATGAGAAAAGAACAGTTGCAGTCAGCGTCCTGGTTGGCCAGTACCATTTTGTTACGGAACATTTCTACCAGTTCCGGCAATGGAACCGGAGAAATCGAGGATAACATATACAGGCGCTCAAAGGCAGTAACAGCTTGCTCACAGAAAGCTTTGTCTCCGGTGTAGGCCAGTAAGATGGTGTCATCAAAAGATTTGATCTTAGATCCTGTCTCCTGATCGGAAGCACCGGTCAGAGGAGAATCATCGCATTTGAGAACGATACGGTTGTTGGTTGCACAAGCAATGGCTAAGCCCATGGGAAAACCTCCTTTCGAATGGCAGCGGCTTCTCTTACCAGCTGTTCAATTTTATCAAAGTTCTTTTCCTGGATCAGGCTCTTTTTTACCATCCAGCTGCCGCCACAGCAGAGAACTTTGGGGGAAGCCAGATAATCACCTGCATTGTCAGCATTTATTCCGCCGGTTGGCATGAAGCGGATCTGGGAGAACGGAGCGGCCATAGCCTGGATCATAGGAAGTCCGCCGGCTGCCTCGGCAGGGAAAAATTTAACAGTGGAAAGGCCTCGTTTCACCGCCTGAGATACTTCTGAAGGAGTAATGCAGCCTGGAATCACAGGGATATCCCGGCTTAGACAATAGTCTACTATTTCCGGATCGAAGCCGGGACATACGATGAAAGAAGCACCGGCTTCTACGGCGTCCTGTACCTGTTTTATAGTCAGTATGGTGCCGGCGCCTACCAGCATATCCGGATATTCTTTTGTAATGGCCCGGATAGAGTCCGCTGCGGCTGCTGTACGGAAAGTAATCTCAGCGCAGGGAAGACCGCCGTCACAAAGCGCTTTTGCCAGAGGAAGGGCGTCTTTTGCATCATCCAGGACGACCACCGGCACGATGCCGATTTTTTCGAACCTTTCTTCTAATTGTGTTGTATTCATAAACATAACCTCCAAGTATCATGATACTTCTATTGTAGAGGAAAAAGGAAGATCAGGCAAGCAGGGATTAATCGAATATGAAAAACATTGCTTTTTAGGGGGAGACTATGTATAATCTTTGTTATATTGCTTTTTTATACATCCAAAGGAGGAAACCATGAATTTTTTAGAAGAACGAATCACGAGAGATGGCATTGTAAAAGAGGGGAATGTGCTGAAGGTAGACAGCTTTTTGAACCATCAGATGGATATTGAACTCTTTGACCAGATGGGAGAAGAATGGGCCAGAAGATTTAAAGACAAAAAGATAAATAAGATTCTTACTATTGAAGCATCCGGCATTGGAATTGCCTGTATTGTTGCGAAACATTTTCATGTACCGGTTGTTTTTGCCAAAAAATCTAAAAGCATCAACCTGGAAGGCGAGATGTACATTGCAGAGGTGGAATCTTTTACTCATAAATGCAAAAACCAGGTTATTGTATCTAAGAAATTTCTTTCGCCGGAGGATCATGTGTTGATCATTGATGATTTCCTTGCAAACGGTGCCGCTCTTCAGGGACTTATTTCTATTATTGCCCAGGCAGGAGCTTCAGTAGAAGGTATTGGTATTGCGGTAGAAAAAGGATTTCAGGTAGGCGGAAGTCTCATAAGAAATCTAGGTTATTCACTGGAGTCTCTGGCTATTGTAGATTCCATGAATGCAGAAACAGGAGAAATTGTATTTCGACAAGAGTAGAATGTAGAAAATAGGAGAAAATATCAATGAACAAGAAGAAAAAAGAAGGGGCAGCAGCCTCTATGGACAACATTTATAAATTAAATGGAAAAGTGCCGGTAGCCAAGGCAATACCGTTTGGATTGCAGCACATACTGGCGATGTTTGTAGCCAACATTGCACCGATTCTGATCGTGGCAGGTGTTTGCAACATTTCAGAGCAGGAAAAAGCGACTTTGATCCAGTGTGCCATGCTGATCGCAGGAATCGGTACTTTGATCCAGTTGTTTCCTGTGTGGCGGATTGGTTCCGGACTGCCTATCGTTATGGGAATCAGTTTTACCTTTGTATCTATTTTCAGTTACATCGGAGCCACCTATGGCTATGGCGCCATTATGGGAGCGGTGCTCATCGGCGGTATCATCGAGGGATGCCTGGGACTCCTGGCAAAATACTGGACGAAGATCATCACGCCGATCGTGTCTGCCTCTGTAGTGACAGCCATTGGTTTCTCGCTGCTGTCAGTAGGTGCTTCCTCCTTTGGAGGCGGTACGGGAGCGGAAGATTTTGGATCAGTAAAAAACTGGATCTTAGGTAGTATTACGTTGCTTTGCTGTATTTTGTTCAACCTTTTTGCAAAATCTTACTGGAAACAGTTATCTGTTCTGTTTGGACTGGTAGTTGGTTATATTGTAGCAATTCCCATGGGGATGGTGGATTTCTCATCTTTGTCCAGCACAGCAATCGTTTCGTTTCCGCAGTTTATGCCGTTCAAGATGGAATTTAATATCAATGCCATTGTGTCTGTAACGCTGATCTTCCTTGTGTCGGCAACAGAAACTATCGGAGATACTTCAGCTCTTGCATCCTCTGGTCTGGGAAGAGATGTAACAGCAAAAGAGACCGCAGGATCCATTGCCTGTGATGGATTTATCAGTAGTATTTCATCCTTGTTTGGATGTCTGCCTATTACGTCCTTCAGCCAGAATGTAGGACTGGTTGCCATGACCAAAGTAGTCAACCGCTTCACCATTGGAACCGGAGCAGTGATCATGATCCTGGCGGGAATCTTTCCGATCTTTGGTGCTGTTTTGGCAACCTTGCCAAATGCTGTGTTAGGCGGCTGTACCATCATGATGTTTGGAACCATCGTTGTCAGTGGACTTCAGATGGTTAGTAAATGTGGATTTTCCCATAGAAATATTACCATCGCGGCATTATCTTTAAGTGTTGGAATCGGATTTACACAGGTGCCGGAAGTGTTTGCTGTATTTCCAAAGATCGTGCAGACCGTGTTTGCTGAGAACTGTGTGGCAGTGGTATTTGTAGTAGCATTACTGATGAATCTGATCCTGCCAAAGGAGATGGAGGAGTAAGCCTTTGTGGTGTGATAGTGTTACCGCAGTATGATATTAAATAAAAAAAGGAAGTTCTATTCGTGAGAGACTTTAACGCAAAGCGTTTCTTGTCTCGACACGAAAGAACTTCTTTTTATTTTATAACTATCACAATGTGGTGAATGTATTAATATTTCATATCCTTCAAAATATCACAGAAATCAAAGGTGGAGAAATAATCTTTTGGTGTTTCGCCACGGCGGATCATCTGGACACTGCCGTCTTCTTTCAGAAGAAGTTCCGGAGATTTCAGTTTTCCGTTGTAATTGTATCCCATAGCATATCCGTGGGCACCGGTATCGTGGATCACCAGGTAATCACCGATATCAATTTTTGGAAGCATGCGGTCTACGGCAAATTTGTCATTGTTCTCACACAGAGATCCGGTTACATCATATTTGTGATCGCAAGGCTCGTTTTCCTTACCAAGGACGGTGATGTGATGGTAAGCACCGTAAATAGCAGGACGCATCAGATCGCAGGCACAGGTATTGAGTCCAATATACTCTTTATAAATGTGCTTCTGATGGATACATTTTGTTACCAGGTTGCCATATGGTCCCAGCATGAAGCGGCCCAGTTCAGTAAAGATAGAGATGTCACCCATTCCGGCAGGAACAAGGATCTCTTCAAACTGTTTGCGGACGCCCTCGCCGATCACGGCAATATCATTTGGCTCTTTGTCTGGTGTGTAAGGGATTCCGACACCGCCGGACAGGTTGATATATTTAATATTGGCACCGGTTTTTTCTTTGAGTTCCACTGCCAGACGGAATAAAATACCTGCCAGTGTTGGATAATATTCATTACTTACGGTATTGCTGGCAATAAAAGCGTGGATACCAAAGGTTTTGGCACCTAATTTCTGAAGTTTTTTGAAACCGTCGATCATCTGCTCTTTGGTAAAACCGTATTTGGCATCACCGGGGTTGTCCATGATATCGGTACCAAGTTCAAAAACTCCGCCCGGATTGTAGCGGCAGAAGATGGTCTCAGGGATACCAACATTCTCATCCAGATAATCAATGTGGGTGTAGTCATCCAGATTGATGTAAGCGCCCAGGTCGCTGGCTTTTTGATATTCAACTAAAGGAGTTACATTGGAAGAGAACATGATATCACTCTTCGTAAAGCCAAGGGCTTCTGACAGCATCAGTTCTGTCAGGGAAGAACAATCCACACCGCATCCTTCCTCCTGCAGAATTTTCAGAATAAATGGGTTCGGGGTTGCCTTTACAGCAAAATATTCGCGATATCCTTTATTCCAGGAAAAAGCTTTTTTCAAAGCTCTTGCGTTCTCGCGGATGCCTTTTTCGTCATAAATATGAAAAGGCGTTGGATATGTTTTTTCGATTTCTTTAACCTGCTCTAAGGTTAGAATGGGTTTCTTTTCCATTTGTGCGTTACCTCCAATATTTCTTTGCGTTCTTTCCATAGTATAAATTTTTTCGTCAAGGCTGTCAATTGGAAACTTTTCTTGACACAAAACAAATGTTTGTGTTATGCTCGATTCTGTATTCCTGCGTGCAGCAGGAGATAAGAAGCACTAGATTTGTGAATTGGTAAGTGAGGTTTGAGTATATGAGCAGTTATAATGGTAGTGATATTGTAATTCTGGAAGGGCTGGAAGCAGTTCGCAAGCGTCCCGGTATGTATATAGGAAGTACTGGCACCAGAGGACTCCACCATATGATATGGGAAATCCTGGACAATGGAATTGACGAGCATCTGGCCGGCTTTTGTACAGAATTGCACCTGACACTGAAAAAAGACGGTGGTGTCGTGGTAGAAGATAACGGCCGCGGTGTGCCGGTGGATCTTCATCCTGCCAAGAAAATCCCTACCGTGCGGGTGGTGTACACTATTCTTCACGCTGGTGGAAAATTCAACAGTGATGTGTACAAAGTATCGGGTGGTCTTCACGGTGTAGGAGCCTCTGTAGTGAATGCTCTTTCCAAAAAACTGACGGTAGAAGTGCGCCGTGATGGGAAAATTTATCAAGATGCCTATGAAAATGGAGGACATCCTATCACGGAACTGGAGCATGGGATGCTTCCGGTGGTTGGAAAATGCGCTAAAAGCAATACCGGTACGAAAGTCACTTTTTACCCGGATGATTCTATTTTTGAAACCGTAGAATTCAAACCGGAAACCATACGAAAAAAACTCAAAGAAATCGCTTATTTAAATAAAAATCTGAAGATCGTGTTCAAGGATGAACACACAGGAGAGGAAGAGACTTATTTAGAAGAGTTTGGAATCCAGAGTTATGTCCGTTATATCAACCGGGATGCAGTGCCTCTTCATAAGGATGTTGTTTATATTGAAGGGAAAAGTGGAGATATCGAAGTGGAAGTGGCATTCCAGTACACCCAGAATTACGGGGAACAGATCAATGCATACTGTAACCGTATCAATGTGGCAGACGGGGGGACGCTGGTGACCGGATTTAAGACGGCACTGACCCGTATCATGAACCAGTACGCCAGAGAACTGAATTTTCTCAAGAACAACGAGGATAATTTTGATGGTAAAGACATTCGTAACGGACTGGTGGCTATCGTGTCCATCAAGCACCCGGATCCTCAGTTTGAGAGCCAGACCAAAAATAAATTAGGCAACACAGATGCCAAAACAGCTGTAGATGAAGTGGTAAATATAGAAGCACAGCGATATTTTGACAAAAATGTAGAAGTGCTGAAACGGATTCTGGAAAATATACATAAGTCCTTCAAGGCGAGAACAGCCAGCGACAAAGCCCGCAAAGGGGTGATGAAACAGCTGCTGGATGTAGATACCAAGAGTAAACTGGCAGCCTGTTCCTCAAAGAAGGCTGCAGAGTGTGAGATTTATATCGTGGAGGGAGATTCAGCCGGCGGTACAGTGAAGACTGCCAGAAACCGGAGAACCCAGGCGGTGCTGCCACTGCGGGGCAAGATCCTGAATGTGGAAAAAGCCCCCCTGGAAAAAATACTCATGAATAACGAAATCAAGACCATGATCGCTGCGTTTGGCTGTGGCATCGGGGAAAATTTTGATATCAGCAAACTCCGCTATGACAAGATCATTATTCTGACAGATGCCGATGTAGACGGAGCTCATATCAGCACCCTGCTTTTAACCTTTTTCTACCGTTTTATGCCGGAGCTGATCTATCAGGGAAAAGTATACCGGGGACTGCCGCCGCTGTACCGGGTGTCTTATGACAAGCAGAAGGGCAGAAAAAAAGAAAAAGTATCCGAGTACCTTTTTAATGATTTTGAATTGGAAAAATTCCGTAAAACCGGACAAAAGATTACGGAACTCCAGCGGTACAAAGGTCTGGGAGAGATGGACGACACCCAGTTGTGGGAGACAACGCTGGATCCGGACAGCCGGATCCTGGCTCAGGTGACGATCAATGATACCGTAGAGGCAGATGAGGTAACAGATGTGCTGATGGGAAGCAATGTGCCACCGAGACGACAGTTTATTATGGATGAGGCAAAGTACGCCAATCTGGATATTTAAAAGGAGGAAGAATTCATGGATCAGATGAAAATAACACAGGAAAATGTAATTCAGCTGGATTTTGCGGAAGAAATGAAAAATTCCTACCGTGATTACGCCATGAGCGTAATCGTAGACAGAGCTCTGCCGGATGTGCGGGATGGATTAAAGCCCGTGCAGAGGCGTATTTTGTATGCCATGAAAGAACTGGGACTATCACCGGACAAGCCTCATCGTAAAAGTGCCCGTATCGTGGGTGATACCATGGGTAAATACCATCCTCACGGAGACAGTTCCATTTACGATGCCCTGGTACACATGACAGAAGAGTATTCGCTGAACGCACCGTTAGTCGACGGCCACGGAAACTTTGGATCCATTGACGGAGATGGCGCCGCTGCCATGCGATACACAGAGGCAAGACTGTCCACTGCCGCTATGACGATGCTTGACAACCTGGAAAAAGGTCTGGTAGATTTTATGCCAAACTTTGACGACAGCGAAAAAGAGCCGGTGGTACTGCCGGCTATGCTGCCCAACCTTCTCATTAACGGAACGACAGGAATCGCTGTAGGTATGGCTACCAACATCCCTCCTCACAACCCGGGAGAGGTGATCGACGCTGTGATCGCTTATATGGACCGGCCGGGGATTTCCATTGATAAATTGATGGATTATGTGCCGGCACCGGATTTTCCTACCGGGGGAACTATTGTCAATGCATCCCAGATGAGAGATATTTATGAAAGAGGAGAGGGAAGGATCCGTCTCCGGGCTAAAACCGAGATAGAAAAGGGAGAAAACGGAAGAAAAAATATCATTATTACCGAGATCCCATACACCATATCCGGCAACAAAGCAAAACTTGTGGAAACGCTGGTGAATCTCGCCAGAGAAAAGGTCTTTGATGAAATCTATGATGTGAGAGACGAGTCCTCCAAAGAAGGAATCCGCATTGTCGTGGAAGTGAAAAAAGACAGGGATATAAACAATCTTTTAAATGGACTCTACAAGAAAACACAGATGGAAGATACCTATGGTGTCAATCTGCTGGCCATCAAACCGGAGTCAGACGGAACCAGCCAGCCAAAGGTGTTTAATCTTAAATCCATGATAGAAGAATTTGTGCTGTTTCAGGAAGATCTGTATACAAAAGAGTACCAGTTCCTTCTGGCAAAAGCAAAAAAACGGCTGGAGATCGTAGAAGGCCTGATGAAGGCAACGGATGTGATCGACCTGATCATTGAGATCCTCAGGGGATCTTCCTCTGTGAAACAGGCAAAACAGTGTCTGATCCAGGGAGTGACAGAAGGAATCCGTTTTAAAAGCCAGGCCTCTGAAAAAGAAGCAGCCACCCTTTTATTTACAGAGCCACAGGCAGATGCTATTCTGGCCATGCCTCTGTCCAAGCTGATCGGTCTGGAGATTCTGAAACTTCATGAAGAAAATGAGGGACTTCTTTCTGATATCGCAGAGTATGAAAAAGTGCTGTCAGATGTGAAAGAACTTTACAAAGTGATCAAGACAAGACTGAGACAGTACAAAAAAATGTTTGCCAGAGAAAGACGCACCGGTCTTACGGATGATGTGGCAAAAGCTTATGTGGAAAAGGTTGTGATCGAAGACTTGTATGTGTGCATCGACCGTTTTGGGTATACAAAGGCAGTGGACGCTGGTGCTTTTGGCAGGGCAGCAGAAGAGACGAAGAAAGAGTATGTGCATGTGCTGAAGATAGAAAACACAGACAAACTCTGCGTTTTTACCAATAAAGGAAGAATGCACCAGGTAAAGATGGACAAGATACCACGCTGCAAGATGAAAGAAAAGGGAACGCTGATCCATTCACTGTGCAAAATGGAGAACGATGAAGAGGGAATTTTATATACCTCTTTTGCCGATCTGTTTGAGTCCATGCTGATGTTTGTAACAAAGACCGGATTTATCAAACTGGTGTCCGGCGTGGAGTTTGAGACCAACCGCCAGATGGTGGCAGCTACCAAACTGGATGAGGGAGATGAAGTGGCGGCATTGCAGATGCTGTCAGCCGGTGAGGTGCTGTCCGGAAGCAAAAAAGTAGTGATTTTGACAGAAAAGGGACTTTCTCTTGGATTCCAGTTGGGAGAAGTCAGCGAATTTAAGAAAACAAGCCGGGGTGTCAAGGCGATCACGCTGGAGTCAGGAGACCGGGTGGCTTTTGCAAAGGCACTGGAAGCGGATGCAGAGACATTTGAATATAATGGAAAGACACTGAACGCCCGCAGAGTGAGAAACCGCAAGAGGGCAGCAAAGGGGCAGAACGCCACACTGGAATAACAGATCTTTTATAAAAAATAAAAAAAGACTAAGATTGCCGGCACTTCTACCGATAAATATTATAGAGGATGTGAAAATCTTCAGAAATCGCCAGCAGAAGGAGGAATTATTATGAGAATTGATGCTTATATTCAGGTAAATCAGCTCTATCATACAAGTAAAACGAAGAGCAAAGCGAATACAGCAAATTCAGACAGCAGAGATTCGTTGGAAATATCCAGCTATGCCAATGCATATCAGGTAGCAAAGAAAGCTGCAGGCGAAGCTGTTTCCCAGGGAACAGATGTGCGGATGGATAGAATCAATGATATTAAAGCAAGAATGGAAGCAGGATCCTATCATGTGTCTGTAGAAGATGTAGCAGACAAAATGACAGATCTTCTGACCAGATAGTGATACAGGAGGAATTCGCGTGGCCAGCTTGATGGAAGAGTTGATGGAAACGCTGGATGCTGAGGAAAAACTGTACCAGGAGTTGATTCCTGTTGAGCAGGAAAAGACAAGAGCAATCGCCGGTACAGATCTGGAAGCGATGCGCCGGATCGTAGAAAAGGAACACGAACTGGTGGACAAAACCCAGCATCTGGAAAATGTTCGTAAAAGGATTGTGCTGGATATTGCCACGGTGTTAGGAAAAGACCCGGACAAGATGACATTAGCGTCACTGGCCGATGCTTTGAAAAAACAGCCGGAGGATCAGAGAAAACTGCAGATGGTGCATGATCGGTTAAGGAAAACAGTGATGCAGCTGCAGGATATCAATCAATCCAATGAAAATTTACTGAGAGAAGCCATGGAAATGGTTGAATTTAATATGAATGTAATCAGAAGTACACGGATGTCTTCAGGAAGCAGCAACTATGCAAGTGATGCCTCGGAGGTTTATGGAACCGCACCGCAGCAGGGCATGTTTGATGCAAAACAGTAAAAGGCATTCGTGTCTTTTGTTAGAATAAAGAACAGAAAGGAGAGGAAACAATGGGAAATCTCATGACGAGTTTTAATGCCGGAGTATCGGGACTGCATGCGGCGCAGGCGTCTTTGAATACTACCTCACATAACCTGGCCAATGCACAGACCACCGGTTATGTAAGACAGCAGACCATTGTGACGGATTCTTTTTATCAGACCAATCTGGGAATGCATGATGATATGCTCCAGGTAGGTACCGGAACAGCCATTGTCAAGACCAGACAGATTCGAAATGAATTTCTGGATGCGAAATACAGACTGCAGCTGGGCCGGCAGAACTTTTATGAGCAGAATGAAAAGACCGTATATGAAATAGAAGATATGATGGGAGAACTTCACGGAGAGGAGTTCCGTACATCTATCGCAGACTTGAAAGCAGCACTCAGCACGCTGTCAGAGAATCCGGATAGCATCGTAAATAAAGACCAGATCGTCTCCATTGCACAGCAGTTTGTGCAGAGGGCGCAGGTACTGTGGAATGAATTAAGTTCCTATCAGACCAGTTTAAACGATGAGGTGTCCAGACAGGTAGACCAGGTAAACAGCCTGGTGTCCCAGATCCGGGATTATAACAAAAAGATCCAGAAATATGAGGCCACAGGACAGCCGGCCAACGATTACAGGGACAAGAGAAACCATTGCCTGGATGAACTTGCCACCATCATTAATTTTGAGACTAATGAAAGTCCTAATGGGACCATTACTATATATTCAGAGGGTGCTTATCTGCTGGATGACAGCAATCAGTATTATTTGGAGACTGCGTATGAGAGTGAAACTTCCAGACTGTTAAAACCGGTATGGGCATCCGGCGGAGAGTATTATGTCCGTGGCGAACTTACCTATTCGTCCAAGACAGATACAGATGTGGGATCCTTGAAGGGAATCCTGGTATCCAGGGGAAGTTTTGTAGCCAAGTACACGGATACCCCGGTTAAGCCGGACAGCGAAGACGCCAAGTATCAGCTGGCTGACGGTACTTTTGACCAGGCAGCATATGATGCCGATTATAAGCAGTTTCAGAAAGATGTGGAAGTTTACAATGATACGGTAGGATGTTCTGTCGTAATGACGGTGCAGAGCCAGATCGACATGCTGGTTCATGGAATTGTTACAAAAGTAAATGATGCCCTGTGTCCCAATAAAGAACTGACACTGGCAGATGGAACTACCATCAAAGTGCTGGATGAAGACAAGTCTTTGATCGGTGATGATAAAAACAGCACCATCGGAACAGAGTTGTTCGCAAGAAGAAGTATGCCTCGTTATGAGAAAACAACGGTAACGGTCAAGGCAGAAGACGGAACAACATCCGATATAGAAGTTTATAAATATAACGAAGAAGACCCGGAAGATACTTATTCCTTGTACACCATCGGCCAGCTGGTGATGAATCCTACTGTTTTGCAGGATTCATCTACCATTCCTACCAAGTATTCAGAGACCAGTGGAAAATATGGCGGATATGCCAACCAGGAACTGGCAGGGATTGCGGATTCCTTCAATGAAAAATTAGGTACCCTGAATCCGAATGCGCTGACGACTTACAGTGCACTGGATTTTTATGTGGGGATCTGTGGTGATTTGGCCAACAACGGAAGTGTCTGGAAAGGAATTGTGGAAAACCAGACCGTCACCGTAAACGGACTGGAAGAAGAAAGACAGAATGTAATGGGCGTTTCCACGGAAGAGGAATTGTCCGATCTGATCAAATTCCAGCGATGCTTTGATGCATCCTCCCGATATATTACAACTATATCGGAAATGCTGGAATACATTATCGAGAAGTTAGGAGGTTGATCCCATGGCATCAACATTTGGTAGTTTTGAAATCGCAAAATCAGGAATGATGACATACAATCAGGCATTGCAGGTTACATTCCATAATGTGGCTAATGTGGAGACAAAGGGATATTCCAAACAGACGGCCAACATCACATCCATGGTAGGAAACAAATCTTCCATGATCGCACAGGGATTTGGTGTTACGGTTACGGATATCAGTAGAAGCCGTAATGAATACTATGATACCAAGTATCAGCTGACTAATACAAGTTACAACCGTTATAAAACAGAAGCGTATTATCTCAGTGCCCTGCAGGATCAGATCTGTGGAAATGTGACATCGGATGATAAAGTAAATCTTACAGATGCGTTTGATACCTTCACAGATGTATTGAGTCATCTGGTAGGAAATCCAAACAACAGCACCATCCGGACTCAGGCAACAACGACAGCCCAGACTTTTACGGAGTATGTAAATGGAGTAGCTACGAAACTCCAGTCTCTGCAGGCAGAGGCCAACACAGAGATTAAGACCTGCGTAGATCAGATCAATGCTTATGCAAAAAAGATCACATCTTTGACGCGGCAGATCAATACCATCGAAGCATACGGCAATACGGCCAATGACCTGAGAGACCAGAGAAGTCTTATGATCGATGAACTGTCTCAGTTTGTATCGGTGGAAACCTTGGAAAAAGCACCGGCAGACGGTGTGGGAGAGACTCAGTACTATGTGTATGTAGGCGGACAGATGTTGGTAGATACCTACAATGTGAATGAACTGGTAGTAAAACAGAAAGATACGGTCAGCAATATAAATGATATTACAGGATGTTATGATGTTGCATGGGCAGATGGATCCAGTTTTTCACCTTATGCATCTAGTCTGGGAGGAAGACTGCAGGCGTTGTTCGAGATGCGTGACGGAAATAATGCTACAGTGGTAGACGGAACTATTACTGCTTATGATGCAGGCACTAAAAAATTAACCGTTGAAAATACAAACTGCAATGATCTGCTGACTTTGAATATTCCGGCCAGCGATGGTGAGATCACCATCAATAACCGTCGTTATGCATACAACAGTTTTGAAGTAAAAGTAGATGCAGACGGTAAATATACTTATGAGTTTAACTTGAAAGATACCAATGACGAATTGATGCAGATCGCAGTGGATAAAAGTTATACGGCTCATGCAGGAACCTCGGTGAATGCCAAGGGAATTCCTTATTACATGGCACAGTTGAATGAGTTTGTCAGAACATACGCTCAGGAATTTAACCGGATCCACAAACAGGGACTGGATCTGAATGATGAGGCGGGCATAGACTTTTTCAATGCCACTATTCCTGCCAACGGCAAGAATTATGTAATGAATGAAAGCGTGAACGGACTGGATCAGGGATTTACCTCGATTGTAGGAAACCCGGATGCAGACGGAAAATACCAGGGATCTTATTATTACATGACAGCGCTGAATTTTACAGTGACAAAAGAAGTGATGGAAGATTCAAACAAGATTGCCTGCAAGGCCAATGGAAATGGATCCAGTGTAGGAAATGATAACGGAGACAACATTCAGAAATTGTCAAAACTGAAAGATGATTCCCAAATGTTTGTCCATGGTGAACCGGATGCCTTTTTACAGTCTATGACCTCGGCGCTGGGAGTAAATGCCAGCAAGGCCAGCACTCTGGAGAAGAGCGAGAGCAATCTTTTGTATTCTATCGATACCAACCGTAAATCCGTTTCCGGCGTGGATGAGGATGAAGAGGGATCCGATATGATCGTATTCCAGAATATGCTGCAGAATCAGTATAAAGTGATTTCTGTTATGAATGAAGTATTAGACAAGTTGATCAATGAAATGGTGTAAGACTGAAAGGGGGACATAACCGTGCGTGTAACAAATAATATGATGCGAAACAATTCTACGCTGAACATGCAGAAAAATAAAGTGGCTTATGATAAGTATCTTCAGCAGTATACAACACAGAAAAAGATCCAGCGTCCTTCGGACGATCCGACCATTGCAGTCCGTGCGCTGAAATATCGGACGACTATATCCGAGATTGACCAGTATCTGAAAAATATTGAAGATGCTACTTCCTGGATGGATGCAACGGAAACAGTATTAAAGGATATAGATAAGCGTCTGGACACTATGGTAGATGTGTGTACCGAGGCGGCCACCGGCACCGTGAATGCCAAAGACCGTGAGAACCTTGTAAAGCAGTTACGGGAAAATGCATCTTACATTTTTGAGCAGGATGCCAATCAGGATTATGCAGGACGCTACCTGTTTACCGGATACAGAACGGATGTGCCACTGTTGTTTGAGGAAAATCAGACCAATGTTACATACCATATCCAGGAAAAACTGGAGATCAATGACATAAATAAGTATGAGTATGTTTATGGACAGCCGGTTTATGATGATGCCAAGACGGACCAGGATTATGCCCAGGAAGCGTCCAAGTTCCAGACAACCCACCGCATCCTTGTATCCTATGACAATTGCGATGATGCAGGGGTAGTGATCCGGTACAAAGATAAAGATGGTAACGAACAGACGGTGACGGCTGTAAATAAAAAAATCGGAGACGACACCGTGTTCAATGAACACCTTCAGCCGGGAGACGATGAGATCTACTTTGTAGAAGAGACAGGAGAACTGGTATTTGGAGATAAGATTTACGATAAGATCCGTGGCGGCTCTGATCTCCAGGTAGAATATGAGAAGACGAAGTTTAACAAAGGTCAGATCCGGCCGGAGCATTATTTTGACTGTACAACTACGGACAACGGAACAGGCAAGACCATCACATATAATATGACGGATACCCAGACAATCCGTTATCAGATTAACTTCAGCCAGACCCTGGTAGTCAATACACAGGCATGCAACAGTATAAACACATCAATCTACCGGCATGTGGATGAAGTGGCAAATATTTGCAACGATCTGGATGTAATGGAGCAGAACCTGGCAGCAGTTAAAAAGAGAATTGATGACTGCAATGCAGGAGACACAGACAAGCTGGCTGACTTAAATGAATTGAAAGATCAGCTGACAACACAGATCCAGCTGCAGAACACCGTGCTTCAGAAAGCACTGGGAGGCACGATTACTATGCTGCAGGGACAGAAAAATGATATCAATGTAGCCCTGGCAGACCATGGCTCCCGTTACAGCCGTCTCCAGATGACGGAAAACAAACTGAAGCAGCAGAGAACCGACACAGATGAGGCAAAAAGTGATAATGAGAATGCAGATTTGGGTAAAGCCTATATTAATTTCAACGAAGCAGATCTTTTGTACCAGGCAACCTTAAATGCCACTTCAAAGATTCTGGGACAGTCACTACTGAATTTCATTTAAAAGAAGGCAAGGAGAGGTAGCATATGTTAGTAAAAACAAGATTTTTCGGAGAGGTAGATCTTCCGGAAGAGAAGATTCTCACTTTTGAACACGGCTTGATTGGATTAGGCGAGTATAAAAAGTTTACGATTCTTTACGATTGTGATAAAGAAGACAGCAATATTTCCTGGCTCCAGAGCGTAGAGGAACCGTCTTTTGCACTGCCTGTTATCAAGCCATGGCTGGTAAAAGAAGACTACAACCCGGTTGTAGAAGATGAACTTCTGAAACATATAGGTGAATTGACAGAAGAGAATCTTGTTATTTTGACCACCATGACCGTGCCGGAAGATGTAAAACAGATGTCTGTAAACTTAAAAGCACCGATCATCATCAATGCAGACACCCGCAAGGGAGCACAGATCATCTGTGAAAATGATGATTATGAAGTGAAATACAAAGTGTATGATGTCCTCAATGAAAAAAAGGAGGGCTGTTGATATGTTAGCATTAGCAAGAAAGGTAAATGAATCCATCGTGATCAATGACAATATAGAGATCACGGTGCTGGAAGTCAAGGGGGATCAGATCAAACTCGGTATTGATGCTCCGAAAAGCGTGCCGGTCTACCGCAAGGAGCTGTACGTACAGATCCAGGAGGCTAATCAGGCAGCTGTGAATACACCGGGGCCAAAGGCTCTGGGAGACATGATGAAAGGGAAAAATGCCTGACATCAAATTTAGTTAGAGGGGTTAACTTTCGAAAACGGATAGCCGATAGTTACTATAGATTAGGGAAAATGTTTCTTTTTAATACACACGGAGGTGTTAGATATGGATATGGAAAATATCGCAAATGTAAACGCAAATTATAGTGCGTCGGAAAGTCACAAAGTAACCAGTGCACCGGCAGAGACGGTACACACAGCAGCGACGACAGTTTCAGAGGCAGCGGAAGCAATGACAAGGACTGTGATGGCTTCCGGAGCCAGTGGCGAAGCGGATACGAACGGAAAAGAGCACAAGCCAAGTGAAGCAACCATTGATGATGCTGTCCGCAGTGCTAATCGCCGCATGGAGCATACTCGTTGTGAGTATTCCTACCATAAAGAGACAAATCGTGTTTCCATCAAAGTGATCAACGAAGATACGGATGAAGTGATCCGGGAGATCCCGCCGGAGAAGTCCTTAGACATGCTTCAGAAAATGTGGGAGATGGCCGGAATTTTAGTAGATGAAAAAAGATAAGGAGGTGCAGATATGGGAATTCGTATGAGTGGATTGTCCTCCGGAATGGACACAGAAGCCATTGTAAAGGAATTGATGTCCGCCCAGAGCCTGAAGAAAAATAAAGTGGTAAAGGCAAAGACAAAATTGGAGTGGACTCAGACAAAGTGGGCAGATCTGAATACGAAACTGACAGGTCTGTACAACAATTTTGTTACCAAGATGCAGTTATCTACTGCTTATAAGACCAAGAAAACAACGATTTCCGATACCAGCAAGGCAAGTGTTTCTGCCAAGACTAATGCGGTAAACGGAAGTTATACCATGGAAGTAAAAAATATTGCCACAGCCCAGTATCTTACCGGAGCAAAGATTGATGCCTCTGCTACGGATAAGTTAGTAGATCTGGATTCGTCTCTGTTGAACAAGGAGATCAGTATTACTACAGGTGGAACAACTACCAAGTTTGCTGTAACAGCAGACACTACGCTGAAAGATTTTACTTCTGCATTGCAGAATGCCGGCTTGAATGCCAGCTTTGATGATGCGCAGAAGAGAATTTTCATCAGTAGTAAAGACAGTGGCGTTGCCAATACTTTTTCCATTTCTACTTCCGGACTTAGCAATGCGGAGGTGACGGCAAGAGGTGCGCTTTGCGAAGCGGCAGGGTACAGCAATATGTCCAACACCAACAAAGCCAGTTTTGATGAGGCCATGCAGGCTTTGCAGACTTCCGGTGTAGGCACAGATGATTACAATAAGGCACTGGATACCATTGCCAAACTTTCATATGATACAAAGAAAGCGTCTGCTGATACAGCAGCAGAGACCTATGTAAAGGCGAAACTTTACAGCGAGAAGTACAGTGAGTACGAAGAGAAAGCAAGAGAAAGTCTGAAGAATACATACTTGGATGATGATGGAAATCTGAAGACAGGCAAGACACAGGAAGACTATGATAAAGCAGTTGCCAAAAAGGCGGACACGGATACGGTGTCTTACATCAGTTCCCAGTTGAAGGAGGATGATGTGAAACTGCAGATTGAAGAAGCTGCTTTTTCAGGCAAAACAGAAGCAGATATGGCAGATTTCAGCGAGAAGGCTGTAAGCAAGTATTATTCATCCGGCGTGAAAGCGTTTACCGGTATGGATGGTGTAGATGAAGACAGTGAAAAAACGAGAATGGCTGCCTATACAGAGAAGTATGCATCTGTTACAGACCGTAATGAGGCGTTGAGCAGTTCTGCCCTGACTAGTCTTGGTTTGGCAGATATATCCGTAGATGCAGACGGCAAGGTGACAGTAAATGGCGGAGCCAATGACAGTACCAATACATCCATTCCGACAGGTATGGCTTTGATCGAGGGATCTGACAGTAAGATCATCCTGAATGGTGCAGAACTTACGTCCTCTTCTTCTGTCGTATCGGCCAACGGATTGGAGATCAGTCTCACCGGTGTTACCAAGGAAAATGAGTCGGTTACTTTCTCAGTAACAACAGATACAGATGCAATCTATGACTCTGTTAAGAGTTTCCTGAAAGAGTATAATTCTGTCATGAAAGAGATGAATACGCTGTATAATGCTGACTCGGCGAAAGGCTATGAGCCGCTGACCAGCCAGGAAAAAGAGGCTATGTCAGATGATGAAGTAAAAGAATGGGAGACGAAGATCAAAAATTCCCTTCTTCGCAGTGACTCTACACTGGGAAGCATTATCAACGCTATGCGCAGTGCCATGCAGACGACAGTAGAGTATGACGGCGGAACTTATGCATTGTCCAGCCTGGGAATCATGACATCCACAGACTATACAGAGGGAGGACTCCTTCATATCTATGGTGATCCGGATGACAGTGTGTACTCTGCGAAAGACGATAAATTGAAGAAAGCATTGGAAGAAAATCCGGATGTAGTTATTGCTACTTTGACGGGTGTGTTCGGTAATCTTCGCCAGACTATGAGTGATAAGATGGCAGGAAGCAAATACAGCAGTTCCATGAGTTTCTACAATGACATCAAGATGAAGAGCGATGTGAAAGATTATGAGTCTGACATCAAAGACTGGGAGGACAAACTGGCAGAAATGGAAGATGCTTATTATTCCAAGTTTACTGCCATGGAGACGGCTCTTGCCAAATTGCAGTCCCAGCAGAGTACTATGTCCGGTTTGTTCAGCAGTTGATGTGGAATTTGCATAAAATTCGCTTAAATAAGGAGATTATATATGAATCAGGATACCATTAATGCGTATCAGCGTAATGCAATATTGACAGCATCGCCGGCAGAACTTACTTTGATGTTGTATGACGGAGCGATCAAGTTCTGCAATATTGCCATTATCGGTATTGAGAAAAAGGACATGGAAAAAGCACATGTGAATTTGAAAAAGGCTCAGGACATCATTACCGAACTTCGGGTGACGCTGGATCACAAGTACCCGGTATGGGAAGATTTTGACCGTGTGTACGATTATATTTACCGGAGACTGGTAGAGGCCAATATGAGCAAAGATATAGCGGTTGTAGAGGATGCACTGAAGTATATCCGTGAGATGCGGGACACCTGGAAGGAAGTAATGAAAGCGGCGCCGGCTGGCAGCAAACAGCCTAAATAGTGCCTGCGCAAAAGGAGATGGCTATGGAGAGGCAGAACAGTGTTTATGTACGAATGCTGGAAGATGTGCTGAAGAAGAAAGAGCATCTTCTCAGAGATATCCTGGAACGTACCAGAGAGCAGGAAGCACTTTTGAAGCAGGAGGAACTGGATCAGGAGCGTTTTCATGAGATCCTGGAAGAGAAGGGGCGGTGGATTGAGGCGCTGAATGAGATGGATGAAGGGTTTGATACTCTTTTTGCTAAAGTGGAGTCGGAAATCCGCAGCCACAAGGATCAGTATAAAGAAAATATCCAGCGTATGCAAAAAAGCATTGTGATCGTTTCGGAGTATGGCATGAAGATCCAGGCACTGGAGAATCAGAACAGCGAGAGGTTAAAGGCATATCTGTCAGCAGAGCGGAAGAAGATCCGTGAATACCACATGAACAGCCAGACGGCATCCAGATATTACCGGAATATGACCAACACTCATATACCGGAGCAGTCCTTTTATTTCAATCAGAAAAAATAAATACGATATCAGGACAGGTTTTGCCTGTCCTGGTTTTGGTTAAGGAGGAAAACATGACAATAAAATGTGAAACTCTGCGGGCAAAGGATGGTCACCCGGTCCCAGTGCTGAGGAGCGAGAGAGGCGTCAGACATCTGGGCAGCCTGTACTCGGGACGGTATGCTGCCTTTGTGTGGGGAAAGAAATGGCTGTCTGACCGGACGGAAAATCTGATCCTGTTTGGTATGGGAGACTGCCAGATCCTGTTAGAGGCAGCGGATAAAGTGCCGGGAAAGGTTTTGGTACTGGAGCCGGAGGATAAAGTGTATCAGGCCATGAAAAGCAGTAATTTGTACAAAAAGGCGGTAAAAAACAAAAGAATACATATTTTCAGTATGGCAGAACTGCCGGCAATGGAAAAAGAAGTAAAGGATCTGCTGGATGATGACTGGGTAGAACGGACTATGCTTAGTATGCATCCGGGATATATGGGATGGTATGAGGATGAACTTGCCAGGCTGCAGCAGATCTGCCAGACAGTCTGTGATGATATTACCTTTATGCGGGCACCGTTAAAAAGATTTATGGCAGCGATGATCAGCAATCAGATACAGAACTTCCGGATCATGGAGCAGGGTGTTCCTCTGGCGAGACTGAAAAAAGACTGGGATCCGGATATCCCGGTGATACTGGTGTCGGCAGGACCGTCTTTGGAGAAAAACATAGAAGAATTAAAGAGAGTGGAGCAAAGAGCCTTGATCTGGTGTGTGGATGCTGCTCTGCCTACTATGTTAGCACATGATATTGTGCCGGATCTGGTGGCTAGTGTGGATGCGGGAAAGGATCTGGCTTGTTTTGCAGACCCGAGAAGCAAGGAGATTCCGGTGCTGGCATCTTCCAATACCAGAACGCAGTTTCTTGCATCCAACCAGGCACCTAAGATTTGGGGATACGACCATGAACAGATCCGGATGATGCAGAAGAGGGCAGGAATTCCGGAGGCACAGGTGCCATACTATTTGGGAGTTTCCACGGCTATGTATGCGTCGGCAGTAGAAGTGGGGGCAAAGAAATTGATCTTGATCGGTCAGGATCTGGCTTTTGCAGACAGCGGTGCCAGTCATGTGGCAGGCAGGGATGAATCAGCCTATCCGGTAGAAAAGATCGAGACAGAAGGATACTATGGTGGGACAGTATGGTCCCGCATGGACTGGATGGAATTTAAAAAATGGTTTGAAAAGATGATGGATCGCTATCCGGGGGTAAAGGTGATCAATGCCACGGAAGGGGGCGTGCATCTGGAGGGCAGCACCCAGGAAACGCTGAAGCAGGTGTGCGATGCCCTGCCGTCGAAGAAACATGCATTTAGAAACAGGCTGGAAAGTGCAGATAATCAGATTTACCCGGAAGAGGGCATGAAAATGGAAGAGCAGATGTACCGATGTGGGGAAGATATAAAGCAAATCCGCCAGTGGGGGTATCATAAAACTTTCTTTGAAGAGGATTACAGGCAGATACCGGTAATGGATATGGTCTTGTCCTATATGAAGATAGTGGATGCAGAGCGGGAAGAACGGTTTGAAAAGGCACTTGACTTTGTGGAGGACCAATTGCAGAAAGGGGGATTTTTGGCATGAGTACCTGGCAGGAGATAGCAGACCTTTTTTACGGGGAGCAGGCAGAAGAAGGAATGAATGCATTTATGGCACAGGCAGGACAGCTTAGTGCGCTGTCTCAGGCGGCAGAGATAGTGAATCCTTTATTTGATGCCCTGGAACAGGGAGATTATGTGTACGCGGCAGATCTTTTGCTCTATGAAACACAAGACAAAAAAAATCCTGAAAAAAAATTTGATCTGGGGGTTAAGTAACAAAAAAAGGCTCCGATATATATAATGTCAGAGAGAAAGAAACAATCTCTTACAAGGATAGTAACGAGGGAAGCGGACCGACATCATTGCAGGGCCCGCGGTGAGAAGTGTCACTTCTCTCGATATTATAAACAATTAAAAACAATCCGCAAAGGGAATTGCGGCGAATTACAAGGAGGTAATCATTATGATCGTACAACACAACATTACATCAATGAACGCTAACAGACAGTTAGGAATCGTAGGCGGAAACTTGGCTAAATCTACTGAGAAACTTTCCAGTGGATACAGAATCAACCGTGCAGCAGATGATGCAGCAGGACTTGCTATTTCTGAGAAGATGAGAGCTCAGGTTCGTGGCTTGAACCGTGCATCTGACAACGCACAGGATGGTATTTCTTTGATCCAGACAGCTGAAGGTGCTATGGATCAGCAGCATGCTATTCTTCAGAGAGCTCGTGAGCTGGTAGTTCAGGCATCTAACTCCGGTGTTTTGGATAAAGACAGTGAAAACGATTTCCAGAAGATTCAGGACGAGTTGAACGAGATCGGTAAAGAGTTTGAGCGTATCAACACTGACACTGAGTTCAACAAGAAAAAACTGTTGGATGGTAACTATAAGAACCAGTACTTCCAGGTAGGTGCGAACAAAAATCAGGGTATCTCTGTTTCTATCGCTAAAACAGCTTGGGCTAATCCTACTGTTACTGGCGGAGATGGTAAAGCTAACTCTGCAGTTATCGATACTATCGATAATATGATCAAGAGTGTAACAACAGAGCGTTCCAAACTTGGTGCTGTTCAGAACCGTCTTGAGTACACTGTTAAAGTGGACGACAACACAGCAGAGAACATGCAGTCAGCAGAGTCTCGTATCCGTGATACTGATATGGCAGACGAAATGACAAAATTCTCCAAGGAGAGCATCTTGCAGCAGGCAGCTACTTCTATGCTGGCTCAGGCAAACCAGGCAAACCAGGGAGTACTTTCTCTGTTACAGTAATCTTTACTGGTTCGGAGGCTGCGTAAGCGGCGTCATAATGAATTTGTACGAAAAGAGAGAGATCATTGGTCTCTCTCTTTTTTTCTTGGAAATAAAGTCTTTTTTATGGTATGATAGAAGAAAAATGAGAACGAACAAATACGAAAAAGGTATGGATAAGAAGATGGATCAAAGGAAGAAGATACTGTTTATTACCGGCACGAGAGCGGATTACGGAAAGATCAAGCCTATCATGCAGAGGATGGAGAGGATGCAGGACGGATATGAGGTGTTTGTCTATGTTTCCGGCATGCATCTTCTGCAGAAATATGGCAGTACTTACAGAGAGGTGCAGAAGGATGGATACAGGAATACCTATGTGGCTTTTGAACAGGTAATGACCGACAACATGAGTTATAACCTGGGGGTGGTATTGATGAATCTGGCCCGTTACGCAGAAAAAGTTCAGCCGGATATGATCGTAGTACATGGAGACCGAATCGACGCACTGGCAGGTGCCATTACCGGGGCATTGAATAATATTTTGGTGGCACACATTGAGGGAGGCGAGATCTCAGGCACCATTGATGATTCCATCCGGCATGCTATCTCTAAGTTTGCTCATCTGCACTTTGTGTGTAATGAAGAGGCCAGGAAAAGGCTGCTTCAGATGGGGGAACAGCCGGAGAGGGTCTTTGTCATAGGATCCCCGGATATTGATATTATGCTGGGAGGAAATCTGCCTTCTCTGGAGCAGGCTTGTGAAAGATATGAGATAGAGTTCGATTCCTACGGCATTTTTATGTATCACCCGGTGACTACGGAAGTGGAAGAACTGGCAGACCATATTCATCAGGTAGTGGAGGCGTTGCTTCAGTCCGGGGGAAATTATATAGTTGTTTATCCTAACAATGATAATGGAACAGAGATTGTTTTGAACGAAATCGGCCGGCTGTATGGCAACAAGCATTTTCGGATTTTTCCATCTATCCGTTTTGAGTATTTCCTTACTTTTTTGAAGAATGCCAGTGTCATCGTAGGAAACTCCAGTGCCGGCATTCGTGAAAGCGGTATCTATGGAATCCCGGCTATCGACATTGGAAGCAGACAGCAGGGACGGTATGATATGGAACAGTTAAAAAATATCCAGCACGCAGAGGAAAATGTGCCGGACATTCTGGATAAACTGTCCCGGATCAGGGAACACAGGATCCAGGCGGAAGGATTTGGCGGCGGCAACAGTACGGAACTGTTTTTTGATGTATTAGACCGTCAGGATATATGGAATCTGGATATCCAGAAAACCTTTGTAGACATAAGGGGGCTAAGAAGGTGAAGAAAAAGTTTTACATAGGAGATATATGTGTGGGAGACGAAAAACAGGCACTGGTGATCCCGGAGATCGGTATCAATCATGAGGGAAGTCTGACGGTTGCCAAAGAGATGGTGACGGCGGCATACCGGGCCGGGGCACGGCTGATCAAGCATCAGACCCATGTAGTAGAAGATGAGATGTGCCGGGTGGCAAAGAATGTGATTCCCGGCAATTCTTCTGATTCGATCTATGACATTATGGCCAGGTGTGCGCTGGATGAAGGGGAAGAAAGAGAGTTAAAGGCATATACAGAAAGCCTGGGAATGGAATTTATCAGTACGCCTTTTTCCAGAGCAGCGGCAGACAGACTGGAGCGCATGGGGGTAAAGGCATACAAGATTGGCTCCGGAGAATTGAACAATGATCCGCTTGTGGAGCATATTGCTGAGTTTGGAAAGCCTATGATCGTGTCTACCGGAATGAATGACCTTAAAAGTGTAGCAAAAGCGGTGAACATTATGGAGAAGTATGGTGTTCCGTATGCGATGATGCATACGACGAATCTGTACCCTACTAAGCCGCAGTGGGTCCGGCTCGGCGGGATGCAGGAAATGATGAAAGAGTTCCCAGATGTGCCGGTTGGTCTCTCTGACCACACGCTGAATAACAATGCTTGTATTGCAGCGCTGGCTCTTGGTGCAGATCTGGTGGAGCGTCATTTTACAGATGAGATGGCGAGAACCGGTCCGGATATTATCTGTTCGATGGACGAGGAGGCTTGTGGGGAACTGCTTCAGGCGGCCAAAGAAGTGCCGTTGATGCGGGGAGGAACCAAGGGGGCACTGCCGGAAGAACAGGTGACTATTGACTTTGCTTTTGCCACCGTCGTAACCATTGCAACGGTGAAAAAAGGAGAGGTGTTTACCAAAGAAAATATCTGGGTCAAACGGCCGGGAACCGGTGAAATACCTGCCAGAGAATATGAAAATGTGCTGGGGAAAAAAGCGGCGGAAGATATTGCCGTGGATACGCAGATAACAAGAAATATGGTGGAATAGATAAGGAGAAGAATGGCCTGTGAAGGGGAAGATATTAGCAATCATACCAGCCCGGGGAGGAAGCAAAGGAATCCCAGGGAAAAATATAAAAGAGTTAAACGGAAAACCGTTGATGGCATATACCATTGAAGAGGCATTAAAGTGCCCGGAGATTGACCGGGTTGTAGTTTCGACAGACAGTAAAGAGATTGCTCAGGTGGCAGAAAAATACGGTGCCGAAGTACCATTTATGCGGCCGGCCCAACTGGCAGCCGATACGTCTAAAACTATCGATGCGGTATGGGATGCGCTGGACCGGCTAGAAGAAGACTATGAATATGTTGTTTTATTACAGCCCACCAGTCCTTTGAGACTGGCAGAGGACATAACCGGAGCCATCCAAAAGGCAGTGGAAACCGGTAAAGATGTGGTTTCTGTATCAAAGGTACAGGACCCACCGGTTCTGATGCGCCAGATGGATGAAAACGGAGAACTGACGCCGCTTTTAACAGAGGGAAGTACCGTCCGCAGGCAGGACATGAAACCGTGGTACCGGGTCAATGGCAGTGTGTATGTCAACAAGGTAGAACGGCTGACAAAGACGACCAGTCTTAATGACAATCCGGCAGGATATGAAATACCAAGGGAACGAAGTCTGGATATTGATGAACCGGAGGATTTTGAACTGGCATCTTATTATCTTGGAAAGAGGATTCTTGTTCTTGAGATGTAGTGATTACAAAGGGGGAGAAGAGCATGAGTGAAATACAGATTGGAAAGAAAAAAATTGGAAACGGATATCCGGTCTATATCGTAGCGGAAGGCTGCGATAATCATATGGGGGATGTAGAGGCAGCAAAGGAAATGTGCCGCCAGGCAAAACTGGCGGGGGCAGACTGCATTAAGTTTCAGCATCACCTGCCGGATGAGGAAATGCTGAGGGATGTGCCGGTGGCGGCCAAACAGGATATGCCCCTGTATGATTTTTTGAAGAAACACGCCCTGACTTTGAAGCAGCACCGGGATCTGATGGAATACTGCGAGAAAATAGGGATACAGTATTTGTGTACCCCGTTCAGTCTGAAGGCCGCCTATGAGCTGGATGCCATGGGAGTGGATGCCTTTAAGATTGGTTCCGGGGAAATGACAGATATTCCGACTTTGGTGCGGATCGCGAGGCTTGGAAAGCCAATGATCATATCTACAGGAATGAGTACTATTGAGGAGATACAGAGAACCTATGATGTTTTGTCTGTTACGGATACGCCATTAGCTTTTACCAACTGCGTGTCAGAATATCCACCAAAGTATGAGGACATCAATCTGAAATTTATACTCAAAATGGAAAAACATTTTCCGGATGCGGTGATCGGACATTCCGACCACACACCGGATCTGTATACTAGTTTTGGGGCGGTGACATTAGGAGCCAGAATCATAGAAAAGCACGTGATCTTGGATAAGAGAACACCGGGACCGGATCAGGCAGTCTCCATAGATTTTCAGGAACTGCATCAGCTGGTGGACGGCATCCGCAAACTGGAAGATGCACTGGGATCAGTGAAAAAGGTACATCCGGATGAGGAAGAGGTTCGTTCCTGGGCTTTCCGCAGTCTGGTTACCAAGTGCCCGATCAAAAAAGGACAGCGCATTGAGGAAGATATGATCTGGTCCAAACGGCCGGGAACAGGGATTCCGTCCTACCGGATGAAAGAGGTTATCGGTAAGTATGCAGCGAATGATATTGCAGAGAATGTGCTGCTGAAGGAAGAGGATTTCAGGTAGGAAGTGAGGTTTACGATGAAGAATGATAGTAATTTGTTTTATACATGTAGCTTGATTGAATATATTGGACGAGAAAAAAAGCAACGGAGATCTGCTGTTGTAAATTATCTGGGAAAGAACACGATAAAAAGAATTTATAATTATGCAGATGTATTCCATTGTGATCCTATTGAAAAGGTTGCAGACGAATTTATTGAAATCTCACACATCCCGGAGGATTCATTTGACAATGTTGGAAAATGCAGATATGAGGTCCCGGACTATTGGACAATTGGTGAAGTATATGAACGATTGATAGAGGATTTGCAAGGGAAAACGAATAAAGAGGTTGCTGATTTGATTGTGGAGGTATATTCATCATGGATTGATGGTGTAATATCTAATTACAATACAGATTTTTACTATCAACCGAGAGATTATATTTATGAGTGTTATCTTGAGGGGGAAATATGTGCGTAAGGAAATAGACGCATAATTTGCCGAGATCAGGAAAAGATTGCCACTAAAGAAAGAGGCAGATAATGCCGATATAAAAAACAGTTGCAAGGATAGCAAGTTTTACATGCATGGATGCAGTGAATAAGGTATGTTTTTCAGCCAGGATGGCGCAGAACAGGAAAGATGATCAGCTATGTTTGTGATAATGCAGACATAGCTTTTTTATTGAGTAAAAAGATGCCGGCAGACAGGATATGCAAGGGGGGACACCGTGAATAAAGACACAGTAAAAGGAAAGAATATATTGATTACAGGAGCGACTTCCGGCATTGGAAAGACCATTGCCAGACAGTTTGCCGGAGAAGGAGCCAGAGTAGTTCTCGTGGGACGGCGACAGGAGATTTTGCAGAAACTTAAGGAAGAGTTGGGAGAAAATACCATAACAGCAGCCTGTGATCTGTCAAAAACAGACGACATTAATAAAATTTTTCAAATCTGCAAGGAAAATCAGTGTAAGCTGAATGGCCTGGTTCATTGTGCCGGGATTGCCGGATTAAGTGGAGTGAGAGCCTTTGATTCAGAAGAGGCCATGAACATGATGCAGGTAAATACATTTTCGTTTGTGGAACTTTGTAAAAGGTTTGCATCCAAAAGAAACTCTTACGACGAATCCGGGATTGTTGCCATATCGTCCATCAGTTCTATCTTGAATGATCCCGGAATGATCTTGTATTCTATGTCTAAATCTGCGTTGAATTCTGCAGTGAAGACTATGTCTAAGGAATTTATGAAAAGAAAGATCCGGGTAAACGGAATTCTTCCGGCCAATGTTAAGACCCAGATGTTCCTGGGGGGAGAAGATACACTGGAAGATTTCATGGAAAGATCTTTGGAAAGGCAGCCTCTTGGTATCATTGATACAGAGCAGGTTTCCTATCTGGCTGAGTTTTTGCTGTCGGATAACGCAAAATATATTACAGGAGAATGCATCGTGATGAGTGGAGGAATGACCTATTAGTACAAACTTTGAAATTCGTAAAGCCAGGATGGAGGACATTCCTGCTATCATGAAGTTTATCGGAGAAAATTGGAAGAAAGATCATATTCTGGCAAGAGATGAAGCTTTTTTCCGTTGGATGTATGTGGACGAAAAAGGATGCAATGTAGTTCTTGCGGTAGATGAAGAAAATACCATCTATGGTATGCTGGCGGTGATCAAATATAATTCCACAGATCAGCCGGACATAGTGGGAACGATGTGGAAAGTGCTGCATACCGGAAATCCCAGACTGGGAGTGGAACTGGCAGAAAAAAAGCAGAAAATATATAATGCAAGGTGCGATGTGGGCCCGGGATTAAATAAGCGGGCGGTAAAGATCAATCGTTACCTGGGATGCTATGTAGATGCCATGGGACACTTGTATGTATTAGGAGAATGTCCGGAATATCATATTGCTAAAGTGAGACAGAAGCAAAAAAGAATATCCGGGATATCCAAAAAGAAACTGGTTGAACTGCAGACAAGAGAAGAATTGCTACAAGTGTATGACGATTCTTTTCAGCGAAAGAGAGTTCCGTATAAGGATTTTGGATATGTGGAACATCGTTTTTTACAGCATCCGATTTATGAGTATCGGTTTCTGGGGATTCAGAATGAAGATGGCAGTATAAAGTCTTTTATGGTTTTGAGAGAAGAACAGTACGATGGAGCGAAGATCTGCAAGATTGTGGATTTTTATGGCCCGTATGAGGAAATCATTGATACGGCTTCGGAGATGTACCGTTTTGTCGATGAAAATCACTATGAATTTATGGATATATATTGCTACGGTGTTCCGGAGAAATATTTATTTACAGCAGGTTTTTCATGGTGCAAAGAGGAGGAAGCAATTATCCCAAATCATTTTGCTCCATTTGAACAAAAAAATACAGATATTTACTTTGCGACATCTTTGTGGGGACAGTTAGATGTGTTCCGCGGAGACGCCGATCAAGACAGACCGAGTTAAGGAGGACAAAAAAGTGAGTTTAGAAGAAAAATTGGAATTATTAGAGGATATAATGGATTATGATGATACATTGAAACCAGAGATGGTTCTGGCGGATTTGGAGGAATGGGATTCTTTGTCAACCCTGGCATTGGCAGCAAAAGTCCGCGAATTGTACGGAACCAACCTTACAAGTGATCAAATCCTTCAGTTTGAAACGGTACAGGATATTTGCGACTACTTAAAGTAATATGAAGGAGAATAGAGTATGTACGGTGAATTTGAAAATATTAAGATTTGTGGTATTGCATCCGCTGCCCCTAAGACAGTGATCGACAATGAGCAGGTGGCTGAGACATTAGGTAACCGGAGAGCAAAAAAGCAGGTGGCCCTGACTGGGATCAAACACAGACATGTTATGGGAAAAGGACAGTCGGCAGCAGATCTTAGCAGTGTGTGTGGTGAGAAACTTCTGACGGAACTGGGCTGGGATCGAGATGAAATCCGGGCGATCGTAAATGTGACGCAGTCTCCCGATTTTCACACACCATCCACCGCCATGCTAATCCAGAAAAGATTACATATAGGACAGGATTGTCTGGCATTTGATGTAAATCTTGGCTGTACCGGATATGTCAGTGGCCTGCAGATCATATCTTCCCTGTTGCAAAATACAGGAGGAAAAGGATTGTTATTCGTGGGAGACGGACGCTATCGTGAAATGCCGGAAGTGCCAACGACCGATTCGTTGTTGTTTGGAGATGGCGCCAGCGCTACTGCCATTGAAATAGAAGCAGGCAATAAACTGTTGTATGCACAGAAGACAGACGGAGAGAGATATAAGTATATCAGTGTAGGGCTGGATGGCGATTTGACTATGGATGGAAATGCAGTGTTGCTGTTCTCGTTAAACGAAGTATGCCAAAGTATCCGCGAAATGCGCAGTCACTTCGATATTCAGGAAGAAAGCATTGATTATTATATACTGCATCAGGCTCAAAAACTGATCGTGGATGGAATTGCACGAGAATGCGACATGGATATGAACAAGGTGCTCCGTTCTTATGAAGAATATGGCAACACTTCTACGGCGACGCTTCCTTTCACGATCTGTAACAATGCGGAAGAGATCAAGAAGAAAAAGAGAGTGCGGTTTTACATGTGCGGTTACGGCGTAGGACTGGCCTGGTCCAATGTGGTTCTGGATATGGAAACAGATCATATCTACCCAATTGAAGTAACTGATTTTTGTTATAATGACCGATAGAAGGTGAGTTATGGTAGAGAAAAATATATTGATCACAGGAGCCTCTTCAGGAATAGGAAAAGAAATCTCATTATATCTGGCAAAGCAGGGAACTACTGTGATCTTGATTGGTAGAAACGAAGAGAGATTAAGAGAAATAAAAGAACAGATTGGAGACAAGGCATACACATATGTCTGTGATCTTAATCATACGGAAAAAATTCGTGGGATTTTTGACTTCTGCCGTGAAAATGGTCTGAAACTGGATGGAATGGTTCATTCGGCAGGAATTTCAGAACCAATGCCGGTAAGGAGTGTTTCGATACAGAATGTAGAAGAAACCATGCGGGTAAATTGTATGTCTTTTGCTGAACTGGGAAAATATTTTGGCGGGAAAAGGTATTCCAATGAACAGGCATCTGTGGTTGCGATTTCGTCTTTGGCAGCCACCAGACCGGTTATGGGGCAGGTGTCCTATGCGGCATCAAAGGCGGCATTGAATTCCATGGTAGAAGTGATGTCAAAAGAATTTTTGAAGAGAAAAATAAGAGTAAATGCGATTATGCCGTCTTATGTAGATACACCGATGGTAGCAGAAGGTGGAAGGTTTGGAATGAACAATGGAATCGATCAGATGCCTCTTGGTGTGATCGAACCGATTCAGATTGCTTATCTGACAGAGTTTTTATTATCTGACAGATCAAAATATATTACAGGTGCTGCGATTCCGGTATCCGCAGGCGTGTAGAAAATAAAAGGAGAGTTAAAAATGACTAGAGAAGAAAAACTTGAAATTATTGCAGATATTTTGGAAGTAGATGTGGACGATGTAAAAGAGGATATGGTGCTGGAAGATTTTGAAACATGGGATTCGGTAGCAGTTTTATCCGTGATCGCCATGATGGATGAACATTTTGGGAAATATCCACATGCATCTGAGATACGTTCTTATGTAAAAGTAAGTGACTTAATGAAAAACATGGAGAAATAAAAATGATAAATCCGATGGACTTAACCGGTAAAAGAATTTTGATCACAGGGGCATCTTCCGGAATTGGAAGAGAGACCGCTGTTTTAGCCAGCCAGCTGGGAGCAGAAGTGGTTTTGCTGGGACGAAATGAAGAACGATTACAGGAGACGAGAGACAAACTGAGTGGTGAGGGCCATGTGGTTATCCCACTGGAACTCAGAGAATTTGACCGATATGCAGAGGTATTCAGACAAATAAAGCAGACCGGAAAAAAATTAGATGGTCTTGTTCACTGTGCTGGGATTGCCAAAGTTATACCGTTAAAGGTGGTATCAGCGGCAGTGATTCAGGATATGTTTGCAGTGAACTATGTTTCCTTTATGGAGCTTATGAAACATTTTGCCAAGAAAACGAATTCCGATGGCGGCAGTGCTGTATGTATGTCTGCTGTAAATGCTCACTATCCGCAAAAATGCATGAGTGTTTACGCGGCCACAAAAGGAGCCCTAGAGATGGCAGTGTCCTCTCTGGCAGTGGAACTGGCGGATAAGAAGATCCGTGTCAATGCAGTAGTACCCGGCCCCATTGCAACTCCCATGGCACAGTCTTTTTCAGATACAAGCGGAGAAGAAAGCAACATTGTGGGGCAGCAGTTGATGGCGTTAGGAGAGCCAGCTGACATTGCCAATATGACCGCTTATTTGTTAAGTGATGCATCAAAATTTATCACAGGAAGAAAATTTTTCGTGGATGGAGGAAGATTATAAGTGAGGAGAGCAGCAGATCTTAAATTATTTCAAGACAGGGACAAGAACTGGGTTACCTATGGAGAACTGGTTCAGGCAATGAGAGATGTAAAAGCAGATGACTGTGATGTTCTTTTGGTTCACACAGATCTGTCTTTTGGACTTCCTACCAGAGAACTTAAGCGCAAGGAACTGGTGGCAGTTTTGTATGATGCTATTTGCGAATTGGAAGTGAAAACCCTGGTGTTTCCTACTTTTACATTCAGTTATGGCAACAGGGAAGACTATGATGTCAAAAATACGAAGTGCAAAATGGGTATGATCAATGAGTATGTAAGAAAATTGCCGGAGGCTGTGCGTTCAGAGGATCCGTTGATGTCTGTATGTGTGGTAGGAGAGAAGAAAGAACTTGCAGAGGTCAGTGGCAGTAAGTCACTGGGTGAGGGCAGCTTTTTTGATCGTTTTCACAACACAGAGAATACGCGAATCATGTTTTTCGGTGCCCAGCTGGCACAGTGCCATACACAGATGCATTATGTTGAGGAAAAGCTCCGGGTGCCATACCGTTATGATATGGAATTTGAGGGGCATATTATTGATGCAGAAGGTGTTTCCAGACCAGATAAGCATATCTTATATGTAAAATATAGAGATGTGCTGCCATGTGTACCACCGACATTTGAAGAAGAACTGATTCGGGATGGATCATTTATTAAAAAGAAAGTGGGTAATTCATCCATTGCCTGTTTCACAGAGCAGGCAGCATATGATAAAGAGGTTGAGTGGCTGACCAAGGATGTAAATTGCTTCCTGGCAGAGCCATATGATTCGAAACCACTGGTAAAAGAATACTCTTATGGAAATGTAACAACAGTACAGTAAAGGAAAGATGAGGGGGCAGGATCATGTACAAATCAGTATTAGACTATTTTGAGGAGACAGTAAAAAGAGTTCCTGAAAAAAAAGCAATCCGGCATAATGAAGATGATTGTACATTTGCCATGTTACAGGAGCAGGCACAAAAACTTGGCAGTTACATGATTGAATTGGTGGGAGATATAAAAAATCGTCCCATTGTTGTTTTGCTACCCAAATCCATGGATGCTGTTGTGGCAGATCTTGGTATATCATACAGTTGTAATATTTTCAATAATCTGGATGTAAAAACGCCGGTACACAGACTGGAAAATATTATAAAACTTTTAAAGCCGGTTATGGTTATTACTAATAATGCATATAAAGACATGCTTTCCTGGCAGGAGTATGATGTAAAACTGTTGAATCTGGATGAAACAGTTCTGTGCGACATAAACATAAACGCAGAGGAACTGGAAAAAAGGAGAAAAGAACTGATTGATACAGATCCTTTTTGTATTATCAATACATCCGGTTCTACGGGAACCCCCAAAGGGGTGGTTCTTAATTATAAAAGTTTTTTTGATTTTGTTACATGGGCGGATGAGACTTTTTCCTTTGATGGAAATGAAGTGATCGGTGCCCTGTCTCCGATTGTTTTTGACATTTATGATTTTGAACTGTGTATGATGATGTTTAAGGGAGCTACCATTGTTTTGCTGGACAGCTCACTGGGGGTATTTCCGGCCAGACTGCTGGAGGAACTGCAGAAAAAGCAGGTTAACTTTATTTTCTGGGTTCCAACCATTATGGTCAATATCGCCAATATGGATCTGCTGGCAAAACTTCCGCTGCCGGATCTGAAGACGGTCTGGTTTGCAGGAGAAGTATTTCCAACCAAGCAGTTTAATTACTGGAAGAAGATGCTTCCCCAGGCGGTGTTTGCCAATTTATATGGTCCGATAGAAATAACACTGGATTGTATTTATTATATTGTAGATAAAAAGTATAATGATGAGGAACCACTGCCGATTGGAATCCCATGTAATAATACAGATATTCTGATCCTGAATGATGAAGATCAACTGTGCCGGTCGGGAGAAGAAGGTGAGATTTGTGTGCGGGGAACCTCCCTGGCTATGGGGTATTATAACAACCCGGAAAAGACAAAAGCAGCCTTTGTTCAAAATCCGCTGAATCACGCATATCCGGAGCGGATTTATCGCACCGGTGATATTGCCAGTGTTGAAGAGGATGGCCTGATTCATTTTAAGGGACGGAAAGACAGCCTGATCAAGCATCAGGGATACCGGATTGAACTTGGTGAAATTGAGCATGAGATCGTAAACAATTTGAAACTGGTGCCAAACTGCTGTGTTGTATATGACAAAGAGAATAAAAAGATTGTTTTATTCTATGAAGGCAAGGGCACAACAGAGAAGGAAATCCGTAAGGCACTGGCGGGATCGTTTCCAAGATATATGATCCCTACTGTGTATCATGAGATGGAGGAACTTCCAAGAAATACCAACGGAAAGATTGATCGACTGAAATTGTCGACTATGATATAAAAAAGGAGAGAGATACGATGGAGCAGATTAAAAAAATATTGACAGAGATCAGACCGGAATTTGATTTTGAAAGCAGCAGTGATTTTATAGAGGATGGTTATTTGGATTCTTTTGATCTGGTTACTTTGGTGGCAGAATTAGATGAGACATTTAATATTTCCATTGATGGACTGGATATTGTACCGGAAAACTTTATGTCTGTGGAAACCATTGCTGAGGTTGTGAAGAAAAATGGAGGCACCTTATGATTACTACATTTAAGGGGAAAAAGATTACCGGAATGCTTACGGTAATGCCTGAAAATGAATATGACTATGATGAAGAGACAAAAGATATTGCCACTCTTCAGACAAGACGATTAAAAAAAATCATGGGATTCGGGAAACGAAGAGCAGCGAAAAAGACTTCTACAAGTTCAGATTTCTGTATATATGGTCTGAACTATATGTTTGAACATGATCTGATCAAACGAGAAGAAATTGGAGCCATTGTGGTTACCGGACTGACACCGGATTATTTTATCCCCCACATAAGTAATATTATCCATGGAGAGTGTAACCTGCCGTCGGATGTTATCTGCATGGATATCCCACAGGGGTGCGTTGGCTTTATGATTGGGGCTTTGCAGGCCTTTATGCTGTTGGATGTAGTGGGAGACAAAAAAGTTGTGGTATTTAATACCGATGTGTTGTGTAGAAAAGACAGGGAAGAACCCCTTTCGGCTCCAAGTTTTGGAGGGGATGCAACGGCGATCACGGTCTTTGAAAAGGATGAAAAAGCACCGGATATTTATATGAACCTGTATAATGACGGTTCAGAGAGAGAAGCACTGATCATGCATGCAGGAGGTTTTAAAATGCCTCGCAGCAAGGAGACAGCCAAACTGGTTGACATTGGCGATGGTACCATGAAAAGCTATGATGATCTCTGGATGGATGGCTCAAAAGTTTTTAATTTTGTTCAGAAAGAAGTACCGCCGCTGATTGAGGAACTGTTAAGTTATGCAGGAAAAACGAAAGAAGAAATCGATTGGTATCTGTTTCATCAGCCAAATAAATTTATGCTGCAGAAACTGGCAGATAAGCTTCAGATTCCGTGGGAAAAAGTTCCTATGAATGTGGTTGAAAATTTTGGAAATTCCAGCGGGTCTACCATACCGGTCAACATTACTTTCAATATGAAAGATGAACTGATCGACCATGCATATACTTGTTGTTTATCCGGTTTTGGTGCAGGTTTATCCTGGGGGGCTATGGTCACGGAATTAGGCAATCTGGATTTTTGTGATATGATCATATCCGAGTATTGAGAGGAGCAGACATTGAAGATAGGAGAAATCTTTAAATTTATATCAAGTTTGAGAAAGACGAAACAAAAGCTCTATACCAATTATTATATGACTCTGCAAAATTCAGATAAGGACTTTGCGGCCTGGTATACGGATACCAGCATTGTGTTCTGCGATGAGGAAGAAAATTTTGTCAGGTGTTATTTTGCATCGGTGGATTTAGAAGATTTAAATTCCTTATTTGCCAAGGTGCCCAAAGACAGTATTATGGATTATGTTGTAAAGGGTGAGCAGACGGAATTTAGTTGGGTTGGTGACGGATTGTTTAAACCCTATACGACGCTGGTGAGACATACCAATCCGGATCTGTATGCAGCGCATCCGAAGACGAAAAAAGATATCTTCATGGAGCAGTTTTACCAGGAAGATTTTGGAGAATTTGCAACGGAAAAAGATGCAGAGGAACTGTACAAAATGCTGTATGAGATATTTGACTGCCGGGTAAGCCGTCTTCCTTCTATGGAAGAGTTGAAAGAACAAATACAAAAAAACTGGGTTTTGCTGTATCGGGAAAATGGTGAGATCATTGCATTTTTAATGTACCAGATGGATGGGAAAAAATATTATGGATATCAGATCTACAACTGCGGGACAGCAGATATTACTTATAATCTGGAACGCAGAGCCATAAAATATGCCATGGAACATTACGATGCAAGAAGTTCTTATTCATGGACGGAAACAGGAAATCTGGGTGCCAACAAAAGAGCAGGACAGTGTGATGGTACGTATGATTACATCTTTATAAAAAGTTAGTTGTACAAGGAGGATATTGAATTATGACATTACAGGGGAAATTAGAATTATTAGAAGAAATTTTAGAGGCAGATGAGGGTACTTTGAAGGTAGAAGACCGCCTGGAAGATATTGATGAGTGGGATTCTATGAGCAAATTATATCTGGTATCTTATGTAAAAAAGGAAATGAATAAGAGGCTGACAGTGGACGAAATTAAAAACTTCAAGACTGTACAGGATATTTGTGATTATTTAGATTAGGAGACAGGAGATTATAGTTATGATACGATAAGTGTTGAAGGAGACAAATAAAATGGAAGGCATTATAGAGAATATTGAAATCGCAGGGATTGCAAGTTGTGTGCCAAAGCACTTTGAAGACAATATGGACTACGGAAATGTTTTGGGCGAAAGAAGAGTAAAAAGACAGATTCGGTTGACTGGAATAAGAAAAAGACATACAAGTAATAAGAATCAGAGAGCTTCAGATTTGGCCATGAAGGCGACAGAAAAACTGTTGGCAGAATTGGACTGGAAAAAAGAGGATATTGGTGTATTGATATATATGACCCAAAGTGCAGATTACCTTATACCTTCTACAGCCATAGCGTTGCAGGAACGGATGGGGCTATCTAAAGAGGTGATTGCTTTTGATGTGAATCTTGGATGTTCATCGTTTGGATATGGAGTTCATATTGCGGCATCTATGATGAATACAATGCCTGCATGTAAAAAGGCATTGTGTCTGGTAGCGGATCGTGTAGCGGATATGGAATCTAAACGATTATTGAATGCAGATACCATCTCCTTTTCTCTATTAACAGGTTCGGCAGCATCGGCAGTAGGAATTGAAAAAAAACAGGGAAAACAGATTGTCTTTTCGGAATCCTGTGATGGATCTAATTATGATGCCATTATATCCAGAGGTGTTTATAAAGGAACTTACATGAAAGGCGATGTTGTATTTGAGTATGCCATTAATGATGTGAGCAGCCGTGTCCTTCAGTTTATGGAAAAGCATAAGATCAAGATGGAAGAGGTAGACTACTTTGTATTCCATCAGGCTCAGAAATTAATTCTTGATAATGTAGCAGCCGCATGTGGTATTCCGGATGAGAAAATGTTGTTTTCTCTGGAAGAGTTCGGTAATACATCCGGGGCATCTGTGCCACTTACATTTAATGCCAATGCAAACCGTATAAGAGAAAAGGAAGCGGTAAAGGTAATAACTTGTGGTTTTGGTGTGGGGCTGTCCTGTAGTATTGATTACATGGAATTACCGACAAATGCTATATTGCCCGTCATTGAGTCGGATGATCACTACGATGATGACAAGGAACGGTGTGAATTTTTGTGGCAGAGTAAAGTCCTGGTTATGAATGCTGATACACCGTTGATAGAATATGTAACAGACATATTGGACACTCAGAGTGCGGAACTGATTCTTTGTGGGAAAGACAAACAGAAGTTAGAACAGATTTCAGAAAAACTTTTTTGGGACACGACAATCGTGGCAGGGAAAGATGACGAGGAAATTATCAGCCAGTTAGATGAAGAAGATGTGACGGCAGTGATCGGACTGACGGGAGAGGACGGAATTGAGGACTTGATGAAGAAAGGGATATTAAAAGAGGATGCATCTATTATCCTGCTTGATAAGGAGGAGAAAAAGATGCCACGGTTAAGTGCAAAATATCCGGCTCTCAGAATCTGTTCCCTTGTGTATAATGAGAAGTCGTTGGATATTGTAAATGAAAACTGGACTTATGAATTTATGAAAAAGAATCTTCCGATTGAGATGATACGGCCTACTTATCTGGCCCTTGGAATTGAATGGTGCCTGCGAAAGGAATCAAAGTTGTTTACGCAGGTAACATTGCATTTGGATGAATCACTAGAGAAATTCTGTTTGTGATCATTAAACGCAAAAAGAAAGGAAGGAATTCGATATGAGAGCAATGCGTTTGACAAATTACTGGAAGGGTGCAGATGGTTACTGCAAAAGCCTTATTTTAATTACCAAACGGTATACTTTGGAAGATATAAAACAGTGTGGAAAGGAGATCGTGTTGTTTGGATGGTTTCCGGAGGCTGTTCAGGTTGTAACATCTTTGAAAGAGGCTGGCGTTTTCGTTAAATATGTTTGTGAAGTGGGACAGATCCCTTCAGATGAGTATAAAAACGGAATGCCGGTAGGAAATGATCTGGTATTAAAGAATTACCAGGAACTGCTGGATGAAGCTGAGCGATATTACTTTTTGTTTTTTTCCAAGGACGACAAAGTAGATATATGGACTTCGGATCTGATCAAACGAGTCAGACTGCTCCAATATAAAGGGGTAGATGAGTTTGGAATTATATCTGATGTAAAGACCAGGGATTTTTTTGGTGATAAGAAACTGGAGCAATGTACATACGATACCATCAACGAAATTTTTAAAGGAACCAGTTTATACAACTGGGGAGCTTATTGGCTGTGCCTTACCCAGGCCGGCATTGATGTGCAGAACTGGGATTATCTTGTGTATAAATTATATAAAATGTATGAGGATAAACCGGGCAGAAAGATGCTTGAAATCGGTCCGGGCGTAGGCGTTTGTTCTTTAAGTCTGAAAAAAATGCTGGATATTGATGTTACATGGCTTACGGTACCGGATGATGAACCACAGTGGAATGCATGGAGAAGTAAATCATCCTTAAATTTATACAAAAAGTATGATATTCATATTAAAGAGGCAGCCGTGGAAACGGATGAATTTGACGGAGAGTACGATATTATTTTTATGTCACAGGTTATGGAACATTTTATTTTTAATCCGGTTGGTACAATACGCAAATTAATGACTCATCTGAAAGAGGATGGAGTTATGTTTATTTCTGTTCCAGATATTATTTATAACAATCCGAAAAATGTGGAGAGTTATAAAGAAATTCCATTTTATGAGGACTTGTCGGTAAGAGAAGCCGTGAGACGGACGATGATAAATAGTTTTACGCATTATCATGAATATTCTTATGAAGAGGCGTTGGAAGTATTTGACGAATGTGGACTGCAATGTATAGACAGTCATACAAATTTGCCGATACATCATTTTATCTTGAAAAGAAAGTAAATGGGGCTGTGAAGGAGATCCTTTTGACTGAAAAAAAGGGACTGATCTTCAGACTACAATGCAATGGGGGATCAGATTTTCTTTGATTGAGATGATACGACCTACTTATCTGGCCCTTGGAATTGAATGGTGCCTGCGAAAGGAATCAAAGTTGTTTACGCAGGTAACATTACATTTGGATGATACATTAGAGAAATTTTGCTTATAAATTATATAAAATGCATGAGGGTAAATCAGGCAGGAAGAAAGTGAGGCAGACAAGATGGATGACAAGATGAAGAAATTAGAAGAAGTATTTGAAATGCAGGAGGGAACACTCAGACCGGACATGCGGCTGGATGAATTGGAAGAGTGGGACTCTATGACCAGATTGTCTTTGATTGTTATGATGGAAGATGATTATGGAAAGAAGGTAAAAAGAAGTGAAGTCATGAACTATACAACGGTTCAGGATATTGTAGACAGTATGGAGTAAACATTGAGCGAATTAAAAAAAGAAAGATTACAGTTTAAGGATCTTCACAAATTAATTTTGAATATTCCACGAAGCAAAGAGATGGCAACAAACTTTTGCGGGCAGAAAGAACTACAAAAACAGACCTTTGAAGTGTTATATACAGATTTAACTGTGGTGTTCTGGTATTGGGATGCATTTGTTTGCCGTGTGTTTTTTTATTCGGTAAAGGACTCCGAAGTGAGAAAACTTTTGCAAATGACACCGGAGAATGCAGTGATGGATATTATTTCGCCTCAAAAGGAAGAACAGAAACGATGGGAAAAATTGACAGGTTTTTCCTCTTATGCTGTATATGGTAGATTTGGGCGAAAGATAGCAGGAATAGAGGAAGAAAAAAAGCGGTTTAAGAGAGAGCCACTTGATCGTTTTTACAAAGAAGAGTATGGAATACCGGCAGTAAGGGAGCAATTGGAAGAAATTCAACAAGTGCTTGAAGATCATTTTGATGCTGGTGCAGATCATTTGTATTCAAAGCAGGAAATGGCAGAACTCATTGATAAAAAAAGGGTCTGGATTCACAGTGAAGAGGGAAGAATTACTACCATATTTGTGTATCGGATAGAAGGGAAAAAATTTTATTCAAACATTTCTCTGAATGACTCGACTGCTGATGTTTTGTACAGTATACAAAAAAAAGTTTTGCTAAATGCCATTGAAGAATTTAAGGTGCTGTATTATTATGGATGGATTCGTATCAATAACAGACAGGCACTTAGAAAAAATCATTATCCGGAGTTTGATGCTTATGACTATGTGATGGTTCAGAAGGGAGAGTAAAATTCGAATGAATGATTGGAATGGCAGACATATTTTGATCGTAGGTGCATCAGAGGGAATCGGCCGGGAAACAGCTATGTTGTGTGCCCGACGGGGAGCCAGACTTTCATTGGTGGCCAGGCATGACAGTGTGAAAAAAGTGGCAGCTGGATTGGATAAGAAGTGGCATCAAGGATTTTGCTTTGATGTGGCAGCAATAGAGAAAATAGAAGATTTTATTAAAAATGTGGTAGAAATACAAGGACCGTTGGATGGGATGGTGTACTGTGTGGGGCCGCAGTGTGTAAGGCCACTTAGGATGCTTAATCCGGGGATTGTAAATGAAATTATAACAAACGGATTTGGGGCTTATATAGAGCTGGTAAGGTCAGTAACAAAAAAGAACCATTTTAATCAACCAATGAGTATTGTTTCTATATCTTCAATTGCATCCAGGGCAGGCAGTCCGGGAAAGACGGTTTACAGTGCCATGAAAGCGGCGGTGGATGCAGCAAACCGAAGCCTTGCAGTGGAACTGGCACCAAAAGGAATCCGGTTGAATTCGGTTTGCCCGGGGGTTGTGAATACCAAGAGGCTGGAAAGCCTGCAGGAGATGGTTGGAAGTGATGGAACTTTGGGCTATACGGAAAAGAGACAATATCTGGGAATATCCCAGGCAACGGATATAGCCGAAGCCATTTGCTTTTTGCTGGGAGAGGAATCAAAGATGATCACGGGAACAAATATGGATATTTCCGGTGGCTTTTTAACATCATAAGAATACGGAGGACAGGACAGTGGAAGAAAAAATCAAGAAAATTGTTCAGATGGCACTTGAAGAGGTCAATGAAGATGCGGATGAAGTGATAGAGTATGGAGAAAATACCGCTTTGTTTGGAAAAGGAGAGGGAATGGATTCTTTTTCCTTTGTTACATTGATTTCCAATATAGAAGAACAGATTCAGGAGCGGTTTGGGAAAGAAGTGTATCTTGTATCAGATCAGGTTTACGAAAAGAAATATAATCCTTTCGCAACGATAGGATCGCTGGAGAAATATATAGCAGAACAAGTGCAGGAGGAAGCATAAGTGGCATATGTTCATTTAGAAGATATTGGTATAACCGGTATCGCGGTGGCAGTACCGAAGAATGTAATAAATAATAGAGATCTTGCGGAAAAATTTGGGGAAAAGCACATTAATAAATTTATCCGTACAACAGGAGTTATACAGAGGAGGATTGCGTCAGAACACCAGACAGCGTCGGATCTCGGACTGACGGCAGCACAAGAGTTATTAGCGAAAAAAGGAATAGATAAATCGGAAATCGGTGCATTGGTTTTTGCTTCCCATGGTCCGGATTACAAGCGGCCTGCCACAGCATATGTTTTGCAAAAAAGATTAGGTCTGTCGGAGCAGTGTGCCTGTTTTGATATTTCCCTTGGGTGTTCTGCGTTTGTGTATGGAACGCAGGTATTAGGCGGATTGATGCAGGTTTCAGATATAGATAAAGCATTGCTCATTGTGGGAGACACCAATTCAAAACTTATCAATCCGAAGGATGAGTCCATGGTTTTATTAACCGGAGATGCGGGAAGTGCTATTTTATTGGAGAAAAAGAGTGGAATGCACATTTCGGCAGAATTGGTTGGTAATGGTGAAAAATATAAAACTGTGATTGTTCCGGCTGGAGGTATGCGCAATCTTCATGCACCCCGGCAGGAGATGACATTTGCAGACGGATATGACCGGACTTTATATAATTTATTTATGGATGGGTTTGGTGTGTTTGAGTACACGATTCGTGAGGTGCCAAAGATTATAAAATCTTTTGTGGAGAAAGAAAGCAGGAAGATAGATGACTATGATTATTATGCTATGCATCAAGCGAATCAATATATATTACAGCAGTTGTCAAAGAGGATGAAGATGTCTCAGGAGAAGATGCTGTATTCGATCCAGGAATATGGGAATACATCTTCGGCATCGGTTCCATTGACATTATGTAAATGTTTTGGCGGCGAACAAGAAGGACAGATTTCAGTGCTTATGAGTGGATTTGGCGTAGGCCTGTCTTGCGGAGTTATGAGCAGTAATATCTGTAAAAAAGATATATTACCTATTATTGAGACAGACCAGTATTTTGAGGAAGGAATTATAAAGGATGCACAAGGATGGCAATTAGAACGAGAGGGGGAATAGGAAATGCTGCTTGGGAAAATAATGGAGCGCATAGAACAAAACAAAGAGAAGACGGCGATTGTTACAGATGGAAAAGCATATACATATAATGAGTTGCTGGGAGCATATAAGTCTTATGAAAAGATTTTAGAGGATGTGCCTCGGGGAAGTGTTGTAGCAGTCAGAGGTGAGTTTGATGTTAATACCATTGGACTTATGATGGCATTGATGGATCATCGCTGTATTTATGTTCCTATTTCCAGGGCGGTCATAGATGTTGCATATTATCTGGAAACAGCAAAGGTGGAATATTATCTGGATATGGATGATGAAAAACTGGCTGGACTGGATGAAAAGGCTGATCATCCATTATATGAAAAACTTCGTCAGATGGGTCACCCGGGTATTGTGTTTTTTTCGTCGGGAACAACAGGAACTCCCAAGGCAGCAGTACATGATCTGATGCCTTATATACATCGTTTTGAAGAGCCGGGAAAGACATTGCGTTCAATGGCTTTCTTGTTATTTGATCATGCAGGCGGATTTAATACAGTTATGCACTCGATTTCGAATGCAGGACTTATGGTGACTTTGTCAAAAAGAACACCGGATGAAGTCTGCCAGGCGATTGAAAAGTATAAACTGGAATTATTGCCTACATCCCCAACTTTTTTGCATATGCTTCTTTTGGGGCGTTATTATGATAAATATGATCTTAGCAGTTTAAAAATTATTTCATATGGATCAGAACCAATGCCTGCTTCCACGCTTACAAGAATGCATCAGATATTTCCGGATGTGCGGATGAAACAGACATATGGTCTGACGGAATTAGGAGCAATTCGTACAAAATCTAAATCTTCAGATTCTCTTTGGATGAAGATTGGAGGAGATGTGCATCATCAGACAAAAGTGGTAAATGGAATCTTATATGTCAGATCAGATATGGCAATGCTGGGCTATCTCAATGCGGAGGCTCCTTTTGATGAGGAGGGATGGTACAATACAGGTGACCATGTAGAGGTAGATGGAGATTATTTTCTGATCCAGGGAAGAGATTGCGAGCGAATCAATGTAGGTGGTGAAAAGGTGTATCCGGCAGAAGTGGAAAGTGTACTGCTTTCGATTGAAGGGGTAGAGGATGCTGCTGTAGTTGGTGTTCCCAATCTGATACTGGGGCAGGTGGTGGAAGCACACATTTATTCAAATGAGGATCAGTCTTTACTGACAAAACGGATTAAAGCTGTTTGTAAAGAAAAATTAGAAAAATATAAGCGTCCCATGAAGATTGTTTATGTGGATGCACCTTTTTGCAGTGACCGCTTTAAGAAAAAAAGGAGTTAAGCAAAATGAATATAAATACCTATTCTTTTTATCCGATTGATTCGAATATGTATGTTATCCTGGAAAACAAAAAGGCATTGATCATAGATCCCTGTGTTTCAGAAGAAGCAAAGGAGTATCTGAAGTCAGAGCAGGTAAAAGAGATCCTTGTTTTACTGACTCATGAACATTATGATCATATCTCCGGGGTAAACTGGCTGCGGGAGTGTTTTCCACAGGTGAAAGTCTTTTGCTCAGAAGCCTGTGCCAATGGGATTGTAAAGCCTACCAGAAACTTGTCAGCGTATTATGAAATTTTATTTTCCAGCAAAGAGGAAGAAATCCGTGAGTATGTAAAAAATATGGATGTACAGCCTTATTCCTGCCAGGCAGATGAGACCTATGAAGGACGAAAAGAGTGGAACTGGGAGGGGCATAAGATCGCGATGCAGGAGACACCCGGCCATTCAAAAGGAAGCAGCTGTATTTTGATGGATGATATGTATTTGTTTTCCGGCGATACGCTGGTTACCGGCCATGAGACGATCCTCAGACTGCCGGGGAGCAGTAAAAAAGATTTCGCGAATATTACAGTGCCGTATCTGGAGTCACTTGATAAAGAAATCATGGTTTATCCGGGACACGGAAAACCGCAGAAGTTAGCGGAGTTTATGAGGTAGTAAAAGGGAAGAAGGTACACAATGTCCTACAAACTTGATTTTTTTGATTCCTTTGTCTGTTCCGGTTCAGCCTGCAAAAATACTTGCTGCAGCGGCTGGGATATTGCGCTTGACAAAGAAACATATGACTTTTACCAGGCTTCACACGGGGCGCTTAGTAAATATGTGAAAAAGAATATCGGGCAGACAGATGGAAATTATTATATAAAGATGACGGAAGAGAGAGTGTGTCCGTTTTTAAATGAAGAGGGACTTTGCAAGATTTATCAGGAATATGGCCCGGAACACATGGGAAATACATGCAGACTTTTTCCAAGGGCTTGCCTGAATATTGAAGGAAGAACTATTTTTTCTATGCTGAATCATTCATGTGAAGAGGTGCTGAAGAGGATTTTTTTGCATGAGGGACCGGTTTATCTGATTGAGGATGGAGAGAAAGAAAATCTTCCTTTCGCGGACAAAATGGCGGAATTTATGAGTGTTTGCATGGACATTTTGCAGGAAGAATCCATTCCGCTGGGAATCGGTATGGCGTCAGTTTTGTATCTTTATACAGATGCGTTTTCCGGGGAAAAGAAAAAGGCGGGAAGCATTGAAATTCCCAATGAGGAAACGATTTCCTCTGTTTTACAGGAATTTGAACTGGTGCAGGAAAGTATGTCAAAGGAGGATTTGGAACATTCGGCATGGGAAGTGATTTCTTCTGTTGTGGATGTGTTCTGCCGCATTATCCGTCAGACGAATCTCCGGGCGAAAACCCGTGTTCTCTGGAATGATGCCGTGTTTGGTTTAAGTGACGCCAAGCGAAAAAGATATGTGCGTCTGCTTTGGGAGAAAAATAAAAATCCTTCGGAGGAACAGTTTCTGGCAAAGAGAAAACTGTATGCCAGTTACCTCGCAAAGTGTCTGTATTTTTGCAAGAAGAAGATTTTTTGCAGATATTGCTTAGAAGCGCGTGCAATTATATAATCCTTTCAGAGGTTTTGCCGTGTATTTGGAAAGAGGATGGAAAAGAGGATTATTTTCCTCTCATGGCGGAACTTGGTCGGATTTTTGAGCATACCAAAGTGATGGAAAAGCATGTGTACCCGGCAATCCAGGAGTCGATTCATCCGGATGTATTGACTTATGCATTTGCGTTTATGGTTCTTTTTTGATAAATAGCCGCAATATATCAAAAAACAATTGATATATTGCGGCTATTTGGATATATTGCGGTGTTGCCAGCCTGCCAGTTTCATGGTAGAATAACAGAATTATGACAGAATTTTTGGTTATATTGAGTAAAAGGAAAGGAGCGCTTATCATGATGAGATGGAAAGATAAGAAAGAGTGGCTGCAGGGACTGACAGAAGATCAGGTAAAGGAAAGTGCGGCAAAATACGGTGTCAATGAACTGGAAAGACAGGAACCGGCTTCTTTGTGGAGCATGTTTCTGGGGGCTTTTGATGATATCTGGATCAAGATTTTATGCGGTGCGCTGGCACTGAAGATCATATTGGCGGTATTAGGTGCTTATATTCCGGCCATGGCAGGGGAAGGTGATGTGGTTGAGATTATAAGTATCTTTGTGGCTATTGGACTGGCTACCGGCTTTGGGACTTTGTCTGAATACCGGAATACTACCAGAAGCCAGGCACTGCAGGATGAATACAACAAAACCTTTGCCAAGGTGATGCGGGATGGACGGCTTTTTAAGATCCCTACAGGAGAAATTGTAAAAGGGGATACGGTGCTGATCCAGGCCGGAGACAAGGTACCGGCAGACGGACTTTTGATAGAGGGCAGCATAAAGGTTTCCCAGGCGGCGTTAAACGGCGAATCCAGAGAGGAAACCAAGGTAGAAGCGGATTCACTCCAGGAGGCGGACAGCACGGATTATAACTGCCCGGTAAAAGTATTCATGGGATCTGTAGTAACCAGTGGTGAGGCGTACATGGTGGCTACCGTGATTGGAGGAGAGTCGGAACTTGGCAAGATCAATGCCTCTTTGAATGACAAGGAGGCACAGGAGCGAAAGGACACTTCTACGCTGAAACTGGAAAAGGTGGCGGCAGGCATTGGACGGATTGGCGTGACAGCTGCCTGCGTGGCAGGAGTACTGCAGGTGGTTTTAACACTGTTTCGGAGTAGTGTACCGGTAACACCGGCTTATGTATTTTTGCTCATAGCAGAGGCGGTTATGCTGATGGCGTCTATTGTGATCATGGCAGTGCCGGAAGGACTTCCTCTTATGAACAGTCTGGTGCAGTCCATGAACACGGAGTCTATGTATAAAATGAACATCCTGGTAAGTCACAAGGCCCAGTTTTCGGATTCCGCGTACATGAACCTTCTGTTCAGTGACAAGACGGGAACCATTACGGAGGGTAATCTTTCGGTGGTAGAATTTATCCTGGGAAGCGGAGAAGTTGTGCAGGATTTTTCCGGAGAAGAATTTCTCCGTGCCATTGTATTGAACAATCTGGCCAGAGTTTCCGAGGGAAAGGCAGTGGGAAGCAACAACATGGACCGGGCACTGCTGACTTACGCCATGGGAAAACAGTATGAAGATAAAGAAAATTTTGAAAAGATCAAAGAAATCCATGGATTTGATTCAGAGAAAAAGTGTGCCACCGTGCATTTAGAAGATGGAACGATTTACTGGAAGGGTGCGACGGAACAGATCATTCACCGGGTCACACATTATGTGGACAAGGATGGACAGGAAAAAGAATTTACGAAAAAGGACTGTGAGGCTTTGCAGCAGCAGATGCATATGCAGGCACAGAGGACAATGAAACTTCTTTCGGTAGCAAAGATCCGGGGAGATCAGATTCTCTTGATGGCAGTTTTATGTCTGAGAGACAATGTACGCTCGGATGCAGTGGAGACGGTAAATGTTCTGAGAAAAGCCGGTATCCAGGTAGTAATGGTTACAGGAGATGCAGAAGAGACAGCAGTTGCCATCGCCAAAGAAGCAGGGATCATAGAAGATGAGAAGACGGAGCTGGCACTGACGCATGATGAAATGGAGCAGATGACGGACGACGAGTTAAAAGAAGTGCTGCCGAAATTAAGAGTGGTAAGCCGTGCCAAGCCATTGGATAAAAAGAGACTGGTAACACTGGCGCAGGAAAGAGAAGATGTATGTGGAATGACGGGTGACGGGGTAAATGATGCACCGGCATTAAAGCAGGCAGATGTAGGTTTTGCCATGGGAGACGGAACGGCAGTGGCACAGGAAGCCGGGGATGTAGTGATCCTGAACAACAGTCTGGCATCCATCAAGGATTGTATTCTCAACAGCCGTACAATGGCTCGTTCCGTAGCAAAATTTTTGATCTTTCAGCTGACGGTAAATATCAGCACCTTATTTATCAATATAATTGCACCGATTCTTGGATGGACAGAGCCTTTTTCCATTGTCCAGATTTTGTGGATCAATCTCATTATGGATACGCTGGCAGCCATGGCATTTGGCAAGGAACCAATCTTGCAGCGTTATATGGATGAAAAACCGGCCAAAAGAACGGATGACATTCTTACCGGATATATCAGATCAGCCATTGGGGTCAGCGCCTTGTTTATTACAGTGGGCTGTATTATCATTCTGGAAAATGCCTTTGGTATCACAGATTTTGTGATGCCGGATGTGTGCAAAGATCCGGCACTTTATAAGAAAACTTTTATGTTTGCATTTTTTATCTACGCAGTGATTTTTAACAGTTTTAACACACGGAGCGAACGCTTCCATCTGTTGGAGCATATTCATGAAAATAAGAACTTTCTGCTGGTTATGGGAATGATCTTCATTTTGCAGACAGTAATGATACAGATCGGTGGAAAAGTGTTCCACACGACGGCATTAAGTGGCCGTGGTCTCATGGTAGCTATGGTCATGGGACTTTTGATCATCCCGGTGGATATGGTGCGTAAAGCCATCCGGATCTGGTATAAAGAAAAGAGAGGAAACGCATGACAGAATGGATTATCCTGACCATACCTTTTGCAGGAACAGCATTGGGGGCGGCTATGGTTTTTTTGTTGAAAAATGGACTGGGAAGCCGGGTTAAAAAATTGTTGCTGGGTTTTGCTTCCGGCGTTATGATAGCAGCTTCGGTGTGGTCCCTTTTGATCCCATCCATTGAGATGGCTGAGGCACAGGGAAAACCGGCCTGGCTGCCGGCATTGATCGGCTTTATGCTGGGGATCGGCTTTTTGCTTGTGCTGGATACAGTAATCCCGCATCTGCATCTGGACGGGGACAAACCGGAGGGGGTACCGGCAGCCTGGAAAAAAACTACCATGATGGTATTTGCTGTTACGCTTCACAATATTCCGGAAGGGATGTCTGTGGGTGTGGCCTTTGCCGGGGCCATGATGGCGGGAAGCGGTATCAGCACCATGGGAGCACTGGCACTGGCAATTGGTATTGCTATCCAGAATTTCCCAGAGGGGGCCATCGTGTCTATGCCTCTTTGCGGAGAAGGGATGAGTAAAAGAAAAGCATTTCTCTGTGGTATTTTGTCCGGAATCGTAGAGCCGGTGGGTGGTTTTATCACGATTCTCATTGCCGGCTCTATTTCACCGGTTTTGCCGTATCTTTTATCTTTTGCGGCGGGAGCCATGATCTATGTGGTAGTGGAGGAACTGATTCCGGAATCCCAAAGTGGTGAACATACAAATATTGGAACCATCGGAACAGCGGTGGGCTTTGCACTTATGATGGTACTGGATGTGGCACTGGGATAAGATCAAGGCTGTCGGGAAAAAATAGGGTGGTCATGCACTTATGGACAAAAAAAGTCATACATTGATTATAACCCCCCAAAAAGCATTGTTTTTGGGAAACTCAATGAATGTCTGGAGGTGCAGAATGCAATCATTTCCACAACCACTGAGTCAGCAGGAGGAATTAAAACTGGTGGCACAATGGGAAGACGGGGACAGAGAGGCCAGGAGAATTTTGATTGAACGGAATCTCCGCCTTGTTGCATTCCTGGTAAAAAAATATAGTAACTTTGACCATCCGGTGGAGGATCTGATATCCATTGGCACCATCGGTCTTATTAAAGCCATTGACACATACCGGCAGGGAAAAGGCGTGCGCCTGGCAACCTATGCCTCAAGATGTATAGAGAATGAACTATTGATGACCTTTCGCAGTGATAAAAAACAATCCAGAGAGGTCTTTCTTTATGAACCGTTAGGAGGGGATGATGGAGAAGGAAACAGCCTGAATTTTCTGGATGTATTGGAGAGTGAAGAGGAAGATGTGCTGGAACGGCTGGAACTGGAAGACAATATCTCGAAACTGTACGGGTATATAGAAGAATGTCTCACCGGGAGGGAAAAAAAGATCATAAGGCTCAGGTATGGAGTACCGGAGCAGGCCAGCCAGAAAGAAAGGCCGGAGGTGACCCAGAGAGAAATCGCTAAAAAAATGGGGATTTCCCGTAGTTATGTAAGCCGCATTGAAAAAAAGGCATTGCAAAAACTCCGTAAGGCGTATGAAAAGGGAGAACTCATATGAGTGAGAAATACGATACGCTGCTGTCTTTGTCTCTGGATGTTCCGGAGGCAGTCAGACAGGACAGTGCGCTGTTGGGAAATGCTTATCAGCCGGATGATGGAACCTGGCAGGTGGTGTTCCGGTATGTAGGAGAGGAGGCGGCGATAGAAGAGCAGATCGGCAGATTTACCAGACTGTCCCTTGGATATGGGGTGGCGGATCTTGACAGACAAGGCCTTGGAAAACTGGCAGAAATCCATCAGGTTGTCTATATCGAGCTGCCGAGAAATCTTGATTATGAAGTGGTAGATGGAAGGATTGTGTCTTGTGTTTCGACATTGTATGAGGCTCCTTACCGGCTGAGTGGTAAAGGGGTTCTGGCAGGGATTGTGGATTCCGGGATCGATCTGTTTCATCCGGATTTCAGAAAAGAGGATGGTACCACAAGACTCATCGGCTTGTGGGATCTGACAGAAAGTGATGGGAATGCCCCGGAAGGGTACTTACAGGGGCGTTATTATGATGAAGAAGAATTAAATGGATTTTTACAGGCAGGGAGAGCTCCCTTCCGGGATCTGTCCGGCCATGGAACCCATGTGGCAGGGATCGTGGCTGGCAATGGAAGAGCCAGCCGCGGGGTGAACCGTGGCATTGCCTATGAGGCGGATCTCCTGGTAGTAAAAATGAAAAGTCCTGCTGGGGTTTCTAAACCCCAGAGTGCGCAGATGATGATGGCTGTTGACTTTTGCTGCAAAATGGCGGCAGAAAGAGGACAGCCTCTGGCTTTGAATCTCAGTTATGGCACCAGTTATGGAAATCACAGTGGCCGTTCTTTGCTGGATACTTATCTGGATCAGATGGTATACTATGGGAGAAACAATATTGTCGTTGGTGCCGGCAATGAGGGAAATCTAAACCGGCACATACAATTTAGATTAAATGAAAGAGAGAGCCGGATTTTTGAACTGAATATGGCGGAAGGCGAGAGAAATATGGGATTCTGGTGCTACAGCTACTGGCAGGATTCTTTTGTATTTACTCTGGAGTCACCGGGAGGCGCCAGTCAGAGCGTGGTGGTGTCGGGAACCGGAAGACAGCAGTGGATGTTAGGAGGGGCGGTGATCCAGGTATACCAGAGAGAACCTTCTCCGTATGTATTCCAACGGGAACTTCTGGTGGAAATGACGGCGAGGGACAGCCAGATACAAAGCGGCATTTGGCGACTTACCTTTGAACCGGTGCAGGTATCTGATGGACTGGTGGAGATCTGGCTGCCATCCGGCAGTAACATAGGAAGCCAGACGGCTTTTTTTACGGGAACCACGGAAAATACTGTAACGATCCCCGGAACAGCGGGGAATGTTATAACGGTAGGGGCGTACAACGCCAGGACAAGGACGTATGCAACCTTTAGCGGAAGAGGTCCCTTGGACAGTTCCCAGATCAAGCCGGATCTTGTGGCACCGGGAGTGGATGTGATTTCCTGCAGTCCCGGTGGTGGATATACGGCAAGGACAGGGACTTCTATGGCGTGTCCTTTTGTCACAGGGGCGGCGGCTCTCTGGATGCAGTGGGGGATGGTAGAAGGAAATGACCCATACTTGTATGGGGAGAAGATGCGGGCGTTTTTAACTGGAAACGCCAGGCCCTTGTCTGAGACAGGGGTATATCCCAACAATCGGGAAGGATGGGGGCGGTTGTGTGCCAAAGGGGATCTGGTGGAATAAAAGGAAAGGTATGAGAAAAATGTATATAGCCATTGATCTTAAGTCTTTCTACGCATCGGTAGAATGTGCAGAGAGAGGACTAAATCCGTTGACTACAAACCTGGTGGTGGCAGATGCTTCCAGAACGGAAAAGACCATCTGCCTTGCGGTGTCGCCATCGTTAAAGTCTTATGGCATATCTGGCAGAGCAAGACTGTTTGAAGTTGTGCAGCAGGTAAAGCAGGTGAATGCCATGCGTCAGCGACAGATACCGGGAGGAAAATTTACAGGCAGTTCCTTTGAGCAGAATGAATTAAAAGAACACAAAGAACTGGCGGTGGATTATCTTGTGGCACCGCCAAGGATGGCACTGTATATGGAATACAGTACAAGGATCTACGGAATCTATCTTCGGTATGTGGCACCGGAGGACATGCATGTGTATTCAGTGGATGAGGTATTCATTCATGTAGATTCTTACCTTCACGGAAATGGACAGACGGCGGAGCAGTTTGCCAGAGAGATCATGCAGGTAATTTATGACGAGACCGGGATTACTGCTACGGCTGGTATCGGTACGAATCTTTATCTGGCAAAGGTGGCTATGGATGTGGAGGCCAAGCACTGCGAACCGGATGAAAAAGGAGCCAGAATGGCAAGCCTTGACGAAATAAGTTACCGGAAAAAATTGTGGGCACATGAGCCGATCACCGATTTCTGGCGGGTAGGCACCGGATATGCAAAAAAACTAAAACAGCATGGGTTATATACCATGGGAGATGTGGCCAGGTGTTCTCTTGGAAAAGAAACTGAGTATTACAATGAAGAACTGTTATACCGTCTGTTTGGCGTAAATGCAGAACTTCTCATCGATCATGCCTGGGGATATGAACCATGTACTATAGAAGACATCCGGAATTACAAGCCGGAGAATAACAGCCTCAGTTCCGGACAAGTTCTGTCATGTCCGTATGATACGAAAAAGGCAAGGCTCATCGTGCAGGAGATGACGGATCTTCTTGTATTAGAATTAGTTGAAAAGAGGCTGGTGACAGATCAGATCGTGCTGACCATAGGATACGATGTAGACAATGTAAAAAAGGCAGGTTATCAGGGAACGGTTGTTACAGACCGATACGGAAGAAAGATTCCAAAGCATGCGCATGGTTCCGTTAATCTGGGTGGACATACTTCTTCCACCAGGGACATCATGGGCAAAACGCTTGCTTTGTATGACTCGATTATTGACAGTTCACTGTGGGTCCGCCGGGTAACGATCGTTGCCAATCATGTGATACGGGAGCGTGAAAAAAAAGAGACGAATTATCAGCAGATGCAATTGTTTATGGAGCCGGAAGCGGATGAAGAAAAGCGGGAGAAAGAGAGAAAAATGCAGGAGGCATTGATCCGGGTAAAAAATAAATACGGGAAAAATGCCATCTTAAAGGGAATGAATCTGCAGGAAGGCGGCACTACGATAGAACGAAACAGTCAGATCGGAGGACATAAGGCGTGAAAAAATCGTATGAGGATATTTTATACTGCGAACGGCCGGTTTCAAAGAACCATCCGCCTATGAGCCGGGAGAGCAGAGCGGCGCAGTTTGGTTCTTTTGCAGCCTTATCGGGCTATGAAGAGGCAGTAAATGAAGCAGGGCGGCTTACGGATCAAAAGATAGAGCTGGATGAAAATGCAAAAGAGAAACTGGACTGGCAGATCCACATATTGCAGACGCAGATGGCGAAAAATCCGGAAGTAGAGGTTGTGCATTTTGTACCGGATCCAAGGAAGGAGGGAGGCCGGTATGAAAGGCTGAAGGGAGTGCTGCAAAAAGTAGACTTGTATAAAAAAGAAATGGTTTTTTCCGGTAACCGGATCGCCATGGAACACATTTTAGAGTTAAAAAGTCCCCTGTTTGAAAAGACGGAAACAGGGGACTGGTAAAATCAGTGTATATGGCAGGTATCGTGGCTTAAGGCATCCGGCAGGACATATGGAGTATCATTTGTCCGGGATGTCTCTTTTTTTTGCAGATAGATTTTTGTGTGCACCTGGTAAGACGGACATCGGTCGTTAGCCAGGGCACCGCTGGCACTGCAGATCTGGCATTTGATATGGCAGTCGCAGTTTTCGGTTGGAACATTTTCGCGGTCGAAGTATTCCTTCCGGGTACAGGACCCCCCCACTGCGTTATTGCAGATGCCTTCAATGGCAAGTTTCCCGCATTTGGTACAGATGGAAGCAGTTGTGATAGAAGATGGTTTTGTAAAGGTTTTATGTTTGGATTTTTTGCTAAGCTGTTCCATAATGGTGCGCCAGATTTCCTTTGTATAAGAGCCGGAGGACTGGGCCGAACTGTCATCATAGCCGCTCCAGACACCACCGGTAAGATATGGTGTATAACCCACAAACCAAAGGTCTTTGTTATGAGTGGTAGTGCCGCTCTTCCCAGCCTGCGCCAAAGAAATTTTTTTAAATCTGGCTTTGGTGGCGGTGCCGCTTTTGATCACATCTTCCATGGCATTGGTCAAAAGCCAGGCAGTGGATTCTTTCATGACCTGCTGCCCCTCATTATCGTTTTCCAGCAAAAGGTTGCCATCATGGTCATAAATCTTTGTGTAAAAGGATGTTTTGTAATGGGTTCCGCCGTTGGCAATAGAGGCGAAGCCATTGGTAAGTTCCAGATTGGTAACACCTTTTGTCAATCCGCCTAATGCCAGCGGCAGGGCAATGTCTGTATAGGTGTTGCCGGAACTGTCTGTATAATTATCTACCAGTGTAGTAAAGCCAAGATTTTGCAGATAATCATATCCAATCTTTGGTGTTACTTCTTCCAGCGTTTTTACAGCCACTACATTCATGGAATATTTTATACCCTGGCGGATGGAAGAAAGACCACGGTAACCGGTACTGTACCAGTTTTTAACCAGTTTTTTCGTTCCGGGATAATAGTATTTTGCGTCATCCTGGACGGTGGCAAGAGTCATGCCGGCGGTGTCCAGGGCAGGCACATAAGCGGCCAGTACTTTGAAAGTGGAACCAGGCTGTCTGGTTGAGTCTGTAGCACGGTTGAAGGTACGGCTTCCGGCCTTGGTGCCACGACCACCGCAGATGGCCTTTACATTGCCTGTATGCTGGTCGATCAGTACAAAAGAAACCTGAGGCTGTAAAACGAACTCCACATTTTCAGCCAGGATATGGTCCTGTTTGGTTACAATGGATTTTTTGAAGGCTTTGATATATTTTTTTCCGGTACTTTTCTTCTTGAAATAGGATGTTATTTTTTTCTTGTAGTGTTTTTTCACAAACTGTTTCAGACTGTTAATGTCATAATTTTTCTGGGAGCCGTCTGCCTTTTGTATTGTCAGCTGGTAAGTCAGCTGGTAGGAAGAACCGGCAGGATAGTATTTTTTATTATTTATAACCGAATCGCAGATCTTTTGCATGGAAGAATCCTGTGTTGTCTGGATCTTCAGACCGCGGCTGTACAAGGCGTTATAGGCCTGGGTTTCTGTGTAACCAAGTTTTTGTTTCAAGTCTTTGATCACCTGCTGGATCAGGGCGTCCGTGAAATAAGAAGTGGTAGTGGACACAGAACGTGTTTTTTGATTGACGGTCTGGATCCGGCTATAAACATCATCATTGATGGCGGTGTTATAATCGTTGGATGTAATGTAGCCCTGTTCTTTCATGTAGGTAAGAACAGTGGTCCGCTTCTTTGAATTGGCCGAGGCGTGGGTGATAGGGTTGTAGGCAGACGGATTCTGGGTAATGCCTGCCAAAACAGCGCACTCAGACAAGGACAGCTCAGACACGGATTTGTTGAAATAGCGTTTGGATGCTGCCTGCACACCCAGTGTGTTCTGTCCTAAGTTGATGGTATTTAGATAATATTCCAAAATCTGTTGTTTGCTGTAGTGCTTTTCCAACTGGATAGCCAGATACTGTTCCTGGATCTTCCGCTGAAAACGGCCAAGGATGGTTTTTTCTTCGCCGCCTTCAAACACCTGGTTTTTTAACAGCTGCTGGGTCAGTGTGCTGGCACCCTGGCTGAAGTGTCCGCCATTGGCAAGTCCCAGTGCAAAAGCACGGAGGATTCCCTGAAAATCAACACCATGATGGGAGTAAAAGCGCTCATCTTCAATAGCAATAAAGGCATTTTGAAGATTCACAGGAATCTGATCCAGTGTTACATACTGGCGGTTGGCGTCTTTGCCAACCAGGGTCTGGATGGTCTTCCCATCGGTATCCAGTAAAGTGGTGGTGTAGCCGGATGGTGCGATCTGGATGGAGTCCAGATCAGGCGCAGCGGCAATGGTGCTCTGAAAAGCCCCTAAAAGCATACTGCATCCAAAGCACAGCAAAAATAAAAATCCGATAAGTAAAATACGGATGGTGATCAGTTTTGTTTTATTAAGACGGTGGCTGGCAGGAGACTGTAGTCTGTTAATCCTTTTTTCCACCTCAGATGGACTAAAATTCATACATAACCTCAATTCTGATTGATATAAAGGTAATAATACCCCTTGTGTTTGTTTTGTCTATTATAAATCATCCCTACTGTTCTTTCAAGGGAAGCCGGTACTTTTTGCTATACGAAAACAGTTCCATATGATATGATAGGGATAATCAGGATTTTAAAAGAAAGGGGATTCCGTTTATGGAGCCATCCTATCATATTTTATATAAAGAAGGTCAGGGAGAAGTTGTAGAGAAAAAATCTCGTTTTATCGCCAATATTTTTCCGGTAAATACAGAGGAAGAAGCACTGGAGCGGATCGGACAGATCAAGAAAAAACATTATGATGCCAGGCACAATTGTTTTGCCTATGTTATCGGAGAGAAAAATGAGATCATGCGCTGCAGTGATGACGGAGAACCGTCGGGAACGGCAGGACGGCCGATGCTGGAAGTACTGACAGGAAGAGAGATCCACAATGCTGTGGCGATCGTTACCCGGTATTTTGGCGGGACGCTGTTAGGAACCGGTGGACTGGTGCGGGCCTATACAGAAGCCGTGCAGGAAGGGCTGGAGCACTGCGTGGTGCTGGCCTGTTCCACCGGATTTAAACTGAGGATCGAGACGGATTATAACGGTATCGGAAAACTGCAGTATCTGGCCAGAACGCTGGAACTTCATGAACTGGATATACAGTATGGTGAGCTGGTACAAATGACGCTGCTTGTGCCGGAAGACCAGATCGATGCCGTGGAAAAGGATATAACAGAACAGACCGCCGGCAAGGCACAGATGGAGCGGGAAGAAAAGGTTGCCTACGGTATGTCTGGAAAAGAAATTGTATTTTTCGGAAAGAAGGATTAATGTGAACTTATTAGATTATTTTGGAGAACAACAAAAAGAGAAGGAATCTCCCCTTGCATCCAGACTGCGTCCGAGAACACTGGATGAAATTGTAGGACAGGAACATATCATCGGAAAGGATACCTTGTTGTACCGGGCTGTCCGGGCAGACAAATTAAGTTCTATTATTTTGTACGGACCGCCGGGAACCGGCAAGACGACCCTTGCCAAGGTAATCGCTAATACAACTCAGGGAGAGTTTTTACAGATCAATGCTACTTCTGCCGGAAAAAAAGACATGGAAGAGGTGGTGGCAAAGGCCAAAGAGAACTTGGGAGCTTATGGAAAAAAGACTATTTTGTTTATTGACGAGATCCACCGCTTTAACAAAGGACAGCAGGATTATCTGCTTCCGTTCGTGGAAGACGGAACAGTCATACTCATTGGTGCCACCACGGAAAATCCTTATTTTGAGGTAAACGGGGCATTAATCTCAAGATCCGTGATCTTTGAATTGAAGCCGTTGACAAAGGAAAATATAAAGAAACTGATTTTACGGGCACTGGAAGATACGGATCGGGGGCTGGGAGCCTACGGTGCCGTGATTGATGAGGAAGCACTGGATTTTTTGGCGGATGTAAGCAACGGAGATGCCAGGTCTGCCTTAAATGCCATAGAGCTGGGGGTTTTGACTACGGACCGGAATGAAGAGGGCAAGATCCGGATCGACCTGAATGTGGCACAGCAGTGTATACAGAAAAGGACATTGCGCTATGATAAAAACGGAGACAACCATTATGACACCATCTCTGCGTTTATCAAGAGTATGAGAGGATCAGATCCGGATGCAGCCCTTTATTATCTGGCCAGGATGTTATACGCGGGAGAAGACATCCGGTTTATTGCCAGACGCATTATGATCTGTGCTTCGGAAGATGTGTCCAATGCAGATCCCCAGGCACTGGTAGTGGCTGTCAGCGCAGCCCAGGCGGTGGAACGGCTTGGTATGCCGGAGGCAAGGATCGTGTTAGCCCAGGCGGCTTCTTATGTGGCGTGTGCGCCCAAGAGTAATTCTGCAATTATGGGAATCGACAAGGCGATGGAATATGTGAAAAGCCATCCGGGGTACCGGATCCCGGCCCATCTGCAGGATGCACATTATAAAAGTGCGGCCAAGCTGGGACATGGTGTGGGGTATCAGTATTCTCATGATTTTCCGCATCATTATGTAAAACAGCAGTATCTGCCGGATGAGGCAAAGACAGAGCGGTTTTATCAGTTGTCAGAAGAAGGTTATGAAAAGGAATTACGAAAACTGCGCCAGCATATTGGGGCAGAAAAGGAGGATTAGAAAATGGAAGATAAAAAAGAGAATAAGTCTTTTAAGAGTTCTTATACAAAGGGACAGAGAGTGGTGGCAGGTATCGGTGTAGGTTTTCTGGTTTTACTGTATCTGGTGACGCTGGTGGCGGCGTTGACCACCTCGGAAACGGCACCGGAACTGTTCCGTATGTGTATTATGTCAACGATTTTCCTGCCGATCGTGTTCTGGCTTTATATTCGGATTTCCTCTTATTACATTGACAAAGGACGCAAAGATATGAAGGATTTTATGGAGCAGGAACAGCGGGAAAAAAAGAAAGAAAAAGACCGGTAAATTTTGTTGTTTTTCCCTGAAAAAAGAGTTATAATGACTTCGAAAAAAAAAGACCGTATCCAAGAAGGAGGAATTATGAGTCTATGAAACACGGTAAGAAGATATGGTGGGTGCTTAGCCTGCTCGTATGTGCGGTAGTGTCAAATCCGGTTTTGGCCATGGCAGCACAGGAGAGTGACACCGGTGATCAGCTGGGGGCGGGTATGTCACTAGCTTATTGTATTCCTTTTGCAGGTATGTTGTTGTGTATAGCGATCTGTCCCCTGGTGATTGGTGATCTGTGGGACAAGTACAAATGGGTAGCGGTGATCTTCTGGTCGCTGGCATTTTTGATTCCATTTGCTGTAAATTTTGGTGTAGGACAGACCTGGAAAGAGCTGTTAGAAGTTGTTTTTGGAGATTACATTACATTTATTGTGTTACTGTTTGGACTGTTCTGTGTGGCGGGAAATATCTGTCTCAAAGGAGATATGGCAGGGAGCCCTAGGCTGAATGCCCTGCTGATCCTGATCGGTGGTTTGCTGGCCAGCTGGATCGGAACCACAGGAGCCAGTATGCTTATGATCCGTCCGTTGCTTCGTGCCAACGCATGGAGAAAGAGAAAGGCACAGATTGTGATTTTCTTCATTTTCATCGTTTCCAATATTGGCGGCTGTCTGACACCGGTAGGTGATCCACCTCTTTTGATGGGATTTACCCGAGGAGTAGATTTCTTCTGGAGTCTGGAACTTCTGCCGATCATGCTGCTGAATTTTATACTGCTTCTTACTATTTTCTTGTTTGTAGATATCCGTTCTTACAAAAAGGATTTGTATGATGGACTGAAACCAGCGCTGGGGGACGAGAAGAAGCCGCTGCGTCTGGAAGGTGCACACAATATCATCTTCCTGGTAATGATCGTAGGTGCAGTGATCCTCAGCGGTGTTCTGGGAGATATCGGAGCCATTCCATTGTATGATGGAGTAGAGTTTCCGTTTACTTCTCTGATCGAGGTAGCGATTATTCTGCTGGCTGCCTTTCTGTCTTATAAGACGACAAAGAAGGAAGTGCGTGAGGCTAACAATTTCTCGTGGGATGCGATTTCAGAAGTGGCAGTTCTTTTCATAGGTATTTTCATTACCATGGTGCCGGCGCTGATGATCCTGAAAGCAAAGGGAGCAGATCTTGGTCTGACTCATCCATGGCAGTTCTTCTGGATCACAGGAGCGTTGTCCAGTTTCCTTGACAACACGCCGACTTATCTGGTGTTCTTTACGACAGCCGGAGCCTCTCATCTGGTTGCCAAAGGATCCATCATCCAGATTCTGGGCGGATCGGGTACGATTCCTCAGGTGATCCTGATGGCTATTTCAGCGGGAGCTGTTTTCATGGGAGCGATTACCTATATTGGAAATGCACCAAACTTCATGGTGCGCTCCATTGCAGAGGAAAACGGGATCAAGATGCCATCCTTCTTTGGATATATGGTATGGTCATTAAGTTGTCTAATACCGGTATTTTTGATCGATACACTGATTTTTTTCCTGGGATAAGGGAAAATGCAGGGTTTATATTGTTTTGAATAGAACGGTAAGTTCACTTGGAAAAGACGGGAATGCATATGTTTCCCGTCTTTTTTTCGACTAAATGGTAGTGCAGGCATCTCCTCCAACTTACTGTTGACAAAGCACAAGTGGATAGTTATAATTCTAACTGTTTGAATTATAAATATTTTGAAAGGGAGATGTTTTTATGGATGATACGCTGCATTATCTGATCATGGCAAATCAGATGCTTGTACAGAAATCATTGCTTGAACAACTGAAAGACACAGGGCTTACCATAGGCCAGCCAAAAATACTTGATTATTTGAAGGATCATGATGGCAGCAATCAGAAAGAGATTGCCAGAGCATGTTTTCTGGAAGCCGGGTCCCTGACAACCATTCTTAACAAGATGGAAGAGAAAGGATTGATCGAGCGCAGGATACTAAATGGGAACAGACGGAGTTTTCACATTTATCTGACAGCAGAAGGAAAAGGGAAACAGAAACTTGTGGAAAAGGCCTTTGCTGAGATTGAAAAAAAAGCGTTGGCAGATGTCAAGGAAGAGGAGTTGGAGCAGTTTATGTCTGTCTACCACAGAATTTATGACAATTTATCCAGTATTCTCGAAAACAGACAGAAAAATGATACACTTACGAAGAAAGAAGGAACAAGCGAATCATGAATAAATTAAAAAGATATCTTTTGTTTTTAGCAGGACTATTTGTCAACGCACTTGGAGTAAGCCTTGTAACGAAGGCCAGTCTCGGGACCTCACCGATTTCGTCTATTCCCTATGTTTTGAGTTTGAATTATCCATTGACTCTGGGAAATTTTACGATCATATTCAGTATTTTTCTCATATTACTGCAGTTATTGATCCTGCGGAAAAATTTTAAAATAGAAAATGTATTGCAGATACCGGTTTCGATTGCATTTGGATACTTTATCGATCTGACTATGTATATGTTTTTCTGGGTGGATCCACAGAATTATGTAGTAAAACTGATCTCACTTTTAGCAGGATGTGTTGTACTGGGCTTTGGTGTTTACATGGAAGTGCTGGCGGATGTGGTCATGTTGCCGGGAGAATCTTTTGTCCGTGCGATTGTACAAACCTGGAACACCAATTTTGGAACGACGAAGATCATATTTGATTCATCCATGACGATCATGGCGGGCGTGCTATCCGTTCTTTTTTTCGGTAAACTCAATGGAGTAAGGGAGGGGACGATCATGGCAGCCCTGCTGGTTGGTTTTATCGCCAGATTGTTTGGAAAATATCTGGAATTTGTTAAGCCATACATATTTTCTGAGGATTATAAAACCGTGGAAGCACAGGATGCAGGCAACGAGAAAATCCAGTACAAGAATATCATTGTCATCGGCAGGGAGTGGAGTACAGCGAAGCACAGCACCGGATCCGGAAAACAGATAAATATCGTGCAGACAATTATCGATATTATACAGGAAGAATCTGGGGAGCCCCTTCGAATTTTGATCTTACGATCAATACGGATTTTGGAATTGATTTCATAGAAAAATATATCAAAGAGGCATTGAACTCACAGCAGGATTTATCACCAGTTTAATGATTCTTCATCAAATATCCCGAGTATGTTGTTTTGAATATTGTGCCAGAATAAAATGTAGTAAGCATAATTTATATACTAAAGGTTGACTTATCTCCTAAAATTTAATATTATTTAGGAGATAAATAATGGCTTAGGAGATATATTTATGAGAATATTTGATTATGCGTCACTAAAGGAGAAAACATGGGATTGTGAGATAATTTCGCTTATTGCCCAGATTCATGAATATAAGGGCAGACAGGAGGTCTATCTTAAGCAGAAGCCGGAGGAATTAGATAAGCTTGTAGAAATAGCGAAACGACAGAGTACAGAGGCATCAAATTCGATTGAAGGGATACGAACTACGAGTACCCGATTAAAGCAGTTGTGTGAGGAAAAGACGACTCCGAAAAATCGTGCTGAAGAAGAGATTCTTGGGTACAGGGATGTTTTGAATACAATACATGAGAATTATGAGTATATTCCAATAACAACAAATTATATTTTGCAGTTGCATCGAGATTTGTATAAATACACAGAAAAAAGTATTGGAGGGCATTTCAAGGTATCACAAAATGTCATTGCTGCTACGAACGAGATGGGAAAAGAGTATGTGCTTTTTACCCCTCTTGCACCATACGAAACGCCGGCGGCGGTTGATGCTATCTGTGAAAATTATAACAGAATGATCGGAAATCAGGAAATGGATTCAATTTTGCTTATTCCTATATTTATACATGATTTTCTCTGTATACATCCTTTTAGTGACGGAAACGGAAGAATGAGCCGGTTGCTTACGGCCTTACTTTTGTATAGGAGTGGGTATGTTGTTGGTAAATATGTTTCTATTGAGAGTAAGATTGCCAAGAACAAAGAATTGTACTATATGGCACTGGAGAAATGTCAGGAAGGCTGGCATGACAATAAGGAGAATGTAACTCCATTTATAAAATATATGCTGAGAATCATTCTTGCTGCATACAGAGACTTTGAGGAAAGAATAGAACTTGTAAGTGAAAAACTTCCGGCAAAAGAAATTGTCAGGAGGGCTGTATATAGCAAAATTGGGAAATTAAGTAAGAGTGACATTGCTGAGTTGTGCCCCTCAATCGGAACTAAGTCCGTGGAACTAGCATTAAAGCAATTGGTAGAAGAGGGAATTCTTTTAAAAAAGGGGTCCGGAAGAGCTACATTTTATGTTCGTAGTGACTCCGTTGGATCGATTATACCTTAGTCCGCAGCAAGAATCTGATCCCGTCCTTCTATATATCTATTGTTATTTTTAGATAGAAATGGTAAAATGATAATAGTTAAAATATTATCTAAAAGGGCATAAAATTTGCTGCTTTAGATAAAATATTATCCATGAATGAGAGGCGGATACAGATGGAACCATTGATATGGGAAACGGCCGAAGAACTGGATCAAAAACTGGCACAAAGAGTAAGGAATATTAGAAAGCGACGCTCTATTTCTCAGGAAAAGCTATCATCTATGAGTGGAGTAAGTTATGGCTCGATTAAAAGATTCGAAACTTCAGGGAAGATCTCTTTGATATCGCTGACAAAGATTGCCATGGCTTTGGATATGGCAGATGAACTCAGAAATATTTTTACACAGGTGCCATATAAGAATATTCAGGAGGTTATCAATGAAACGAAATGATGTATTGCAGGTTAGTTACCATGAGAGACTTGTGGGGACATTAGCGCTGACGGCGGACCATAAAGCAGCATTTCAATATAGTGAAGAATGGCTTGAAAATGGATTTTCGATCAGTCCATTTTCCCTTCCGCTAAAAGATCAGGTGTTTGTTCCCAACAAGGACTATTTTGATGGACTTTTTGGTGTGTTTGGGGACAGTCTGCCGGATAACTGGGGAAAATTGTTGTTGAACAGGCTGCTGCATGCAAACGGACAGAATACTGATAAACTTACAGTTTTGGAGCGTCTTGCCATTGTTGGAAAGTCGGGAATGGGAGCACTTACTTATTATCCGGAAAGAGAAATGAAGGAAACACAGGATACTATTAATTTGGATGAACTTGCGGTGCAGTGTCAAAAAATATTGAACACGGAATATTCGGATAAACTGGATGAACTGTACCGGTTGGGAGGTACAAGTGGAGGAGCCAGGCCTAAGATTATGACCACGATTGATGATGAAGAGTGGATCATCAAATTCCCGGCTCATGTGGATGGGGAAAATGCCGGCAGGATGGAATATGATTATTCCTGTTGTGCCAGACAATGTGGCATTTCCATGAGTGAAACCAGATTATTTCCATCAGATCAATGTGATGGATATTTTGGAACAAAGCGGTTTGACAGAATTATGGATGGAAATGGGATGAGAAAAGTTCATATGTTGACAGTAGCAGCATTGCTGGAATTGGATTTTGAACAACCCAATCTGGATTATCATATTTTAATGAAGTTGACCAAAATTTTGACAAGAGACAATCACGAAGATGTGAGAGAGATGTTTCGCAGGATGTGTTTTAATGTTTTTGCCCATAATCGTGATGATCATTCTAAAAATTTTACATTTTTGTACAAGGAAGCAGAGGAGTGCTGGCGACTAAGTCCGGCTTATGATCTTACCTATAGCAGTACTTATTATGGAGAGCATACAACGATGGTCGATGGGAATGGACGCAATCCGGGGGAAAAAGAGATTTTGGCAGTTGGTATTGTTGCCGGAATGGAAAAAGTGGAGTGTAAGAGGATTATGAGTCAGATTAGGGACTGCGTTGAACATATGCTGGGAAAATATCTTGTGTAGGCAGAAGTTTGGTGCCTGTGACTATGGTTTCAATATATATACCCAGGGACTGGCTGTTATCAACTATAACTGTGTTACTCAGTATGTCCACAAAAGTGTATAGATATTTCTTCCATCCCGGTTGCCATCAATCAGAACCATTGTCTACATTGCAGGAGCTGTGCAGATATCATTTGAATTGCGAAACGACTTAAATAAGAGTATAATAGAATCAGTATTTGAAAAAAAAAGATCAAATGGAGGGGAACATGAGTCGTTTAGTTATGAGGACAGTAAGCAAGTCCCAGGAAGTGGTAGAGGACTTGTACAAAGTATTGGAGCGTCGGATCGTAGCCAGTCCACCGGGAATCTGCCCGGTGGATATTTCGGCTGCTTTTTTGAAGTTGTGCCATGCCCAGAGTTGTGGAAAGTGTACACCTTGCCGGATCGGACTGGGCCAGCTGGAAAATCTTTTGGAGCAGGTGTTAGACGGAGAAGCAGACGAGGAGACACTTATTTTGATGGAAAAGACAGCCAGGGCCATTGAGATTACGGCAGACTGTGCCATTGGGCGGGAAGCGGCCAGGATGGTGTTAGCGGGAATAAAAGGGTTTAAGGATGACTTTGAAGAGCATATCCACCACAACCGTTGTCTGTGCCATATCAAGCAGCCGGTGCCATGTGTTGCCATGTGTCCGGCAGGGGTGGATATCCCGGGTTACATAGCATTGATCAAGGAAGGAAGAAATGCCGATGCGGTGCGCCTTATCCGTAAGGACAATCCATTTCCTACAGCTTGTGCTCTGGTATGTGAGCATCCATGTGAGGCCAGATGCCGCAGAAATATGGTGGATGATGCCATTAATATCCGCGGCTTGAAACGGGCAGCAGTGGATCATGCAGGAGAGGTGCCGGCACCAGAGTGTGCACCGTCTACGGGAAAGCGGATCGCAGTGATCGGTGGCGGTCCATCCGGATTAAGTGCAGCGTATTATCTGCAGCTGATGGGACATCAGGTAACCGTATATGAGAAGCGAAGCAAATTAGGTGGTATGTTGTTATATGGTATTCCAAGTTACCGACTTCCAAGAGAGCGTCTGCAGGAGGATGTGGATGTGATCTTGTCTACCGGTGTCGTGGCAAAAACGAATACGACCATTGGTGGTGAAAATGGGGAGATCACCATGCAGGATCTACGGGAACAGTATGATGCGGTGTATATTTCCATAGGAGCCCATACGGATAAAAAGATGGGCATTGAAGGAGAAGACAGTCAGGGGGTTATTTCTGCCGTGGAAATGCTCCGGGAAGTTGGAAGAAACCGGATGCCTGATTTCAAGGGAAAAAGAGTGGTTGTCATTGGCGGCGGTAATGTGGCCATGGACTGTACCAGATCGGCTATTCGTCTGGGAGCAGATAAAGTTACCTGTGTATACCGAAGAAGAAAGAAAGACATGACAGCGTTGCCGGATGAGGTAGAAGGAGCTATCGCCGAGGGCGCGGAGATTTTGGAACTTCATGCGCCGGAACGGATCCAGGCAGATGAAAATGGAAAAGTGACAGCCTTGATCGCATCAAAGAAAATGGCAGGGCTGATCAAAGGAGGCAGGCCTTCTCCGGCAGCTTCCGGAGAGGGAGAGGCTGCCATACCATGTGATGTAGTGATCGTTGCCATTGGACAGGGAATTGAGACCAGACATTTTGAGGATGCAGGTATCCCCATCAAGCGAGGCGTTATCGAAGCTGAGAACTGGGCAGAAGTAGCCCATGCCCCGGGTGTATTTGCCGGGGGAGACTGTGTAACAGGACCGGCTACGGTAATTCGTGCCATTGCGGCAGGAAAGGTGGCAGCGGCCAACATTGATGAGTATCTTGGATACTCTCATGTGATCCGTGTGGATGTGGATATTCCGATGCCAAGTCTGGAATCTATGCCACCTTGCGGAAGAGTGAACTTGAGAGAGCGGGATGCGGCAAAGAGATGCCATGATTTCGATCTTATGGAAATCGGCATGAATGAGAAGGAAATCCAGCAGGAATCCAGCCGTTGTCTCCGTTGTGATTATTATGGTTACGGAATCTTTAAGGGAGGCAGAGAAGACGAATGGTAGAATTAACGATTGATAATAAAAAAGTAACTGTGCCGGAAGGGACTACGATCCTGGAGGCAGCTAAAACAGCCGGCCTTCTGATCCCGAATCTGTGTTATCTGAAGGGTATCAATGAGATCGGAGCCTGCCGGGTCTGTGTGGTAGATGTAAAGGGAAGCCACAAACTGGTAACTTCCTGCAATACACCGGTACAGCCGGGTATGGAAGTGCGGACCAACACACCGAGAGCCAGAGAGGCACGAAGAACGAATATAGAACTTATTATGTCGCAGCACAAAGGCCATTGTATCGCCTGTGCCAGAAGCGGCAACTGCAAGTTACAGACTTTTACAAATAATGAATATTTTGAACGGAACAGTTATGTGAAAGAAATTCCCAAAGAAAACTGGAGCAAAATCTTTCCTTTGTATCGGGATGATACGAAATGTATCAAATGCATGAGATGTGTTCAGATCTGTGATAAAATCCAGAGCCTTGGGGTATGGGATGTGCAGAATACCGGAGGAAGAACAACTGTAGGCGTGTCAGGAAACCGCACCATCGAAGAGGCAAACTGCTCTTTGTGCGGTCAGTGTGTAACCCACTGCCCAACCGGAGCGCTCCGTGCCAGAAATGATTGTATCCGGGATTTCTCTGTGTATGGCCCGATCTCCCAGGAGGACAAGATCAAAGTCGTGCAGATCGCACCGGCAGTCCGGGCGGCCTGGGGTGAAGAATTTAATCTGGCACCATCCTTTGCTACGGCGAAACGATTGGTTTCTGTACTGAAAAAGATAGGATTTGATTATGTATTTGATACCAATTTTGCGGCAGATCTTACGATTATGGAAGAAAGTGCTGAAGTCCTTGCCAGATTGGAAGACGGAAAGCATCATCCATATCCTTTGTTTACTTCCTGCTGTCCGGGCTGGGTTCGTTTTGTAAAGACAGAATATCCGGATATGGTTGGATGTCTGTCCACTTCAAAATCTCCGCAACAGATGTTTGGTGTAGTTTCCAAGACTTATTTTGCAGAAAAACTGGGAGTGTCACCAGATCGGATCTACAGTGTGTCCATTATGCCGTGTATGGCAAAAAAAGCGGAAAAAGATATTAAGACAATCAATGATTCCGGAGCGGGGAAAGATGTGGATCTGGTACTTACCACCAGAGAGTTGTGCCGTCTGATCAAACGGGAAAACATCAATATAGCCATGATGGAAGAATCGGAGTTCGACTCTCCGTTAGGATGCAGCAGTGGTGCCGGTGTGATCTTTGGAACGACAGGAGGCGTTATGGAGGCGGCTCTGCGCACAGCTTATTATAAATTAACCGGTGTCAATCCGGAGCCGGATCAGTTTGAACAGATCCGGAGTGGGGCACCGTGGCGGGAAGCAAGTCTTTCCATTGCAGGAACAAAAGTACGGATTGCCGTGGTGTCAGGACTTTCCAACACCCGGGCCTTGTTAGAGGCACTGCGCCGGGGCGAGGTTTCTTATGACTTTGTAGAAGTCATGGCCTGTCCGGGTGGATGCGTAGGTGGCGGAGGCCAGCCGATCCATGATGGAGAAGAATGGGCAGAGCGTCGTGCCAAAGTATTGTATGACCTGGATGCAAGAAATGAAATACGGTTTTCTCATGAAAATCCGGAGATACAGGCACTTTATAAAGAATATTTAAAAGAACCGTTATCCCACAAAGCGGAAGCATTACTCCACACAGACCATACCAGCTGGGAAGTTTCCACTATGTATGAACAGATCAGGTAGACAGAAAGGAAGATGTAAGGGCATGTATAATGTAATGTCAAAAAAGGCAGAAGAATTTATTGATCATGAAGAAATTGAAGAATGTCTGGCATACGCTGAAGACAACAAAAACAACGAGGCATGTATTAACGCTATTTTGGAAAAAGCAAAGCAAATGAAGGGGATCACTCACAAAGAAGCACTGGTTTTACTGGACTGTGAAATCCCTGAAAAAAATGCGCAGATTTATGAACTTGCTAAAAAGATCAAAGAAGAGTTTTACGGCGACCGTATTGTTATGTTTGCTCCGTTGTATTTGTCAAACTACTGTGTCAATGGCTGCGAATACTGTCCTTATCATTTGAAAAACAAACACATCCGCAGAAAAAAACTTTCCCAGGAAGAAGTACGGCAGGAAGTGATGGCACTGCAGGATATGGGCCACAAACGCCTGGCAATTGAAGCAGGGGAAGATCCGGTAAATAATCCGTTGGAGTATATTTTGGAATGTATCCACACGATTTACGATATTAAGCATAAAAATGGCGCCATCCGCCGTGTGAATGTGAATATAGCAGCTACCACGGTAGAAAATTATGCGAAATTGAAAGAGGCAGGAATAGGAACTTATATCTTGTTTCAAGAGACTTACCGCAAAGATGCCTATGAAAAACTTCATCCTACGGGACCAAAGCATGATTATGCCTATCATACAGAGGCCATGGACCGGGCTATGGAAGGCGGTATCGATGATGTAGGACTGGGTGTTTTGTTTGGATTGAACAATTACCGTTATGATTTTACCGGTATCATCATGCATGCAGAGCATCTGGAGGCCTGCCAGGGAGTAGGACCGCACACCATCAGCGTACCCCGCGTCCGCAGGGCAGATGATATTGACCCGGATGTGTTTGACAATGGAATCTCGGATGAAACATTTGCCAAGATTGTGGCGTGTCTACGGATCGCTGTGCCGTACACCGGCATGATTGTTTCCACCAGAGAATCGGCAGAGAGCAGAAAAAAAGTGCTGGAACTGGGAATTTCCCAGATCAGCGGAGGATCCCGCACCAGTGTAGGCGGCTATGTGGAGCCGGAAAAAGAAGAAGACAACTCAGCGCAGTTTGATGTAAATGACAATCGCTCACTGGACGAGGTGGTGTGCTGGCTTTTGAAAATGGGATATATACCAAGTTTCTGTACTGCCTGCTATCGGGCCGGAAGGACGGGAGATCGTTTTATGTCCCTGTTAAAGAGCAAGCAGATCGTAAACTGCTGCCAGCCAAATGCCCTTTTGACTTTACAGGAATATCTGCAGGACTATGCCGGGGAAGAAACAAAGGCAGAAGGAGAAAAAGTTATTAAAGAACAGTTGTCGATTATTTCCAATGAAAAAGTCAAGGAAAAAACCATTGAATATTTACAGAAGATTAAGGAGGGACAGCGGGATTTCCGCTTCTAATACGATATGAGTTTACAGGATACACCAAGTGGGGAGAGAGTGCACATCGGTCTGTTTGGCAGAAGAAATGCAGGAAAATCCAGTCTGCTAAATGGAATTACCGGCCAGTCTGTGGCAATTGTATCAGAGGAAAAAGGAACTACTACGGACCCGGTAAAAAAAGCTATGGAACTTTTGCCTGTAGGGCCGGTTCTGTGGATCGACACACCGGGGATGGACGATGATTCCACCCTTGGGGGCAAGCGGGTGGAAAAAACCAGACAGTGGTGGCAGACCGTAGATATGGCTCTTTTGGTACTGGATGGAAGCAGCCGGGATTTTTCCCGGGAGAAGGAACTTTTGGCAGAACTGAGACAGGCACACAAACCATACGAGATCCTGGTAAATAAAGAAGATCAGATGCAGGATGAGGATAAAGACTTTTTCAGGCAGGCTTTCCCGGAGGAGGATATTGTTTTTACCTGTGCCAAGAAGCCGGAGGCCATGGAACAGCTTCGTGATGTCCTGGCGAAAAAGTGCTATGAAACATTGTCAGGAGAAAAAAGAGAATTGCTGCCGGACTGGATCAGTCCGAAAAAACCGGTGGTGTTAGTTGTTCCGGTGGACTCGGCTGCTCCCAAGGGACGGCTGATTCTGCCTCAGCAGATGGTGCTGCGGGCAGTCCTCGACAAAGGAGCCTACTCCATTGTGACAAAGGAAACAGAGTTAAAAGAAGTGCTGGAAACCATGGGAGAAAAACCCCAGCTTGTGATCACGGACAGCCAGGCTTTTTCCTATGTGAGTTCCATTGTGTCGGAGGCAGTACCGCTCACTTCTTTTTCAATTTTGATGGCCCGGTACAAAGGAGATCTAAAACGCCAGGTGGAGGGAGCCGATGTGCTGGACCGTTTGGAAGAGGGAGCAAAGATCCTTATCTCTGAGGGGTGTTCCCATCATCGGCAGTGCGATGATATAGGTACGGTAAAATTGCCCGGCTGGATCCGAAACTATACCGGGAAAAATTTTCATTTTTCTTTTACCAGTGGAGGCGAATTCCCATCGCAGCCGGAGGCAGACCTCATTATCCATTGCGGGGGATGTACCCTGCATGAAAAGGAGATGAAGAGGCGGATCCGGCAGGCTGGAGAGAGTGGGATCCCTATGACAAATTACGGAATATTGATTGCAAAAATGAATGGGATTTTAGCGCGGAGCCTCTCTCCGCTTACAGATAAACCTTGTCAATAAATAAAAAATCATGTATAGTGGGTAAGGTTATAATTTACAATGGAGGACAAAGAAAAATGAACTTTATTAAGAAAAAAGGATTGGGAATCGGCCTGTGTATCGTGCTGGCAGCCATTGCAACTCTTTTATGTAAGATCCAGGCAGGCAGTTTTTCCTTTGAAATTATCGGAGCACCGGTATTTGGTATTCTTATGGGAATGATAATCACATTGATCTGCCCGAAACTGGCAGCTAATGAAACATTGAAAGATGGTATTAAATTTACATCCAAGAAGATTCTGCAATGGGCTGTGATCATTCTTGGATTTTCTCTGAATCTGGGAACCATTGCGGCGGTTGGAGCGAAAAGTCTTCCGGTCATTGTGTGTACCATCACTACTTCTTTGTTAGTGGGAATGTTGATGATGAAAGTACTCCATATGGACAAGCGTATTGCCTGTCTGATCGGAGTAGGATCTTCCATCTGCGGTGGATCCGCCATTGCCGCAACCGCACCGGTGATTGATGCGAAGGATGAAGAGGTGGCTCAGTCTATTTCTGTTATTTTTCTTTTCAATGTACTGGCGGCATTGATCTTTCCGTATCTGGGCCATGCCATTGGATTGGGAACAGAAGGATTCGCTGTATTTGCAGGAACTGCGGTGAATGATACTTCATCTGTAACGGCGGCGGCTTCCACGGCAGAGGGAATCTATGGCGTGCAGGGGATTTTGTCAGCAGCCGTAACGGTAAAACTTACCAGAACTCTGGCGATCATTCCCATTACGCTGATCCTGGCATTAATCCGTATGCAGCGTGCAAAAAAAAGAGGCGTGCAGGCTGAAGGAGGATATTCTTTCAAAAAGGTGTTCCCATTTTTTATCCTGTTTTTCATTGCGGCAGCACTGATCACAACTGTTATCGGGGTACTGCCGGAAAGCGGATTTACTGCCTTTTACAGCGGTTCATTTGTAACTGCCATGAAATGGCTTGCCAAGTTTTTCATCGCCATGGCTATGTGTGCCATCGGTTTGAATACGAATCTGATTGATCTGGTAAAAAAAGGCGGGAAGCCGATTGCTGCCGGATTTGCCTGCTGGGTTATGATTTCAGTTGTTTCCATTCTGGTACAGCTGGCAACAGGAATTTTTTATACAAATATATAGTACCTCTGGATTGCAAGTTGCGTAAAAACTGTAATACTGGTATAATAAACGGATAGTGAGAGTATAGGAGAGAAGTGCCCGGATCAGAAGGTTCAGGCGGCTAAGGAGGATGAACATGGGTAAATATTTTGGAACAGATGGATTCCGAGGAGAAGCCAATCTTACTTTGACAGCAGACCACGCATATAAAGTAGGACGGTTTTTAGGATGGTATTATGGCGAATTGAAGCGTCAGAATGGCGATGATACACCGGCCAGGATCGTGATCGGTAAAGATACAAGACGCTCCAGTTATATGTTTGAGTATACATTAGTAGGCGGCCTGGTAGCTTCCGGAGCCGACGCATATCTTTTGCATGTAACTACTACTCCGTCGGTGGCATATCTGGCCAGAGTGGATGAGTTTGACTGCGGTATTATGATTTCTGCCAGTCACAATCCATTTTATGACAATGGTATAAAACTGATCAACAGCCAGGGAGAGAAAATGGATGAAAAGACCATTTCACTGGTAGAGGATTATATTGACGGGAAATTGGAACTGTTTGGACAGAAATGGGACGAAGTTCCTTTTGCCCACAGGGAAAAGATCGGACGCACAGTAGACTATGCGTCAGGAAGAAACCGTTATATCGGTTATCTGATCTCTCTTGGTATGTATTCATTCAAGGGAATGAAGGTAGGTCTGGATTGTGCCAACGGAAGTGCCTGGAACATTGCCAAGTCTGTGTTTGATGCACTGGGTGCCAAGACTTATGTGATGAATGCAGAGCCGGACGGTTATAATATCAACACCAACGCCGGTTCAACTCATATCGAAGGACTGCAGAAGTTTGTAGTAGACAATGGGCTGGATGTAGGATTTGCTTACGATGGAGATGCAGACCGCTGTCTTTGTGTAGATGAAAAAGGAAATGTAATTACCGGAGACCACATTTTATATGTGTATGGCAAATATATGAAAGAGCGCGGCAAACTTTTGACTAATACAGTAGTTACTACTGTTATGTCTAACTTTGGTCTGTACAAAGCTTTTGATGCGCTGGGCATTGATTATGCCAAAACAGCGGTAGGTGATAAGTATGTATATGAATATATGACCAAGAATGGTGCAAGGATCGGTGGAGAACAGTCCGGACATATCATCTTTTCCAAGTATGCATCCACAGGAGACGGTATCCTTACCAGTCTTAAGATGATGGAAGTGATCATGGCAAGAAAGACGACTCTCAGTAATCTGGTCAGCGACTTAAAGATCTATCCGCAGGTGTTGAAAAATGTCCGCGTAAAGGATAAAAAAGAGGCACAGGCAGATCCGGATGTCCAGAAGGCAGTTGCTGAAGTGGCAGAAAAACTGGGAGATACCGGTCGTATTCTGGTGCGTGAATCCGGTACAGAGCCGGTGATCCGTGTGATGGTGGAAGCTCCAAAACAGGAAGTGTGTGAAGAACTGGTAGATCAGGTGATTCAGGTTATTGAGGATAAAGGATTGGTATAGAAAGAAGGAGGAACAGAAAAAATGGAACAGTATAAAGAAGAGTTTATTGAGTTTATGGTAGAGTCCAATGTGTTGAAATTTGGTGATTTCACATTGAAAAGTGGTAGAAAATCTCCTTTTTTCATGAACGCAGGTGCCTATGTAACCGGTTCCCAGTTAAGACGCCTGGGACAGTATTATGCCAAGGCAATCCATGATCATTACGGAGATGATTTTGATGTGCTATTTGGCCCGGCTTACAAGGGAATTCCATTGAGTGTGGCAACTACCATCGCTTTTTCGGAGCTGTATGGAAAAGAAATCCGCTACTGCTCTAACCGAAAAGAAATCAAAGATCATGGCGATACCGGTATCCTCTTAGGAAGCAAGATCAAAGATGGTGACCGCATTGTGATCATTGAAGATGTAACAACATCCGGTAAATCCATTGAAGAGACATTTCCAATCATCCAGGCACAGGGAAAGGTAGAGATCCTCGGTCTAATGGTTTCATTGAACCGCATGGAGCGTGGCAAGGGAGATAAAATGACTGCATTAGATGAGATCCGTGAGACTTACGGATTCAAAACAGGAGCTATTGTTACAATGGAAGATGTAGTTGAAAAACTGTACAATAAAGAGTGCCAGGGCAAGATCATTATTGATGATGCCATGAAGGCATCCATTGATGCTTACTATGAGCAGTATGGAGTAAAATAAAAATTGAAAAAATTGCGTGTTGCGCCGGATTTGATATGATCTGGCGTGGCACGCTTTTTTTTCTGTGTTTTCTACAAAAAAAGACAGAATGTTTCGGTACTATTACACAATTTACAAAGACGGGACAAGATGATAAGATTAGGCCATTCCACCCCAAAAGAAACGGAAGGAGGAGTGAAGGTATGAAAGTTGCTTTTTGGAGCAGCGTCCGGGGAAAGTCATGTGTTACAAGCAATCTTGCCTGTATGGGAATCTTAGCATCATTAGATTCTGCCAACAGGCAGCGAAAAACGATTCTATTTGAAAATCATCACAATCTTATGAATCTGGAAAGTTCTTTGTTCAGCGAGTTTTCTAAAGATCAAGTCAGAGAAGAATGTCAGTATGAAGGGTATAGAGGAATGGAGGAGGTTTTATATGCCGTAGAAAAGGGCCACATATATTCATCCAGGGAAATTTTTCAAAATGCCAGAGGGTGTCTGGGTGAAAAATTATTTTCCCTGCCTCAGAAGAGAGAGGGAAATCCGGATATTTTTGAATACCGTATGAGCAGGGACTGCCAGGCGGTCCTGCAATATCTGGAACGGTACAACGATCTGGTAATGATCGATACATCCTGTTCTTTTCTAAATAGTTCCAGAAGAATTCTGGAAGAAGCAGATCTGGTAGTCGTTAATTTGTTTCAAAATGAAGCAGCATTATCTCATTTTTTCAGTAACTATTCTAACATTCGCAAGAAAGCATTTTATCTCATCGGTAATTATGAGGGAGATTCCTGTATGACCAGGGGAGAAATTCTTAAGAGGTACAGGATACCGGGAAGTCATCTGGGAGTGATCCCCCGCAACGCAGGTTTTTGCGATGCGGTATCCGGGGGAAATCTGATCCCCTTTTTCCTGAGACTGTATCGCGGAGAGGGGAAGAAGGAGGACAGGGTGTTCTGGGAGCAGATAACAGAGGCGTATCGGCTTCTGAGTAATGTAATGGAGAGAAAGGAAGAGAAAGTTTATTATGCATAAAGGGTGTGTGGGATTTTTTGCCTGCCTTGCTCTGATCCTTGGTGTGACCGGGGAAATAACAGTGTCAGAGTCTGAAACAAAGACAGTGGGTGTGGATGGTTTCAGACAGTTGAAGAGGGCATTGGAGAGTCCGGGGGAATGTGTGGTCTATCTGAAGAAGAATATAGAACTGACAAAAGAAATCCGGGTAAAAGGAGTGAAAATCCTGCAGGGAAAGGGAAGAAAAATTTATCGGGGGAAAAATCACAGAGGAAATCTTTTGTATGTAAAAAAGGCAACGCTTTCCCTGGAAGAAGTGACAGTAGAAGGAAATAAAAGAGCCTCATTAAGAGATAAAAGTGCAGTGCATGCAGGAGAAGGTTCGATGGTGCTCTGTAAGAAGGGAACGATACGGAATCACTCAAATCTAAGAGGCGGAGCGGCTGTTATGGTAGATGCCGGAGGTGTTTTTGAAATGCAGGGTGGAATACTGGAAAAAAACACCTGCGGCAGAAGAAATGCAGGACAGAAAAACAGTGGCTGTGGAGGAGCGGTGGTAAACAAGGGAAAGTTTGTATTGACCAGAGGAACTGTGAAAAACAACCGGGCATTCGGTGTGCAAAGTGAAAGAAGAGGGATCGGAGGGGCTGGTGGAGGAATTTATAACGAGGGCCATTGTTATATACAGTCCGGTGATGTGGTAAACAACCAGGCTATGAATGCAGGAGGCGGCATTTATACCGGAAAAAAGGGCTGTATCTGGATCCGGGGAGGAAGGATAAAAAAGAATCAGGCCAGACTGGGGGCGGATATTTATGGTTATCATACCTCGTTGAATGGAGAAGAAAATGGAGAACTGGGGCAGATCTATGATCCGGATTTGTCTGAGAAAAAGTCCTCTCATCCAAAAGGGGAGAAGGAAAAGAAACCGCATAGGAAGGAGATGCCGGATGTAACAGACACTCCGGTGCCGGAAAAAAGCCGGGAATCCGGAGAAACAAAAGTTCAGGAAACGAAAAAGGAACGGCCGGAACCGGAAAAAAAACAGGAGGCTTTGTGGCAGGTTACAATACAAAGAGAGGCTGGTGAAAACCGGGATAAAAAGAAGATTGTTTTTGTGACACCGTCAAAAGAGGCCGGAGGATGCGCGGAAGCATGGCATTTTTCAAAGGAAGAGGTTGTAAGGATACGCAGACAGATCAGACAGTCTGAGAGATTTGATTTTGGAGGCGGAATGGAAATGTTAGACAAATTTGCAGTGGGAGGTGAGAACCATAAATGATTTTCAGAAGAAGTATTTATTAAAAAGACAGGACTATGGAATTTTGTACCCTTACATTATACAGAGCAGTGTAACGGATATTAACTGGAATGGAAAGCAGTTGTGGATTGACGATCTGGAACAGGGACGTTATATGGCACCGGAGATTTTAAGTGACTGCTTTGTGGAGCGTTTTATCATGCTTTTATCCAATATAACCTGTGTGACTTTCAACCGGATCAATCCGGTGATGGAGGCCGAGACAGAGGAATTAAGAGTCAGTGTGGTGCATGAAAGCGTGGCCCGTTCCGGGTATACCATATCCATCCGCAAAACACCGGCAGTGTGCCGGATGAACAAGGAAAATATGATCCAAAGTGGCTATTGCAGTGAAGAGATCCATGATTTTTTAGTCCGGTGTGTGAAAGCCCATTGTACCATTGTAATCTGCGGGCTTCCGGGGGCGGGCAAGACAGAACTTTTGAAATATCTGACCCAGTTCATACCGTCCAGGGAACGAGCTATTACTATTGAAGATGTAATGGAGATACATTACCAGACACTGAATCCGGACAAGGACTGTGTGGAAATGAAGGTGGCGGAAAACTTTGGTTATGCCCAGGCCATCAAGGCCAGTCTGAGACAATATCCCAAGTGGATCATTTTGTCCGAGGCAAGATCCAAAGAAGCCAGACAGCTGCTAGAATCTTTGAGCACAGGAGCCAGCTCCCTTACTACCCTGCATGGGAAAAAGGTGGCAGATATACCGGGAAGGATCCTTACCATGGCGGGAAAGGAACAGGCGTCAGAAGGAATGGAATATGATATCTACCGCTATATTGATGTGGGGGTGTTAGTTCAGGGGGAGATGGATGAGTCAGGGAAAATAAGACGATACATTGAAGAAATCGGCGTTTTTCAGGAAAATTATGAAGGAAAAAATCAGGTTGCCATGGTGGCAAAAAAAGGCAGATTAAATCGGGATAAAATTCCCCGTGATCTGAAAGACCGCCTGGAAATGGAGGCTTAGTATGAAAAGAAAAAAAGGAAAGGTTTTCTTGCTTCGGGTTTCCTATACTTTGTTTTCTATGTTTCTATGCTATTATCTGAGATTTGGCATGGTTCTGTTCCTTATCCTGTTTGTGGGAGGAATGTTCTTGATCTGGACGGGACTGGGATGGCGGGACAAAAGTAAGAGGGAGGAAGAACTCTTTTTTACGAGAATGGATTATTTAGAGCAGCTTATCTGTTCTTACAAACGATACCAGATTCTTTCCCTGGCATTAAAAGAGAGTACGGAATCAACAGGCTTATCCGGTGCCTTAAGAAAGGTAGAAGAAGGAGAAGAAAAGAAGGCGTTTTTATGGATTGAGGAAAAAATGGGAAACGACCGTATGCGTTGGATCCACAATTTCCTGCTGGAGGCACAGACGCTGGGAGGAGATATAGAAGATTCACTGGATCTGATGCTGATGGAAGTGCAGCAGATCAAAGAAAGGGTGGCTTTTCATGAGAAGAAGCGGCAGTCTAAAATGCGGGAATATGATATATGCTTGATTTTGTCTGGATTTTTACTTTTGTTTTCAAGAGCTCTTTTGCCGGAAACGATTTTGACACAGATGGTGACAGGAAGAATGTATAAACTTATGGCAGCAGGGGTCCTTGTGCTTTATTTTCTGGTAACAAAGGCAGTGTTAAAAAAGGGAATGGGGAACTGGAGAGAGGATTTCCAATATGAAAAACAAAAGACACAGGAAAAAAAGAGTTTTTCCACATGGCTTTTGTATGTATGTCTGAATCTGCGCCATAAAAGTGTGTATCAGGCAATGGCCTGTGCCGGTCAGGAGTCATTAAAACACCGGACGGCAGAATTTTTGGAGGCGGTTTATGAAGAACCGGCGGCTATAAAACCTTATATGGACTTTGCGGATTCGTTGGGATTCAGGGAGGCAAAGACCGGGATGCGGCTTTTGTATGCTGTGAGAGAGCAGGATTACGGACATTTGGAAAAACAGATCCTGTCGCTTGTTGCATATAATAACCGGCTGATGGAGGACACATGGAACCAGGGGAGTAAAAGAGAACTGGCTTTCCTTAGTTTTGCAAAGAATCTTCCCTTTGCTCTGGCCGGCGTGAAAATAGGTGTGGATATGATCTGGTATATTTTGATCATGATGGAACAGTTTTCTTTGTTTGTGTAAAGGGGGGAAAATCCAATGAAATGGGAGAAATTTTCAGGATGGCTGGCGTTGTTTATCATGGGAATTGGCATGCTTTTTTGCTTGCAGATATTACAGGGAAAATGGGGAGAATGGGGAGTAGTACCAGATAGTCAGCAGATCCAGGGGGTATACAAGGCGGAGAAAGAGGAAGCGCCGGTCATAGAGGTGTTGGAGAAAACATGGATGGCACAGTCGGTGGTTTCAGTGAAAGAAATGGTACGGGCCAGAGAATATGACGGAACCGACCTGACAGAGAAAGTAAAGGTGCAGATACAGGGACAGGCGCAGGCAGATACTTTTTGTATAAAAAAAGAGGGAGACTATCAGGCACAGGCAGTAGTAGTAAGCGATAAGACTGGGCTTAGGACTGAGAAGAAATTCCAGATCGTAATAGAAGAAGGAGGTAAAAGTGAAATTAGGTGAGATTTGTTCACAGTGCGTTTTGTGCTTTTTCCTGATCCTGCTAATGTGGACAGGGATCACATATGTGACGCAAAATATCCAGTACACCAGAGCAAAGCAGGTTCACGATGAACTGGTAATGCGGATTGAGAACAGTAACTGTGATGCAAAGACCATTGCAGACTGCAAACATGCTGCCAGTCAATGTGGATATGACCTTATGGTGGACACATATGAAACCGCTTATGGAACCCAGGCAAAGGTGATTCTTGATATGAAGTTTTGGCTGCCGGTTTTAAATAAGGGAAGGTGTTATACTTTTTTGGGGTATGCACAATAGGAGAGAGAAGATGAAAACAGTAATTGTAGCTATGATCGGCATCAGTGTGGTGATGCTGGCTGTAGTAATACAGGGAAGTGTAAATATGGATTCAAAATATCAACATGATCTGGGCGTGAGCCTGACAAGAGCAATGCGCCAGACAATGAAACAGTTAGAAAAAAATGTAAACGGAAATGAAAGGCAGCAAAACCATTATATGGCACTGCTGCTTCAGGGAATGATAAGCAGAATGGATTCTGATATCGAATTGACGGTAAAGGTTCACAGGTGGGATGCCAATAAGGGCGAACTGGATGTGGAGGCGATTGGTATGTATGAATTGCCGGACCGCAGAAACCGGACTGTGGCAGTCCGCCGCAAGGTAATCTTGCAGACCAACAATAGTTAGGAGTGATAAAGATGATAAAAGAAAAAAAATTAGTAGTAATAGTTCTTGTCTTGTCTATGGTCATAACAGGAGTATATCAGCCATCCGGGGTGGTGGCAGAAGCAGCATCGGAAGTGAAACTGGCAGTTTATATGCCAAGAAATGGAATTCATTATGATAAGGATGGAACATATCTGTATACAGAGATTGAGTCAGGCGATGCCATTTCACATTATGAGAAAACGGACACATCCAATGTAGTCATATCGGAAAAACAAGAGTCGTTTAACAAAGGATCTTTTAATTATGCCAGAATCTCTTCGGATGTGGCAGTGGTATCCACGAATGTGATCCGTATGGATGGAGATGGAAATCTGAGGATCAACGATATCAGTCTGCCTTATGCCCGTCTTTGCGGAAGCAGTGTGTCCATCAAACCACTGGGATATGTAATACGGTCTGTACAGGGAGAGTATATAACAGGACAGTTATGCACGGTGGATGAAGAAAATAGGACACAGCAAATATCTTCGGAACAGTTGAAAGAAATAGATGGGATCGCTGTGCAGATCATTATGCCGGATACTTATAAAAATGTGTTTCATTTTAATGGAGGAAAACTAGTAAAGGGCTCCGGGATGGACCACTGGTTTCCATTAAGTGCAAAAGCTGGCGAAAAAATGAAAGGTTCCGGAGAAAATGCCTTCTTCAGGAATGCCCGAAATTATAATCAGTGGGATGAATTGTATAACGGGCTGGCATACCACACAGGAGGGACAACCTCATATATACCGGCACCGGTGCGGCAGGGATATTCATTTGTTGGGTGGCATTATGAAGGATGCGAGTGCCTGACAGGAGGGTCCTTGTACCAGGCAACCACCATGTCAGTAGATCAGGACTTTTACGCCAAATGGAAGGCCAAAGAGTATACAGTATATTTAAACTCCAATGATGGGAAGAACTCGCTGCAGGAGAAAACTGTTACCTATGACAGTGCATATGGTACATTGCCGGTGCTGCAAAGAAAGGGATATCAGTTTGAAGGATGGTATACACAGAAAGAAGAAGGCCGGCGGATAACGGAAAGTGTGTTGTGTAAAACAGATCAGGACCACTATCTGTATGCCCACTGGACACCGGAACAGGTTACTGTGTCCTGGAACGCCAATGGCGGTGTATGTGAAGAAAAATCAAGAACTTACAATTATGGACAGGTTTATGGCACCCTGCCGGTACCTGAAAAAACAGGATATACATTTAAAGGATGGGCGTTTGATCAGGAGGGAAAAGAGCGGATTTATGAAAATTCAATCTGTAATGGCGGCGGTACTTTGTATGCACTCTGGGAAGTCAACAATTACAAGGTTGTCTGTGTGGATCGCCTGGAAAATGGTGAAGTGCTGGGACAGACTGAATGGATGGCGTGTTATGGGACAGAACAGTCAGGAAGTCGCCTGGGAACGGATTCTACCATAGGAAAGTATTATAAAGACATGCAATATGTATCTGCCACCAATGCTGTGGTAAATGAGAATGGCTGTCAGGTAGAAAGAATTTTCAAAAGTTTTGAGGGAGCCGGACTGAATGGGCTGGATATTCAGGATCATACGCTGATTCAGGCTGATAAAAGCATAGAAACCATCCACCTGCCAGCGGATATTACAGCTATTGGAGACAACGCTCTGCAGGAATGTACCAAACTGAGAGAAATTTCTTTTTCCCCGGCACTGAAAAAGATTGGAATGAATGCGTTTTTAAATTGTACTTCTTTGGAGAAAATAGATTTTCGCCCTTGTACAGAAAAGGTGGAGATAGAAGAGGATGCCTTTAAGGGGTGCGACAATTTGCAGAGTATGATAGAAGGAATGGGAGAAATCGCTGTAAAAGATCCCCGGGCTATCCCCGGACAGACGGTGATCCAATGTTATGGCACGGGTTTTTTATATGAATATGTGAAGGCAAATGAGAGAGACTGTATCCTTATTTTTGGAAAAGGAAAAGATACGAGATCCTTTCTCACAAGAAGTGACTGCGTGCTGGGAAGTAAAATAAAGGGAGTCGAGCTTGGATATGGAATTTGTGAGGTCAAAGGAAACGCACTGACAGATTGTCTGGGATGGGTAAAGGTGGAAAATCCAAACTGCCGTCTGGAAGACAGAACGGATGTGTTTTCTTCCCAGAGTCTGCTGCAAGGGTGGAGTCAGTCTTCGGTTATGGAGTATGGCCGGAAATATGGCCGGAATATGGAATCCATAGGGAACAGTTATAAGATGGAGGCAAAGGATCAAGGAAATGTATGTTTTGTTTTGTATGCTTATCCTGGTATGAAAATGCCGATAATAGAGGGAGAGTTTATAAATAAACAGGGTTTTTTAGGATTTTATTGCCAGGATACGTTGTATTATCGGAGGGATGGAAGCTGTGTAGAAGAAGTGTTTACAGCAAAAGAGACGTCCGATGTGGAGCTGGAGGCAAGATGGGAAAAGAAAGAGGAGATAACACCGGCACCGACGAATACACCCGTAGTATCCGGACCGCCGGTTGATACAAAGGAGCCGACAGAAACGGAAGAACCGGTACCAACCGCGTCACCGGAGCAAACACCAACAGAGCCGGCGGCGCCGACAAAGCCGGCAGTATCCGTAAAACCGGGAGAAACTACCTCAAAAGCGTCGGCAACAACTCCGACGAAAAATACGCAGTCTCTCAAAGCGACAGCAGCTCCAAAATCCATTGTGATCACCTTTTCAGATGTGGCAAAAAGTGAGGGGAAAAATATAGGGGGAATCACGATGAAGAAAGGGAAAATTACATACAGACTTTATGCAGGAAGCAGAAAGGCTGTTGTGTGGAAGGTAAAAAAGAAAAAGAAAAAGGTGGTAGTCCCGGCTGTTATCAAATATAAAAAGAAGAATTATATAGTTACGGAAATCCGGTCAAAAGCATTTGCATCAAACAAGCATATAAAGAGTGTGGTACTTGGAAAAAATGTGTGTCTGATAGGGGAAAAGGCATTTTACAGGTGTTCCAATCTGAAGCGGATTCAATTTAAGGGGAATTTGATCCGCAAAGTAGGGAAAAAGGCACTGAAGGGAATTTCTAATAAATGCAGGATATTGGTACCAAAGAAAATGGAAAAGAAAGTAAGAAAGCGTCTGGAGAAGAAAGGACAGAATAAAAAAGTGACTATCCGGACGAAAGGATAGTCACTATGTATTACTTATTCATCATTATCGGAAGGATCTTCTTCTTCCGGCTGCGGTTTGATGGTCATTTCTACTTTGTCAATATGGTTTCCATCAACCTCTAACACAAGGTAGCGGGCATAAGAATCTTCTGCCGCTTCCCCTACTTCAGGGAAATGTTCTAAAAGGTTGATAATATGACCGGCAATGGAGTCATAGTCCTCCGAAGAGAGGGGAAGCCCTGTTTCTTCCGCTATGTCATCCAGGTCAGTGGAGCCTAACAAAATGTACTTATCATCAGCAATTTTTTGAATTTCATCCTCTTCATCATCATCGTATTCATCCCGGAGTTCACCAACGATTTCTTCCAGCAGGTCTTCGATTGTGATCAGGCCGGACAGTGCACCGTATTCGTCTAATACAATGCTGAGGGGGATGGAATCCTTTCGCATCTCAATAAAAAGTTCAGAAACTTTTTTGTATTCATATGTTATATGGGCCTCGCGGATCAGACTGTGAATATCCAGGGTGTTTTTATCACCTTTATAGAAAACTACATCTTTCAGGTTGATAATACCGATAATATTATCAATGGTATCTTCATATACAGGCATGCGGGCAAATTTGCTCTTTGTAAATTCCTGCATAAGTTCATCATAAGTAATGGTACTTTCCACCATGGCAATATCCATACGAGGGATCATTACATCTTTCACCAGAGAATCGCCAAAATCTACGATGTTTGCTATCATCTGGCGTTCCTCGCTTTCGATGACGCCTTCTTCGTGGCTGACATCTACGAAAGTACGGAGTTCATCTTCTGTTATCTGGCTTTCTTTGTGGCTGGTATCTACCCGCATAAGGAAAAGGATAAAGCGGGAGATCTGGTTCACCAGAAAGATCACAGGTGTCAGAAGATTTGTTATAAATAAGATTGGTCTCGCTACTGTCAGAGACAACTTAGTGGCGTTTCTGGTAGCCATATTTTTGGGAGTGATCTCACCAAAAATGAGGATCAGCACAGTCAGGATCCCGGTGGCAATACCGGCAGCCAGACTGGTGTTATTTTCAAATCCCATCCGTTTGCAGATATTGAATGCATAGGATGTGGAATAAGAAGAAGCGGATAAGTTCACCACATTATTACAAATCAAGATTGCACTTAACATTTTTTCCGGTTCTTCGATCAGTTTAAGAACTTGTTTGGCGGACTTGTTTTTTTCGTCTGCCAAAGAACGCATCTTAATCTTGTTAACCGTCGTCAGGGCGGTTTCGGAAGAAGAGAAAAATGCTGAAAGTATAAGTAAAATTACAATAACAAGTATGCTTATCGCGTCACTGGGCCCCAAAATGATCACTCCTTTCTTAGTTCAAAGCCTGGCGTTTTCTTGCCATATCGTCGCTGTCCAGGTATTCATCGTAGGTGGTAACCTTGTCGATCATACCATTTGGTGTCAGTTCGATGATACGGTTGGCGATTGTCTGTATAAACTGGTGGTCCTGGGAAGTGAAAAGGACAACTCCCGGGAACTTGATAAGTCCGTTGTTTACAGAGGTAATGGATTCCATGTCTAAGTGGTTTGTTGGTTCGTCTAACATTAAAACATTGGAACCAAGCATCATCATCTTTGACAACATAACGCGTACTTTTTCACCACCGGAAAGGACATTTACTTTTTTCAATCCGTCGTCGCCTTTGAAAAGCATTCTGCCTAAAAAGCCACGGACATATGTTGCGTCTTTTTCCGGAGAGAATGGCATCAGCCAGTCTACAATCGTGTCGTTGCTGTCAAAATATTTTGTATTATCCTTTGGAAAATAGGAGTTGGAGGTTGTGATGCCCCATTTGTAATCTCCCTCATCCGGTTCCATTTCTCCGGAAAGGATCTGGAACAGAGTAGTAGCGGCGATACCATAGGAACCTACAAAAGCGATTTTGTCATCATGACCTACGGTAAAAGATACATGATCCAATACTTTTTCGCCATCAATGGTTTTGGTCAGGTTGGTCACAGTAAGGACTTCATTACCGATCTCTCTGTCTGGTTTAAAATCAACATACGGGTATTTACGGCTGGATGGACGAAGGGTATCTAACTCGATTTTTTCCAGCGCTCTTTTTCTGGAAGTAGCCTGTTTGGATTTGGAAGCGTTAGCACTGAACCGCTGGATAAATTCCTGCAGTTCTTTGATTTTTTCTTCCTTTTTCTTATTGGCTTCTTTCATCTGCTTGATCATCAACTGGCTTGATTCATACCAGAAATCGTAGTTGCCGGCATAAATCTGCATTTTCCCGTAATCAAGATCTACTGTGTGGGTGCAGACTTTATTAAGGAAATAACGGTCATGGGACACAACAATGATCGTATTATCGAAGTTGATCAAAAATTCTTCCAGCCAGCGGATGGAATCCAGATCCAGGTGGTTGGTTGGCTCATCCAGAAGCAGGATATCCGGATTTCCGAATAATGCTCTGGCAAGGAGTACCTTGACTTTATCATTATCAGCAAGTTCATTCATCACTTTGTAGTGAAGTTCTGTTTCGATACCAAGACCATTTAAAAGAGTAGCGGCATCTGTTTCGGCATCCCATCCGTTCATATTAGCGAATTCTTCTTCCAGTTCGCTGGCACGGATACCGTCCTCTTCGGTGAAATCTTCCTTGGCATAGATAGCATCTTTTTCACGCATGATATCAAAAAGACGCTGGTTTCCGGCAATGACGGTGTCCAATACAACATCACTGTCGTACTTAAAGTGATCCTGCTCCAGCACGGAAAGACGCTGGCCGGCACCTAATATGATCTCACCGGTAGTTGGTTCCAACTCACCGGAGAGAATTTTCAAGAAGGTAGATTTACCGGCACCGTTGGCACCGATAATGCCATAGCAGTTTCCTTCTGTAAATTTTATGTTGACCTCTTCAAAGAGAGCCTTTTTACCAAATCTTAATGAAATATTGCTTGCTTGTATCATTTTAAATTCCTTTCTTAAATAAATGTATACTATTTTCTATTTTACTAAAAATGAGCGAATTTGCAAGGGTTTTCTACATTTTAGCAAAAGTAACATGTTTTTCGTAGTGCAAACGGGATTTGTGTGTTATAATTGCATATAAATGTGAATAGGAGGATGGTCTCATGAGCATAATAATGGACAAGGATGCAGTATTTCATTTACAGACGAAAAAGACCAGTTATATCCTGGCTGTTGTAGGGGGAAAATACTTGGCACATGTGTACTGGGGGGGCAGAATCAGGACACCCAGATCGGAAGATGCACTTTTGAAACGATGGAGTTGTTTTGATGTGATGGAGCCGGACTGTGGAGAGGGGATATTTTCACTGGATTATCTGTGCAGAGAGTATCCGACCGGAGAGAGTGATTACAGAGTACCTTCTTTGCTGGTGGAATTTGAAGATGGCAGCAGAGAAACGGATTTTTTGTATGAAAAGGCAGAAGTGCTGGAAGGAAGAAAAAAGATCGCAGGTATGCCCTGTCTTTATACGGTTTCTGAGGATGAGGCACAGACACTTCACATTACGCTGAAAGATGAAGTGGGAGGTCTGCGTCTGCATCTTTATTACACGGTGATGGATGAACTGGATGTGATCACAAGATATGTCCGGCTTGAGAATACAGGGGATAAAAAAGTACGGGTCAATCGTATACTCAGCTGCTCCGTAGATTATGAAGGATCTGATTATGAGTGGATCACCTTGCCGGGAGCCTGGGGAAGAGAGCGTCACATTCAGCGAAGCAGAGTGACCAGGGGAGAAAACCGGATCGGAAGCAGCCGTGGGGCCAGCAGCCATCAGATGAATCCTTTTATGGCACTGCTTAGCCCGGGAGCCGGCGAGCAGGCAGGAGAGGTTTACGGCTTTAATCTGGTATACAGTGGAAATTTTCAGGCAGGAACCCAGGTGGACCAGGTAGGAAAACTCAGGGCTTTTATGGGAATGGGAAATGAAGATTTTTCCTGGCTTTTAGAATCAGGAGAGAGTTTTGAAACGCCAGAGGTTGTTATGGTTTACACGAAAGAGGGACTGGGAGAGATGTCCCGTATCTTTCATAGAGTATATAAAAAGAGGCTGCTCAGAGGTGTGTACAAGGAAGGAAAGAGACCAATCCTTGTAAACAACTGGGAGGCTACTTATTTTGATTTTAACGAAGAGAAAATCGTGACATTGGCCAAAGAGGCAGCAGACCTTGGAATAGAACTGCTGGTGCTGGATGACGGCTGGTTTGGAAAAAGAGAAGATGACACTTCTTCATTAGGAGACTGGAAGGTAAATCTTAATAAACTGCCGGGAGGGCTCAAGGCCTTAGCCGATGAGATAGAGAAAAATGGCGTGAAATTCGGACTCTGGTTTGAGCCGGAAATGGTTTCGCCAGATAGTGAGTTGTACAGAAAACATCCGGACTGGTGTATTCATGCACCGGGAAGACGCAGATCCCTTTGCCGGAATCAGCTTACGCTGGATCTGTCCAGAGGGGATGTGAGACAGTACATTATAAAGTGCCTGGATGATATTTTATCTAATGTGAAAATATCCTATGTTAAGTGGGATATGAACCGTCATATGAGCAATCTGGGATCTGCCATGCTGCCACCGGAGAGACAGAGAGAACTTCCACATCGGTACATGCTGGGTCTGTATGAAATCATGGAAGAAATCACGCAAAAACACCCAGATGTATTATTTGAAAGTTGTTCAGGCGGAGGCGGACGCTTTGATGCGGGAATGTTGTATTACATGCCACAGATATGGACCAGTGATGATACGGATCCGATAGAGCGTCTGTATATTCAATATGGAACAAGTCTGGTGTATCCTGTGTCTGCAATGGGAGCGCATGTTTCCGCTATTCCGAATCATCAGTCCGGAAGAAAAACCCCATTAGCTACCAGAGGGTGTGTGGCTATGAGTGGAAATCTCGGCTATGAACTGGATCTGGGAGCCTTTACGGAGGAGGAAAAGAAAGAGGTAAAGCAACAGGTTCAGGAATATAAAAGAATTCGGGAATTGATTTTTCAGGGAGAATTATACAGACTGGCCAGCCCGTTTGAGGGAAATTTCGCAGCATGGATGATCTGTTGGGAGGACGGAAGCGGTTTTGTGGCATCTGTTGTGCGAATGCAGGCAGAAGTAAATGGAAGCATCCACCGAGTAAAAATGGAAGGACTGGATGCGGAGGCAGACTACATAGACCTGGATACAAAGGAGATTTATCACGGAGATGAATTGATGGAAATTGGACTGGTTGTGGATCTGCACGGAGACTATCAGAGCAGAATGTGGAAATTCAGCCGCCTGTCAAGGGAAGGAGAGCAGCAATGGCAGTATTAGAAGATGTTCAGACTCAGGAGGGAAGTATTTTCCCAATGGGGATGCACTGGCAGAGCCGGGAAAGAGTATCAATATCTGTCTGGAAGAAAGGCGTTAAAAATTGCTGGATCCGTTTCTTTGACCAGAGAGGATTAGTTAAAAAGTATTGCATGTTTCCGGCTCAGACAGGAGAAAGTGAAGATGTATTTACATTGTGTCTTCAGAGTCCCGGTCTGGCAGATGAATTAAATGGTCTGGAGTATGACTTTTATGCATCAGGACAGACATTTACAGATCCTTATGCGTGCATGACAGCAGGCAGGGAACGGTTTGGAAAAAAGAGGGCACAGGTCCGTGGAAAAGTCTGTACAGATGAATTTGACTGGACAGGAGAAAATAGGACATATATCCCATTAAAGCAGATGATCGTGTATCAATGTCATGTCAGAGGTTTTACAAAACATGAAAGTTCTAAGGTAAAGCACCCGGGAACTTTTTCCGGAGTGACAGAAAAAATCCCATATCTGAAAGAACTGGGGATCAATACGCTGTTTATGATGCCGGTATATGATTTTAATGAGCAGATGACAGATGAAACAGGGAGCTTGTTAAATAAGATCAATTACTGGGGGTACACCAGAGATGCGTTTTATTTTTCACCAAAAGCCAGTTATGGAAGCGGAAACAAACCGGTTGTGACTGAATTTAAGGAAATGGTCTGCAGCCTGCACAGTCAGGGTATGAACTTTATCCTCGATATGTATTTTGAAGGGAAAAGTCCGGAATTTATAACAAGATGTCTGCGGTATTATGCACAGGAGTACCATGTAGATGGATTTCATGTTACTTCAGATAAAATGGATTTAGAATGGCTTAGACAAGATCCGGTTCTTGCGTACTGCAAGATATTTGGAGATGGATATCAGGCTGACAGCCAGGGCATGTACATGGAGATGAATGACGGATTTATGATTAATGCCAGAAGGTTTTTGAAAAGTGACGAGGGGCAGACAGAAGGCTTTTATCACTATTTCAAGCAGCAGAGACAGGATGGTGAAAATCTCCACTACATTACCCAGCACAATGGATTTACTTTAAGGGATCTGATCTCGTATGACATAAAACACAATGAAAAGAACGGAGAAAAGAACCGGGATGGAACCCAGTACAATTACAGCTGGAATTGCGGTATGGAAGGATATACCCGAAAAAAACCGGTACTTGCCATGAGAAGAAAGCAGGACCGGAATGCCTGGGTTATGCTGCTTTTAGGGATGGCTCCGCCTATGATACTGGCAGGGGACGAGTTTGGAAACTCCCAGAAGGGAAATAACAATGCTTACTGTCAGGATAATCCTACTACTTGGCTGAATTGGAATGATCTGGAGAAAAATACAGAAACCTTTGATTTTGTGAGGGAACTGTTGGCATTTAGAAAAAGACATCCATTGTATCATAATAAAGAATTTCTTCGAGGATCTGATTACCGCTCTCTGGGGGCGCCGGATGTGTCCTGTCATGGAAGGGAACCGTGGACAGCGGATTTTTCATATTACAGCAGGGAATTGGGGATTTTATATTATGGGGCATATTTTGGAGGGGAAAGTTTATACTTTGCTTTTAACTTCCACTGGGAGGCTCATGAATTTTATCTGCCGGATATCCAGAAAGGAAAAATATGGAAGGTGTTGTATGATACAGCAGAAAAAAAGGGCGGTACTTTGCAGCAGGGAGTGGTAAAAATGGAACCAAGATCCATCGTGATCCTGGAGAAAGTGCCGGAACCTAAAAAACAGATGCCCGTTAAAAAACGGACACCTGCCGGTTACAAGAACCCTGATTAGAAATTGTGGTTTTCCACGATTGGATCAAACAGATCCAGGGTACAGTGGTGGTCGGATGCGAAGTGCTTACAAGTTGTGCATGAAACACTGGTATCACCGGATCTGTTTTTGGCTGCGTTTTTGCCTTTCATTGAGTATGAACTGCAATGTTTGGCAACTTTACGGTAAATCTGTTCATCTACATGCATGATGTCTTCCTCCATTCTGCCGCCGTAAGTGGCGGTACTTGATTAATGAATACAAACTTAGTATGAGCAAATAGAAGGGAATTATTCGCAATGGTCGTATTAGAAATAGAGTCTGTAAAAGTGTTCATGACATGCCTGTTTCAGCAGGAAGTCTTTGATAAATTCCATGTAAGAGACTGTGAAGTGACAACATTTACCAGATTTTCCTGCGATGGAAAAAACTTTGATGAGTGGTATGAAGAGGAAGAGAAGAAGGGAGAAGAGCTGGTTCGGTGGAAGCAGTTAAAACCTCTTGTTTTTATGATGATCCGTGGAACGAAAACACCTCTGCAGTTGAAAATTGAATTTTGCCATACCATGGCAAATGGAGATACAGGTGCTATGAGAGTGGAATATGACCGTGAAAAACTGCTGATTTATACGGGATATATGCAAAAAGAATTTTCCATGGATAAAGAAAATCAGAGGGAATGGGATGAAAACTGCATGTTGTTTCTTAAGAAAAACAACGTTGTTAGCACTCAACTCTAATGAGTGCTAAATTTTTCTTGACTTTTTTATTTTGCCGCGTTATGATAATTCCTGTAGAACATAAAAGTGATTGCAATGAATATAAATTTAGGAGGTTTTATCATGACACAGGAACAAGGTAATTTGGCTATTAATTCTGAAAATATTTTTCCTATTATCAAAAAATGGCTGTATTCGGACCATGACATTTTCCTGAGAGAGGTTGTCAGCAACGGCTGCGACGCAATTACAAAACGGAAGAAACTTTCCCTGATCGGAGAGGCAGATCTGCCGGAAGATTACAAAGGCAAGATCGAAGTTGAGGTTAGTCCGGAAGACAAAACCATTACCATCCGTGATAATGGATTGGGAATGACAGCAGATGAGGTGAAAGAGTACATTAACCAGATCGCATTTTCCGGAGCAGCTGATTTCCTGGAGAAATACAAGGACAAAGCAAATGATGAGCAGATCATCGGACATTTTGGACTGGGATTTTATTCGGTATTTATGGTATCTGATTCAGCGGAGATTAACACACTTTCCTATAAAGAAGGTGCAGAGGCCGTACACTGGGAGTCGGATGGCGGACTTACATTTTCCATGGACAGCAGTGACAAAGACTGTGTAGGAACTGAGATCATCCTGCATCTGAATGAAGACAGTTATGAATTTGCCAATGAGTACCGGGTAAGAGAAGTTTTGGATAAATATTGCTCTTTTATGCCGGTGGAGATATTCCTTACAAAGGCTAATGCTGAGCCGGAATATGAGACGATCCCTATGGAGGAAGTAACAGAAGAGGATACGGTTGTAGAAGAGATTACGGAAGAGCCAAAAGAGGGCGAAGAGGACAAAGAGCCTGTTAAGAAGGCGAAGATCGTGAAAAGACCGGTATCCATCAGCGATACACAGCCTCTTTGGACAAAACATCCGAATGAGTGCAGCGAGGAAGATTATAAAAAATTCTACCGCAAGGTGTTTAACGATTATAAAGAGCCTTTGTTCTGGATCCATCTGAACATGGATTATCCGTTTAATTTAAAGGGTATTTTATATTTCCCACGGGTAAATCTGGAGTATGAAAATGCAGAAGGCGTTATCAAACTGTACAATAACCAGGTATTTATTGCGGATAATATCAAAGAGGTAATTCCGGAATTTCTGATGCTTTTAAAAGGTGTCATTGACTGTCCGGATCTGCCGTTAAATGTAAGCCGAAGTGCTTTGCAGAATGATGGATTTGTTAAAAAGATTTCTGATTACATCACGAAAAAGGTGGCAGACAAGTTGACCGGTATGTGCAAGACAGACCGTGAGAATTATGAGAAATACTGGGATGATATCAGTCCGTTTATCAAGTTTGGATGCCTGAAAGATGAGAAATTCAAAGAGAAGATAAAAGAATATGTATTGTTTAAGGATCTGAATGATAAATACAGTACATTATCTGAATATCTGGAAACGGTACCAGAGCCGGTTGTGGCAGAAGTAGTTGAAGGTGATGCAGAGGATGAGAATAAAGAGCCTGAAGAAAAACCGAAGAAGACTGTTTATTATGTGACAGATATGCAGCAGCAAAGCCAGTATATCAAAATGTTTAAAGACCAGGATATGAATGCGGTTGTACTGCTTCACAATATTGACCAGCCATTCGTATCTGCTTTGGAAGCGGGAGACGATGATGTGCGGTTCCAGCGTATTGATGCGGATCTGACAGAAGCATTCAAGGAAGAAACAGATGAAGAGGCTCTGAAAGATGAGACAGAGACTTTGAAGAAATTGTTCCAGAAAGCTACCGGCAGGGATAATCTGGAGGTAAAAGTGGAAAAATTGAAAGACGAGAATCTTTCTTCCATGATCACACTTTCAGAGGAGACCCGCAGAATGCAGGATATGATGAAAATGTATTCTATGAATGGCATGGGCGGTATGGATATGTCCGATATGGGCCAGACTCTGGTGTTGAATGCTAATAATGAGCTGGTTCAGTATGTTTTTGATCACAAAGATGACGAGCAGACAGAGATGTTCTGTCAGCAGCTGTATGATCTGGCTATGATCAGCCATCAGCCATTGCCGGCAGAGAAGATGACAGAGTTTATCCAGAGAAGTAACAAGATCATGATGCTTCTGACAAAATAATCCGTTGGGAAAAATCCGAAGAAACAATAAAATCAAAAAAAGACAATAAAAAGGTTCCAGGATCGGCAGGAGAGTGCGGATGCGCTTTCTTTCCGAAGAGCTGGAACCTTTTTTTATGAAAGATGATGGGGCGTTTTTTTCCCGTTTTCATCCACGGTAACGAAAATAGCGGTTCCTTTGGCATGTACCTGGCCTGTCAGCATATGTTTTACCGTAATATAAATGGGAATACTGGTGGAGCGGGGGGTTCCCTTTTCCATATAAAAATCCAGGATGGCACCGGCCACAGTAGGTTTTTGGATGGAAATATTATTAAGGGCAACTAATACAACGCCCTCGTTGCTTCCCAGCAATCGTGTTACGCCGATCATAGCGGCTTCGGTGATCCATTCTGAGATCCGGCCGGCGTACAGAGTTTCGTGATGATTTAGGTCCTCTGGCCGTACAAAGTGTCTGGTGGAAAGTTCCATGGTTATACCTCATTTCTAAATGATAGCAAGTGCCCTTACAGCCGGCATCAGGCTCTTTTATCATGTTGCCGGTAAGGATATTGCATTGTTTATTATACCATATATAGTTTTTTATTGCACAAAATTCTCGTTATTATATCTTGCAATATACCCCCATGGGGTATATAATGACCTTAAAAATCAAAGGAGACAAGGTATGGAGAAAGAAACAAAGGAGATACTAGTGGAAGATTGCTGCTGTCATAGGACAAAGCACCGGTCAGAGAAAGAATATAAAGATCTGATTCACCGCCTGAACCGGATCGAAGGACAGATCCGCGGCATTAAAGGAATGGTGGAGAGGGAATGTTACTGTCCGGATATTTTAGTGCAGGCGGCAGCGGCCAATGCGGCACTGAAAAGTTTTAACAAGGCATTGCTGGCAGAGCATATCCGAAGCTGCGTGGCAAGAGATATAAAAGAAGATAAAGAAGGTGCCGTGGATGAACTGATCCAGACACTGAACAAGATCATGAAATGATCATAAGTGGGACAACCACAGGAGATAAAATAATGTGCAGGAGATGATGTTATGGAACATTTTGAAATAACCGGAATGAGCTGTGCCGCCTGCAGCAGCCGGGTAGAAAAGGCGGTAGGAAGTCTGGAAGGCGTACAGGAATGTACGGTAAACCTTTTGACAAATTCTATGATCGTTGAGGGAAGGGCAACCAGAGAAGAAATCACGGCAGCGGTAAAAAAAGCTGGCTATGGAGTGGTGGAAAAACCTGAAGACAAAAAGAAAACGACAGGAGAAGATACTACGGACAAAGAAGTAAAAAAACTCAGAAAACGCCTGGTGGTATCGCTGGTGTTTTTACTTGTATTAATGTATTTTTCCATGGGGCATATGATGTGGAACTGGCCGGTGCCGGGCTTTATGGAAGGAAACCATGTTATGATGGGACTTTTGCAGATGCTTCTTACTATTGTGATCATGGTCATCAATCAGAAGTTTTTTATTAATGGATATCAGAGTCTGTTCCGGGGAGCACCCAACATGGATACGCTGGTGGCACTGGGAGCCAGTGCAGCGTTTGGCTACAGTCTCTATAGTCTGTTTGCTATGACAACGGCGGTAATGAATCAGGATCACCAGGCTGTCATGAGGTATATGAACGAGTTTTATTTTGAGTCGGCAGCCATGATATTAACCCTTATTACCCTGGGAAAAATGTTAGAGGCTAGATCCAAAGGAAAAACAACAGATGCCCTGAAAAGTCTTATGAAACTGGCACCCCAGACGGCTGTTTTGATCCGTGATGGGGAAGAGGTAACGGTACCTGTGGAAACGGTGCAGATCGGAGATGTCTTTGCGGTGCGCCCGGGAGAAAATATTCCGGTGGACGGTGTTGTGCTGGAAGGAAGCAGTGCGGTCAACGAAGCGGCGCTTACAGGAGAAAGTATTCCGGTGGATAAAGAAGAAGGAGATCAGGTTTCGGCGGCTACTACAAACCAGTCCGGTTATCTGAAATGCCGGGCAAAAAGAGTAGGAGAAGATACGACCCTGTCTCAGGTCATTCAAATGGTGTCGGATGCGGCGGCTACCAAGGCACCCATTGCCAAAGTGGCAGACCGGGTTTCCGGTATTTTTGTGCCTACAGTGATCGGAATCGCCGTTATGACTTTTTTTGCCTGGGTGCTTACAGGCCACTCATTTGGTTTTTCCCTGGCAAGAGCTATCTCAGTGCTGGTGATCAGCTGTCCATGTGCGCTGGGCCTGGCAACGCCGGTGGCTATCATGGTAGGAAACGGTGTTGGTGCAAGGCGTGGTGTTTTATTTAAAAATGCAGTATCTCTGGAACAGGCCGGAAAGATACAGATTATGGCATTGGATAAAACCGGCACTATCACTATGGGACAGCCTCAGGTAACGGACATTTATACAGCGGAGGGAGTGGAGAAAGAACAGTTGCTCCACCTGGCAGCATCTTTGGAAGCCGGAAGTGAGCATCCACTGGCAAGAGCTGTGATGAAAAAAGCAAAAGACAAAAAAATCAATACAGATGCCGTAACAGATTTTAGAGTGCTTCCGGGAAACGGTGTGCAGGCAGTCTGGAAAGAACAGACTTTGTTGGGAGGAAGCCTGCATTTTATAAGAAAACAAATGAAGGTGGAGCCTGAACTGGCAGAAGTGTCAGACCACATGGCTGAGCAGGGAAAAACACCTTTGTTATTTGCAAAAAATAATCAGGTTATAGGAATCCTGGGTGTAGAAGATACAGTAAAAGAAGACAGTAAAGAGGCTATAGAGGCACTGAAAGAAATGGGGATCACCACTGTTATGCTCACCGGTGACAATGAAAAAACAGCCAGAGCCATTGCTGAAAAAGTAGGTGTGGATCACCGGGTTGCCGGTGTGTTGCCGGACGGAAAAGAACAGGTGATCCGCCAGCTGAAAAAACAGGGAACTGTAGCCATGGTAGGAGACGGTATCAACGATGCACCGGCACTGGTGCAGGCAGACATAGGAATTGCCATCGGAGCAGGAACGGATGTGGCAGTAGATGCGGCAGATATTGTACTGATGAAAAGCAATCTTATGAGTGCGGTTGAGGCGGTGCGTTTAAGCCAGTCTACGCTGAAAAACATCCACGAAAATTTATTCTGGGCCTTTTTCTACAATGTGCTGGGAATCCCGCTGGCAGCCGGCGTTTTTTATCCATTGTTTGGTATTTTATTAAATCCTATGTTTGGGGCAGCAGCCATGAGTTTGTCCAGTTTCTGCGTTGTCAGCAATGCATTGCGTCTGAACTGGTCAGATCCGTCTAAGAGAAAAAGAAAAAAATATAAAAAAGAGGTAGAAGTCAGAATTCAACAGGAAGGTGATCGTATGAACAAAATAATCGAAGTAAAAGGTATGATGTGTGGACACTGTGAGGCAACGGTAAAGAAAGCGCTGGAGGAACTTCCGCAGGTAGAAGAGGCGAAAGTAAGCCATACCGATGGACAGGCTATTGTAATCTTGTCAGAGGAGGTAGAGGATGATATACTGAAAAAAGTGATAGAGGATCACGGTTATCAAGTCACAAAAATGTCATAAAAAGAGGTAAATCATGGAAAAGAAGAGAAGGCAGAAAAAGGAATTATGGATCGTTTTTGTATTTACAGTACTCCTTTCCCTGGCTGTACCGGCGGCGGCACTGGCCGCCGGTACATGGCAGCAGGATGAAAACAAACTGGAGTCCTATGTAAGTACAACAGAGAACGGAAAAGAAATGAGCGGCATTGCTGTTTCATCCCAGATGGATCAGACATCTTATCGTGACGGAGACACGGCAGCCATGACGCTGACGGTGAAGAACAACAACAGTTATGCTGTGTCGGATGTGGACATCCATTATAATTTACCGGGAAATTTTTCCGTAAAGAGTGGAAAGACATCTGAGACAATCAAAAAGCTGAATGCCGGTGAGACAAAGCAACTGAAGATCCAAATACAGGTAACACCGGACAGTTCCGGCAAAATGACATCGCGGGCCGTGAAAGGATTAGCAGTATCCATTGTCAGTGGGGGGTTACTTGTGGCGGCTATTATATTCTTTATTTTAAAGAAAAGAAAGATAAAGAAACTGCTGTCCATGTTTCTTGTGTGTGTTTTGGCAGTGAACAGTGCCTGGTTTGGACAGACCGACAAAGTGCAGGCAGAAGTGACAAATAAAACAGGAAATTACAAAGTCAGCGGTGACGATTACATAAACAGAGTGTCTGTCCATGACCCATCGGTTGTGAAGGACAAAAAGACAGGAATGTATTATGTCTTTGGCTCCCACCTGGCCTGTGCCAAGTCAAAAGATCTGAAACAGTGGGAATATGTTTACACAAATATAAAAGATGATTATAAAAAACTTTTCAAAGAGCCATGGGATGGATGGGCAAAAAAAGCAACCAATCCGAAGGATGGATTAAGCGGCCGCATGTGGGCACCGGATGTTGTGTGGAATGAAACCATGCAGAAATGGTGTATGTATATGAGTATTGACGGTGACAACTGGGTTTCTTCCATCTGTCTTTTGACAGCAGATAAGATTGAGGGACCGTATGAGTACAAAGGTGTTGTTGTATATTCCGGTATGAACAATCCCAAAGTGAAGATGGATCTGAGCCATACGGATGTGTATAAAGTGCTGGGAGAAGGAGCGGATCTTTCCAGATACCAGTCCACCAATGAATCCTGTATCAATGCCATTGATCCAAGTATCCAGACGGACGATAAGGGTAATATGTATATGACCTATGGTTCCTGGTCAGCAGGTATTTATCAGATCAAACTGGATCCGTCTACCGGCTTGAGAGACTACAGTAAGACATATGAAACCAAATTAAATGAATCCGATGCTTATTATGGTGTGAAGATTGCCGGCGGCTTTTACTGTTCGGGAGAGGGACCTTATATATTGAAAGGAAAAGACTATTATTATCTCTTTGTATCCTATGGCAATCTGGAAGCAAAGGGCGGTTATCAGATGAGAGTATACCGCTCCAAGGAAGTGACTGGTCCATATCTGGATGACAATGGGGTGTCCGCTATCCGCACCAAAGCAGAAGAAATCAAGAAAACCCGGTATGGTTACCGTATTTTTGACAGTTACAACATGGAAGGAATCGGCACGGTAGAAGTGGCCCAGGGACACAATTCAGCCATGGTAGATGATGACGGAAAAATGTATCTTGTGTACCACACCCGTTTTCAGTCTGACAGCGGCACCAACGAAGGACATCAGATCCGGGTGCATCAGATATTTGAAAATGACAATGGCTGGCTGGTAGCGGCACCATATGAATATTCCGGAGAGACCTTGTCCCAGGAAGGATATACGATGGAAGATATGGCCGGCACCTATGAGTTTATATACCATGAGCCTACCAGTTCTTACAATGTGGTAGGTGACAGGCAGTTTGGCATTGTAGGAAAGACAGAAAGTACCAGGAAGATCCAGGGCCGGCAGACGGTAGCGGTGGGAATGTATGAGACCGAGTTTTCCTATGAGGTTGAATTTACGAAAAAAGCGGCAGACACCATTACCCTGAAACCGGACGGAACGGTAACCGGAGAATATCATGGTACATGGAAAAAGGACGGAAGCAAACTTACCCTGGATCTGGGCAGCGGCCATGTGTACAAAGGCGTTTTTCTGAAACAGGCAAATGAACTAATGTCCAGAGATATGACCATGACCTTTACGGCAGAAGGCGAAAATGTAGCAGTATGGGGTGTAAAGGTTACGGACAAGAAAGAAAAATAACAAGGAAAAACTTTACAAAGAATGAAAAAAATTAAAACTGTATTGAGAAAAAGTGGGAAATTTGATATAATACTTCATGTTTGTATAAGAAAATGTTAAATATGGAGGGACATATGAGAAAGAAGATTACAAAGATCATTGCGGTGCTGACGGTGACAGCTGTCATGGCCGGTGGTATATCAGTGCCCGGACTGGCCCGGACTGTTTTGACAACCGATGCCGTTGCCCCGTCTAAAGGCTGTATGTTCGTAGGACTGGAAGGAAGTTATCTGACCGACGCCAAGGCGGCTGTCAAGCGGATCAACGCTATCCGCAAGGAAGCCTGCCAGCAGGGGGTAATAAATCCGGTTACGAAGAAAAAACTGGTGGCAACGGATTATGTGCCGATTAAATGGTCAGGGGATCTGGAGTACATTGCCAGGATCCGGGCAGCAGAGGCAACGGTCCGTCTGGAGCATGTAAGACCTAACGGAGAATCATGTTTTGAACTGCTGGCTCCAAGCCACATCGGTTCTATTGGAGAAGTGCTGGCGTGGAATTATTCTACTTCCATGGTATATGGCATCAACCAATGGTACAGTGAAAAGAGCGACTGGGTTAACCAGACCGGCGGTGTGACCGGTCATTATGAGCAGTTGATCAATCCCCGGCTGACTTATGTGGGACTTGCTTTGTTCAGTCCGAAACAGGGCGGATGGAACACCACATCAGGTGAATTTTGTTCCGAGGCAGATCTGTATGAAACTCAGGCAGAGGCGGCCAAAGATGTGATCCAGACAATCGAGGTGACCAAGAGTTCTATTACAGCCACCAGTCTTTCAGGTAAGAAAACGCTGGAGCCGGCAGAGCAGACTCCACTGGTCTTTGAAATGACTTCTTCGGGGAAAACAGTCCGTATGCTGGATGCCTGTCAGTATAGTTCCAGTGATACTGCGGTGGCATCTGTGAATGAAGAAGGTGTGGTAACCGGTATAAAAGAAGGAACCGCTACCATCACTGCCAAGTCAACCAGTGGATACAGTGCATCTATGACTGTTACTGTGGTAAAGCAGGCTGCTGCTTCCGGGAAGACCAAGAGCACAGAAAAGGTGTCTAAATATATGACCAAAACATCTGTGAAAAAAATAAAGTCCGGAAAAAAATCCCTTACTATTTACTGGACAAAGAAAAAATCAGTAAAGGGCTATGAAGTGCAGATTGCCCAGAATAAGAAATTTACGAAAAAGAAGAAAACAAAAACTTTATCTTCTAAAAAGAGCAAAGTAAAGTTTTCAAAACTGAAAAAAAACAAAAAGTATTATGTACGTATCCGCACTTACATAAAGGTATCCGGCAAAAAGGTGTACAGCACTTGGTCCGGTGTAAAAAGCAAAAAGACAAAATAAAAAATCCTTTGACAAAACAAATAACCGTAATATAATGATTGGTAGGGCCTTGGCGGCTCTGCCAATTTTTTATGTACTGAATGAAGAAAGTGGAGTGAAAAAATGAAATATCTGAAACAATTTTTAATGATATTGGCGATTTCCTTCCTGGGTGAACTGATGCATCAGGTACTGCCACTGCCGGTACCTGCCAGTATTTATGGTATGGTGATCCTGTTTGTGGGTCTGATCACAGGAATGATCCAGCTTGACTGGGTAAAAGATGCGGGAAAATTTCTCATTGAGATCATGCCGGTCATGTTTATTCCGGCAGGAGTGGGTCTGATGTCTTCCTTTAGTGTGCTGCGGCCGGTGCTGGTGCCGGTTTGTGTGATCACGCTGGTGACTGTTGTCACAGTAATGGTGGTAACAGGCCGGTGTTCACAGTGGATCATTCGGAGAGAAAAGAGAAAAGAGGGAAAAAACAAATGACAGTATTTTTGGAGGATTCGTTGTTTGCAGGTGTAACATTGAGCCTGCTTGCTTATTTATTAGGAGTCGTATTAAAGAAGAAATTTAAGTGTGCTATTTTTAATCCGCTGCTTATTTCTATTGTTATAACCATCGTGGTTCTGGTAACAGCCCATGTGGATTATGATGTATACAATCAGGGAGCTTCTTATCTCAGCTGGTTTCTGACACCGGCTACAGTGTGCTTGGCGATTCCCTTGTATGAGCAGTGGAAATTGTTGAAAAAAAACATAAAAGCGGTACTTCTTGGGATCATAGCAGGGGTTCTTACCAGCCTTGGAACCGTATGGGTGCTGGCTGAGATCATGGGACTGTCCCACAAAGAATATGTAACCCTTTTGCCAAAGTCCATTACGACAGCCATCGGCATGGGAGTATCGGAGGAGTTGGGCGGCTATGTGACCATCACAGTGGCGGTGATCGTGGTAACCGGTGTCCTTGGTAATATTTTTGGTGAGCTGATCTGCAAGATATTCCGTATTACAGATCCTATCGCCAGAGGATTGTCCATTGGCTCGGCTTCCCATGCGATTGGTACTGCCAAAGCTATGGAATTAGGAGAGATCGAGGGAGCAATGAGCAGTCTTGCCATTGCGGTAGCAGGTATTTTTACCGTAGCGGCATCCTCCTTTTTCTGCAATTTCTTATAGGAGAAACTGATTATATAGGAGGTAGATAGAATGAAGTATAAACTGGCTGTATTTGATATGGATGGAACAATCCTGAATACATTGGAAGATCTGGCAGACAGTACCAACTATGCGCTGAGAAAACATGATCTGCCGGAGAGAACATTGGAAGAGGTCAGAACTTTTGTAGGAAATGGTATTGGCAAACTCATTGAGAGAGCCATTCCGCAGGGAAGCGGAGAAACTGTGTACCGGCAGGTTTTTGATACTTTTAATGACCATTATAAAGATCACTGCGGTGACAAAACAAGAGCTTATGAGGGAATCCCTGAATTGCTGAAGAAGATAAAAAACAGTGGCATGAAAACAGCGGTTGTGTCCAACAAAGCGGACTATGGTGTGCAGGAACTTTGTAAGGAATACTTCCCTGGCATGTTTGACTACGCAGTGGGGGAAAAGGAGGGAATCCGGAGAAAACCTTGCCCGGACAGTGTGAATGAAGTACTTCGCCAGATGGGTGTGACAAAAGAAGAAGCAGTATACATCGGCGATTCAGATGTGGATTTTGAGACAAGCCGCAATGCACAGATGGATGTGATCATGGTAGGCTGGGGATTTCGAACGGAAAGTTTTTTGAAAGAGTGTGGAGCACCGTTTGTAGTTCACAGCACGGAGGAGGTTTGGGAAAAATTAAAATAATGCATTTGTCCGATCTGCACATCGGAATAAAATTAATGAATTATGATCTGAAAGAGGAACAGCAGTATGTGTTTCAACAGATCATAGAGTATGCAAAGGAAGAGAGGCCGGATGCTGTCTTGATCGCCGGCGATATATATGATAAGTCGATTCCGGGGGCCGAGGCAGTGGAACTGCTGGATCAGTTTGTTACCAGTCTCCATGAGGCTTTGCCGGAGGGACAGATCATGATGATCAGCGGCAACCACGACAGCCAGCAGCGGGTAGACTGTTACAGAGGGCTTTTGTGCAGGCAGAACATTCATATGGTAGGGATGCCGCCCAGAACACCGGAAGAAAAAATTGAAAAGATAGTAATGAAAGATTCCTTTGGAGAGGTAAATTTTTACTTATTGCCTTTTGTGAAACCAGCTATGGTAAGGCAGGTTCTGGAATTGGAAGAGGAAAAAGAGAGATTGACTTATGAGCAGACACTGACTGCCCTTTTACAGCGGGAAGAGGTGGATGAAAAGGTACGCAATGTGCTGGTAAGCCACCAATTTTACCTGCCTGCAGGCAAAACGCCAGAGGACATTTCACGGATGGATTCAGAAATCTGTACAGCCGGAAACATAGATGCGATATCGGCAGATTGTCTGGATCTTTTTGATTATGTGGCACTGGGACACATTCATAAACCTATGAAGGTAGGAAAAGATACGATTCGTTACTGCGGAACTCCTTATCCTTATTCGGTGGAAGAGGGGACCCAGCAAAAGGGAGTGATACTGGCAGAGTTAGGTGCAAAAGGAGAGAAAATAATAACCAGCGTACTCCCTTTGAATCCATGGCACAGGGTAAGAGAAATCAAAGGAACTTTTGCCCAGATATGTGGGCAGGCCTGTGATGACTATGTCCGGGTAGTCCTGCAGGGCAAAGAAGAGGAAAGCAGTACGGAGGTATCTGAAAAACTGCATCTTTCCTTTCCTCATTTGTTGGAGATACGGCGGGAACAAAAAGAGGAACGCAAGAGTACAGACAGCCAGGATATAGAACCGGCCAGAGATCCGATGGAAATGTGCCGGTTGTTTTTAGGTGAAATAGATGAAGAAGAGGAAAGCATCCTGCAGGATGTGATCAACACAGTGAAGGGGGTATAGAGATGAAACCAATCCGACTGACAATGCAGGCCTTTGGTTCTTATGGAAAAAAAACAGTCATTGATTTTACAAAACCATCCCAGAATCTGTTTTTGATCACAGGAGATACAGGGGCCGGTAAAACAACAATTTTTGATGCCATGGTATTTGCCTTGTATGATGAGGCGAGTTCCGGGCAGAACAAAAAAGAAGGGGTTATTTTTCAGAGCCAGTATGTCGATCTGGATATCACACCGGAGGTGACACTGGAATTTGCAGAGAGTGGGGCGGAAAATGCACCCCATTATCATATACGGCGGATTCCCAGACATGTGCGTAGATTGAAAAGGACATCTAAAAATGGCAATACTACGAAGGAGGAGACTTCTTTGGTGGAACTGACCATGCCGGATGGATCCCTTTATCCGGCCAAAGAGACCAATGAAAAGATTGTGGAAATCGTGGGACTTACTAAGGGGCAGTTCCGACAGATCGCCATGATCGCCCAGGGAGAATTTATGGAGGTCCTGCGGGCAAAATCCAGTGAAAAAAAGGAGATTTTCCGCAAACTTTTTAATACAGAGATTTACGACGAAATTTTAGATGAATTAAAACGCAGAAAAAATGCAAAAGAAAAAGAACTGGCTTTTCTCACCAAAGAAATCCAGATGGAAGTAAGCCGTGTGTGTGTAGATGAAACATTTGAGAAAAAAAGTGACTATGATGAGTATGAAAGCCAGATCCAGAGTGGCAAGGCGGCCAATCTGGAAGAGTATCTCACGGTGCTTTCACAGGTGTGTACCTATGATGTGCAGCGGTCCGGAGAGGAAAAGGAAAGACTGCTTCATCTGGAAGAAAAGAGGGATAAGGATAGAGACAACTGGCAGGAGGCAATGGCCTTATCCAGTTCTTTTGACATGATGGAGGAAGCCCGGGAAAAACTGGATTTCTACAAGAAGCAGGAAAAGGAAATCGAACAAAAGGAAAAGGATATAGCACTGTTTAAGGTGGCTGGCGAACTGGCGGTGCCTTTTGAAGAAAAAGAAAAGGCAATGGCACTGTGGAAGCAAAGCAAAGATTCTCTCAGGCAGCAAAGCCAGCTGGAAAAAGAACTGGAGAGACAGTGGGAAGAAGAGGATAAAAAGAGACATCAGGCTGCTTCCCGGTTTCAGGCGTGCCAGGATGAATGGACCCGCATTTCTCAGTGGGCCAGGGAGGATCTGGTCTTTTTTGAACAAAAAGACCAGGCCAAGAAGCAGTGGGACCAGGCAGAGAAAGACTGGGATGAAAAGCAAAGGGCTTACAAAGATAAAAAGGAGAAACTCAGCCGGACGGAGGATGACCTGCGGCAGCTTAAAGAGAGATTGGCTGAGAAGGAGGATGTAGAAAAAGAACTTTTGGCATGCCGGCAGACAAGAGAAGATACGGAGCGCCTTGTGGAACAGTTTTCTGTGTGGAGAGAGCAGAGAACTCAGTGCGAAGATACAAAAAAAGAATGGGAGGCAGCCAAAGAAACGTACCAGCAGGCGCAGGCAGAGTATGAAACGGTGCGGCAGGAATATGAAGTGCGGTTGAAGTATTTTATGGATCAGAGAGCCGGTGTGCTGACGGAATTAGCGAGAAGTCTGGAAGAAGGGACGCCGTGTCCTCTTTGTGGTGCCACCCATCATCCAACGCCTTATGAGGCATTGGAGGGAGAGAATGTTCCAAGCCAGAAAGAACTGAATGAATGGGAGCAAAGAATTGAGACAAGCAGTAAAAACAGAGAGGAGAAAAGTTACCGGGCTGGGGAATTGTCTCTGGCATGGCAGCAGGAGGAAAAGGAACTTGCAAGACAGGAAAAGATATTAAAAAAAATGTATGAGCAGGTAACAGAACTGGATTTTGGAAAGGAAACCATCGAAAAGTCGCTGGCAGACTGGCAGGAAACAGTGGAATCCAGATGGAAGACTTTGACGGAAGAAGAAACACAGCGGCAGCTGTGGCAGAAACAGTGTCAGGAAAGGGAGGAGGAAAAGGAAATCCTCTCCCGGGAACAGGCAGAAGAGATGGAAGAACAGATCCAGGCCGGAAGATTGCGGGAAAAGGCAGCGGCTTTTTATGAAAGCATAACGGCTTCCACCCACTTTGATACAGCCAGTCAGGCGAAGGCCCGGGAGGCTGAAGCCGGCAGAGTGAAAGAAGAGGCTCAGGCTTGTCTTTTGCAGATAGAAAAAAACTGTGAAACACTTCGTTCCCGGAAAGATACTGCCACCGCCTTGCAAAAGCATCTGGAGGAAGTGATTCCTCAGCAGGAGGCACAGTGGCAGGAAAGAGAACGGGTCTGGGAACAGAACCAGTCAAAATGGCAGTGGCCTGAGATATCCTGGCAGGAAGTAAGAGAAAGATATACAAACCAGCAGTACCGACAGTGGCAGGAAGAGGTAAAAGTCTATCATGAATCTGTGCAGAAATATGAAATCCAGTTAGAAAGTGCAAAAAGAGCGGTATCGGGAAAACAGCCACCGGATCTGACGGAACTGACCGAAAAAAAAGAGCAGTCGGAACAGTTTGTTAAAGACCAGTCCCGGCAGTATAACCGGCAGAAAAATAAAGAAGAGGAAAACAAGCGGGTTTTAGAGGAACTTACTAAGAAACTTTCATCCAGGACCCAGATGATCAGGCATCACGGAAAGGTACAGCAGCTGTATGATACATTGTCCGGAAAAGTCACTAATGGACGGATGGATCTGGAAACTTATGTCCAGCGGTACTATATGAAACAGGTGCTGCAGGCGGCAAACAGGCGGTTTTACCAGATGTCTGCAGGCCAGTTTGAACTGCGGATCATGGATCTTGCACAGGCTGCCAAAGGCAGTAACAGGGGACTGGATCTGATGGTGCACTCCTTTGTGACCGGGGCCAGCAGGGAAGTAAGGACCCTCTCGGGAGGAGAATCCTTTATGGCAGCCTTGTCTCTGGCACTGGGAATGGCAGACTGTATCCAGGCACAGTCCAGTGCCCTGAACCTGGATATGATGTTTATAGACGAAGGATTCGGATCACTGGATGACTATGCCAGAAGCCAGGCTGTGAAAGTGCTGAAAAATATGTCCGAAGGCACTAAACTCATCGGCATCATATCCCATGTAACAGAACTAAAACAGGAAATAGATGATAAACTGGTGGTAACAAAGACAGACCGGGGCAGTAAAGTACGCTGGGAACTGGGCTAGACCGAAGTTTCTCATTCGGGACCGCTTTCGCGTAGGAGACATCGTAGCGGATGCGTGAGGGCAGAATACGCCCTCTACGCACCGACGATGTCTCAAAGTCCCGAATGATGAAAACTTCGGTCTGCTCCTGAACAAAGATTATTTACATATAGGAAAAATGTCCAAATAATCACAGCAGTCCCTTTGGCCCAAGACCCGTTGGCTGGGGAGTATTCCGGTTATTTTTTCTATTATTAACCGGAATACTCCCCTCCAACATGTTGTAATTCCACCCTGCCTGTGCTAATATAAACATGTATGCGAAGACATAGGTAGTAGATAATAGGAGGAATTGTGAAAAAAATAAATCCAAAGTTTAATCGATATATTTATCTGGGCGTAACACTGTTAGCGGTGTTTACAGGCGGGATGCTGATTCATTATGTATTTTCGGCTTTGTTTGGAAATTTAAGCAGTTTCCGGTCTTTTTTTAGTGCGCTGAACAGTGCTTTGATGCCGGTTTATATAGGAATTATCATCGCCTATCTTTTAAGCCCGGTGGTAAACAAAATGGATCAGTATCTGTTTATTCCGTTGATGGAACGGATCATCCGGAAAAAGGAAGAAAAGGTACCGGCCATAGCAAGAGGCTTGTCCATATTTTGTTCGTTGCTGTTAGCTATTGTCCTTTTGGTGGCTTTGTTTTGGATGGTTATTCCGGAAGTGGTCAACAGTATTTCCAGCCTGGCCCAGAATATGCCTCAGTACTACAACAATCTTGTGGAATGGGGAACAGGGCTTTTTAAGAAAAATCCACACTATGCCCAAGTATTTACAGATGTATCCAAGACCGTATTTCAGGGAGCGATGTCCTGGGTCCAGAACGATCTGCTTCCTACCAGTAACAAATTGTTAAGTGTTGTGACGGACGGGGTAGTAAATGCGGTCAGTTACATTGTGAATTGTTTTATTGGACTGATTGTTTCCATTTATCTTTTGGCAGGAAAAGAAAATTTTTGTGCCCAGATAAAAAAGATTTTATATGCAGTTTTACCGGATCATGCCGTGAAAGGCACATTGTCTGTACTGCGGGAGACCCACGGTGTGTTTGCCAAGTTTATCAGTGGCAAGATTATAGATTCCCTGCTGGTAGGAATCCTTACCTTTATCATCATGAGTATAGCAGGAGTTCCCTACACACTGCTGATCAGTGTGGTCATTGGTGTTACTAATATCATTCCATTTTTTGGACAGTATATTGGTATCATCCCCAGTGCGATCCTGGTATTTATTGCCAGTCCGACCAAAGGAATTTTATTTTTGATTCTGATTATTATTTTGATGCAGGTGGATGGAAATATTATCGGTCCGAAGATTTTAGGAGATTCCATTGGATTGGGAAGTTTCTGGATCCTATTTTCCATTTTAGTGTTTGGGTCCCTGTTTGGAATTATAGGAATGATCTGTGCGGTGCCGGTATTTGCCATTGTATATCGACTGGTAAAGAGATGGTGTGAAAAACGCCTGATACAAAAGGGAAAAAATCCAAAGACAGAGAACTATCGGAAAGAAATTGTGAGAAAAAAGAAGAAAGAAGAGAAGAAGGAGGAAAAATAGACATGAGTGACTATATGAGAGGATATGACAACAGAAACAGAAGACGCAGAGCGGCTTACAGTTCATCTGGTCGCAGTGCATATAAAAGAAGAAGGAAAAACCGCAGAGGCAGAAGCCGTTTGTTCTTTTATCTTACCAGAGGTGGCGTGATCGTAGCAGCCATCCTTTTGGTGGCATTTGGAGTCAGAGCAGCTCTAGGGTTGGTAGGAGAAGCCGGAGACAGCAAGGAGCCTGCCAAGACGGCAGGCAGTGCCGTTACCGGAGCGGCTGTTTCAGCATCTGCTGTGACACCGGTACCTGGTGGCGTGGCAGAAGCGGCAGCTAAAGTACCTGAAATATCTGAACAGATCGTGCCGGAGCCGACGAAGGCACCGCGTTCCAAAGCGGTGGCACTTACTTTTGACGATGGCCCAAGTACCATGTATACTAATACGATTCTGGATGTGTTGGAAAAGAACAATGCCCATGCTACTTTCTTCGTGGTGGGACAAAGAGTCGAGGGAGCAGAGGATATTTTAAAAAGAGAACTGTCTCTGGGATGCGAGATCGGAAGTCATTCCTGGGATCATGCAAACCTCAGTCTTTTGACGAAAAGCAAACTTAACAAACAGAATAAAAAGACAATTGATGCGGTGAAAAAAGCAACCGGATACACGATCCAGACGATTCGTCCGCCGTATGGAGCCATCAGCCAGACCATGCGCAAAAAATTAAAAATGCCAATGATCTTGTGGAGTGTGGACTCGCTGGATTGGAAATCAAGAGATGCCAAGAAGGTTTTTAAGAAAATAAAGAAAGAAGTATCGGATGGCGATATTATTCTGGTACATGATATTCATGGATCCACAGCAGAAGCTATGAAAAAAGTGGTTCCATGGCTTGTAAAGAATGACTACGATATTTTAAGCGTTTCAGAATTGATGGAACGAAAAGGTATCAAGTTAAAAGACGGTGTGGCTTACGGAAGTGCCAAGTGATAACTGGTCCAGCCGGTCGTAGAATCTGTAAAGCGTCTGGGTTCCGTTTTCCAGCAGGTAATAATGCTTGATATAAGGAACCAGCAGGATCAGCAGAAATACTTCCAGCACCACAAGAAGTGGCCGCATCAGAAACAGATTAGACAGTAAAGTGATCACAGTCAGCAAAGCAAAAAGCGCGGTAACAATAAGGTGAATCAGTCGTTCATGTTGAAAAAACTGAATCTGAACGAGGAGATTTTCCTTTTCTTGCTGGGCTTTTTCTGGTGACAGATCTTTTTCTAAAAGCTCTTTATAATAATTAAGATAAAAATGCATGCGTTTTGTCATGATAAAATACCCCCTTTTTGTATATTTTATCACAAAGAGGGAGAGTAGAAAAGAGGACGCAGCAGCAAACAGGGGGATTTTGTAATGAAAGTGACAGGAAAACAGAGAAACAGCAGAATGTGTTTTATATGCGGAATGGATAATCCGGTAGGATTTCACTCACAATTTTATAATATGGAGGATGGCAGTGTTATGACGCCTATCCGGTTTGGGGAAAATCACCAGAGTTTTCCGGGGCGGGTTCATGGCGGCCTGATTGCCACAATGTTAGATGAGCTGGGACTGCGGGCACTGTGGTCCGGCGGAGATGAAAGCCAGTTTGGCGTTACCATGTCAATCGAAACAAAATACCGCAAGCCGGTGCCGTATGAAGAAGACCTCTTTGGCAAAGGCATGGTGGTGCGGGAGACAAAACGCTTTTTTGAAATAAACACGGCTATTGTGGACGGAGAGGGAAAAACGCTGGCTAATGCAGTAGTCAAATACCTGAAACTGGATCCGCAAAGTATCAAACAGGGGATCAATCCCCATGAAGAGATGTGTTATCTGATCGAAGACGATGTGACAGAACTTGGATATTAAAAGAAATAAAAATGGTAGAAACGAGGATAACTATGATAATTACAATGCAGGAATTGAAAAAAATGCCGGAGACCCGGTACCAGATCATTGATATGAGAGATGCAGTAGAGATCGCTCACGGAGCTATACCGGGAGCAGTAGCATTGAAACCGGAGCAGATTCAGGACAGCCAGGAAGTGGACCGGGAGAAAACCCTTGTCATTGTGTGCAGCCATGGTAAAAAAAGTGTGGAGGCGGCGGAAGATCTTTGCGATGCGGGCCTGGATGCGGTCAGCCTGCAGGGAGGATATACAGCCTGGCTTTTAGATACCATGGACGAGCCGGAGGCAGAGATAACGGCGGCGGATGTGGAGCAGAGTCTTAGAAAACGGTTCAAAAAAACCATTTGGTCCAAATTTGCCAAGGCTGTCAATACCTATGAACTGATCAAGCCCGGTGACCACATTGCGGTCTGTATTTCCGGTGGAAAAGATTCTATGCTGATGGCCAAATGTTTTCAGGAAATCAAGCGTCACAACAAGTTTGAATTTGAGGTAGAATATCTGGTAATGGATCCGGGATATAGTCCGGAAAACCGGAAGGTTATTGAGAATAATGCAAAAAAACTGAATGTCCCTATTAAAATTTTTGAATCCGATATTTTCGAATCTGTATATCATGTGGATAAATCCCCCTGCTATCTGTGTGCCAGAATGAGGAGAGGGCATTTGTACAACTATGCCAAAGAGTTAGGCTGTAACAAGATCGCACTGGGACACCACTATGATGATGTGATCGAGACGATCTTAATGGGAATGTTATACGGTGCCCAGGTGCAGACCATGATGCCGAAACTTCACAGCACCAACTTTGAAGGAATGGAGTTGATCCGTCCGCTGTATCTGGTGAGGGAAGATGAGATCAAGGCATGGCGGGATTACAATCATCTTCATTTTATTCAGTGTGCCTGTAAGTTTACCGATACATGTACAACCTGTAACAATGAAGAAAACGCGTCCAAGAGACTGGAGATCAAGGAATTGATCAAAACGCTGAAAGAAACCAATCCTTATGTGGAAGGAAATATTTTTAAGAGCGTGGAAAATGTAAATCTCAACACCGTGGTAGCCTACAAGAAAGATGGGGTAAAACACAGTTTCTTAGAGCACTATGATAAAGATTGATATAAGAAACACCTATAACCCGATAGAGAAAAAATGAATTATTCTATAAGAACAATCTCTGCTAAAATAGAGTTAACAAAAAGATCTGACTTAGGAGGGATTGTTCATGAAAAGAGGTATCAATACAAAGTGTCTTCACTTAGAAGACGAAGAAGGGTGTTTTGACAATTATGGTTCATTAAGTTATCCAATCTACCAGACAGCCACATATGCTCATCCGGCTGTGGGAGAGAGTACCGGATATGATTACAGCAGACTGCAGAATCCAACCAGAGAACATCTGGAGAAGATAGTAGCAGCATTAGAAGATGGTATCGATGCCATTGCTTTATCCAGTGGAATGGCGGCCATCACTCTTTTGATGGAAATTTTTAAACCGGGCGATCATGTGATCGTTGACTCGGATCTGTATGGAGGCAGCATTCGCCTTTTTTCCAATGTATCAGAAAAAAATAATATCACTTTTTCCCGCGTGGACTGCCACAAAGAAAAAGTAGAAGATTATATAACAGAGAATACAAAAGCAATTTACATAGAGACACCAACCAATCCGATGATGAATGTAACAGATATTGAGGCTATGGCAAAGATTGCCCATGAGAGAGGCCTCCTGCTTATTGTAGACAATACATTTATGTCACCGTATTTTCAGAATCCGTTGAAACTGGGAGCGGATATTGTGATCCACAGTGGGACAAAATATCTGGGTGGACACAATGACACACTGGCAGGTTTTCTTGTGACAAACAGAGAAGATGTGGCCGAAAAACTCCGCTTCCTTATTAAGACAGTGGGATCCGGACTGGCGCCTTTTGACTGTTTCCTTGTGACAAGGGGAATTAAGACACTGGGGATCCGCATGGAAAAAAGCCAGGAGAATGCTATTAAACTGGCAAACTGGCTGAAGGAACAAAAGATCGTGGCAAAAGTGATCTATCCGGGACTGAAAGAACATCCGGGCTATGAGATCATGAAGAGACAGGCCAGGGGATTTGGTGCAATGCTTACATTCCAGCTTCAGACAAAGGAACAGGCACTGGGAGTATTGTCCCGTGTGCGTATGATTAAATTTGCCGAGAGTTTAGGCGGAGTAGAGACATTGCTGACCTACCCGACGACCCAGACCCATGCAGATGTACCGGTAGAGATCCAGGAAAGAAACAGTTTGACGAATACAACGCTTCGTCTCAGCGTAGGAATCGAAGATGCAGAGGATCTGATCGGGGAACTGGCAGAGGTTTTTGCAGAGATTGAAAAGGATGTGAAATAGCATGGCAGAGAGAAATTTGGATTTTGATACAGTTGTGGACCGAAGAAATACACGATGTCTGAAATATGATTTTGCTGTAAGAAGAGGAATGCCGGAAGATGTCCTTCCCCTGTGGGTGGCGGATATGGATTTCCGAACTTCTTCCTATGTAGAGGATGCTTTGGTACAGCGGTCAAAGGAAGCAATCTTTGGCTACAGTGAGGTGCAGAGACCATACTTTGACATTGTGAAAGGATGGATGGAACGGCATCATCAGTGGCAGGTGGATGAACACTGGCTGGTGAAAACTCCGGGAGTTGTGTTTGCCCTGGCAATGGCTGTCAAGGCTTATACAGAACCGGGAGAGGCGGTGCTGATCCAGTCACCGGTGTACTATCCTTTTTCTGAAGTAATCGTAGACAATGAAAGAAAGTTAGTCAGCAGTGATCTGAAGCAGGATGTATCCGGCCACTATTATATGGATTTGGAGGACCTGGAGGAAAAGATCATCCAAGAAAAGGTCCGTCTGCTCTTTCTCTGTAATCCACACAATCCGGTAGGCAGGGTGTGGACAAAAGAAGAACTGACGGCGTTAGGTGATATTTGTGTGAAACATGGTGTAATAGTAGTCAGTGATGAGATCCATGCAGATTTTGTCTTTGAAGGAAAGCATCAGGTGTTTGCAGCCATCAAAAAGGAATTTGAAGAGATCACCATAACCTGTACTTCACCAAGTAAAACATTTAACCTGGCGGGACTTATGATATCCAATATATTTATCGCAGACAGAAAACTCCGCCACCGTTTTAGAAAGGAACTGGACCGGGCGGGCATCAGCCAGCTGGGTGTCATGGGACTGGTTGCCTGTGAAGCCGCTTACAGCCAGGGAGAAGTCTGGTATGAGAAGATGCACGAGTATGTAAAAGAAAACATTGAGTACACCAGAGAGTTTGTAAATACCAGACTGCCGGGAGTGAAAATGGGAGAACACCAGGGAACCTATCTGGTGTGGCTGGATTTCAGAGAGACAGGACTTGGCGTTGAGGAACTGGAATACCTTGTGATCCACAAAGCGAAACTGTGGCTGGACAGCGGACGGATCTTTGGAGACTGTGGCAAAGGATTCCAGCGGATCAATGTAGCCTGTCCGAGAGAGACGCTGACCACAGCTCTTATCAGGCTGGAAAAGGCACTGGCAGAAAAAGAATAGAAAAATATGAGAAAAAGTATTGACAAGTTACAGCAAGGTGGCTATAATCATACACATAAAACATACAAAACCTAGTAAGTAAGTGGGAATAAAAAGAATGACGGAGGTATAACACATGAGTGATATTAAACAGAGTGCAGCTGATCTGATCGGCAAAACACCATTATTGCAGGCAAATAACTATGCTAAGAAGAAAGGCATCGAAGATGCTGTGATCCTGACTAAACTGGAGTATTTGAATCCGGCTGGATCTGTAAAAGACCGTATCGCACTGGCGATGATCGAAGATGCAGAAAAGAGCGGCAAGTTAAAACCGGGTGCTACTATCATTGAGCCAACCAGTGGAAACACAGGAATCGGCCTTGCTTCTGTAGCAGCTGCCAAAGGATACCGTGCGATCCTTACTCTGCCGGATACTATGAGTGTAGAGCGTCGTAATCTTTTGAAAGCATATGGCGCAGAACTGGTTTTGACAGAGGGAGCAAAAGGAATGAAAGGTGCCATTGCCAAAGCGGATGAACTGGCAAAAGAGATTCCTGGTTCTGTCATTCTGGGACAGTTTGTGAATCCGGCTAACCCGGCAGTACACAAAGCAACAACCGGTCCGGAGATCTGGGAGCAGACAGACGGAAAAGTGGACATCTTTGTAGCTGGTGTAGGTACCGGTGGAACTGTTACAGGAGTTGGCGAATACCTTAAGAGCCAGAACCCGGATGTTCAGATTGTAGCAGTAGAACCTGCTACCAGTCCTGTATTGTCAGAAGGAAAAAGTGGTGCCCATAAGATCCAGGGTATTGGAGCAGGATTTGTACCGGATGTACTGAATACAAAAGTATATGATGAAGTTCTTCCGATCGAAAATGAGGATGCATTTGCAGAAGGAAAAGAGTTTGCTGTATCTGAAGGTGTTCTGGTAGGTATTTCTTCCGGCGCCGCATTGAAAGCAGCTACCATTCTGGCACAGAGACCGGAAAATAAAGGAAAGACGATCGTAGCACTGCTTCCGGATTCAGGAGACCGTTACCTTTCTACACCATTGTTTGCAGACAACTAATATGGGTGCAGAAACGAACGATGGCGTACAGTAATAAGTAAAAGATAAATAAGAAACCTCTTGTAACTTGCCCTGATTTTAGGTAGAATATACCTATATATAAATGCAGAGATTGGGGCATAGGACAGGAGGTTTTGTTATGGGTGATGTATCGGTGGTTTGCAGAGGGTTTGGCGAAGAATATAGTGAGAGTTACCGTTTGAAAGAGTACCCGCTTTTTCTTACATACAAAAATGAAACAATGGAACAGGTTGACAAAAACTGGTTTACGCCGTCCGCCATTGTTTTTTCTTCCCTGGATGGAAAGCCGGCGGGGCAGAAGGAAGAAGCACCGGCGAACCGGTATACAGAATATTCGGTTACCCGTTCAGATGCCTATGGGATCAAGCAGGAGGCAGCAGAATACCAGTATGAGAGCCAGCATCTGAAAGAATGGGAGAACTGGGAGGACTGGCTTGAGAAAAACAAGGCCACCGTTGAGTGCAGTATCATGGCAGTCAGGGTTGGACGGTATGTATTGGTAAGAATGGAAAATACCGGAGTGGTAGTGGTTTCTACTACAACACTTCCAGAAGAGAAAAAAAACTCGGATATTTATCTTACTGTGACAGGGGAAAACTGTAGCATGTGGGATTTCAAGGATCAGCTGGAATACGAAGCAGTAGAGGAAGCGGCCATCAAACCGGTACAGCTGACCAAGTATTATACAGAGGCAAAGACAGGTGATATACCGAATCTGGACTGCTTTGGCTGGTGGACCACACATTCGGACGGAATTGAGGTCACGGAAAAGCCGGTTTGTATCACCTTTGATACCATTAGTTACCAGCAGGCGAAAGAGAACTGGCACACTCCATTGATAGTTGTATTCTCGGCATTTGACAAACTGGTAAACGGTGTTTTGTATGATGAGTATGCGGTGATCCGTTCGGATGCTTATGCTTGGAATGCCGGTGCCGGAGCACTGGAGACAGAAACGGCTTTTGAATCGAAATGGACATCCTGGGATCAGTGGCTTCAGGATAATAAAAATGGTGTGAAGGCTTCTGTAACGGCCGTCCGTCAGGAAAATACAATACTGATCACACTGGAAAATGACGGCGTGACTATAGAGACACAGGTTCAGATCCCGATGGAAAAGAATCTGCCGGTGTGCTTGTCGCTGTCTGGAGAACTTTGTTATATCAGTAATATTAGGATTAAGTAAGTGTTGGCACTTTTTATATGATTTGTAAAATTGACAGAAAAACTGCATTTTGTGGGTCTTTGTCCCACGCGGTGCAAACTTTTCTGTCAATTTTTTTGAAAATTAAAACTTTTTTCGCCTTTCTCTTGTCTTATAGGTAAAAGAACAATGGAAGGAAGGCGAAGAAAATCAAAAAAGTGACAGGTGTGAATCAGACCTTGAAGGGCGTGGCAAAAGGAAAGAAAATTTCCGGCAGAAAAATTAAGTTTACTCCAGGAAAGGCAAGTGGCAACACAGGACTGGACGAAGAGGATATTACCGTAACATATACGAATGGAAAAAAACAGAAATTTATCGTAAAAACCGTGAATCCGTATTTAAACAAGATTGCTGAAAAACTCCGCCCTCTTGTGGCAGATCCGGACGAAGGACTGAGGGTGATTGCCCGTGAATATGAGGAGTGTTATCAAACCGGGAAAAAGGACTATTTTGAACATCTGAAAAGCAATCCCCGGGCGTATAAGAATATGCTGAGGCGGTCTGCAAACAAGAAATACACATATGAATGGACGGCACTGCAGAATTTTGGCGGCGAGTGTACGGTAGATGATGTGATCCAAAAGGCCACAAAGTCTCAGAAGATTGCTCTTATTTTGGAAACATATTGTGACATGAATATGAAGTATAATAAAAACTCCAAGGGCAGGCCGGTTCATGGTGAAGGCGGCGTGAAAAATTGTTACAAGGCAATTTATCAGGGAACTTATAAAGGCGTCTGTGGGGAATCATCCAATCGTTTGTACGATATTTGTGAAGTGCTTGGAGTGAAAGCAGGATTAGCCAGCAACGAAAAAGAGGATCATGCATGGCTTTGTATTGCCGCTGTGGATAAAAATGGCAGAAAATACTGGCAGGGAGTTCCGGCGACTTCCTATGCAAGATGTTTATCGTGGAAGGCTAAATTGGGCACCGATGGATTTGACAGGGAAGTAGGTCCTAAATATTTTGGAAAGGATACCTTTAATGTGGTGATCCGGAGAAATTATGTGGAAGAATGAGGGAAACGGGGGAACTGTTTGCAGAATTGCCTGTAAAGATCCGAAGTGTATACTTGAACGGAAATGATATATGGTTTATTATAGCAACATACGATGAGGACTGCGAGGAACGGAGTTAAAATATGTTGTATAAAAAATATGTATCAATGATGGTGGTAATGGCACTGCTATTGTGCCTTACCATACCTGCTAAAGTAAACGCAGAATCCAGACAACCGTGTGGCCCGGATGCCTGGTATGAGTTGTCAGAGGATGGAACATTGGTTATTTCCGGTACAGGAGAAATAACCAAAAAGTTCGGTGAAGATGAGTCAGTTAAGTATAAAGTAAAGAAAATTGTAATGGAAGAAGGAATAGAGAAGATTGGAGAAAGAGCGTTTGCCTTTTGCAACGCAAAAGAAGTCGATTTACCACAAACACTGAAGAAAATGGGGAAACAGGCATTTTATTATACTCTGATAAAAACGGTGAATATTCCACAGTCGGTTTCAGAATATGGGAAAGATATTTTTATGCATTCGGATGTGGAAACGGCATATCTGCCTGACAATATGAAGGAGATACCATCTGGTTTTTTCTCAGAATGTGTGAAATTACAGAAGGTGGTATGGCCATCAAATCTGACAAAAATATCGGCCTATGCATTTAGTAATTGCAATTTCGATAAGTTTCATGTGCCGGATACAGTAAAAAAGATTGATCAGGGGGCTTTTTATTGCTGTGAAAAATTAAAAACTATCACCATTGGAAAATCAGTACAAAAAGTATCAAAAGATTTTATCAGTGGTTGTTACTCATTAAAAAGAATTGTGAATCATTCAAAGGCAACGATTTCTCTGGAAGATATGAATAAAAAGAGATACTGGTATGTGGCAGGAAAAAAGGTCACAAAGTTAAAGCCGGGGAAAACCGCCACAGCAAAATACCGGAGTTACCGGATCAAGTACCAGTTAAATGGAGGAAAGGTCAAGGGAAAGTCTCCGAAAAAATATACTTATCGTGCCAGGACAAAACTTCCTAAAGTGGTTAAGAAAAAAGGTTATACATTTTTCGGATGGAATCTTGTGGCAAAAAATGACTGGGAATTGTGTAAGTATGAAGTTCCCGCTAAATTATATGGAACGCTGAAAGCAGAAGCGGTTCTGAAAAAGTACAAGGTCACATCGGACCATGGCAGAATCAAGGTCACGGTCAAAGACAGTCAGCATAAGAAAAAAGGTTACAAAAAAAGTACGGACCGGTATTATTATCGATATTCGGAAACGAAAGATATGACGAACGCAAAGTATGTTTTATCCACAGCACCTTATGGAAAAGGATTGTCAGGGAAATTAAAAAAGGGAAAAACATACTATGTAGAAGCCAGCCGGTATCTGGAGCTTTACCTGGAAGATTCAGAGGATTTTGCAGCACCATCCTGGGGCTGGCTGGGAAAAAAGAAAATAACAATTCGGTAGAACGATACACGACACAGACAAAAAAGAAGCAGAGACCAAACTGAGGTATCCCCTCAAAACAGGTCTCTGCTTTTTACATGATCAAAAAATTAAAATTCCTCACTGATCAGATTTTTGGTATTCATCAATTCACTTGGAAATTCCAGACCATTTTTTTCAAAGCGGTGCAGAGTGGTACTGATAGTTTTCAATTCCTTGGCATGTGCTATCCGGTAGCGTTTGGACGCTTCCACATAAGCCGGCTGTTCACCAATCTTATCACAGATTTCCTTGCTGAAAGGGCAGTAAGTAAACAAGATCTGTCTGGCTACCCGGTTCAACTTGCCGGATCCGGAGGATTCTCTTGTGATCCAGTCGTTATAATCCCGCATAAACACATCTTTGAAACGGTTATTGCACTGCTGCAGCTGTGTCTTCAGCTTCTCCTTTCGCTCAGGTGTCAGATCGCCGTTTTTACGATAAAACTGAAGATAATCCGAGTATTCACTGGTTAAAGATGGATACCGTACATTGTTCCACTGGGAACCCATCTCGGTACGGCATTTTTCCCACCGGAAACTAGCCAGAAGACCACGGATCGCAGAATCCATTTGTATTTCCAGAAAGGAAGGAAGCAGGATGCGGCCGTGGGTGTTTTTGCGGCGTCCCTCAATATCCTGCCATACAAGACCCTGGCGTCCATACACAGGAAAAACGATAAAATCCGGTGTCATCCGTTCTACAACAGAAAAACTGGTAACACCTACCTCTTCAAAGGAAACACGATGGTCGCGGTAGAAGATAGAGTAGTCGATCTGTTCTACCTGGCTGACACACCGGTTGATGGATGATGGTGTTACATAGGATTTGGCCAGATCCGTATTGATGGCATCGGAGCAGAGCACCGGCACAAAGGATGTGATGTTGCCATTCAGGATACGGTCTGTATACATCATAAGGTTATAAATTTCAAAGTGGAGCCTTTCGTCTGCATTGGACAAGGCCATCTTGTACTGCTGCTCTGTCAGGCGGTTGCTTCGCAGATCCTTTCGCAGATGGTCTTCGTAGTCTTCGTTGAACTCATCTTTGGACGGATTTTTATGCCCCAGATAAATCTCTTTAAGCCACTGTTCCATCGTATAGACCTGGCAGGTTGTCTTTCCGGAGAAAGGATCCGGCAGAGAGATCAGAGCCATTTGTTCTTTTTCCGTCAGAAGATGTTCACTGACATAACCGTAGCGCAGGAAGAGCCGTACGGCCAGAGGCGGGTTGGCATCGGAGAAATTCTTTTTCACGACAGCCTCATAGAGAGGGAAGAATTTATCACTGATGCGCTTGCGCAGTGCCCGGACAGCCGGTTCTTTGGAAAAACGATCGGATGTACGGATAAATTCCTGGATGCATTCATAAAATTCCCGGCGCAGTTCCGGTGTGATCGGTGCATAGTCAAGGATCTGATCCAGAGAATTGATAAGCAGTTCGATGCTATGGTCTGAATCATCGGTATCTCCGGCCTCTGTACCATCCTGTAAAAGGCGGTAGATTTCCCGGATCCGTCCCGGCGTTACCGGCTGTGGAACACCGGCCCGTTTGGTCAACAGCGTGTTGGTGGCCTGGATCTGGGATAAAAGGAGATCCAGTTTTTCCTTTACAGGTGAGAAATCCTCGCCGGACTCCCGGATCTGGTAAGCCAGATGCCCCAACAGGGAGAACATACTCTTTTCGTTCTGGAAAAGGATCCGGGACAGACGGCAGAGATCCTGTGTAAAGGATTCACAGCCGGCCAGTAAAGTAGCCAGTGCGGCACATTGTTTGGTAAAAGTATCCTTGGAAACATAGGCGCTTCCGGCATAAAATTGCTTTTGCGTTTCTTCCGGAATACGGCCGCATTCAACAAAATACAGTACATCCGGTGAAAGGACCGGACTGGAATCTTCCGATGGATCTGGTGAATCCAATGCTGACAGGTGGTCGGCTATGTGCCCCATTTCGACACAGGTTTTCTGATAGTATGTATAAGACTCTGTCAGTAATTTTTTTAAAGACAGCGTATGCTTTTTCAGTTCGGCAAAAATACCACTGATCTCCTTGAAATAGAGATTGGTAGATGTAACAAGAAGTCCACGGTACTGTGAATTGGAATCCAGCAGAGAATATACATCTTCCATCGTCTGGATGGGCAGGGCGAACAAAGTGGTCTCTTCCGTTGTTGTGTACTGAAAAGAATGAACACCATGGCCGGCATCTACCATTCCCAAAAAGTTGCCGGCACCTGCCGTCATGCGTACGCCGTTTCCTGTAATTTCTACATGACCGCGAATGATAAGGGCTACCATCGTAACCGGGTCGCCCTTATGAAAAATACTTACCTGGGCATCCAGTGTGTTGCTGCCCATAGTAATTTCAATTTCTGACATAATAAAACCCCGATTCTTAATTAATATATACTCTTATTATACTTGTATTTGGAAAATACTGCAACCACAATCAGGGCATCATTTGCCAATCAAAAATCCAAGGTGTAGTCTTGTCAGGATAAAATAGATCAAGGTGCATATAACCATGGCAAGGATGAAAGTGGCAGGAGCGTAGATCCAGCCTGAGATAGAAAATTTCCATAGAAGCCAATGAGCGGCCACCATTCCTATATCCTGATGAAAAGCAAAAAAGGGAAAGGTGTTTTGTCCCAGAAATGTCAGGATCTTGCAGGAAAAACAGGAACATAGAAGAATCACAAACAGACTGCCGGTAATGGCAGCTGCAGTGGTAAGGGGAATACATCCATAATGACAACGGAACATTTCCAGAGTATCAAATCCCAGCAGTATATTGATTCCTGTAAAGGAAAGAGAAGAAAGTAAAAGACAAAAGAGCCAGGCTGTTTTATGTCTGGCTGCCGTAAGCCGGGAAAGGAGACCCTTTTCCTTCAAGGCATATCCCACTGACAGATAAAGCAAGACTATGAATGCTGTGTCCAGATTCCAGTACAAAGAAATTCCGGTAATATTATCAAAAAGCATAAAAACAACACTGATACTGACGCACAGGAATACAAGAAGCTTCAGGTTTTTTTCACAGAAACGGCATACAAACCAGAATAAGATCTCAGCTAACAGCAGAGCGGCTAAAAACCACAAAGTGGAGTAGCGTTTCTGGACCACAAATTTAAGAAGAAGTTCACCGGTGCTTGCCAGATCTCCTTTTGAATAAACAAAATGGAAGGCAGCAAGAAACAGGCTGCAGCCTGCGTAGGGAATCAGATAGTTCCTTAATTTTTTTTTCAGAAAAACCCAGTAATTGGGAATATAATGAAAAAAATAACCGGAAATAAGAAAAAATAAAGGCAGGTGGAAAGAGTATAACAAGGTGCCGAAAACTGTATTTTTATAGACATGACCGAGAATTACGGCTAAAATGCCAATACCTTTGGCAAGGTCCATATAATCAAGGCGTGATTGTTTCATAAAAATCCCTTCTATCTTATTTTTTCTATCCTCAACTTATTGTAGTGCAAAATAGATCAAATAACAATACACAATGTCGGAAACTGTTATTTTTTTGTGAAATGTGGCTTACTTATTGATAAGGAGTTTTTTTTGTGATAAAATGAACGAGTATTTTTTATGAATAAACACTTGGAGGCAAACTATGAATCGTGCAAAAAAAATCATGAATGATAAGCAGAAACAAAAACCACGCCGTACCTCAGGGGGAGGAAGCGGACTGGAAATGAAATTTAAGGTGCTTTTAGTCCTGGGGCTGGTTCTGGCACTGGGATTTAGTTCAGTTGTGTGCTACATCGAGTTCAGACCGAGACCGGTACTTGTGATCACAAGTAAAGATGCTAATGGAGCAGAGGTAAAAGACACCGTAACATATAAAGAAGCAATGTATGATATTTATACCGTTGAGACGCAGTACAACAGCATGAACAGTCTGTATCAGCAGTATTACGGAAGTTCATACTGGGAGGCTTCCAATGTAGACAGCAAGGGAAGAACCGGTGCGCAGGCTGCCAAGAAGGAAGTCATGGATACCTTGAAACAGCGGGAGATTTTGTGTCTGGAAGCTGAAAAAAATGGCGTGGCTCTGACAGCAGCAGAGAAAAAGACAGCTGATGAAAACGTTACATCTACCCTGAAAAATATGTCAGATGCCCAGAAAAAGATGGCAGGCCTTTCCGAAAAAGAAATTCGTCGTGCGGCTTACCGCCAGGCATTGGCAAACAAGTATAAAAATCAGATTATTGACAGCATTGGAATCAATGAAGATGCGATCAAGGCAGGTGTAAGTAAGAAAGATTACCGCCAGTACACTTTGCAGTATTACACGGTAGCAAAGACAAAGACAGAGGACAATAAGACGGTAGATCTGGATGCAAAGACACTGGCAGCTAACAAAAAGGCAATCCAGGAAGTGTGCCAGAAAGCAAAAACAGCTAAGGATTTTACAAAGAACATTATTACAGATTCAAATAATGATAAAGCAGACGACAAGACAGGTGTTTCCTATTCTACAGAGAACCTGATCGAGACAGATACAAATTTTGCGGATGAAGCAGCCCGCAAGAAGATCAAGGCAATGAAGAACAATGAAATTTCGGATGTGATCGAGACAAAAGATGCTTATTATGTTATCAAGATGGTAAACAACAATGACTCAGCAGCTTATGATTCACAGTGTCAGAAGGCTGTAAGCGATGAAAAAGAGTCACAGTTTGAAACAAAATACAAAAGTGATATCAAGCCAAATTATACGACAGAAGTTCAGAGTTTCTGGAAAGGTCGTGTAACACTTGGCGGAATTACAACAGCAGCAAACTAACAGAAGTCAGATTGGAGGAAATCATGGCAACAGTAAAGAGGATTTATGTTGAAAAAAAAGAGCCTTACGCAGTGCGCGCAGGAGAGTTGAAGCAGGAGATCAAGAAGTATCTGGATATAAAGACACTGGAAGAAGTCCGGGTACTGGTCCGGTATGATGTAGAGGCATTATCTGAGGATGTTTACAAAAAAGCACTGGTAACAGTATTTTCCGAACCACCGGTAGATAATGTATACGAAGGATCCTTTGAAAAAAATGAAAAAGACCGGGTATTTTCTGTAGAGTATCTTCCGGGACAGTTTGATCAGAGAGCAGATTCTGCAGAGCAGTGTGTGAAGCTTCTTAATGAAAAAGAGGAACCCATTATTCGTTCTGCAACCACCTATGTTTTGTCCGGTGATATTTCAGAGGAAGATTTTGAACGGATCAAAGCATATTGTATTAACCCGGTGGACTCCAGAGAGACAGACGAGACCGTACCGGAAACTCTTGTTCAGAAGTTTGACGAGCCGGCAGATGTAAAGATTTTTGATGGATTCAAAGATATGCCGGAAGCAGAATTGAAGAAATTGTATGATTCTTTGGGACTGGCAATGACATTTAAAGATTTTCTTCATATCCAGAACTATTTCCATGGAGAAGAAAACAGAGATCCATCTATGACAGAGATCCGTGTGCTGGATACATACTGGTCTGACCACTGCCGTCATACTACATTCCAGACAGAACTGAAAAATATTTCTTTTGAAGATGGTGATTATAAAAAGCCTATCGAGGATACTTACAAGGCTTACAAAGAGACACATGATGAGATGTACAAGGGCAGAGATGACAAGTTTGTCTGCCTGATGGACATCGCTCTTCTTGCCATGAAGAAACTGAGAGAAGAAGGCAAATTAGACGATATGGAAGTGTCCGATGAGATCAATGCATGTTCTATCGTAGTGCCGGTTGACATCGATCATGGAAATGGACCGGAGACGGAAGAGTGGCTTGTGTTCTTTAAGAATGAGACTCACAACCATCCGACAGAGATCGAGCCTTTTGGTGGTGCAGCTACCTGTCTTGGCGGCGCGATCCGAGATCCGTTGTCAGGCCGTGGCTATGTATACCAGGCAATGCGTGTGACAGGAGCAGCAGATCCTACCAAGTCTCTCCGTGATACACTGGAAGGAAAACTGGCTCAGAGAAAGATCGTTACAGGAGCAGCTAAAGGTTACAGTTCCTATGGTAACCAGATCGGTCTGGCAACAGGACTGGTAGACGAGATTTATCATCCGAACTATGTGGCAAAGAGAATGGAGATTGGTGCTGTTATGGGTGCCGCTCCGAGAAAAAATGTAATCCGTGAGAATTCGGATCCGGATGATGTGATTATTTTGTTAGGTGGCCGTACCGGCCGTGATGGATGTGGTGGAGCTACCGGTTCTTCTAAGGCTCACAATACAGAATCCATCGACACCTGTGGAGCAGAGGTACAGAAAGGTAACGCACCGACAGAGAGAAAGATCCAGAGACTGTTCCGTCGTGCGGAAGTCAGCAGCCTGATTAAGAAGTGTAATGACTTTGGTGCCGGTGGTGTATCTGTAGCCATTGGTGAACTGGCAGACGGATTGACCGTGGATCTGGACAAAGTGCCAAAGAAATACGCCGGTCTGGATGGTACAGAACTGGCTATTTCCGAGTCTCAGGAGCGTATGGCCGTTGTCGTAGATCCAAAAGATGTTGACAAGATGTTAGGATATGCGGCAGAGGAAAACTTAGAGGCTGTCTGTGTGGCAAAAGTAACAAAAGAGCCAAGACTGGTATTGAAGTGGAGAGGAAAAGAAATCGTAAATATTTCCCGTGCTTTCCTGGATACCAATGGTGCTCATCAGGAGACAGATGTTGTTGTCAGCGTGCCGGATAAAAAAGATAACTACATTCGGAAAGTGGAGAAAGTTACAAACTTTAAAGATGCATTCTTAAAGAAACTTTCCAGTTTGAATGCATGTTCTAAAAAAGGACTGGTGGAAATGTTTGACAGTTCCATCGGAGCGTCTACGGTTACGATGCCATATGGTGGCAAGTACCAGTTGACACCAACCCAGACTATGGTGGCAAAACTGCCTGTTCTGGACGGAAAATGTGATACGGTAACAATGATGAGTTATGGTATGGATCCATATCTTACAAGCTGGAGTCCATATCATGGTGCAGAGTATGCGGTACTTACTTCTGTAGCAAAAATAGTTGCTGCCGGTGGAGATTACAAGAAGATCCGTTTCACCTTCCAGGAGTATTTCAAGAGAATGACCGAAGATCCAAAACGCTGGGGCGAACCAATGGCAGCGCTGCTTGGTGCTTATGACGCCCAGATGAAACTGGGACTTCCATCCATCGGTGGAAAAGACAGTATGTCAGGATCTTTCAATGATATTGATGTACCACCTACCCTTTGCTCTTTTGCAGTAGATGTGGCAAAACTTTCCGATGTTGTTACAGACGAGTTGAAAGAAGCAGGGGATGTATTAGTCAAATTCACAATTAAAAAAGATGAGTATGATCTGCCGGATTATGACTTTATCATGTCTCAGTATGAAAAGATCACAGAACTGATGCGCCAGGGTATTGTAAAAGCAGCTTACGCACTGGATGGCAACGGCGTAGCAGATGCGGTTGCCAAGATGGCATTTGGTAACAAACTGGGTGTTGAAGTATGTGGCAAGCGTGAAAAAGAATATTATTTTGCTCCGGCCTATGGTGAGATCGTGGCTGAGATCGCAGAAGCAGATCTGGCTAAACTGGATGAAAAAGAAGTGGCATATGACCGTTTCGGTAAAGTACTGGAAGAGCAGGCCTTTGTATGTGGAGACGAGAAAGTGTCCATGGAAGAAGCCCTGGAAGCATGGACCGGTACATTGGAAAAAGTATTCCCAACCCGTTCCGGTGTAGAAGATAAAAAGATCGAAACCAGTTTGTACGATACAAAGGATATTTATATCTGTAAGCACAAAGTGGCAAGACCGAAAGTGTTTATTCCGGTATTCCCGGGAACAAACTGTGAGTATGATACAATGAAAGCCTTTGAACAGGCTGGTGCTGATACCGAAAGCATTGTATTTAAAAATATGACAGAGCAGGACATTACGGACAGTGTAGATGCGTTTGAAAAAGCAATCCGTCAGTCACAGATCCTTATGTTCTCCGGCGGATTCAGTGCCGGTGATGAACCGGATGGTTCAGCGAAGTTCATTACTTCTGTGTTCCGTAATGAAAAGATCAAAGAGGCAGTTCATGAACTCCTGAATGAGAGAGATGGTCTGGCACTGGGTATCTGTAATGGATTCCAGGCACTGGTAAAACTGGGACTGGTTCCATACGGAGAGATCAAGACACAGACAGAGGACTCACCGACACTGACTACCAACAGCATTGGTCGTCATATTTCCAAATCGGTGTATACAAAGGTTGTTACCAATAAATCTCCATGGCTTCAGGAAGCTAAACTGGGTGGCGTATATGCCATTCCGGCATCCCATGGTGAGGGTCGTTTTGTTGCCAGTCAGGAATGGCTTAAGAAACTGGCTGAAAACGGACAGATTGCTACTCAGTATGTAGATATTGACGGAAACCCAACAATGGATGAAGATTTCAATCCAAATGGTTCTTATATGGCAATCGAGGGTATCACCAGTCCGGACGGCCGTGTTCTTGGAAAGATGGCTCACTCTGAGCGTCGTGGTGAAGGCGTAGCCATGAACATTTATGGAGATCAGGATCAGAAGATCTTCTTAAGTGGTGTAAAATACTTTCAGTAATTTATAAAAGAAACATTCAAAGAGATTTCCGGTGTCAGGCCGGAAGTCTCTTTTTGTTTCATATGCGGTCAGGCAGAAACGGACTGTCTGTATCCAAAGAAAGGAAAAGAAAATGAAAAAGATTATTCTAGCTTCAGGTTCTCCCAGACGGAGGGAACTTCTGGGGCTTTTGGGAAGAAAATTTGAAGTGAAGGTATCTCACTGTCAGGAAGTGATCACCCAGACAGATCCGGCAATGGTTACAATGGAACTGGCCAGACAAAAAGCGGAGGCCGTGGCGGCCGGCATGGAAAAGGATGGGATCGTGTTGGGAGCTGACACAGTAGTTGCCATAGAAGGGGAAATACTGGGAAAACCGGCAGATAAAAGAGAAGCAGAGAAAATGATCTCCAAGATCCAGGGGAAGAGTCATGAAGTATATACCGGTGTGGCCCTGCTTGTGGTAGAAAAAGGAAAAATCCTGCAGACAAAGGTGCTGGCAGAGAAAACGCTGGTGGAAACAGCCCCTATGACCCCGGATGAAATACAGCATTACATCCAGGGAAAGGAGCCTTATGACAAGGCAGGAGGCTATGGAATCCAGGGAGAATTTGCCAGATTTGTAAGCAGGATCCATGGTGATTATAACAATGTGGTAGGTCTGCCGGTGCATCGTGTGTATGAAGCACTGAAAGAACTGGGTGAGTTTTAAGAAACAGGTACCCAGATTTCTCCGTTGTTGGCAGGCAGGGATACCTGGATCTGTCCGTTTTCCACGGTCAGTGTTTCTCCGGATAAAAGACCTTTGTAAGTGGAACCAAAGGATGCCTGGACCGTCAAAACAGCCGGTGCATCATCGTTGTTCACTGTTATGACAGCCTGTGTAGTTTCCATGTTTCTGGAAAATGCGTACTGACGGTTGGTCAGCAGAAGCTGCCTGTAATCTCCATACGAAAGAGCCCTTGTTTCCTGGCGGATCCTGCCAAGTTCAGCGATCAGATGGGTGTATGGATTTTTGGTTACTGCGTCTTTATAATCGTCAAGATTTAGTGCCGGGCGAAGAGAATCATCGGAGCCCGGTTCTTTTTTCCCTTCAATGGCAAACTCAGAACCATAGTAAACAGATGGTACACCGGGCAGTGTATACAAAAGAATGTGTACCGGGACAAAATGCTCTTTTTTGTTCAGTTTTGTGTAGATGCGTTCTACATCATGATTGTCAACAAAGTTATACAGATTCAGTTTGTCCCCGCCCATATCATACAGGCGCTGCACCGTGTGGGCGATCTCGAAGTAGTTATGGTCATTGTGGCCGGAATACAGTGCTTTGTGAAGCTGATAGTTGGTAACGGAATGGAGAGTATCTGCGTTGGCCCAGCGGGTATAGTCTCCGTGGATTACTTCTCCCATAAGCCAGAAATCTTTCTTCACTTCTTCCGCTGTCCGGCGCATCTGTTTCATGTAATCAAAGTCCAGTACATCGGCGGCATCCAGGCGGATCCCATCAATATCAAACTCAGAAACCCAGAAACGGATCACATCGCAGATATAATTTTTTACATCCGGATTGTGCTGGTTAAGTTTTACTAAAAGATTATATCCGCCCCAGTTTTCATAGGAAAAACCATCGTTATATTCATTGTTTCCCTGAAAGTTCACCTGGCAGTACCAGTCCTTGTAATGGGAAGATTCCCTGTTTTGTAAAAGGTCCTTAAAGGCAAAAAAGTCTCTGCCGGTGTGGTTAAAAACACCATCTAAGATCACGCGGATGCCGGCATCGTGACAGGTCTTTACAAAGTTTGTCAGGTCCTTATTGGTGCCAAGGCGGCTGTCCAGTTTTTTGTAATCGGTAGTTTCATAGCCATGTCCAACGGATTCAAACAATGGTCCGATATACAAAGCATTCACATGAAGTTCCTTCAGATGATCGATCCATGGAAGCAGTGTGTTAAGACGGTGAACCGGTTCGGTATATTCATTTAGTCTGGGAGCACCGGTAAGTCCCAGTGGATAAATATGATAAAAAACAGCTTCGTTGTACCATGCCATAAAGTGTTCCTCCTTGTATAAAATCAATTGCCTCCTCGCCACTGCTTGGCGGCAGGTCGTTGTAATATAAGAATAGTATACCAGATTGTGTCAAGTAAATGATTTTTTTTGTTTCCGTAATCAAGCAGAAAATTTGTGTCTCGTGGGCGCTTGCGCTGTTAAGCGCGTAGCGGTATGGGTGCTTATGCTGGCGCATATACAAGCACCACATACCGATGCACTTAAAACCCACTCGCTACATAATTTTCTGCTTGCTTACTGCAAATTAAAAAGTACCAATATTTACCTGGTACAACTGGAAAAACAGTTAATATTATAGACTGGCTTTTACTAAGAGGAAAATGTTGCGACCGTGAACTGGCAGATGTAGGGAAAACAGGATTGTGTGAAAAATCAATGGTATTTTTCAGGGTTTCGGTAATATGGCAGGGGCTTTTGTCGGAGAGTGGGTTTTAAGTGCGTCGGCAGGAGACACTGGTAGTTACAGTGTCCCTGCCGCTACGCACTTAATTAGTGCAAACGCCCACGAAACGCAAAAGCCTCTGCCATATTACGGAATTGATAAAAGAACCACCGATTATTTAACACATATTAGATTGACTTTTCTACAGCAAAATGCTACGCTGGATGAAAACAAAAGATAAAATCCAGAAGGAGAATAATTTGATATGAAACAGAAAAAAATTGTTGTTTTCAACGGAAGCCCAAGGACACATGGTAACACGGCAAAGCTTGTTGAAGCTTTTGAAAAAGGTGCAAAAGAAGCAGGCCACCAGGTGACAGTGTTTGATCTGACCAAAAGACAGATCCATCCTTGTCTTGGCTGTATGCAGGGTGGAAAAGATCCTGATTTTCCCTGTGTGCAGAGAGATGGCATGACAGAGATTTATCCGGCGTTTGATGAGGCGGATGTGATGGTCTGGGCTTCACCTCTATATTACTGGGGGATCAGCGGCCAGTTAAAGTGTGCGATAGACCGGCTGTTTGCCCTGGCAGAGCGAAATCAGAGAGAAGGAAGAAAAGGAGCCATGGCCAGAGAGATTGCGCTGCTTATGACAGCAGATGGCAATGCATTTGAAGATGTGGAAGTCTGGTTTGACGGACTGAACGACAGATCTGTGCAGTGGAAATCCGTGGGGAAGGTTTTATGTGGCAACCTTCATGGATCGGACAATATGGACGGCAGGCCGGAGATCCGGCAGGCTTATGAATTGGGGAAAAATATTTAAAATACAAGGAGACATAAAATGGAACTTTGGGACATTTATGATGCAGATAAAAAAGTAACGGGAAGGACTATGAAACGCAACGACTGGTGTCTAAAAGACGGAGAGTATCATTTGACGGTGTTAGGTGTTATTGCCAGACCGGATCATACCTATCTGATCACAAAGAGAGTTATGACAAAGGCTTGGGCACCTGGCTGGTGGGAAGTATCCGGAGGTGCCGCACAGGCGGGAGAAACCTCGGAAGAGGCCGTCAGACGGGAAGTCCTGGAAGAAACCGGACTGGATGTAAAAGGTGCTGCCGGTGGTTATGCATTTACATATAAAAGAGAAAATCCGGGAGAGGGAGACAACTATTTTGTAGATGTGTATCGTTATGAAATGGATGTTGCAGAGAAAGATGTTTGTCTGCAGGAAGAAGAAACAGACGGTTTTATGTTTGCAGATCTGGAGCAGATCCAAAAACTGGCAGAAGAAGGAATTTTCCTTCACTATGACAGTATAAAAGAAGTTTTTTACTAAATACTACTTACTGACGATTCATAGATTTTATAGAATTTTTATTATTTTACATGCAAGGATTCGACTGCTCTATCGTTATGTATAGTAAAAGGAGAAACCAATATGACGGAGTCATATTTTAGGATGGTTCCGACGATCTGCCACCGAGCGATAGCGAGGGGCGATACTTATACAAGCGAGGAGGAATTGCGTATGAAGAGAAAATTTTTAAGAAAAACAGGAGCGTTATTGCTGGCGTTGTCTATGGTGGGAAGTGGCATGTGCTATGTTCCGGCACAGGTGCAGGCAGAGGAGACTTCTACAGAAGGAAACGTAATCGATGGATATGATGTATCCGAAGAATACACGGTCTCCCAGGATGGAGTCACATATCATGCCTACCTCAGCCAGGACCGGAGCCAGAGTTGGATCTATAAAGCAGATGTAACAAAGAATTGTAAGCAGGTTAAGTTCCCTTCTTCGGTGGATGGGACACCGGTTACCAGGATCGGGCATAGTTACAGCCTGAATAAAGGAGATGAATTTAACTGTAATGTATTTGGCGGATGGGTAGAATATGCCCATGGAGTGGATGGATACAAAGATACATTCAAAAATATTGAAAAAGTTGTCATCCCATCCAAAGTGACACAGTTGGAGGACACCGCTTTTGCAGGGCTGAGAAATCTCAAAAAGGTGATTTTATCCGATGCGGTCACCGTTATTCCGGGGGAAGCATTCTATGGATGCAAGAGTCTTAGCAGCATTACACTTCCAAAGTCTCTTACGACAATAGAGCATACAGCTTTTGCTGACTGCAATGCATTGAAGAAGGTAACATTATCTTCTGAGTGCCAGACAATGAAAGTGAAAAACGGCTGTCTTTTAAGTAAAAACGGCCGCACATTGTGGTGGGTGGCACCGGGACTTAAGAAAGTAACCGTGCCGGACACAGTGCGGGTGATCAAGGAGTATGCGGCAGCCAACAAGGTGGTTACTAAAGTGACTCTTGGTAAAAAGGTGTCTGATATCCGGATGTTTGCTTTCCAGAGTAGAAAACTGAAGGATATACAGATCAAAAAAGGAAATAAAACCATTGCAAAAAAAGGCCAGTGCATTTACAATAAGAAAAACGGTACATTATTGGTTGGAATTGCAAAAAATAAGAAGTTAAAAATTTGTTCCAAGGTAAAAAAACTGGACGAAAAGGTTCTTTCCCTGGCAGGAATAAGATATCTGGTTAGACTGGATATTCCATCCAGTGTTAAGACATTGAATGGCAGATGGACAGAAAATATAGAAGTATCATCCTCCGGTAAAATATTTTTCCATGGAGCGGAGCCGCCGAGAGTTATGGGTGCGGTAGATGAAAGTATCTGCTATGTTCCGATTTTCCTCAAAGTATATGTACCGAAGAAATCATTAAAGAAGTACAAACGATGGTATAAGGCGCAGGATGCATTATCCTATGTTACACTGAAGACCATATCCTAAAAGGAGTTGGAAAATGATATGATAAGACTGGCGGAGAGTGTAGATGCACAGGCACTGCTGGATATTTACCGGTATTATGTGGAGAATACAGCTATTACATTTGAGTGTGAGGTGCCTTCTTTAGCAGAGTTTTGTCAAAGAATTGAAAATATATCTTCTCGTTACCCATACCTGGTGTGGGAGGAAGAAGGAAACATTATGGGGTATGCGTATGCTGCCCCATTTAAAAATCGTGGGGCTTATGACTGGGCAGTAGAGACTACCATCTATGTAGCCAGGGATGCCCGTCACAACGGCGGGGGAAGACGGCTGTATGAGGCGCTGGAAAAAGCATTAAAGTGCCAGCATATTACGAACCTTAACGCCTGCATAGGCACGACAGAAAAAGAAGACGAGCACCTTAATAACAACAGCAGACAGTTTCATGAGCATATGGGATATACCATGGTGGGAACTTTTCACGGATGTGGTTATAAGTTCCACCGCTGGTATGACATGTGTTGGATGGAAAAGATCATCGGGGAGCATGACATAGATATTGAACCGGTTATCCCATTCAGCCGGATAGCAGAGAAGGTGAAAGGAGCATTTTGATTCAGTGAAGACCCAACGGGAAAAACTAGATACGATGCTATATTTTCTGGAGAGTAAGGGCACACTAAGGAAAGAAAAAGAATATATGCAGCATGGAGCCGCCAGTGTGTATGAACACAGTGTGAAGGTGGCTTATGTCAGTTTGTGTCTGGCAGAAAAGATAAATGTTTAAGAGAAAGAGTGGAAGAACCCATGTCAGTATTAGAGACAATGATCAGTTTTTATTTATATAGTTTTGTGGGGTGGTTTTATGAGTCCACCATCTGCTCCTTTGTGAACCACAGACATTTTATTAACCGCGGTTTTTTGATGGGACCCTACTGTCCTATATATGGAGTGGGGGCAGCGGCGTGTTATTTGTGTTTCAGGGGGATTGAAAATCCATTTCTTTTGTTTCTGGCATCGGCCATTTTATGTGGGATCATTGAGTATTTTACCAGTTATGTCATGGAGAAAGCCTTTCATGCCAAATGGTGGGATTACTCCCATTTCCCATTTCAGCTTCATGGCAGGATCTGTCTGTATGGCCTGACTTTGTTTGGTGCAGGCAATGTGGTGCTTTGTCATTTTGTTCAGCCGAGATTTCTGGGTGTGTTGAGAAAAGTTCATCCGGATGTGGAACTTTTTTTAGTAATCGGACTGACCCTGATCTTTTGTATTGATGCCACCATCACTATGTTCAGTTGGACCAGCCTGAACAAGAATCTGAAAGAACTTCATGAAAAGGTATTTGCTCTGACGAATGAAAAGATGGAGGATGTTTCAGATTATCTGGTGGATAAACTACCCTTTGAGATCCGGGAAGAAAAGAATGGCCTGCAGGTTCGTTTTGATAATGTAAATGTGCGGTTGAAAAAGGCAGAACTGCGTTTTATCCACGCATTTCCAAAGATGGAATTTTCCGCTTATGGGAAATTATCAAATAAATTAAGGATGAGAGAACATACCATGAATGTGTTTGACAGAAACATAAGGAGGAAATGATAATGTTAGGAAAGAAAAACAAGAGAATGAAGCAGGAAAAACCAAGGAAAATGAGCATCCGGTTGAAAATATTGGTTCCGGCCACGGTACTGTTGGTGGCCGTCTGTGCACTGCTGGGATACAATTCGTATAGCAGGTTTCAGGAAAATCTTCTTGATATGGGGGTTGAGGAGGCGGTTATGGCTGCCGGTGTGACTTTGTCGTCTCTGGATGGAGATGTAGTAGCAATGCTAAAAAAGGGGTCTGAGTCCAGTCCGGAGTATACACAGGTACAGGATTACCTGAGAAAAATGCAGAAACAGTGTGGTATTGCGTTTTTATATACGGTGTATGCTGATGGATCAAACCTTTATTACGGGGTAGATTCAGATGAGGATGCAGCAGCACCCGGAGACGAATATGCAGAGTCTTATGATAGTCTTAAGGATGCCTTTATGGGCAAAGATATTGTGGAGCATTACATAGACCGGTCGGAAGACGGTGATGTGATCACCGTGTACAAACCGATCAAGACAAAGAGCGGACAGGTTGTGGGAGTGCTTGGATGCGATTATGATGCCTCCCGTATTGTGGAAAGCCTGAATAAAGCAGTGAAAAGAACGGTACAGATCACATTGATCTGTATGATCATTGCCGGCTTTTTGCTGAATCTGGTGGTGATCGGAATTGTTGGCGGATTGCGCAAAGTGAATGGAAAAGTGTATGAACTGGTTCACAATGAGGGAGATCTGACACAGAAACTGGATGTTCACAGTGGAGATGAACTAGAACTGATAGCCGGCAATATCAACCAGTTGCTGGAATATATCCGGGGAATCATGGTCCGGATTGATGAAAATTCCGGGCATGTAATGGATGGAGCTGTTCAGATGGTAGATAATTTAAACCAGGCAAAAGAAGGAATTGTAGATGTATCTGCAACAATGGAGCAGATGAGTGCCGGCATGGAGGAGACAACCGCCTCGCTGACCCATATCAAAGAGGCTGTTGATAATATCTACAAACTGGAAGAGAATATGTCTGGTCAGGCAGTTAAAGGCCAGGAACATTCGGTGGAAATGGAGCAAAGGGCGGCACAGACCAGACGGGATGCTTTGTCCAGCCAGCAAAAAGCAAAAGAAGCGACAGATGAGATTTCCCGGGTGCTCAGACAAAAAATTGAGCAATCCAGAACCGTGGAGCAGATTTCTGTTTTGACAGATAATATCATAGAAATTACGGATCAGACCAATCTTCTTGCCCTCAATGCAAGTATCGAGGCAGCCAGAGCAGGTGAGGCAGGAAAGGGCTTTGCGGTAGTGGCTGGTGAGATCGGTCAGCTGGCTAACGATTCGGCACAGGCGGCAGAAGCCATCCGCCAGGTGTCTGCATCGGTGATTGAGGCGGTGAATGCTCTTTCGGATACCGCGGAAGAAATGATCCGGTTTGCCAATACGACGGCGATAAACGGTTATAATGGTCTGGTAGAGATCAGTCACAGGTACAATGACGATGCAGACCAGACCAATGAGATCATGAAAGAATTTGCTGCAAATTCAGAGGATCTTTATAAACGGATGGACGAGATCAAAACTTCCATGGAAGCGGTAAATATTGCAGTGGAGGAAAGTGCACAGGGAACTGCGGATATTTCGGAAGTGGCTGTGAAATTATCTTCCACTGTAGGAAATCTGGAAAAAGAAGCAGACAATAACCGCAAGGTATCAGAAGAATTGTCTGGAGAAGTTGGAAAATTCAAATTGTGATAGTGAATACACAGGAGGGTTGGATACATGAGAGAATATGGACGATGGATTAAAAATATAGCAGCCTTTTTCCTTTTAATGGCGTTGCTTTCCCTGTTGCTGCCTTTTTGCCGGTTCCAGGCAGCCGGGGAAAAAGTGGAATTATCCGGAATGGAAGTGCTGGCAACGGCAGGCAGAGCAGGGATTACATATGCCAGACATAACGAAATCCCGGATTCTTTTGTTGTAAAAGAACCCTTTACATGGGGAGAGATGAAAAACGGTTTTTCCTATGCGCAGGATGCAGTAGGAAATAAAACCCTTCTTGGCGGGGCAGCAGCCATTGCCCTGCCGGG